>ENA-UPSM01005211-UPSM01005211.1-activated-sludge-metagenome-genome-assembly--contig:-NODE-5211-length-12980-cov-5.740348_pt1 | contig 12980 bp, 8 predicted proteins | sample MGYA00238181_ERZ773283 | MGnify/ENA primary metagenome ERZ773283 (study PRJEB29023, sample SAMN05720199) | activated sludge metagenome | isolation source: Anaerobic digester | place: Japan... | reverse complement strand
CGTCCTTGAACTGGGACATGACACGTTGCCGCCCACACTCAAGCAGTACGAGGACCCGGCTTGTTCAGACATAACGGTGGAAAGCATTGAATACTGCAATGAAGACTACGCTTGCAAACGCAATTCAACGAATCGAAGGCCACCCGATAAAGGCCTGTTACGTGGGCACGGACGCGGCCGCGCGCCTTGCTGCCTTCGCATCGCAGCACCTCGGGCGTTCCTGCTTGCTCGTCGCGGACGAGAATACCTTGGCTGCGGGGGGAGACAAGGCCGTGTCGGCGCTCAGCGCCGCAAATCGCCGTATCGCACACAAGACCTACGGTCCCGAGCCTCTTGACGCCACGGAAGAACTCGGCGACGAAGTCGCCGCAGCCAGCCGGGACGTGGATTTCATCGTGGCCGTCGGTTCGGGCACGCTCTGCGACCTCGCCAAGCACGCGGGCACCAAACTCGGGAAACCATCGGTCCTATACGCGACGGCGGCGTCCATGAACGGCTATACTTCAGGCATCACCGCCCTCAAGGTGCGCGGACTCAAGCGCACCACGCCGTGCGCCCCCGCCCTGGGGGTCTTCGCCGACCCGGAAGTGGTGGCGACCGCGCCGCAACGCATGGCGGCTGCGGGCGTCGCGGATTTCCTGTCCAAATGCTCGTCGGCATCGGACTGGCGGACCGCGCACTTACTCCGCAACGAGTACTTCTCGCCCATGGCGATGGCGTTTTACGAAGGCACGGTCGAACAGGTGCTTCACGCCGCACCGGGCGTTGGCCGGTCCGACCTGGAAGCGCTGGCGGTCGTGCTCGAGGCGCTGCTGCTTTCAGGGCTGTCCATGCTCGCGGCCGGCTCCTCTTCACCGGCGTCGGGGGGCGAGCACCTGCTTTCGCACTATCTGGATATGAAGAGCGCCCTGTACGGGACTTCCCACGACCTGCATGGCGCGCAGGTCGGCGTAGGCACCGTTCACTGCCTCGGTCTGTGGGAGAGGATCCTGTCACTCGACCCGGCCGCCCTCGACGCGGACGCGTTGGTCGCGGCTCAACCGAAAGAGGGCGAAATCCGCTCATGGATTGAACAAGATTGGGGACCGGTTGCGGGCGAGGTACTCAAGCAATGGCAGGAGAAAGCCTTGCCTCCGCGGAAACTGCGCCACGAGATAACGCAGCTCGCGTCGAAGTACCAGGCCTTATGCGAGGGCGTGCGGAAGGACTACCTCCCGCCGGGTACGGTTGCCGAAGCCATCCGGGCGGCCGGAGGCCCTGTGACGCCCGAGGAACTCGACGCGCCCGCCGATGAATTCCGAAAGGCCGTCAAACGGGCGCGGTTTATTCGGAACCGGTTCACCGTGCTCGATCTGGCCGCCGAGTTGGGGATTGAATGAACGTTGTCTTCCTGGCACTGCTGACGCTGCTCGCGGGGATCGAGGACGCGGAACCGCGGGTTGCTCGAGCCGAAGCGGAGCGGGCCGCGGTCGAGCGCGTCCTCGAGGGCAAGCCCGCTCTCCTGGCGGAACACCGGGGATTTCTGAGCTGGCTCGAGATGCATCCTTCGACCGCCGCGGCAGAAGAAGCGTTCGTCTCGCTGATGCTCACGCAGGGGTTTTCACTGCCCGCCAACCGCTACGACGAATCCCTCGTGCGGTTTCCCGAGGCCGCGAGCCAGATGGATGGCTATTACGATTTCCTGGCGTCGGATTCCGGCGCGCGTGCGGCAATTGACGATTTGCACCGATTCGAACTGGCCCATCGGACCGATGGCGGGGCCTGGGGCGCTGCGTTGTCCTATCTGCGCGCCAACCCCGCTGAAGCATCGACGTTTCTCGTGAACCCGCGATGGGTAAAGCCGATGCCGGAGGCGCTGCAACCGCTTGCTGACGCCGCGCGCAAGCACGAGCCGTCGGTGGAACGTCTGCGCACGGCCTTCCAGACGCTCGACGATAACGCTCTGGCCCATCTCCGCGTGTTTCCATGGTGGGAGACCGCTTACGACGCCGAAAGCCCCATAGGAGGCGCTTTCGAGGCCTTGAACGCACATTTCAGGCAGTACCCGCATCGCTTCTGGGTGTGGCACCGGCGCGAACTTGCGCTCGCGGACGACCCCGGGGCGCGAGCGTGGATTCGCCATTGGCACCGCATCGTACGGCGGTCGGAGGGCCTGGACCGCGCCTACTGGGTCTACCTGGATGCGTTGCGCGGACAGCCCGAACGCGCCCAAACTGCCGAGACGCGCTGGCAAAAGGAGCATGGTGCGCCCCCGCAGTGGCCCCCGGACAACGATCCTCCCAGCTTGACGCCTCTATGGTTGCCTTCCAAGGAAATGCCTTCGGTCAAGAGGCTGGAACGTCTTGAAATCGAGACGCCCCCGCGTCCTCTTGCGCCGGGCCCGGACGAATTCACGCGCCCAACGCTCCCCACAAGGCCGGCGCGTCCCACGCGCCCGGTCAAGGAACAAGACACCGCTCAGCAGAGCGCCGGCGGCGGGCAATAGACGGTCCTACAACTTCCAGGCCTTCGCAAACGCTTCGAAGGACCTGTCGTATGTTCTTTCCGCATCGGCTGGAAAACAGCAACCGGGCAGTTGGCGGCTTCTCAGGTGGGTTTGGATGCATTCGCAGCACAAGGCGTGACGCGAACACCCGGGATACGAGCACGTGCAGAATGAAATGTTTCTATCTTTGTTCACGCATTGCGTTGCCATTTGTAGAATCCTCCTGAAAAATCCGTGTGACCATAAGACGTCCGCCATCCGGACGGCGTTCCCTCCGGCGGCATTCTACCAGAAAGGGTTCCGCGGGCAGCGGGTCACCGGCAGATGCCACGCGATGAGTGCCGCATCCGAGTTTTCGATGGCGCGCACCTTGAACATCCACTGTTCAGATTACAAGCCCCACTTTCGAGGTTCATGCCCTGCGGCGGCGGGCTCTTCCGCGCGGCGCCAGGCGAAGTCCGCCGTGTTCCCTGGTTTGGCGCGTCCGTGTGGCCTTCCTGTATAATAGCGATGGTTGCGACCGGCAGGGTTCAGCCATACCGAGCAATGCAGAAGGAAGAAGTCATGTTTCCAAACGCGGATGAAGCCTTGATCGAGCAAGCCTATTCCAACGCGCAGGAGGTGTATGCCAAATACGGCGTGGACACCGCCCGGGCCATGGAGCGGCTGGCCGGCATTCCGATTTCTCTCCATTGCTGGCAGGGAGACGACGTGGGCGGGTTCGAGCGTATCGAGGCCGCTTCCGGTGGCGGCATCCAAGCCACGGGAAACTATCCGGGCAAGGCGCGCACCCCCGACGAGCTGCGCCAGGACGCCGAGAAAGCGCTGAGTCTCATTCCCGGAAAGCATCGGTTCAACGTGCACGCCATGTATGCCGAAACCGGCGGGAAAAAGGTCGAGCGAAACGAACTCCAACCCGAACATTTCCAGGGATGGATCGACTGGGCCAAGGCGAACGGGTTAGGCATGGACTTCAATCCCACGTGCTTTGCCCACCCGAAAGCCGACGACGGTTTCACCCTCTCGCACTATGACCAAGGGATTCGGAAGTTCTGGATCGAACACTGCATCGCCTGCCGCAAGATCGGCGCGCACATTGGACGCGAATTGGGCACGCCGTGCGTTACAAACGTATGGATTCCCGACGGCTTCAAGGACATCCCCGCCGACAGGCGGACGCCCCGCGCCCTGCTCAAACAATCCCTGGATGCCGTGTTCGCGGAAGCCATCGAGCCTAAGTACAATCTGGACGCCGTGGAATCCAAGTTGTTTGGAATCGGGTCCGAGTGTTATGTGGTGGGCTCCCACGAGTTCTACATGGGATACGCCATCAAGAACAACAAACTGCTTTGCCTCGACGCCGGGCATTTTCATCCCACCGAGGGCATAGCCGACAAGATTTCGTCGGTGCTGTTGTATCTGGACGAGATCCTGCTGCACGTCAGCCGCGGCGTGCGGTGGGACAGCGATCATGTGGTGATCCTCTCCGACGACCTGCGGGCCATCGCGGAGGAGATCGTCCGGCATGATTTCGTCAAGCGGGTGCACATTGGCCTGGACTTCTTCGATGCCAGCATCAATCGGATCGCTGCATGGGTCACGGGCACACGCGCCATGATCAAAGCATTGCTGCTCGCTCTCCTGGAACCCTCGGATAAGCTGGCCGAACTGGAGCGCTCGGGCGATTACACCGGGCGGCTCGCATTGCTCGAAGAACTTAAGACACTGCCCGCTGGCGCTGTCTGGGACTACTATTGCCGGAAACTCGAGGTCCCTGCGGGAACCACTTGGATCAACATCGTGAAACAATACGAGAAGGACGTGCTCGCCGCGCGCGGATAGCATTTGGCCATCAACGCGCACCGAAAACGGCCGCCGTCCGACGGTGTTTGTACATCCCGGCACTCCTGAAACCGGCCGAAAGGGTACTATGGACTGGTATTACGCAGAAGGAAGCAAGCAAATAGGGCCGCTTGATGGGCGCAAGATGGGGCTGCTTGTCCAGCAGGGCACGATTAAGCCGGACACACTGGTATGGCGCGAAGGCCTCCCGAACTGGACCGCGGCAAGAAAGGCCGCGCCGAACCTGTTTCAAGGCGTGCCGCAACATCCTCAGGCTCCTGCTCAACAACCGCGGCCTGCCGGCGGCGGGCCTTCGGCACCCAATACGGGAATGAGCGGCGGATTCGGCCTTCAAGGCAACCTGGCAGACAGCCTGAAAGATATGCCGGGGACATCCGACCTCTTGGGCGGCCTCGAAGACCTTTCGAGTCTGCGCGGCCTCGCGGCGCTGGAAGATTCAGCAGGCGCCGGAGCAGCCCAGCGTGTCGGCGACGAGTTTATCTGCGCCGCATGCGGAGCCATGAAACCGGGCACGGAGGCCGTGACATTCGAAGGCAAGATTCTGTGCAAACAATGCGGCTACAACCTGGGTAAAGACGGCGGCGTTGCCTACACCGATGGCTCCTCGTTCTACAAGGAGAAAGCCAAGCGCCACCCCGTGAAAGATTTTATGGCGTTCTATGGCCGCAATTCGCGCCAATTCATGGCGGCTGGCGCGGTTCTGGGCCTTCTGGCGCTCTTTATTGTCCTACGCATAGCGGGCGCTGTTGGCGCAGTGCGTTATCTCCAGTATCCCCTTGCAGCAGCAATCATCGCGGTTGTGTACATGGGTAATGGCCTGAAACGGCCGTACGGCCGGACCATTCTTATCGCCACGGTCCTGACCCTTGCAGGAGAAGTGTTCTTGTTCCGCGGGAGCGGCCTCTTTCTTCTTGGTGCGCTTTCATTCCTCGCGGCGCATGCGGCGTTTCTCATCGCCTTCTGGATACGCGGCTTTTCGCTGGGATGGAGTATCGGAGCGGCGATCCCGCTATTGGGCATAAGCGCCGCGAGCTATTTCTGGCTTCACCCGCAAGCCTCCGTCGAGATGGAGGTCGCCATGATCGGGTTTGGCCTGGTGCTCACTGCAATGACCGTGTTCGGAATTGCCACGATCGGCGCCGGAAGCAGTCTGACCATTATACTGGGCGTGATCGCCTTCTATGTTTCGGATATTCTGTTCGCGCGCTCGCTTGTGTACGATCTTCTGTCCGGCTGGGGTAATACGCTGGGCGCCATACCCTTACGCGACATTGCACTACTCTTGTTCGCATTCAGCATCTCGATCGAACGCGAGCGCGCCAGCACTTTGGAAGCGCAGGCAAGGGCCGCTCAGGCGCAGCCGCAGCCGTACGACCCCCTCGCTGACCTCTAGGAAGAACTATTTCCCCGACAACGCGCTTTCGAGGTCGGCCGCGATGGCTCCAGCATGCTTGCGGTCGGGGATATGCTTCGCAATGGAGTAGGTCCCGCCGTCCGTTGTCGTGATTTCAACTGAGTAGTAGGTCTTGTTCCCGGATTGCATGTCGGAGCTCACCTTGACGGCCTCGATGTCGGCGTAATAGAAGGCCCGTTTTTTGGCGAACCCGAGCATGCTGCTCGTCACTGTCAAGACCTGGAAATTGGCCTCGAGCCGCTGCGCGCCGAACCACAGATCTAAAACGACGCAGCCGATCAAGAACCCGAAAAAGCAGAAGACGGCGGTGAACAAAATGGGCGCGCCCACTACGACCATAAGGACAATCGCTCCTACCCAGATGGCGAAGAACACGGTAATAATCGCCGCCGTGCCCTTCAGCCGCGCCATGGGAAACTCATAACGCCGTCCCCCTGATACTAGGGTCGTGCGAAGGATGCCCGCCGCGCGCAATTCTTCGTCAAGCTCGGAAGGGGTCTGATATGCGGCAAGAGGTGTTTCGTGCGCCACGAAATCCTCCCGGCTGTCCGCCGTCTTGAATACGGGTACTTCGAACTGGGCCTTATAATCCACGCCGGCCGTGGCCGCTTCCGCTTCGAGCCGCCAGAGAATGCGGTCGTTCGGGTCGTCATCGCTGGTTCCCTGTGCATCGAAGGGGATGGTGAATTGTACGGGAATCGCCGAGCGGGCCATGCCCTGTTGGAGCGATTCGCGTTGTATCTCGCGCGAGTCCTGCCACAACACGCTTTCGCGGGTCTCGCGATTCTTGCCGCTGCCTGTGGTCCAACTTCGTATACAACTGAGCACCAGCTTGACGCACTCCTCCGGCCGAAGATTGACGTTGGTGTGAATGACTCCCGCGAGTTGGCCGCCGATGACGCCCGGCACGGCAGCCATCTGGAATATCGAGTCGCCGTATTTGAGCCACCGCATGGCCGCCACAATCGCCCACGCGGCCAAAGCGATTCCCACCGCCGGGAAAAGCAACACAAGCAGTCCGGCGGCTTTATCCTCTCGCAGCGCCTGCGGCACAATGAAAATCGCCAACGAAAACGATATCAGGTTCCAGAAACCCGCAAATACAACGGCAAAAGCGGCGGCTGTCCTGGTCGAGCACGTCACCGTGCCTTTGGCCCACGCCTGGTTCCACTGCCAGGGCTGCCCGGGGAACCGTTCACGAAGATGGTCGTCGGCTCGCACCGTTTTCCACCCGTACACGGCAAAGCAGATCATTCCGATCCCCGCCCCGCCAAACACGAGCCCGAAGATCCCATACAACATCAGCATCTCGGGGCGCAGCCGCCGGTAAAGCACCGCCTCGGACGGCTCGTTGGGATTAACAAAACACCGAAAAGGCGTGTCCGTGCCGGCGTACTGCGCCAATTCCCGGTGTGCATCCTGGTGGAACGAGCCAATGTTGTCCGACCCGCTGTCGATACACACGCGGTCACTGGTGTATTCGCGGCCTTCGTAGGTGTAGCGGTACTGTGCTGCGGCCCGGTACGTGTCGCCATCCGAGTCGGAATTGACTTCGAGCTCCGCTTTAAGAACAACGGCGGGGACTTCTACCCACTGCTGCATCTCGCGCCAGGTCCAGACCGTCGATGCGGTCAGGTAGCTCATGAGAACGCCGATGCCGACAAATGGCAGTGCAAAAAGAACAAGGCATCCCGCGCCGCCCATCTTCCTGCCGCCTGTGGGTATCCTCATGGCTCCGGTCTCCGCCCCGCGGTGAATTCGGCGCGCAGTATACCGAGGATGGCGCCCCAGAGGAAACAGTCTCAGGTCGTCGCTTTGCGCGTTGGTTTAGCGAGACTTGCCCGTCAGGCGGTCGATGATGCCGACAATTTCGGCCGGCGTGCGGGCATGAGCCCAGGCGTGCTTGAGTTCGGCGTCCGTACCATACCCGTAATCGGCGGCAATGGCGTGGGCGCCATTTGCCTTGGCGGCCTCAATGTCGCCACGCCGGTCTCCCACGACAACCGCCGGACGCACCATGATGGTCTTCATGATGTGATGGACCATGGCCGACTTGTCGGCAAATCCGTGGCCAATGCACGCGTTGACCTGGAAAAACTTGCGGAGACCGTGTCCATCCAGGACCCGGGCCAGATACGGAACGGAAGCATTGGTGCATGTCGCAAGAGCATGACCGGCTCTTTTGAGACTGTCGAGCGCCTCAAGAACGCCCGGGTACAAAGCATCCGTCGTTGAAATGAGTTCCTGTTCTCTCTCATTAATGGCGTCGACAATTTGCGCGGCGCGTTTGGGCGGACACAACCGTGCGAGCCAGGCCTCGTACTCCTTGACGGGGGCGCCGAACGTCGCCCGAATCGCGTCCTCACTGGGCGGGGTCAGACCGTAAGCAGTCAGTACTTCGCGGATGGCCGGCACGGTCACAAGCTGCGATTGAAGCAGCGTGCCGTCTATATCAAAAATGATTAGCGCTGGATGTGGCAAAACACCCTCCCACTAAGCGATTGCCAATCTGAAAACCACTGGGTTGACCCGTCTGAAAACGCCCAATTCTATCATTCCGGGTCTGGGAATCGGAAGTCCGCTGCCCGGGCGGGAGTGGGGCCGTTGAACCGGACGCGCGCGGGAAGGCATGATGAACGCAGAGGCAGTGAGTTCGTGGGAGATTCGCCATGGCGCCGCGAAAAGAACGCGTAATGAAAGCATTGGCTCGAAGGGGGCCGGATCGCGTGCCTGTTTTCATGTGGTTTCATCCATCAACCGCGAGGCGTCTTGGCAAGCTGCTCGAAATCCCGGCGGGGGCGGTGGCGGAGGCCTTTGGAGACGACGTCAGACAAACGTGGGTCAACAACAACTACGCGATGGAAGGCGTGGTGCACGAGCATCAGAACGAGTCGCACACCGACGACTGGGGCATCACGTGGACGCGTCAGGGCGAGTTCAACCAGATCACCCGTTTCCCGCTGGCCGCAGCAGCGCCGGAAGATGTGCTCAAATATGTGTTTCCGGAAGAATCCATCGAGTCCCTGCTCGCGCTCATGCGGCCGGTAGCCGCGCGAGCCGACGATTTTTTCATCGGCTGCGACGTCTCGCCCTGTGTATTCGAGATGTACTGGAGGCTTCGCGGCATGGAACAGACCATGGTGGACCTCGTGGCCAACACCGATGTTGCCGAGACGATGCTGGGGCGCTGCGCGGATTTTGCCGTAAGACTCTCCGAGGAAGCGTGTGCGCGATTTCCGCTGGACTGGCTGTGGACGGGCGACGACGTGGCCGGCCAGCACGGCATGCTGATGAGCCCGGAACTCTGGCGCGCCATGATAAAACCGCACCTCAAGCGCGTGGTCCGCGTGGGCATACGGCACGGCCTTCCCGTCGCCTACCACTCGTGCGGCGCCGTGCGCGACATTATCCCCGACCTCATCGATATCGGCATTGACGTCCTGAATCCCGTTCAGTGTAACTGCCCGGGAATGACGCCGTCGGACCTGAAACGCGAGTTTGGCGAAGACCTTGCTTTCATGGGCGGAGTCGACACGCAACGGCTGCTCCCCGCGGCTCAAGCCGATGAAGTCTATGCCGCGACCGCGAGCCTTATTGAAACCATGTCCGACGGCGACGGGGGATACATTCTTGCCGCATCGCACACAGTCCCGCCGGAAACCCCGGACGACAATATCTTCGCCATGTACAGGGCGGCGGGAATCTCGCGCGAGGAGATCTTCGATCGCGCCGCGGCGATTCGGGCATCGTGAATTCCTGATGTGTTTCGCCTGTGCCGCGCGTTGAATGAGACCTGCACGTCTCCCGGGTCCTGCATGGCGCGCGTCACACGTTATCGGCCGGCATTTTCCCGGGCCACGGCAAAAGATGCTTGGCCCCCGCGCCGGATGAAGCAGGCCGCCGTTACTCTCTCCCGGGTTTGCCGTCGGGCAAATGGGGCCTGTCAGGCCTTTCGTGTCCCTCCGATTCCGGCTCGACCAAAGAGACTCGGAGCGGACTCAGCGTGTCAAGGTGCACATCACGCTGGGGGTAAGCGATCGCGATGCCGGCTTCGCGGAACAACCGGTCAATCCGGAAACGAATATCGCTGCAGACAGTCCGATAATCCATCGGCCGGCCTACCTCGAGCCAGAAATACACCGTAAACAGCAACGTGCTTTCACCGAAATCTTCAAACAAGACGATCGGTTCGGGGTTCTTGAGAATTCTGCCGTGTTCTTCCACCGCCTTTTCGAGCAGTTGCGCCACCTCGCGGGTGGGCGAGCCGTAGGCAACGCCCACGCTGACGGAGAACCGCAACGTGGTATCGGAAAGGGTCCAGTTCACAACTTTCTGTTCGAGGAACAGGCTGTTAGGCACGAGGATATCAATCCCGTCGAACAGCTTCACCTGGCAGCACCGGCTGCCGATGTTGACAACACGGCCGCGAACACCCTCGACGTCGACGATGTCCCCCTCTTTGATGGGGCGTTCGATGAGCAGAATGATGCCGCTGATGAAATTGTTGATAAGGGTCTGAGCGCCAAAACCGACGCCAATGGCCAAGGCCCCGCCGAAAAACGCGAAGACCGTAAGAGGAATCTCCACCGTACTGAGAACGAGAAGCAGAACGATCACAACGAGGCAGTAATAGATGCCCTTTCCAAGCGATGCGGCGAATCCTTCGTCGGCACGAAAACGGGTGAGCACGACGGACCGGCTCCGCCGCGCTATCTTCTTGCTGAGGTACAGGCCAAGCAGCAATATCACCATGGCCATCATGATCTTGTTGATCGTGATGGACGATTCCTGAACCGTGAAGAGCGGATAGGTCCATACGCTCCGCAAGCGTTTGAGGAAAACCCTGGCCATACTGACGGCCGCGTCCCACCTCGATGTTTCCTGCTGGTGCACCTCGATCTCGCTCTGCCAGTGCCGCAGCAACCGGACCATGTCGTTGATTTGCGCCACGCCTCGCCGAAACATCTCTTCGCGCCGCTCGAGGGAGGCCAGCTCTTCGCGCGCCAGGGCTTCGTCGCCAAATTCCGGCCGCCACGCCGCCAGCCGGCTCTCGAGATTACCCACGAGCGCTTCGGTCTTGCGCAGGTTCGAATCGAAGAATTTCTTCCAGCTTTCGATGCCCTGAATTCGCTCCGTGATCACGCGGCGCACGCCATCAAGCTCGGCATAATCCTCGGTGTGCGCGAATTCGTAGCGCTGCCGCCACAGCGAGGACTCCGTGCTTCGTATGCTCGTCATCATTTGGAGGGCATCGACCTCGGCCGTGGCAGTCTCGGCCTGCGCCTGACGCACCTCGAGAAGGCGTTCGAGCCGGGCCAGGTCCGCCTGGCGTTTCTGCTCCTCCTGCTCGTTTGCGGCAGGAACCGCGTCGCGGGCTGCCCGAAGCTCCTCACGCGCCTTGGCCAGCACATCGTCGGCGGCCGTCTTTCTCTCCTTGGCCTTTTCCAGTTCCTGATCGGTCTTTCCCTGGGCCAGTTCGAAATCCTCGAGCTTTTTGTCGAGTTCCTCCCGCAGGAATGGGGCGTTCTGGATCGCGACGCCAAGTTTCTTTTGCGCGAACGCCCGGACCGCCTGATGGTGCTCGATGGATTCCCGCAACCCGCGGGCCTCGTCGTCGAACGCATCCAGGCCTGCCTGTGCGACAAGCTTGGCGATGCGGGTCTTGTCGGCCTGCCACTGGATTCCTCGGAGATCGCCAGAGCCGGAGGCGTTTTCAAGGGCTTCCGTTGCTTGCCTGTACTCCCGGTCCGCTGTCTCCAACCGGTCACGGAGTTTGCCTAGATACTCCTCGATCATGATCCACTGATCGCGCGCAGCTTGAATCACCACGTCCTCTTGAAACACCTGGTCGCGCAGCTCGTCTACGAAATCGACTTTGTAGGGGGGCGGATTCTTGAACCCCTGCCACGCCGCAACCTGTGCGTCAAGGTCGGCGCGGGACTCGCGTGTCTCGACCAGCTTCTCGAGCACGGAGATGTTGCGCTGATAGGCCTGACAGAGGGCACGGAGCAGCGACGTGCGTTCCTCGATATCCTTCGCGTCCACCCCGAATTGCTGTGTAGCCTGCGCCTCCGTGACGGCCTCGGCGCTTTCATAATGGCTGCGGGCAATATCGAGCTTCTTGCGCAACGCGTCGATTTGCTCGCTCAGGGGCGGCTCAGGCTGCTCCTGGGGCGTTTCAGATTGGGTACCGTTCGCGTTGGACAGCAGTTCTTGAAGTTCTTGCGTCATCTGACCAGACGCAGGAAGCGCCCCTCCCCCAACCAGGAACGCTGCGAGGACGCCGCCAAGAAACACCACGGACGACGGTGAAAGGAACCAGCGTGTCCGCGTCTTCATGCCAATCATACTTGAGTTCACCTGCTGTTGCTCCGCCAGAACGATACCAGGAATGCGCGGGCTCCCGCCAATTACCAGTCAGCCACCGAGCCGTCTTCGTGAAACAGCCGGGGGGTATCCCAATCCTTCCAGGGCATGGCCCGGACGGCTCTCTCGTCGACCTCAATGCTCAGACCCGGCGCGTCAGGCAGGAACACATGGCCGTTCTTTACCGTCAACGGCGCCTTCAAATACCCCTCGCCAAGCGAACCGTGTTCCTGAATAAGGAAATTCGGCGTACTGAGTGCGAAATGAACGCAGGCCGCCAGGGCGACGGGCCCCAAAGGACAATGCGGCGCAATGGCCATATAGTGCGCATCCGCCATGGCGGCGATCTTCTTCACTTCGGTGAGGCCGCCCGCATGAGCCAGGTCGGGCTGAAGAATGGCCGCGGCCCGTTTTTCAATCACCTCGCGAAAGCCATGCCGCCCATAGAGCCGCTCGCCGGTTGCTATCGGGATTGAGGTCGAGCGCTTCACATCGAGAAGCGCGTCGACGTTTTCGCATTGTACCGGCTCCTCGATGAAGAACGGTCTCAGAGGCGTAAGCACATCGGCAAGAGCAATGGCCATAGGCGGCGCGATTCGGCCGTGGAAATCAAGACCAATATCGGCGTCGCCCGCTCCTTCGCGCGCCGCCGCCACGCGAGCCTCGGCCTTTTTCAACACATCCAGCCCGTCCACGGTCTCGGTGGCATCCACGGGACAGAACTTCATGGCAGTGAAACCGCGCTCGACGCAGGCACGGGCGGATTCGCGGATTTCGGCGGGATCATTTCCGCCGCAGCCTCCGTAAACGCGGACTTTGGTCCGGCAAGCGCCGCCGAGGAGCTTGTATGCT
>ENA-UPSM01005204-UPSM01005204.1-activated-sludge-metagenome-genome-assembly--contig:-NODE-5204-length-12990-cov-5.935060_pt1 | contig 12990 bp, 8 predicted proteins | sample MGYA00238181_ERZ773283 | MGnify/ENA primary metagenome ERZ773283 (study PRJEB29023, sample SAMN05720199) | activated sludge metagenome | isolation source: Anaerobic digester | place: Japan... | reverse complement strand
GCCATTGGCTTCTGGACCGACCCCAAGGACACCGTTTCCTGGCACGTCACGGTCGACAAACCTGGCAAATACGCCGTGGCCTTGACCTACGCGTGCGCCAAGGGGTCGGGCGGCACGCCGCTGGAGATCAGCGTGGGCGATGCCGTCGCGAAGGCCAAGGTCAAGGAAACCGGGTCGTGGTCCGATTTCACCACGGAATCCGCCGGGACCGTTGATGTCGCCGGTCCGGGCGTCCTGGCGGTGACCGTGACGCCGAAAAGCAAACCTGCAGAAGGCGTGATGAACCTGCGGGCGGTCACGCTGCTCCCTACTCAATAACAAGCGGGGTTCCACATCGGTGGACACAGAGGACCCCGGAAGGGGGTTCGTTGCCGGAGGTGTGCATGCGGCGTATCGCAATCGGTTTACTTTTGGCGTTGATCGTGGTGGCCGCGGGGTGCCAGCACCTGCCTTCAGGGGTTAAGGCGGGCACACTGCAGCCCACGGGCCTGAGATGCGAGTACCTCGAGAATCCCCTCGGGATTGACAAGGCCGCGCCGCGTTTGAGCTGGATAAACGAATCCGTCGACCCGGAGGCACGCGGGAAAACGCAAACGGCCTACCGGATCCTGGCGGCGAGTTCCGCCGAACGTCTCGAGGGCGACACCGGCGATTTGTGGGACTCGGGCAGGGTTTGCTGCGCGGACAGCATCCAGGCGCCCTACGGCGGCCAGGCCCTGGGAGCGCGCCGGCGGGTGTACTGGAAGGTCCGGGTGTGGGACGAAGCGGGCATGGTCTCGGCATGGAGCGAACCGGCATGGTTCGAGACGGGGCTGCTCGCGGACGATGACTGGTCCGCCTTGTGGATCACGCGCAACGAGGCGCTTCCCGAGAACGAGGAAGCCTTGTTTGATGACCGTCCCGCGCCGCTGTTTCGCAAGGAGTTCCGCATCGAGAAGCCGGTCCGCAAGGCTCGCGCTTATGTTACCGGGCTGGGTTATTACGAGCTGCGGCTTAACGGCGCGAAAGTGGGCGATCACTGGCTTGACCCCGGCTGGACCAGTGTTTCGCAGCGCGTGTTGTATGCCGTCTATGACGTGAAAGACGTGTTGCGGCAGGGCACGAACGCGGTGGGCATCATGCTGGGCAACGGCTGGTACAATCCGCTGCCCCTGCTCATGTGGGGACACGTCAACATTCGCGAGAACCTCACCATCGGGCTCCCTCGGGCCATTCTGCAGCTCGAGGTGGAGTATGCGGACGGGACGCGGGACCGCATCGTGACTGATGCCAGCTGGAAAGCCGGCGCCGGACCTGTCGTGAGGAACAGCGTGTATTTGGGCGAGGTCTACGATGCGCGTCTCGAGCAGCCGGGCTGGGACGCTCCCGGATTCGACGATTCCCGATGGGAGGGCGTCATGGAGGCCCCCTCAGAAGTTGGTCCGCTGGTTGCCCAGATGGCGCCGCCGATCAAGGTTGGCCGTTCGATTCGCCCCGCCTCCGTACATGAGCCCGCGCCGGGAACATTCATTTTCGATATGGGGGAGAATTTCGCGGGCCTTGCGCGGCTGCGGGTTGAAGGACCGGCAGGGACGCGCGTGGCGCTCCGTTACGGCGAGTTGCTGCACGACGACGGCACGTTGAATCCCATGACGGCCGTGTGCGGGCAAATCAAGAACCGCGAGCGCCCGCCGGATTCCAAACGCCCGGCGACCGCGTGGCAGGAAGACGTGTACATTCTCAAAGGAGACGGCGCCGAGACGTACGTTCCGCGGTTCACGTTTCGCGGATTTCGTTACGTTGAAGTGACGGGATTTCCAGGCACGCTTTCGCTCGAGAATCTGGAAGGTCTTGTTATGTACTCGGCCGTCGAGCCGGCGGGCACGTTCCGGTGCGGAAACGATCTTTACAACCAGATCCAGGACGTCACGCTCCGCACGTTCCTGAGCAACCTGTTCAGCGTGCAGTCTGATTGTCCGCACCGGGAGAAGTTCGGATACGGCGGCGACATCGTGGCATCGAGCGAGGCCTTGATCTTCAATTTCAACATGGCGGGGTTCTACACGAAGGCCGTCGAGGATCTGGCCGATGCGGCAAGGCCTAACGGAGGGTTCACGGAAACGTCGCCTTTCGTGGGTATCGCGGACGCGGGATTGGGGGGCGGGTCTGGCCCGATCGGCTGGGGGACGGCGCATCCGCTGCTCCTGCGCCAGCTACACCAATACTACGGAGACCGCCGCCTGATAGAAGCCCAGTACGAGCGCGTGAAGGCATGGCTCGAACTCATCGAAGCGAACGCTCCGGAGCACATTTATGTCGGCGGCATCAGCGACCACGAGAGCCTTGTCGAGAAACCGGAGCTTACAGGCACGGCGTTCTACGCGTATAACGTCGCGCTTGCCCGCGAGTTTGCCGCGCTGCTTGGCAGGAAAGACGATGCGGCGCGGTACGACGCCTTGGGCGCGAAGATTGCCGCAGCGTTCAACAGCCGTTACCTCGAGCCCGAAACCGGCCGGTATGGGGCAGGCACCCAGGCATCGCAGGCGTTCCCGCTTTACATGAGCCTTGTGCCCGATTCGGCCCGCGCGCGCGCATTGGATGTCCTTATCAACGACATTGCCGCGCGGGACGGCCACCTTTCGACCGGCATCTTCGGCACCAAGTACGTGCTGGACGTGTTGAGCGCGATGGGCCGTCACGACGCCGCCTGCGCGATGGCCGGCAAACGAGCATTCCCCGGCTGGGGCTACATGATTGAAAAAGGCGCCACAACCCTCTGGGAACACTGGGAGGGCAGCGACAACACGTTTTCAAACAACCATCCCATGTTCGGCTCGGTGAGCGAGTGGTTCTTCAAGCATGTCGCGGGCATTCGTCCCGCGCCGGACGCGGTGGGGTGCAACCGGGTTATCATCGCGCCGGGTCCGCCACAACCTGGACTCGAATGGGCCGAAGCTTCCTATAGCTCGGTACGGGGCCTCATTCGGGCCGCGTGGCGGGTGGAAGGAGAAAATCTCCATCTCGACGTGACCGTTCCAGTGGGCGTTACCGCGCGCGTCGTATTGCCGGTGGATGCAGGGACGGAGCTCCTGGAAAGCGGCGTGCCTGCCGCGACCGCCGCCGGCGTCGCCCCTGCGACAGGGGACGGGTCGGCGCCGTCGTTCGACGTGGGCTCGGGCACATACCATTTCAAGGCGCGGCTGTGAGCGAAGAAACGTTGCGCGCGCACCCTCCGGTGTGCATGATCGTGGTCCGCTGAAAGACTGCCCGGCACGAGCAAACAGAAACATCGAAGGGACCGACCCCGTATGGGCGAATGCGCAGTGCTCCTTGACCTGGACGACACGCTGGTTATCCAGCGCGAGGTGCTCGAGGAGGCCTTCTTCGCTACGTGCGCGGCGGCATGGGCTGAATGCGACATCGAGCCCGAGGCCCTGACCCAATCCGTCAAGCTGCATGCGCGGCGTTTGTGGGCCGAATGCGAGTTCGCGAGGTATTTCGAGCGGATAGGTTTGAGCGCCAGCGAGGGTCTGTGGGCGGGTTTCGAAGGAGCAGGGGACCCCATGCCGCGGATGCGGCCGTGGGCACACGGCTATCAGCGCGAGGCATGGCGCACGGCGTTGGCGGACCACGGCGTGAAGAATGAGCCCCTCGCCAAAGAGCTCGCCGCAATGTTTCAGGAGGAATGCTGGGCAAGCTTCGCCCTGTTTCATGATACTATCCCGACGGTCGAGACCCTGGCGCGGCAATACCGGCTCGCGCTCGTGACCAACGGTCTCGCGGCCCTTCAGCGGAAGAAGATCGAGTGCGCCGGGTTCGGGGCTCACTTCGAAGCTGTTGTTATCTCGGGCGAGCTCGGCGCGGGCAAACCCGAGGCAATCATGTACGGTACCGCACTGGAACGGCTCGGCATACCGCGCGGCCGTGCGGTGATGGTGGGCAATAACCTCGAATGGGACGTGGCCGGGCCGCAGAGAATCGGCGTCAAAGGCATTTGGGCCAACATGGCCGGAGAACCCGCGCGCGAGAGCGTGAGGCCGGACGCCGTCGTTGCATCCCTGAGCGAGCTGCCGGGCGTTGTGGCATCGCTGCTGGGACAGTGACTTCTGTGAGCGCGCCGCTCTGACGACCGCACGGTCTCCATAGTCAGAGAGGGGCAGGAAAAGACATGAACAGCAAGGCGCTGCATGGGGAACCGCGGGAAGCGGCGCCCGCGAGCGCGGTTTCTCAGCGGGCACGCAACGCTTGCCCTATGCACTCCGCGCGGCTGCCATGAGTCCCTCGGGAACCAAGGAGAACGCCATGCAGACTTCACGAACCGCACACCGGAACAGCCGCCATTCGCGATTTCAGCGAGCGCGGTCTGCCGCAATCACGGTCATGACGCTCGCGCTCATTTCGACAGCCGCGCACGCAGCCGGGCAGTTGGGGGACCTGACGGGTCCGTGGCAGTTGTTTGTCGACGATTACCTTGTTGCGGAGAGCACCAGCCTCACCCGGGTCTACCATGCCTTCGAGAAATACGCGGGGAACCCGGTCATGCGGGCGGACAAGCCCTGGGAAGGCAAGGCCGTCTACCTCTACGGCACCGTACTGCCCAACGAAAACGGAAAGGGCTACCGCGCATGGTACCACTCGTACGACGGCAGCTACCGCATGCTCTACGCGACCAGCGGCGACGGCATCCAATGGACGAAACCCGCCCTGAGCCTCACCGATTTCAACGGTTCGACCGAGAACAACATCCTGTTTCAGCTCACCCACGAGAACCACAACCCCCAGGTGCTCCACACGCCTTGGGACCCCGATCCGCAACGCCGGTACAAGATGCTGTACTTCGAATACGGCCGCACGCCGCCCGTGAGCACGGTTACGGGGTATCGCGGAGCTTGGTCGCCCGACGGCATCCATTGGACCGAGTGCCCCGTCAATCCCGTGCTCGTGGACAGCCCCGGAGACGTCGGCAACTTCGTATGGGATCCCCTCGAGGAGCGCTATCTCGGCTACCCCAAGAAATTCGAGGAGGTGCGGGGATTCCGCCGGCGCTGCGTCGGGTTCTCGGCCACCGGCATCTTCGAATCCTGGCCCGGCAGCACGCTGATCCTGACGCCCGATGAATACGACGACCGCTGGGCAGCGGACTCGGCGGCCCAGGGCGCGCACACCGATTTCTACGGGCTCTGCGGGTTCGCTTACGAAACGATGTACCTGGGATTCCTCTGGATATTCCGTATCACGGACGGCCAGAACGACGGCCCGATCTTCGTCGAGCTGGTCAGCAGCCGCGACGGCGTGCACTGGCGGCGGCAGGACGAGCCGCGCCCGCCTATCCTGTCCCTCGGAGCCGAGGGCTCATGGGACGACGGCATGTTGTTCACGCCGAACCATCCCTTGGCCGAAGGAGACAGGATCAAGCTGTTCTACGGCGGTTTCGATGCCACCCACGGTCAGGAGTCCGCCAACGCCGCTATCGGGCTCGCCACGCTGCGCAAAGACGGTTTTGCGTCGATGCACGCGGGCGGTGAACCGGGAACGCTTACCACCCCGCCCCTCGAAAAGGTCTCCGGACCCCTGCGCGTGAACTACGCCGCCGCGGGTGACGGTTTTCTCCGCGCCGAGGTCCTGGATGCCTCCGGCGGCGTCCTCCCCGGCTACACCGCATCCGATTGCGCTCCCCTGACCGGGGACCACGTGGAGCAGGTGGTGACGTGGAGTGACAAGAATGCGCTGCCCGTCGCGCCGGGGCCCATCCGCCTGCGTTTCGTCCTGCAAAATGCCGACCTCTATTCGTTCGCCGTGGGAAGGTGAAACCGCAGTTGCAGGCGCGGTGGCGCCGGATTGAGAAGCAACCTGGCTCTCGCTTTGGTCAGGGGGACCGGCCTTTGTCCGTACGGCCGGGGGGCAAACCCTCGTCTGGTCACACAAAGCCGATCAGGGGGGTGGCTGCGAATTGGAGTTCGAGTTTTGGTACGTCTTTGCCCTGCTGCTCGTAGGTGACGAGACCGTAAAAATCGGTTGCGGCGTCGTCCACGGTGAATTTCTTTTCGGCGGCGATATCCTGTCCTGCAACTTCCGCCCGCAGGAAATGTTCTCCGGGAGGGACGTGGATTCGAATGGCGTAGATGACATTTCTGAGAGACGGACATCCCCGGCGGATTCTCTGAGGCTGTCCGAGCGCGGTCCCGTCGAGATAGAACCGCATTTCGACGCTTCTTGGGTTTCCGCCGCCGTGGTATACTTTCAGGAGCAGGTTTCCGTGCGCACCCCAGGACGGCGTAACGGACTTGACCCGCGTAACGCCCATGGCGTTGCACCCGGTCACGCATACGGCCGCGACGGTCATCGCCAGCGCAACCGTTCTCAGCCGTATCATCGCAGGCCCCCATTTCTCGTGCATCCACGCGCGTCAAAAGGCGAAAGCCGAAGGACGGGAATTGTTGGGCTTACTTCGCAGCGTCCTGAATTGCCTGGCCGCCCTTTTCGATATCCTTGCCCATACCCCGAATCGTGTTGCATCCGGATACGCTGGCAAACGCAGACATAAACGCGAGCATAAGAGCCGCGATTCTCAACCATTTCATCCGTCGGTCCTCCTGGCTTCTACACCGATAGGATAGGAGTCGCGGCCGGCGGAGTCAATCGGCGCGGGCCGTCAGCAGGTCACGTGAAACATGGCGACAACCTTGCCCTCGGCCGAGTTCCATGCGGCGGCGGCCTCGGGGGTGGGCCGCATATCCACTATGCAGTCGTGTTTGTGAAAATAGGTCAAGGCTTCGGGCGAAAGGTCGAGCGCGCCGTTCTGGCCGCAACCGATGATGACCAGGTCGGCGCCGGCGTCGTAGATGTGTTCGGCCTCGCCGCGCGATACCATGTGAGAAGAGCCTGTTTCTTCCTTGGACAGGCTCTTTTTCCGTTTCTTGACCTTGCCCGAGAGTCGAATCACGATGTCGTGGTCGTAGGTCTCTCCGTCGACGGTGATGCTGCCGAACGACGTGCCGTCAATGCTGGGTTTCATGGCGTCCACCTCCGCGGCTTGCGCCCGATATGGCCTGACTCCAGCCTAGATCCGCGAGGAAAACGTGTCAATGGGCCAGCGGCGTTTCTCCGCCACAAAAGGAGAAATCCGTCCGAGCGGACCGTCTGGCCCGGCCGGACGGATTGCATTGTGCCGGGATTAGCCGGGAGACCTCATCCTTCCGCCTGGAACGTGACGTTCAGGTCGATCGTGACGGGCAGGAACTGGTCCGGTGCGATCCAGATGTTCTCGACCTCGTAGGGCAGTTGCACGGCGCGCGTTCCGCTTTCCGTGATGCCGCTGCCCTCAAGTCGCAACAGAACCGTCTTGCCGGCGGGCAGGCTCACCCTGCCCGGGAACGCCACGCCCGGCGCCCCGCCTTTGGCCTTCAGGTTGAAGGTGACCGGCGAAGAGTTGTGGATGCCCACGTGAAACACCGTCTTGTTCTTCAGCGCGACGTCCGGGTGCTGCACCGCGATCGACTGCTTGAACAAGGGCGCGACCCATTGGGCTTCGCCCACCAGCACGTTGCGGCTGAAAGCGACGGTGCGCCGGGCGCGCAATGCTTCCTCGACGGCTTCGGGCGTGTTGTCTTTCGCGAACACGAGCGTCATAGCCCGATGATTGCCCGCTGCCGCATTGTAGTAATCGGAGACAGGGCCGTGAATGTCCGTGTTGGCCAGCATGGTCAGCTTGTGTTCGAGGCACCACCTATGCGCGGACGGATAATAGTCGCCGCCGTTGAACACCTCCATGCCCTGCATCCATCCGAGCTTGATGTACTCGGCCTGGATGTCGCTCCACGCCGTGTCTCCTTTGCGCTTCCATTCGGGGTGGTTCCACCACACGAACGCGCCTTGCTCGTTGGCGATGCGGACGGCGTCTTTCTCGTTCTCGACATCGAGCGCTTTGGGGTCGTCGAGGAAGATGGCGTTGAAATGGCCGTGGGGTTCGTCGCGCGTGATCTCGGCGCCTCGAATCAGGACAATATGCTGTTCGTCGGCCTCCGGTTTCGCGATCTCATACGGCCGGTTGAAGTTGATGATTATGTCATCCTTGTGGGGCAGATACTCGATGTGATCGGTGATCGCCAGCACGTCGAGGCCGTCGCGCCACGCTTCGTCCACCCTCATCGATGGCCATACCGAGCCGTCCGAGAACACGGTGTGCGAGTGGAGGTCGCATGCCAGTGTCACATAGCCCTCGATGTCGGGGAAACTCAGTTCCGTGCGCTGAGCGAAAGCCGTGCCGACCGCCAGCATGATTACTGCCGTAACAAGCAACAGATTGCGGCAAAACGAGCGTTTCATGGGATCGATTCCTCCTTGATTGCCTTCCGAATTGCGCCAGGTTCGCGATTCATCGCCAATGGGACGCCGTCAGGCTAACACGCCACGGCGCGGAGGGCAAACCCGCGCTGCACCACGATGACGCGGCGTGATGCTGCTCTTGTTTCACCGCATCTGGAGATTGACCACCGTCTCGCCGCCTTCTTCCAGCGTGATGTAGGCCATCGCGCAGGGCATGGCGACGCAGTCCGCTTCAGAGCCGATTCCGCCTCCCGAGGGGATCAGGGCGGTTGCGCAGAGGGTGTATTCGCCCGCATCGAAGGATGACATGGAAAACGTCCCATCCTCGTTCACGTCAACGCCTTTGATAAGGAATTCCATGGCATAATCGGATACGTTCCAGGGCACCGAGGGCCAGGTATGGCATCCCTGCAGGAGATATACGCTGACGCGCATCCCGGGCGCGGCGCCAGTGACCGTTCCCCTGACCGAGGCGGCGCCCGTCAGGTCCACGTCATACCTCCTGTTTTCGCCCGCCTTTACCTGGATGGTCTCGAGGCGGCGCCTGGATGGAGCTTCCCCGGCATTCGCCTCGATCAGGAGAACCACTTCGCCCGCCTGGAGCCCATCGAGGCGATAGCGGCCGGACTCGTCCAAGCGGCCGCCGGGATGCCACTGCTTGCCCAAGGTAACCCATCCGCGCGCCGGTTTCTCGCCGTCAATCGTGACCAGACCTTCCACTGATGCGGTTCCTTGCGAGAAATCGAAATCCACAACGGTTTCGTTGCCTGCTTCTATCAGGGCGCGTTTGTATGCGGCATAATGCGCATTCTGCCCGTCCGCCGTACTGAACCATGTCATCCCGCGGACCAGAATCTCGCCCGGAGCCAAATCGGCGATTGCATAGGTCCCGTCCGGGTTGACTTTCACCCCGGATTCACCTAACGCGGGCTCGAAAGGATGACGGACGTCCACGCCAATGTGGTATGGCTCGCCGGGAATATTGTCTGTGTTAACCATACCCTTCAAGACACCGCCGCCGGTCAGGGCGATGGTGACCCGTTGCGTTTGGCCGCCTACGGGCGACACCAGCGTGAAGCCCGGTCCGTATCCCGGCTTCGCGGCGGAGATGCAGCGGACGCTCTGCTCGACGGTGTCGAGGCGGAACCGGCCCTGTGCATCGGCATAGCCCGCGTTGCGCTCGCCGCGCTCCACTGTATGAGGCAGCGCGCCCGTGAACAGCATCGCCCCGGGCGCAGGAGCGCCGCCGGGACCCACTACTTCACCCTCAATGATGGCTCCCCGTTTCATAGCGATCACGACGCCGGTCAACGGCTCTTCGTCCGACGTAACGCTGATCCTGGTCTTCTGCCACGTGTAGCCGTCAGCCCAGGTGTAAATGAATGAATCGCGCACGTGGATGCTCTCGAGCTTGAACCGGCCCTCTTCATCCTGGAACCGCTGAGCGTCTTCTTTCATCTGGCCCGTGATGCGGGAGAGCTCATCGTCCCGCTCGTACGCGTAGAACGTCGTTATGGGTTGCTTCGTGACTGCATCGATGACCGTGCCATGGACTTCCGTGAGGCCGAGCAGTGTAACGAAGACGTTTCGCGTGCCCGCCGCCACGTCCTTGACGTATGCGACGCTGTATTGGGGATGCCAGACCTGCAGTTCGTGCGTGCCGTCGGGGAGCCCCGTAATTTCAAACGTCCCATCGGCCCCTGTCGCCACCTCTCTGGTCTGCCGGAAGATGCGGACTTCCGCGCGCTCGATGGGCTTCCCGGTCTTGTCCGCCACGCGTCCCGCAATCACGCCGCTCTGGCTGGGGTCGCCCGGAGGCTGATAAATCAGCTCGAGGTTCTCCACGATCCCGCCGGCAGGCACTACGATATCTTTGTATTCGGTGCGCGCGTTGAGATCAGTATTCCTCGGAATAACAGAAACGGTCGTCGGGCCGGGGAGCAGCCCCGAGAACGAGAACTCCCCGGCGTTGTTGGTGCGTTCCGAATCCCATCCCAACTGCCGGGCTTCCTGGTGCTCCACATAGACTTCCGCCTTCGGCAGGGGCCGCCCGGCGGCGTCTCGTGCCGTGCCCTTGATCGCCCCTGCGGGTCCCAACGGAATGGTGAGCGGTTCGTTGCCTTCCAGGCTCACCGTTAGCGGACCGATAGGGGCGCTGATTCGGTCATGTTTGCGGGCAATGACTTCCAGCCTGTCGGTAGGAGGCAATCCCGCCAGCAGGAAATGGCCCGTTTTGTCGGCGCCGGCATAGTCGCGGTAGTCTTGACCGATCACGCAGTTGATCTTGGCCCGCGGCACCGGCTGCCCATCGGCATCTACGACCTTGCCCGTCAACCGAATGCCATGGGAGAGGGAGAAATCGACGCCGGAAACCGTCTCGCCAGCCACGACCTGGAGTTCCTTGGCGTTTTTCTCGTTGTACGGACGGGAATAGCCCTCGACGGGACTCCAGCGGACCGCGTAATTTCCCGAGGGAAGGCCTGTCAGGACGTAGCCCCCCGTAGCGTCGGTGAACGCTTCGCGATGCCGCACGATCTCCTGCGGTTCCGGGTAGGTGTAGATCTTCACGCCTGCAAGGCCTTCGCCCGAGTCGGCATCCGTGATGCGTCCCATCACGAGGGCGCCTGGCATGACCGGGACTTCGAGAGCCGGGGCCTCCTCACCATCCTTCATATTAAACGCTACCGGCCCGCCCGATGAGATCCATTCGGGGTCGTCGGCCACCGCCGTATACTCGCCCGCGCGAAGGCCTGCGACGCTGAATGCGCCACCGTCATCGCTCGTCGCGTAGAACTGGTCACGCTTCAGTATCTTCGACTCCACGCGCACCCGTATCTTCGCCAGAGGCGTGCGGGACGCATGGTCCACCACCTGACCCGCAATCGCGCGGCCCTTTGCGAGCGTGAGTTCAACGTCCTCGCTGCCTGCTCCAATGAACTCGCTGAGCAGCGATTCATACCCCTCCGCGCGTACGAGGAATTTCCACTGCCCCGGCCAGAGGGGGATCGATGCAAACCGCCCCTCGCCATCCGTGACCATTCGGGCAGCCGTGGTTTCGGGAAGGGGCAGATCACCAGGTTCCTTGTCGTACGCCTGGACGTATAACGCGGCGCCCGAAACCGGACGTCCCGACTCGTCCACTACCCGCCCCCGTATAGGCGCTCCGGGCAGCAACACCATATCCGGATAGGGTTCGGGACTGTACGTATCGGGGCGCGCCCTTGCCGCGATGAAGGCATCCTCCGTATATGCCTCCACAACATACCATCCGCTTGGAATATCTTCGAAGAGAAACGCCCCGTCTTTGTCTGCCGTCGTGGACATCACAACGGCATCCTCGGGCTTACACTCGTAGCCGTAGATGTCCACCCGCTCGAGCCGGACCGTCGCGCCGGGCTTGTCCACCTTGCCCGCAATGCCGTAGGGGCCGGACAGGTGCTTAACGGCCGCGCTCTGGGCTGCCGCCTTCGGCTCACCCGCCTCAACCGTGGAAGCCATGCGCTGTCGTTGCGGAAGCGGCGCGTCGGCATCCGTAATCCCCTCCTGTTCAGCCGGTTGCGCGGCCAGCGCCGGGCGATTTGTTGGAGGTATCGCGTCCTCGCCGTTTTGGAGACTCACGACACCGACCAGGCCGCCGGCCACCGCCACCGCAGCCACGAGGACTATCCCCGCTTTTGACGATAAGAATCCCATGAGCATCTGCAGACCCCCTATAGTCATTCCTGACGTTGCGGCGGCCGTGCCGGCGGACCCCGCGCCCGCCGATGCCGCGCTTCCGGTCTCCGCGCTCGCGCGTTGCCAGCCCGCGGACGCCCCCGCAACGGCCCCGATGATCGTCAGCGCCCGTTTCTCGAGCGCCTTCTCGGAGTCTCGGTCGCGGCCCAGTTCGTCGAGCAGCTGTTTGCCGAGGGCTTCGCGCGCCCGTTGCAGGCGTTTCCGAACCGCCTCGTGGGATATCTCGAGCAATTGGGCCATCTCCCGCGTTTTCACCCCCGCGAAATAGTGCATGAACAGGACCTCGCGGAAGTCTTCGTCCAATTCCTCGACGCGGCGGCGCAGCATCGCGCGCATTTCCCGGACCTCCAGTTCGCGAGCGGCATCCTCGAAGGGTTCGGCGGCATCCTCGAGGCCCGCGTTCAGGCGTTTTTCGCGCGCGCGCTTCGTAAGCCAGTCGTTGGCCTTGTTGCGGGCGATGCGCAGCAGCCACGGACCGAACTTGCCGGGTTCGCGGAGCGTGTCGAGAGCGGTATAGGCCGCCAGGAAGGCCTCCTGAGCGATGTCCTCGGCCTCGGCGAAACTCCCCGTTCGCGCCCGCCCTACGGCGTGAACCGCCGGCAGATAATGCCGTACCAGCGCACCATAGGCTTCCCGCTCGCCAGCCAGGACCCGCTTAACCAAACGCGCATCGTCGTGTTTCAGGGCAAACAGCACGGCCAAACTCCTTCGTCTGCCTTATAGTCTCTCGCCGCGCCGGGAATGTGACAGCGAGAGGGGGTCTTTCCTGGAAAGGTAGGCCAATTGGCCGTTTTACGCAAGCGGCAAGCCGCCCGGAGACTGGACGGAGTCCATAAAGATGGACTCGGTGGACGTGGTAAACCCGGCGCTCGGCCTGTCGCCTGTAGTCACCCCTTCCGGGGTCCATCCCGGGGTCCGCGCAACGGAGGGCCGGTTTTCCAACCGGCCCCT
>ENA-UPSM01005201-UPSM01005201.1-activated-sludge-metagenome-genome-assembly--contig:-NODE-5201-length-13007-cov-5.682211_pt1 | contig 13007 bp, 15 predicted proteins | sample MGYA00238181_ERZ773283 | MGnify/ENA primary metagenome ERZ773283 (study PRJEB29023, sample SAMN05720199) | activated sludge metagenome | isolation source: Anaerobic digester | place: Japan... | reverse complement strand
TCGTAATCGATAAAATGGCATTCACTTCCATCAATTATCAATTCGCTGTAATCGGGAATTTCTTCTAATGCTTTTCTCAACTTTACTTTATTCAAAAAGGTAACAGTACTATTGAGTTTAATGAAGTAACTATCGATTCCATTAAGTGTTGACTTATTGATTTTATACTCCGTTTTAAAATTAGTTTGAATGATGAAATAAACTGAAATAAGCAATCCTATGCTCACTCCTACTAATAAATCGGTGGCTAAAATCACGAAAATTGTAATGAGAAATGGAAGGAACTGCTTCCATCCTAAACTCCACATATTGCGATATAGTTTTGGTTTAGTAAGGTTATATCCGGTAACTAGCAATATTGAAGCAAGTGATGCATAAGGAATTTTATTCAACAAGGAAGGAACCAGCAATACTGCTAACAACAAAAATAAACCATGCGTAAAGGCTGATAATTTTGTTCTAGCACCGGCGTCAACATTGGCTGCTCCTCTTACTACAACTGCAGTCATTGGAATCGCACCTAATAATCCGCAAAATAAATTCCCAACTCCTTGTGCAACCAATTCTCTATTAACAGGAGTAATTCTGTTTCTTCGATCTAGTTTATCGATTGCTTCTATACACAAAAGTGTTTCTAATGTTGCCAATAATCCGATTACAATACCGTCTTTCCATATCTCAGTAACTACAAACATTTTCTGAAAGTCGGGGAATGAAATACTTTTAAATACGCCCGGAGGAATATTCACCAACTGCGAAGAACGTAACTCAAATAATGATCCTGACAAAATCATATTGATTACAACTCCAATTAAAACTACAATTAAAGGAGCAGGAATTAATTTAAGCTTTGCGGATTTCGAGCGTTGCAAAAAACTCATCGCTGCAATAGAAACAATAGTTATCACCAATGCTGTAGTAGTTAAATGGTGATTTAGTTCAGCGAAATTGCCCAAAACATTTTTCGATTCGAACAATTGCATAAAGCCGCTAGTCCAGAAATCGGGACGGTCGTATCCTAATGCCAAAGGAATTTGCTTTGAGATTAAAATCACACCAATTGCAGCTAACATCCCCTTAATTACCGATGAAGGGAAATAATTCCCAATAGAGCCAAGTTTGAAAACGCCTAAAAGGATTTGGAATAATCCCGCAACAACAACAGCTAATAAAAATACTTGAAAGCCGCCTAAGCTGATTATAGAAGTAGATACTAAAGTTGTTAATCCTGCGGCCGGTCCGGATACCGCTAATTGCGAACCACTAACTAAACCAACCACCATCCCTCCAATGATACCGGAAAGTAATCCAGCATACAGTGGAGCACCGCTTGCCAACGCTATACCCAAACACAAAGGCAATGCAACCAAAAACACCGACAATCCCGCAGGAAGATCATGTTTAAGCCACATTATTCGGTAATAACGTATACTTCTTTTCATCTAATAAAGGCAAAATTATTGAATTTAAAATCAAGTAATCTTATTTCCTAACGATTATCATTATAGGTTAAAATTTAAATGCTCAAAATCTGACAATTACAATATCAGTTGATAATGATTATAAACAAGAAAACAGCAATCTCATTCCTCCTTTCTATTTCTATTCAGAAATCCAAGCCACAACAATAAAACACCAATTACGGCATATATTAATTGAAAGAAATGAAGTGTTTGAATAACCGAAACTTGTACAGCCAACCAAAAGAGTAACATTCCACCTTCCAACATAATACATGCAGAATGATCGGTTTTATTTTTTATTATGGCAAAAAATAAAAACAATGAAAACAAACCAATAAAAACAAATAAGCAAAATCCGGGAATAAAATAATCGGAAAATACGGATCCATTTAACAATGAAGAAGGTAAACTTAATATTATGCCATCAGGCTTGAACATTAATTGACCACCCCCAATCAATGCTGTAACTGCATTAACAAAAAGCAGAATTAAAATAATTCCTTTTGTAGTATTTCTTTTGAACAAAATAATTCAATATCGCATATAGGTGTTTGCTCGATATTGCGATAACAAAATTATCGTAGTACTAAAGATGGAACTATGACAAGTGTCACTTTTAACCAGTTATCATATAATACAACTGCAAAATTCATCTAAAGTTGAATCCGACTACACAATTAGCAATACAATCTACAGCAAAAAAAGACTAAGAAGCTACAATAGCATATACCATAGGAAATTTATCGCCAAACGATTCAATATAGTATTTGTCTTTATCAGCCTTCACAGTATGCTTAAAACACGGATATGGCGAATAGTTGTATTCTTCCATTCGTTCGATTTTTAATCCGGATGAAATTAGGCTATTTACAACCTCAGACATACCATGATTCCACATCACGTATTTCTGTGATATATCAGCGGATTTATCAGCATAGGTACCGGTTTCAACTTCAACAATAGGACCGGTGTTAAAATAATTATAATTTATTCCTTTAAAATCGTCGTCGTACATCCAAACAGCAGGATGAAATTCAACAAACACAAACTTCCCTTCCGGTTTTTTATATCGGGCAACTATATCGGCCCATTTATTCATATCGGGCAACCAACCGATAGTACCATAACTGGTGAATACAATATCAAACTTTTCGTCGAGAAGTTTTGGCAATTCGAAAATATCACAACAAATAAATTTGGTATTTACATTTAATTGAGTTGCTATTTCACGAGCTTTATCGATTGCCTTATCCGATAAATCGATTCCGGTTACATCAGCACCCATGCGAGACAAAGAAATAGTATCTTGTCCGAAATGACATTGCAAATGCAAGATTTTTTTGCCTTTCACATCACCTAATAAACCAATTTCAATTTGTTTTAAGGAAGTTTCTCCTTTGAGAAATCCTTCCATATTATAAAAATCAGAATTTACATGAGCCTCAACTCTGTTATTCCATGATAGACGATTAACATCTAAATATTCTTTTGATTCCATAATTAATGTATGCAACCTGTATATAGGTTTGCTTGTATTTTATAGGCACTCGATTTATAATTCCTGATTTGAGTCAGCACGCTATCAGCAGAGGATTCATCAATGAAAATACCTGCTACAATACTCATCATTTTTTCCTGCGAAGCAGAAGTATAATATTTCAGATATTCAATACTAAGATAATCGGATTCAAAACGTCGCGGATAATAATCTCCTGCATAAATTTCATCTTCATCATTGTCGGGCAATGCGATCAAGTCTTTCTTTCTATTGTAAAATCGCCCCATTGAATCGATAGGCAATTTAACTTTATCATTTAACACAAGCATTTGATTTAACAACCGGTCGTACTTTAATCCTGTATCAGCAATAACAACCCAATAATTTGTATAATCTTGATATATGGATGAATCAACAGAATTAACTGAAGAATCAAGTTTTACAATGCTATCAACTTTTTGTATTGGCTCCGAAATACCTGTTTTAGGAGAATTCGATTCACCGCAACCTGCTAAGATGAATAACAAGAGAATAACGCATCTAATCATTATTCAAACTCTTTATGTGTTTTTGAAGAATCAACCAGCAGCGAGTTGATTTCATCCATTTCTTTGTCGCTTAGGTTTCTCCACTTCCCTATGGGCATATCCAATTCGATATTCATAATTCGAATTCTTTTGAGCTTGGTAACTTCGTATCCCAAATATTCGCACATTCGACGAATTTGACGATTTAATCCTTGCGTTAGAATAATCCTAAATCGAAAACGATCCATTTTCTCTACAAAGCACTTCCGCGTTGTTGTTTCTAAAATAGGGACACCATTACTCATCCTACTGATGAAATCATCTGTCACGGGTCTATCTACCGAAACAATATATTCCTTTTCGTGATTATTACCGGCTCTTAAAATTTTATTGACAATATCTCCATCACTGGTCAAGAGTATTAATCCTTCACTTGGTTTATCCAATCGGCCAATCGGGAAAATTCGCTGAGGATGTTTGATATAGTCGATTATATTATCCTTTTCCGCTTTAACATCTGTAGTACAAACAATCCCTACCGGTTTATTAAAAGCGATATAAACGTGTTTTTCTTTGGGAACCGACACTAACTTACCATTGACTCTTATTTCATCGTCACGGGTCACTTTTGTACCCATAACGCACACGACTCCATTGGCTGTTACTCTCCCCTCTTCCACTAAGGTATCGGCTGCACGTCGTGAACAATAACCTACTTCACTAAGAAATTTATTTATACGGATTAAATTTTGTTCGTCCATAATTCCATTCATTCAGGCCACCAAATTACTCAATATTAGGCAAAGTCTAAATAAATGTCATTTTGCAACTAAATCATCCCTTTAAAATTTCAAAAAGCGCGTTGTATAAGTACTATTGTTAAACTTCAAATTCAAAAGGTAAATTCCCGAAGACAAACCGGAAACATCTAAGCGTCTTGAATATTCATCATATAAAAAAGTAACTTTTCTGCCATTTGCATCGAAAATACTTATATCAAAATTGCCAAGGCCTGCATTTAACTTTACTTGAAGATAATCACTTACCGGATTCGGAAACAATTCAACTTTATTGGTATTTGAATTTAATTGAATTGATGTAATTACCGGATATCCCCATTTACTCACAAATAAATCACTTGGTGAATTCTGAGAAACATTCGGATTTATCAAATTGATATTCCCTACCGACAAAGTATCATTATAATACAATGTAGACAGGTAAAAGCATGAATCGTAGCACGAAACTCCCAATTCCTGTCCAAAGCCCGAAGCTCCAGTATAAATAGTATCACGCCAAAGCACGTTAAAAGCTGAATCTAACCGAGTAAGGTAAAGTCTAACAAATGCTTCTTCTATTAGGACAGCATTTCCATGAGCATCCATATCGAATGCGATTCCGGGAAAGAATGCTCCCGGTACTTGACCATCGAAAGATAAAATAGTTTGTCCGTTGACATTAACTTTCAAAACACGTACAGTATCTCCGTTCATATTGGAAAAATCGTCATATACCCAATATAAATTATTACCATCATACGTTAGTTTATTATTATCATCGAATGTGATATACTGCTTACAAACCAGCCACATTGCCTTAAATGAAGTATCATACTTCACCAAAAAATTTTGATAAGAAAAATTGATATCGGCATGTAAGCTATCAAATTCTGCAGAATTACCACAGGTACCACTAATGTAAATATCACCATTCGCATCAGTAAGAATATTGGTATATGTTCTGTTATCAAAATTCCCGCCCATTTCACTTTTGGTGATCATACCATTTGCATTAAGCTGATGAAAAGAACAAAATGAAGCACTTGCACCATTTAGTCTGGCAGTGAGATACATTAATGAATCGTTAGCCAAGTATAAATTTGCAGGTTCAAAGCTATCATTAAATGGATTTAATGTTTTCGCCCATTGCAGGTTTCCATTCGCATCGCATTTAAAAATAAAGCCTCCTTCATAGCCCGGACTTACATTCAACCAAGAGTTATCTATCAACACGCTATCTTCAAAAGAACCAACAGCCAAAATACTATTATCACTACAGATTTCAACATCTCTCAAGGTAACTTTACCGACAAAATTCTTACTCCACAACAATTGTTGAGAAGCATTATACATAAACAAACTTGAACTACGAAATGTAGAACTGTCGGTGTAAACAGCTAAACAATAATTCTTATTTGGACTTTGTCGCACTGCTACGGTATGACTTCGAGTTGGCAATCCTGCAGTATATGCCCATTGAAAATCCTGAGCAAAAGTTGTTGAACTCAAAAATAAGGTCAACAAAAAAAGTAGACTTCTTTTCATTATTTAACTATTTTAATAAAGGTAATAATGTTTTTCTTAATGCATCATCATTTAAGACCAATTCTTCCTAAATGTGTATTTTTAAAATCATCACTGTATTTGAGTCCGTAACCAAAACAACGATCCATTGCACTATGACCGAAGAGAATCCATCCGGCGAATTGCAAATTAAGATCAGCGGAATAATATCCTAAGCCTACAACAACTAAAGCAATGGCTTGATGGTGAGCAAAATTATACAAGTAAGCTCCGATTCGTGTGTTAAACAAATAACCAACCATACTTAGGTCGGGCACCAATATAAATGCGAAGAACATCCACCACTTAAACCCGAGCAATAAGGTCATTATAAAAGCTAACGACAATTTTGCAAAATCTTCCAGTTTCAGAAGAATATTCATAAGTGATTTTTTAAGTGGAGATTCTACTAAACGAAAGGTGCATTGAAGCAACTATTCAGTTTCGTAATTGAGTTTAACTGTAATGGTAGCAGTTTTTCTTTTGGAAGAAGTATTGAATGATCCACCCCAAGAATACTCTTCAGCCGAATTCTGAGCAGTAATTTGGAACACACCCATGTCGGCATTCTTTAATTTACCAACGCCGCTACCTGCATTTTCAGCAATTTTTTTAGCACGGGTATTGGCATCTTTGGTAGCCTCGGCAATCATTTCAATTTTTAGTTCAGCGAGTTTCGTATAATAATACTGAGGAGTATTTGAGTAGAACTCAACACCTGAATTAATCAGTTCGCTAACTTGACGTGAAATATCTTCGACTTTATTTACTTCTGATGATTCAATTTGCACAGTTTGACTTAAACGATATCCCGTAAAAACCGACTTCAAGCGCTCACCATTATTTCCATAAACTTCATCGAATTCCTTGTTAATATCCACTGCAGAAAAAATAATGTTTTCTTGTTTGATTCCCTTACCAACAAGATATTGCAAAATACTCTCACGATCCTTATCAAGTTCCGAATAAGCCTCTTTCAAGTTGGTACTTTTCTTAATAAATGAACCGCTCCAAACGATTAGATCGGATACAAAGTCTTTTTTGCCAAGACCGGTTACAGTGATGGTATTATTGGCTCTGTTTCTGTTTTTATAGGTATTTGAAAAAACAAAAGCAGTAACTATAATAGCTACAGCAATAATAATCGAAGATAAGTGAGATTTCATTGGTGAATGTTAAGGTTTTATTAAAGGGGTTAGTACAAATCTTGTACCAACCCCTTCAAAATTAGTTATTCGAAACCTTATTTTCTAACGATTTTAAACGTTTGCTTCTTATCGTCGCCGATCTGTACAAAATAGTAGCCTGCAGAATAGCGGCTTAAATCAATTAAAGTCTCATTCGGATCTAATAAACCCGATGCAATTTGTTTACCGGTGTTATCAGTAACGGAATATGCGACTCCAACTAACTCAGCTTCAGTTTTAATTTTCACAATATCATTCGTCGGATTGGGCGATAATGTAATCTTAGCTCCTGCAACCGCTTCATTTATTCCTGTTGAAGGATTAACAATAATTACACCTTTCATTCCCATAGAAGCATGTGGTACACATACGTAAAAGTGACTGCCTACACCTAATTTAGCAGGAAGGATAAGACCGCCTCCATTTGGAGTACTAAATCCGTTTATGGCAGCAACAGTACCATTTGCATTCCATGTTGATTGATCAACCTCACGAACTGTATGTTGAGAAGCGATAGTAAAAAGCACTGAGTCACCTGCATTAATGGTGATAGATGAAGGAGAAAATGTAAAACCTGAATTTACTATTGTCCAAGTAGTAGAAAATCCTTCAAGAGATAGAAATAATAATGCACTTAATAGTAGAGATTTTGTTTTCATAGATTTATTGTTTGGTTTGTGATTGGCAATTATAACTCAGGACATAAAACATGTCTTGGAGAAGATTAGAATTCAGATAAACACGAATAACTTCATATTACAGGAAACGACTTCACAAAAACAACAAACCCTGTAAAAGTGTATTAGTATATTACTCAAAGGTATCAATTTAACATTACCTATTGAAGTTACTGTTAAGAATTCGCCTGTTCAAAACAAAAAATAACACAATAATGACAATTGCGTGAATGGCAATAACATTAGGTTTACATCAAATGAACTACGCAGTTATTCCTTTTAAGATTTTTTTATCGACATAAAATGTACCGAAAGGAATTACGCTTGACAACAGAAGTTTCCAAGTAATATCGCGAAATTTCCAATTGAACTCAGACGCAACTGAGAAAACCGAATAAACGAATAATAAGAAAAGGATTCCATGGCACATCCCTAACACTCGAACAAACTCCGGTTGATCAAAAAAATATTTCAAAGGAACTGCTATAAAAACCAGAAGAATTAAGGAAAGTCCTTCGAGGATTCCGATTAAACGTAATCTCCCTAATGAAGATTTAAAATAAGTTTGCATAAAATAATGTTTGGGAAGGCGAAGATAATGATTGAATACATACAAAAGCAGAAAGGTCCCCTTTCAGGAACCTTTCATATGAATATGATTGTAATTTATTAATCTAAACTACAAAACAACGTTTGAATTAATCACTGTAGCAGGAGTTGTTCCCTTTTTCCAGATAATTCCAACCACTTTTAACTTACTCTTATTCCAAGCCGGCTTTAAATATATTTTTGTTGTAGTTGTAAATTCTTGATTCTCTGTAATTGCTGCTGAGCTATTAATTGAAACTCCGGTATAGGTAGATCCGTTGCATGTTCTAACTAAATTACGATATAAATAACTAGCGTTATACCCAGAAGAAGTATATTGATTAGCCAATAAATTATCTTCGACCACATATAGTCCCAAGGTATAATCAGATCCGGCAGCAATACCTTTAAAGAACTTAACTTTTGAATCAATTACAATTGAGTCACCTTCAATCGCTTTTTTAATTGCAACCCCGGCAATGACAGAGTCATTACTAAAAGCAGTAGCTTTTTGAATTGCAGAACTTGCATTGTAAGATATTCCTGTTGTGATGGATACTTTTTGATTATTTACTGCCATTGCTGGAATTGTGCTCGCTCCCGCAAACACTCCTGTATTAAATGCAGAATAAGCTCCATTTGCAATTGAGCTATTTAATGATGTGGTATTAGATGATCCATTTAACTTAATTCCCGTTAATAGTGTTGATTCTTTTAACAAACATGAATCTAATGTTGGTCCACCGTAGTCTCCGCAAGGTCCACACCAATCTTCTCCAAAATATATTACTGCTGCTCTATTTTTCTTTTCAACGGTAAATGAACTTGTTGATCCACCAGTTGTAGTAGTTTCATCATCCTTCTTACAAGCGGTAAAGGCAATCGAAATAATTGCCGATATTATCAATATTTTTTTCATAATATAGTGTTTTGGTTAGTTAGTTTTAATGATCAAATATAACCTAAAAATCCTAATAAACAAGCACTTAAACAGTGAACAAACCTTTAATCCGAGTACTTTCGCCTTTTTGTTTTTAAGTTGAATCCTAATCCTGCCGAAAGTCTTAATTCATTTATATTCAATGCTTTACCGTAGTTATTTTGCCCACCAACATAGCGCATTTGAATAAAAAAGTGCACATTGTTGCCAACAAAATAGTTGTAGCCTGAGATTACCGAAAACAAGGGATTAACGCCATTCGGAGGGTTTGGAAGGCTATCATTGACCGACTTCAATTTCGTTATTGAAATTCCCGGTTGAAGTCCAATATAAAAGTCACTATTACCTTTTACATAATGCTTAGAAAGTCCAAAGAATCCGCTATGGTTATAATCGAAGATTGTACTATCACCATTTGAACTTCCCATAAAAAAGTATCCCTCACCGGCAACTGAAATTTGATCTTGAAGGTAATATTCTAGATTTCCATGAAGGTAAAACAAGCTTTGTTTTTCAGAAAAAAGGTAAGATGGACTTAAAGTCAATTGAGCTTTCAATAAACCATTATCAGCAAAATCATCTGACTGCGCCTTCACCGAAGACGTGATTACTAAAATCAAACTAAGTAACAACCATTTTACTTTCTCCATAAGTGAGCAATTTTATAGTTTACACTTAAAGTAGTAAGTAAATGTCCCTCGAGTGAATGGGATTTATGTGTCACGATAGAAACAACATTATCTTCAGTCTCGACTTCCAATTCATTGGTTAAATGAATCATGTATTGAGAAGTAAGCGAAATATCACAACGAGGAGTAAGATTATAATGCGTACCGATTCCTGCTTGAACGGCTGAGCCCCATCGATCTTTTGAAATCTCGTTTTGGGTTATTACGGTTTTTTTGTTGTAATCGAAGCAATGTCCGGCAACAATATATGGTTGCCATTTAACCTGCTCTTTATCGGAATTTAATGGATAAACAATAACAGACCAACCTATATGATAATACTCGCTGCGAACTTTATCATCGACATCAATTGAAATGTAATCAGCAAACCAATCCGTATTTATTTTTTTGCTGAATTGAATGCGAAATTGTCCTCCGGTTCCTATCCCTACTCCATCATGATCAAACATACTAATTGTTGACCTGCCTCCTAATGAAAACCAACCGGCGGCATCAGACTGAGCTGACGACATTTCAGTCAATCCAAAAAACAATAAAACAGTCAGAAACACACGATTCATAGATGCAAAATTAGCGATTTCAAAGATTCAAAATACTTGACAATTATCATCATCAATAGTTATGAATAGAAATCGATTATTAATTATTCAAACCAATCGAGCACTATTTTAGTTCTATTAACTCACTAATCGCAAGAACTTTTTTAATAACGCATCTTTCGAAAAATTATTTCTTCTTTATTTCTTCTTTTTCTTTTCTGCTGCCTTGACTTCATTTTGTTTCACTCTGAATTTAACAATTTTGGCAACTAACGGCAAAGGCATTTTTTTATTCAAAGGAAATTGAATAGCTCCCTTCGAAGTTTTGTAATCGGTTAATATGTTTTCGAATTCGGCAACACCCTTTCCTGTCGGATAGAAACCTATGTGATTCTTACATGCAGCAAAATAAACTAATACACCATCTTGCTTATAAGCCGGCATCCCATAGCTGATAACTTCCTCTGCATTGGGTGCAGCCTTTTTGATGGTTAATCGAATTTCTTCAAGAATAGCTCTTACATTCTCTTCTTGTGCGTTGATATATTCATCAACAGAAACAAATGCTTTCATGTTATTATAAATTAAGCTTTAGCACGAAGTCTTTCATGATAATAAATGTACGACATTGCTCCTAAAAAAATAGGTAATATCATAAATAACATAGGTGGCATAAATCCGTCAGTTGCCAATTGAGAATAAACAGCACCTATCAAATCAAAAAACATTCCTGCATAAGCCCACTCTTTCAATCGAGGGAAACCGGGAACAACGATCGCAATTACACCTAATATTTTAGCAACACCAATAAAAATTGTAAAATAGTCAGGATAGCCAAGATGATGCATAAATACAACTGCATCCGGACTAAGGATAATATCAGGAATTGATGATAGTAACATCAATCCTGCAAAGAGTGTGGTAAACACCCAATAAATGATATTAAGTTTTTTCATATGTAGTTAGGTTTGGTCAAATTAATTATTGTTACAATGAAGTAACCAATGGTTTCCAAATTTATCGGTCAGATCTCCAAACAGAGCACCCCAGAATGATATTTCGAGAGGATGATCCTTTTTCCCACCTTCCGAAAGTTTTTCATAAACGATTTTAATTTCTTCTTCGTCTGAGCAATTCAATATTAAAGATACATTATTGCCTATTAACAATCCTGATTCAGGTACCATATCAGAGGCCATTAATTGCAGCGATCCATTCGATAGGGTAGCATGCAAGACGAGATCCTTCATCGATTCAGGCATTTTATCTGCCAGCGGCGATTCCCCTATCTTCTGAATTTCCAATTCACCACCCAAACAAGAGCGATAAAACTCCATCGCACTCTTACAGGAGCCATTAAATGTCAAATAGCCTTGTATTGTTCTCATGAAAGACTAAGCGTCGAGTAATGTTTGGATATCGAACTTTTTCATCTTCAGAAAAGCGTTCATCACTCGAGATGCGCGAGAAGGATCGGTCATTAGTTTTCCTAGAATAGAAGGGACAACCTGCCAAGAAACTCCAAATTTATCTTTTAACCATCCGCACATACTTTCTTGTCCCCCTTCCGACAACTTTGTCCAGAAATAATCTATCTCCTCTTGGGTATCGCAACTCAAAACAAATGAAACAGCTTCGCTATGTTTAAAGTGGGGACCACCATTTAAAGCAGAAAAGGCTTGACCATTTAATTCAAACGTAACCATTAAAGCTGTTCCGGGTTCTTTTTCGTGAAATTCTTTCCCCTCATCTCCATAACGGCTTACGCTTTTTACAGCCGAATCATCGAATATAGAAACATAAAAGTAAGCTGCTTGTTCGGCTTCATTGTCGAACCACAAACAAGGAACAATAGGATGATTTATTTTCATTTTTTTTAGGACTATACTGTTTCAGTGTAAGATTTAAAATTATTGAGGATAGCCTGCCATCCTGCTTGTTGCATTTCTACAGGATTTACCTTCTCTGCATCAAAAGATTCAGTAATTTTCACTCCTTCATCAGAAGAATCAAAGAGAATTTGCACCTTTCTGCCATCACCAATAGTGTATTCGATTTTTTCGTTAACCACAACTGCTGAATAAATCCCTCCAAAATCGAATCCGAAGCTACCATCTTTAGCTTCCATACGAGTTAAAAAAGCACCTCCCACACGCAAATCATTTTCTGCTCGAGGAGTATGCCAGTCGGGAGAGGCATTGCACCAGTTAGTAATATGACTTGGGGAAGTCCAGCATTCCCACACCTTTGAAATAGGTGCGTTCACGGTCGCTTCAATGGTAACAACAACATTATTTTCCATAGTAACAGTATTTAAGTTTGAGTTTTACAAAGATGCAATAGTAAGATCAAATAACCTAAGTGCAAAAAAGACAAAAGAAGGGGTAAATGCGACAATACTATTTTATAGATTTGTAATATGAAACATGTAAGCATCCTTGTTCCGGAACAATCGGTATTGCAAGCCATTGCCGATCCTCAATATTTGTTTTCGGCTGTTAATCAGTTTTTATCTATAATGGGTAAACAACCATTATTCAAAGTAGAATTAGTGGGC
>ENA-UPSM01005194-UPSM01005194.1-activated-sludge-metagenome-genome-assembly--contig:-NODE-5194-length-13024-cov-7.427327_pt1 | contig 13024 bp, 14 predicted proteins | sample MGYA00238181_ERZ773283 | MGnify/ENA primary metagenome ERZ773283 (study PRJEB29023, sample SAMN05720199) | activated sludge metagenome | isolation source: Anaerobic digester | place: Japan... | reverse complement strand
GCCGACCTCCGCACACCTCCTCCCGGCGTCGTCGAGGCACAACGACCGGTCGACGACCCGGCTTCGCTCGGTGCTGCCCTCGACCTGTCGGGCGCGACGCCCGACGGGGAGGCCGCCGCGATCGGTGTCGTGGACGTCGACCACCCGACACTGCTCGCGTTCTTGTCGAGCGGTTGCGTGACCTGCCAGGACTTCTGGGACGCCTTCGGCCAAGGCGTGACGCTCGAGCTCGACGGCCGCGAGGTGCGCATCGTCGCCGTGACCAAGGGCCCCGGGTCCGAGAGCCCCGGAGTCATCGCTCAGCTCACCGGTCCCGAGTTCACGACCCTGATGTCCGACGAGGCCTACGACGCTTACGCCGTGCCGGTCTCGCCCTACTTCGTCCTCGTCGACGCCCACGGATCGTCGATCCTCGGTGAGGGTGCGGCGTCCTCGTGGGCGCAGCTCGCGGGGCTGCTCGATCGTGCCGTCGCCGACCGCGTGTCGGCGCTGGGCGCCAACCGGACCCGGCGCGAGGTGCTCAGCGGGTCCGCCCGCCAGCGACGCGTCGACCGCGAACTCGACGCCGCCGGCATCGGCCCCGATCACCCGTCCGTGCACCAGCGGTGATCCTCCGCGCCCACGGTCTGACGGTCGACGTGCCGCGCGGCTGGGACGCCCGGATCTTCCAGCGCGCCGAGTCGGAGGTGATGAGCCCGAGCTCGCCCGACACCGACGCTCCGACGGTGCCCCGGAGCGGCATCACCACCCCGGTGCTCCACCTCGCCAACTTCCCGTTGCCCGACCAGCGGGGCGACTACGGCAGCGGCGCCGTGGGGCTGATGCGTTCCACGAACGTGTTCCTCGCCCTCGTCGAGTTCGGGCCGGAGTCGTTGGGAACCCCCCTGTTCGCGCCGAACGGGCTGCCCCGTCTCCGCGCCGCCGAGCTGTCCGAGACGATCATGCAGCGGCCGATCGCCGGCATGGGCGGCGCCCAGCGCTTCTTCACGGTCTCGGGACGACCGTTCTGCGGCTACGCCGTCGTGGGTTCGTTGGTGCGGCGGGCGAGCTCGGTGGCGCTGCTCAACGGTGCGTTGTCCCGGATCGACGTCGCGGCCGCGTAGTGCCGGGAACCGACGGCGGCGGCGGCCACCACGAGGACGCCGGTCGGGAGGGCCACACCGACCACGGTCGGCAGGCCGGCAGCGCCTGAGAGCAGGCCGGCGCCGACGGCGACGAGCACGGCAATGACGGCGCGGCGAACCGGCTCGTCGAGATCGGCGAACCGGCGGTGGAAGGCCGCCAGTCGGCCGGGGTCGACGTTGCCGCGACCGGTGAGCACCGCGAGGCCGCGCAGCAGACCGAACGCCGCGCCGAGCAGCGCGGCGGTCGTCGCCGCACCGGAGAGGGCGGCGAGCACGATGACCAGGTACACGGCGCCGGTCATGATGTAGGTGGACAGGCCGGTGCCGATCTGCAGGCCGAACCCGGCGGCGTAGACCCACGGCCGGAACTCGTCGAGCCACTCCTCGTTGACCTGGCGGCGATGGTGCGGGAGTGTCGGGCCGAGGTGGCGGGCGTCGAGGAGCGCCGCCGCGAGGGCTGCGCCGCCGCCGATCGCGAGGCGGACGGTCGTCGATGCACCGGATGCGTCGACCAGGGTGGCGAGGAGCGCGGCGACCCCGCCGAGCAGGGCTCCGCCGAGCACGGCTCCGCCGACGAACCACGCGGCGGTGGCGCCGAAGCGATGACCGCGACCGCGCTCGGTCAGCGGCGTGATGGTGGACAACATCGACCAGCCGCACGGCGACCACGTCGAGCGAACGGCGGCGGCGACGACGGTCACGGCCGCGCCGACGATGAGAACAGGGAACACGGGACTCCTCGGAGGGGAAGGACCGCTCCCGAACCTACGCGCAGCGGGCGAGGAAGTTGCGCATCATGTCGTGACCGCCCACTGTGAGGATCGATTCGGGGTGGAACTGCACCCCTTCGACGTCGAGCGTCTTGTGGCGGAGCCCCATGATCAGGCCATCGTCGGTCTCGGCGGTGATCTCGAGCACGTCGGGCAGCGTCGAGCGCTGGACGATGAGCGAGTGGTAGCGGGTCGCCTCGAGCGGGTTGGGGAGCCCGGCGAACACACCGGCGCCCGAGTGGCGGACGAGGGAGGTCTTGCCGTGGACGATCTCGGGTGCTCGCACCACGTCGCCGCCGAAGACCTGGCCCATGCACTGCATGCCGAGACACACACCGAAGACGGGGACGCGGGCCGACCACTCGGCGATCAGCACGTTGGAGAGCCCGGCATCGTCGGGTGTGCCCGGGCCGGGGCTGATGAGGATGCCGTCGGGGGCGATCCGTTCCACGTCGTCGAGATCGAGAGCGTCGTGGCGCCAGATCATCGGCTCGGCCCCCAGCTCACCCAGGTACTGGACGAGGTTGTAGACGAACGAGTCGTAGTTGTCGATCACGAGGATGCGGGCCACGAGTCGATGCTAGCGGCGGCCTCCCGGCGGTCCGACCGAGATGTTTCCGGCGCGGTGGCCGATCGGACGGAGGCGGATCGTGGAGGACACCACCTCGTTGGGGCGGTGACCGCCTATCCTCTGCACCTATGGCCAAACCGGTGAAACGACGTATCGAAGGCGGCGCCGACGCTCAGACGAGCACGGGGCGCACCACGCCGAAGGGCACGCGCCCGGCCGGAGAGGGTCCGGCGGCGTCGACCCGCTACACGCCGCCGACGCCGGCGACCAAGTACGACATGCCGAGCCCGATGTGGGTTCCCGTGCTCATGTTCTCGTTCTTCGGTATCGGCTTGCTCGCGATCTTCCTCAACTACACCGAGGTGCTCCCCGGTGCGCCGACCCAGTGGTACCTGCTCGGTGGACTGATGTCGATCCTCTTCGGCATCGTCACCGCCACTCAGCTGCGCTAGCGCCCGTTAGTCAGTCGCGGTCGACGCGCGCAATTCCCAGGTTTGTCCCCAGCCTGGGGAGAACTCTGTGGACACTCCGAGCGCGAGGAACACCACGAAACGTGAGGGTGAGCGGCGGGTGAATGCCAGATGGCATGCCACCAAACGCATCGAGGTCACTCGATGGGCGTCACCAGCTCCATGTCCTCGAGGCAATGGCGGGGTGGCTCGGGGTCTTCGGACGACGCAACGGTCATCTTGACCTCGGCGCCACAGATGCTGCACCGGTAGACCAGCTTCACCTTGCGCAGCTTCCCGGCCTCGAGCGGCTCGGGCACGGGTTGCGCCAGCCCGGTGATCATCGCGAGGCCGATCTTGATCAGCACGGCACCGATGAGGACGGCGATCGTCGTCTGGACGATCGACGTGTCGAAGGCGAGCGTCGCCACCGCGATCGCGATGACGACGCCCACCAACCAGAAGACCAGGGAGACCCGACGCACGTCGATCAGTCTCCCACGAGTCGGGCTCAGGACCTGGCCGTCAGGATTACCCGAGCCGTTCGATGATCGTGGCGTTGGCGAGCCCGCCGCCCTCGCACATCGTCTGGAGGCCGTAGCGGCCACCGGTGCGCTCGAGCTCGTTGAGGAGCGTGGCCATGAGCTTGGTGCCCGAGCCGCCGAGCGGGTGACCGAGGGCGATGGCGCCGCCGTTGACGTTGGTCTTGGCGAGGTCGGCGCCGGTTTCCTTGGCCCACGCCAGGACGACGGAGGCGAACGCCTCGTTGACCTCGAAGAGGTCGATGTCGTCCAAGGTGAGCCCGCCCGATCGGGCGATCGCCTTCTGGGTCGACGGGATCGGCCCCGTGAGCATCGTGACGGGGTCGACACCGGCGAGGGCGAAGGTGTGGAAGCGGGCGCGGGGGGTGAGGCCGAGCTCCTTGGCCTTCTCCTCGCTCATGATCAGCGCGGCCGACGCGCCGTCGCAGATCTGGCTGGAGTTGCCGGCCGTCACCTTGCCGTCGGGCTTGAAGGCGGGCTTGAGGTTGGCGAGCGACTCGGCCGACGTGTCGGGCCGGATCCCCTCGTCGGAGGTGTGCAGTTCGTCGAGGACCACGACGTTGCCGGTCTCCTTGTCGCGACGCTTCTTCTGCACCGCGACGATCTCGTTGTCGAACCGGCCCTCGGCCTGCGCCTGGGCAGCGCGCCGCTGGCTCTCGGCGCCGAACGCGTCCAGCTCCTCGCGGCTGATGTCCCACTGGTCGGCGATCATCTCGGCGGAGATGCCCTGGGGCACGAGGCCACCCTGGTCGGCGTAGCGGAGACCGACCTGGTCACCGAAGGGGAACCCGGTGCGCTTGATGTCGCCGACCGACGCGCCCATGGGCACGAGGCTCATGACCTCGACGCCGGCGGCGATGGCGATGTCGTAGGCGCCCGCCATAACACCCTGCGCCGCGAAGTGGGCCGACTGCTGGGAGCTGCCGCACTGACGGTCGATGGTGGTGGCCGGGACCGACTCGGGGAACCCGGCGGCGAGCACCGCGTTGCGGCCGACGTTGAGCGCCTGGCCACCGACCTGCATGACGCAGCCCATGATGACGTCGTCGACGAGGGCGGGGTCGAGGTTGTTGCGCTCGACGAGGGCCTTGAGGACCTCGGCGGCAAGGTCGGCGGGGTGCCACCCCGAGAGGTCACCGTTGCGCTTGCCACCACCGGTGCGGATGGCGTCGACGATTACTGCAGTGGTCATGAGTGGACTCCTGTTGTCACGATTGCCGGCAACATACTTGACCAGGCGGTCAAGTTTTTACAATTCGTCCCCGCCGTGATGGGTGACACCCGTCACCGCTACCATTTCCGCCGTCTGTCACACCGAGGGGATCCACCAGCACATGGCAACTTCTACCGACGAGCAGCTCCGCGACCAGGTCAAGGGTCAAACGGTCGTCACCGAGTTCCTCAAGACCGTGGACGCCCACGGCTCCGACCGCGCACTCCGGTGGATGGAGGGCGACGACTGGAAGGCGCTGACCTTCGACGAGCTCGCCGACCAGGTGGCCCGGGTCGCGGGCGGCCTGGCCGACCTCGGCATCGGTCGAGGCGACCGGGTGGTCCTGATGCTGCGCAACGTGCACCAGTTCCACGTCGCCGACCTGGCCGTCCTCCTCTGTGGCGCGACCCCGGTGTCGATCTACAACTCCTCGTCACCCGACCAGATCGCCTACCTCGCCGGCCACTGTGAGGCGAAGCTCGGCATCATCGAAGACGCCGGCTTCCTCGCCCGCTTCACCGAGGTCGCCGACCAGCTCCCCGACCTCACCACGCTGGTGCTCGTCAACCCGTCCCCCGACGTCGATGTCGAGGTCGTCGAGTGGTCGTCGCTCCTCGAGCACGAACCGGTGGACCTCGCCGAGGCGGCGAAGGTCGCACAACCGGAGGACCTTGCGACGATCATCTACACGTCGGGTACCACGGGCAACCCCAAGGGGGTGATGCTCGACCACTTCAACCTCTGCTGGACGCTCGCCTGCCTGCGCGAGGCCTTCGAGACCGAGACCTTCGCCGGGCAGAAGGTCGTGTCGTACCTGCCCATGGCCCACATCGCTGAACGGGCGACCAGTCACTACGGCCTGGCCATGAACGGCTACGAGGTGTCGTGCTGCCCCGACCCGAGCCTCATCGCCACCTACGCCCGCGAAGTGAAGCCCAACATCATGTTCGGGGTGCCGCGGGTGTGGGAGAAGATCTACAGCGGAGTCACCGCAGCGCTGTCCGCCGACGAGGAGAAGAAACGTCAGGTCGACGAAGCGGTCGCAGCGGCCATCCCGATCGTCGAGAAGATCACCTGGGGCACCGCGACCGACGAGGAGAAGGAGACCTACGCGTTCCTCGACGCGGTCGCCTTCTCGACCATCCGGCAGCTCATCGGTCTCGACGAACTCGATCTCGCGGTCACGGGCGCCGCACCGATCACTCCCGAGCTGCTCCAGTGGTTCCGCGCCATCGGCGTGCCGCTCGCGGAGATCTACGGCATGAGCGAGTCGACCGGCCCCATCAGCTTCGCCGCTCGTAAGCCGAAGGCCGGCACGGTCGGTCCGGCCGTCCCCGGTCTCACCCTGGCGATCGCCGACGACGGTGAGGTCATCTTCCGGGGCGGCAACGTCTTCAAGGGTTACCTCAACGACCCCGAGAAGACCGCCGAAGCGATCGACGAGGACGGCTGGGTCCACACCGGCGACATCGGCGAGATCGACGACGACGGCTACCTCCGGATCGTCGACCGCAAGAAGGAACTGATCATCACCGCCGGCGGCAAGAACATCAGCCCCGCCAACCTGGAGGCGGCGCTGAAGACGATCCCGCTCGTCGGCCAGGCCGCGGCGATCGGCGACAACCGCCCGTTCGTCGCCGCGCTCGTTGTGCTCGATCCCGAGGCGGCGCCCGTGTGGGCCGCGCAGCACGGACTCGAGGGCAAGTCCCTCGACGAGCTGGCCGAGGAGCCGGCCGTGATCGACGAGATCAACGCTGGCCTCGCCGACGCGATGAGCCGCTTCAACAACGCCGAGCGCGTCAAGCGCGTCAAGGTCCTCGGCGAGGAGTGGCTGCCCGATTCCGACCTCATGACCCCCACGTCCAAGCTGAAGCGGCGGGGCATCCACGCGAAGTTCGCGGAGGAGATCGAGGCGTTCTATGGCGGCTGATGCCCGTCGGCCACCGAAGGTGGCGATGTTGGTGTCACGGTTCCCGAAGGTGACCGAGACGTTCCAGCTCAGGGAGATGGTGGCGCTCGAGAAGATGGGCGTCCCGATCGAGCTGTACGCGATCACCCATCACGACGACGGTGGAACGGTGCAGGCCGAGGCCGCTGCACTCGACGCGCGGGCGAACTACTTCCCGCGCATGTCGTGGGAGATCCTGAAGGCGCAGTTCATCTGGCTGCGTCGAAATCCCGCCGGATACGTCAAGGCGTGGAAGTGGAGCATCGCTTCGAACCTCGGGGCCCCCGAGTTCCTGCTGCGCAGCTTCCTGCTGGTTCCCCTGGCCGCCGCGATGGCGTTGCGAATGGAACGCGACGGCGTCGAGCACGTGCACGCCCACTTCGCGACCTACCCGACCCACGCGGCCCTCGTCATCAAGTGGCTAGCCGGCATCCCGTTCTCGTTCACGGGGCACGCCCACGACATCCAGGTTCGTCAGGACGGCATCGGGGCCAAGATCGAGGAGTCCGAGTTCTTCGTCTGTTGCACCCGCTACAGCCTGGACTCACTCCGATCGCTCTACGGCGACATCGTCGACGAGAAGGGCAACGTCGTCTACCACGGTGTCGACCTCGATCAGTTCACGTTCCGTGAGCCCCACTCCGACGACGGCGAGCGTGCGTTCCGCATGGTGTGCGTCGCGACGTTCGAGGAGTTCAAGGGGCACACCTACCTCATCGACGCCGTGCGATTGCTCGCCGAGCGCGGCGTCGCCGTGGAGCTGGTGCTCATCGGCGGCGATCCGCCACGCCGGTCGACCCTGCAGGACGACATCCGTGCCCAGGTCACGGCCGCCGGGCTCGACGATTCGGTGCGGTTCCTCGGCAAGGTTCCGTCGGCCGAGGTGCGGACGTGGATCGAGTGGTCCGACATCGGGGTGCTGGCGTGCTGTCGCCAACCCGACGGTCAGATGGACGGGCTTCCGAACTTCCTCACCGAGTGCGAGGCCATGGGCCGACCGGTGGTGTCGACGCGGCAGGCGCCAGTGATGGAACTGATCGTGGACGGCGAGAACGGCAAGTTGGCCCGGACCCGCGACGCCGTCGAGCTCGCGGACGCCATCGAGTCGATGCGTCGGCTCGATCCCGAGGCCCGGGCGAAGATGGGCCTCGCCGGCCACGAGCGCGTGCAGCGCGAGCACGACGTCACCGTCAACACCGCAGCGCTGTACGACATCTACCTGGATCGGGTCGGCAGGAACTAAGTCGAGATCGGTGGGTCGCCGAGCCAGCGTTGCCCAACGCTCGACTGGATCGACGCCGAGCCCTCACCGACGTAGCGGAACACCTTCCACATCGCTGTGCCGCGCATCTCGTCCGCGAGATCCGGCAGGTCGAGCACGAAGCGGATGACGCTGGCGTCGTCGTTGGGGCGACGGCCAGCCTTGAGGTCCTCCATGGCGGCGATCATCGCGTGGTTGTCCGATCGCACGAGCAGGTGGAACGCGGTGATGCCGCGAGTGAGGGCGACGGCCGCGAGCGCCTCGAGCATGATCGAGCCGATACCACGCCGATGGTGGTCGTCGGCGACGGCGACGGCGGCCTCGGCGGCGGACGGGTCGCTCTTGGAGCGGATGTACCGGGCGACGCCGACGCCGAGGGCGGGATCGTCGGGCGTCGCGATCGTCGCGACCCACGCGAAGTGGTCGACGTAGTCGATGTCGGTGAAGTACCGGAGCTGCGCCGCGCTCAGATGGTCGAGCGGCGAGAAGAAGCGGAGGAACCGACTCTCCGGTGACAACCGCCGGAACCCCTCAGCGAGCATCGGCCCGTCGTCGGGCCGGATGGGGCGGAGGCTGAGGACAGCGCCGTCGGGCAGCTGCGTCGTGACCGCCAGGTGTGCGACCTCGTCGGGCAGCATCGTTCCGCGGCCCCTCAGCGCCGGCCGCTCCAGGAACCGACGACCGGATCGACCTTGATGAACCGCGGATCGATCTCGCCGGCGGTGAGCGGACGGACGGCCAGATCGATCGCGGTCCACATCGTGTGGGCCGATGGCAGGAAGAGGATGGGCAGGAGGCCGGCGGCCGAGAGCGTGGCGATGAGCAGTGGCACAACGGGGATATCGGGTTGCGTCGCGATCGACCCTCCCAGGAGGACGACGAACGTCACTGCGAACGTCACGACCGTGTTGAGCCCGATGTAGCCGATCGAATGGCCGAAGATCCGCTCGAACTTCAACGAGCACTGCGGGCACTCGTTGAGCAGGGTGGCGTAACTGCTGTGCGTCTTGCGGCCACCGCACGCCGGACAGCGTCGCAGGAAGCCGCGCCACAGCATTTTGGTGTTGGAGACCCCGAGTTGGGTGGAGGTCTGGACCGGAGGGTGGACCGTCATGCTCGTATTGTGCCGCGTTTCCGCGCCTCGTTGGTCCCGGAGGTCGTCGGCTCCGCCGACAGATGACGCGCTCCCCTGACGTGGGCCCGACGTCGACGACGGTCGTGGGTGTCGCCTCGCGGTAGTTTCGCCCGATGGACCAACGGACGATCGTCATCACGGGCGCCAACACGGGCATCGGCCTCGAGACCGCTGTGTCGCTCGCGTCGGCGGGGGAGCGCGTGATCATCGCGTGCCGCAACCCGGCGAAGGCCGATGCAGCCGTCGCCGAGATCTCGGCGCGGGCGGCCTCGTCGGACGTCTCTGCCGTCCCGCTCGACCTCGCGAGCCTGGCCTCGGTCCGAGCGTGTGCCGCCGAACTCGGTCGGCGCTGTGAGCGAATCGACGTCCTCATCAACAACGCCGGGCTCATCCAGTCGGGTCGGGAAACGACCGTCGACGGGTTCGAGACGACCTTCGGTGTCAATCACCTCGGCCACTTCCTGCTCACCGACCTCCTCGGCGACCTCGTGAAGGCGGCCCCGACGCCGCGGGTCATCAACCTCGCGTCGGTCGCCCACTGGTTTGCCGTCGGTGGCCTCAACTTCGAGGACCTGCAATCGGTCCGCTTCTACAACGTGTGGGTTGCGTACGGTCGGTCGAAGCTGGCGAACATCCTCTTCACCGACGAGTTGGCTCGCCGGTGGCGCGACGCCGGCGTCTGCGTGTCGTCGGTGCACCCCGGTGTGGTGCGCAGCGGGTTCGGCCAGGACGGCGACACCAGAGGCATCGCCGACAAGCTGATCGACATCTCCAAGCCGTTCTCGATCACACCCGACCGTGGCGCCGACACGTCGGTCTGGTTGGCGACCGCGGCCGCCGGTGCCGATCTCGACCGCAGCGGCACGTTCTGGGCGAGCCGCAAGCCATCCCTCCGGGCTCCGTGGGCCCGTCGTCGGACCGATGCGGCCCGGCTGTGGGCCGAGAGCGAGGAGCTGATCGCGTCGGTCAGCTGACCGAGACGATCAACGCAGGGGCGGTTCGCTCGACCAGGGGAAGTTGATCCACTGGTCGGTGTGACGCCACACGTAGTCGGCGGAGAAGATGGAGCGGGGCTTCTCGTAGATGACGAGGGAGCGGATCTCGGCCACGACGGGTGCGCAGGTGTCGACGACGAGCTTGAGCGTCTCCCCGGTGTCGGCGACGTCGTCGACGATGAGCAGCTTGGTGTCGGCGAGATCGGCCAGGTTGAGGGCCGGCGGGAGCATGACGGGCACCTCGAGGCGCTCGTCGATGTCGGTGTAGAACTCGACGTTGACGACTCCGATGTTCTTGCAGCGCAGCGCGTAGGCGACCGCTCCACCGATGAGGAGGCCTCCCCGGGCGATGGCGACGATCCAGTCGGGTTCGAACCCGCTGTCGACCACCTGTTGGCAGAGTTGCCGCGTGGCCACCCCGAACGTTCCGTAGTCGAGCTCTTCGCGGTCTCCGTCGACGATGGCTTCCATGCGCCGGTTCTAGTCGGCACCCCGCGCGGACGCCAACGGCACGGACGCGGCCGCGACCCCGTGGGCCACGAAGGTCGAGGCGAGGGTGGCGAACGCGTCGAAGCCGCAGAACCTCCGGACGAGCGCGAGCTCGGTCGCGACGAAGTCGGCGCCGTGGGGTTCGCGATCGGGCGAGACCAGGTGCGACAGCTCGTGGAGGACGGTGAGGGCGTTCCAACTGCCGTCACGGATGAGGATGGTCGCCCGGTCGGGAAGCGCGACCGACGCCCGGGCGGAGCGGCTCCGTCGGTCGAGGACGACGTCGAGCGGCGCGTCGGGGAAGAGGTCGAGGTAGGCGGGATCGGCGAGGATGGCTTCGACGAAGGCCTCGACGTCGGTCCATCGGCGGAGCCGCCGGCCGATGTCGTCGAGCACCGAGTCCTCGGCGGCGTAGACGAGATGGCGCTGGGGGTCGTTCGTATCGATCCGCTCGTCGCGGGCATTCGGGGCCACCGTCGGCGGAGCCTTCAGTTGCCCTGTCCCAGCGCCTGGCGATGGCCGATGCGGCGGGCGCCGAGATCGGCCGTCCGGCCTGCTGACGTGCCGGCGCGGCGGCCGGATTCCGACGTTCCCGAGCTGACCCGGGATGTGCGGATGCGGGGGTAGCGCTGGCGGAACTCGTCGTCGACAGCGGCAGAGCGGTCGCGGAGGACGACGGCGGCAGACTGCTCGCCGGCCTCGGGGTGGCGTTCGCGATCGGTCTCGGCCGTCGCTCGGGCCCGGTCGGCGCGGAGCCGTTCGGTGATGGTGGCGGTGAACCCCATGATGAAACTGCGGCGCCACGCCGCGACCTGCGACGCGGGGCGCCCAGCGGGGCCGGGCAGCGGGGCGGTCATGGCCGACGTGAGTTGGAGGAACAGGCTTGTGACCAGGGTCTCGACGAGCGACAGATCGGACGCGAACCCGATGACGGACATGTGCTCGGTCGCGCCGTCGTCGGCTCGGCCGAGGCGGAGCGCCTGGCACCCGTAGGCGTTGGCGACGGCATTGACGAGCACGGCCTTCTGCGCGGTGAACGGACGATGGAGGACCAGGCGAATCTCGGTGGGCGTACCCGAGGTGTCGCGAGAACCCGCCCACAGCATCGCCTCGTCGACCGCGTACCGCGCCATGAGTTCGGACGCCTTGGCGGTGAAGGCTTCGGCCTCGGCCGCGAACGTCGTGGCTTCGGCTTTGGCCAGCAGCGCCCGGATGGTGGCCAGGCGACCGTCGGTGTCAGTGGGAGGTGGCATCGCCCCAGTCTGGCCGACCGCACTGACACTGAATCGAGGTCCGCAACCGTCACGTGGGAGATCGACGAGGAGACCGATTCGCTGTGCTCCCTCACCGTGACCCACGATGTGACCGGCGCACCGTTCCACGGCGCCGCAACCGTCGGGCGTTGCCCACGGCAAGCTCAACGAGGGCGGCGGCGGTTGGCCGTTCGTTCTCAGCGACCTCGAGTCTCTGCTCGAGACCGGCGCGGCCTTCGAGTTCTGAGGAACCTCACCGATCAGTTCTCGACCTCGGCGTCGTCGTAGACACGACGATCGACGCCGTCACCCCCATCCAAGGAGTCACGCCACATGTCAGCCATCATCGAGGCCCGCGGCCTCACGAAGTCGTTCGGGGACACCCACGCCCTGGCCGGCCTCGACCTCACCGCCGAGGCCGGGCGCGTCACCGCATTGCTCGGGCCCAACGGCGCTGGGAAGACCACGTTCATCAGCGCCGTCAGCACACTCCTCCGGCCCGACTCGGGCGAGCTCCGGGTCGCCGGGATCGACGTGCTGGCCGAACCCAAGAAGGTGCGTCAGGTCATCGGTCTCGCGGGGCAGTACGCCTCGGTCGAGCCGGCGATGACGGGCATCGAGAACCTCGACATGGTCGCCCGCCTGTTCGGCCTCGACCGGGTCAACGCCAAGCGCGCTGCCGGCGAGGTGCTCGAGCGCATCGGCCTCACCGAGGCCGGCACGCGCGTGGTCCGCGACTACTCCGGCGGCATGCGCCGCCGGCTCGACCTCGGCGCCAGCCTGGTCGGGCGCCCGCGACTCCTGCTGCTCGACGAGCCCACGACCGGTCTCGACCCGCGCAGCCGGAGCGAGCTGTGGGACGCCATCCGCGACCTCGTCAGCGACGGTACCGACGTGCTGCTCACCACCCAGTACCTCGAAGAGGCCGATCAGCTCGCTCGCGATGTCGTGATCGTCGACCACGGACGAGTCATCGCGTCGGGGACCCCCGATGAGCTGAAGGACCAGGCGGGCCGCGACGTCATCGAGGTTCGCCCCCGTTCGGCCGGCGACCTTGCCGCCGTCGCCGAGATCCTGGCGTCGGTCGCTGCCGAGGAGCCGCGCAGCGACGACGACAGCCATCGGATCACGGCGACCGTCGACGGCGGTGCCGGCGACCTCGCCACCGTGGTGCGCCTGCTCGACGAGGCAGGCCTGCAGGTCGACGACATCGGCCTCCGTCGTCCGACCCTCGACGAGGTGTTCCTCACCTTGACCGGCCAACCCATCGACCC
>ENA-UPSM01005193-UPSM01005193.1-activated-sludge-metagenome-genome-assembly--contig:-NODE-5193-length-13027-cov-6.756167_pt1 | contig 13027 bp, 12 predicted proteins | sample MGYA00238181_ERZ773283 | MGnify/ENA primary metagenome ERZ773283 (study PRJEB29023, sample SAMN05720199) | activated sludge metagenome | isolation source: Anaerobic digester | place: Japan... | reverse complement strand
GCTCACGATCGGTGTGTCGGCAGCCTGGCCGCCCCAGTCGCAGAACACGCTCGCCATGGGCGACCCCGACTGGCCGTACGTGGTGGTGGCCAACGGCCGGAACTCGTGGTCGCCCGCCGACGGCTACCTCCGGATCACCGCGACTCCGTCAGCGCTTGCCGCCGAGTTCCGCGCCACCAAGGGTCAGTTCGGCGACTCGTTCACGATCCGCCGCTGAGGTCTGCTCCGGTCTACTCCGAGGAACCGGCCAGGAGGCCATTGCCGGCTGCGATGGCAGTGGCGAGGCCGGCAGCTCGGTCGTAGACCGCACGGAAGTAGTGCTCGGAGATGACCTCATGTCCAGCGAGTGGCGGCGCCCCGAGCGAGCGCACGAGGCCCGACGCCTCGGTGGCCGGACGGATGGGCGCCACGAGGTCGGGGACGGCGTCGACGCTTCCCCAGAAGTCGCGCGCCGGTGCGGCCTTGCCGCGGGTCTTGGCCTGCTTGGACGGACGGCGGGAACGGCTCATGCCGGGACTCCTACGGCTTCGGGGGCGGAGTCGACGTCGTCGTGGGCCAACTCCGATTCCTCGGTCAGGATGGCGTCGGGTCGGATGCCCAGCGCCATGCGCAGCTGATCGGCGTCGAGGTCGGCGAGCGACGACGACTTGGGCAGGACGAGGTCGGCGATCTTGCGCTTGCCCATGACGACCTCCTCGACCTTCTCGTCGACGGTGCCGGGGCACACGAGACGGTGGCAGATGACCGTCTTGGTCTGCCCGATCCGCCAAGCCCGGTCACGGGCCTGGTCCTCGACGGCGGGGTTCCACCACCGGTCGTAGAGCACGACGTGGCTGGCGGCGGTCAGGTTGAGGCCGGTGCCGCCGGCCTTCAGCGAGAGCACCAGCGCGCCGGCCCCCTCCTTGGCCTGGAAGTTGGCGATCATGTCGTCGCGGGCGCCGCGGCTGAGACCACCGTGGTAGCACTCGACCTTGACGCCGGTCAGGGCGGTCAAGTGCTGGGCCATCTTGCCGCCCCACTCGGCGAAGTGGGTGAAGATCAGGACCTTCTCGTCCGCGGCGAACACCGAGTGCACGATCTCCTCGAGTCGGGCCAGCTTGCCGGAGCGACCGGCGAGCGGGCGGTCGTCGTGCTGGTAGGCGCTCGGGTGGTTGCAGATCTGCTTGAGGGCCGTGATGGCGGCGAGCACCTCGCCCTTGCGAGGGTCGGCGTCCTCCGACGAGTGCGTGATGAGCCGGTCGAGGACGGCCTGGTAGAGGCCGATCTGCTCGGGGGTCATCGAGCAGTGGTCGAGGGTGTCGACGCGGTCGGGGAGCTCGGCGGCGATGGCCGGCTCGGCCTTGGTGCGGCGGAACACCAGGATGCCGTTGAGCGCCCGGAGGGCGTCCTCGCCCTGTGCCTTGGCGGAGGTGCCGCCGCCCGACATCTGGGCGATGAACTGCGGGCGGGGGCCGACGAGACCGGGGTTGGTGAAGTCGAGGATGGCCCACAGGTCGCCGAGCCCGTTCTCGATGGGGGTGCCGGTGAGGGCAACGCGCACCCGGGCGTTGATGCGGCGGAGCTGCTGGCTCGTGTCGTTGGCCGGGTTCTTGATCGCCTGCGCCTCGTCGAGGACGACGCGGTCCCACGTGATCTTCTCGATGGCGGCGATGTCGCGGACCGCCGTGCCGTAGGTCGTGATCACGACGTCGGCGGTGGCGGCTTCCGAGGCGATCTCGTCGTTGACGGCGCGGGACGCGCCGTGGTGCACGACGACCCGGAGCTTGGGTGTGAACTTCGCGGCCTCCGATGCCCAGTTGCCGACGACGGCGGGCGGGGCGATGACGAGGGCGGGGCCCTCACCGGCCGTGGCCAGGAGGTGGGCGAGCATGGTCGGCGTCTTGCCGAGCCCCATGTCGAGCGCGAGGCAGCCGCCGAGACCGGCGCTGTCGAGGAACCCGAGCCAGCCGAGCGCCTCGCTCTGGTAGCTGCGGAGGTCGCCGTCGAACCCGTCGGGGGTGACGACGGGGTTGGTGGCGACCGACTTGGCCGATTCCATGAGGTCGGCGGCCCAGCTCGAGCCGTGCAGCGACATGCCACCGGCGAGTTGGGTGCCCTCGAGACCGAGGGCGTGGCGCAGCATCTCGGCACCCGTGAGCTGCGTTGTGTTCGAGCGCTCGGCGAGGGCCGCCGCCGCAGCGGTGAGGTCGGCGTGGTCGAGCGCTACCCAGCGCCCGCCGGACCGGACGAGCGGACGTGCTTCCTTGGCAAGGCGGGAGATGTCGGCGGCGGTGAGCTCGACGTCGTCGAACACGGCCGACCAACGGACGTTGGCGAGCTGGTTCGCACCCACGACCGTGGAGCTGGCGCCCTCGGACGTGAGCCGGAGCGACGGTGTGGCCTTGCGGGTCGACAGCGCGGGGACCCGCACGTCGTAGCCGGCGGCCGACAGCTCGGGGCCGGTCTCCGACATGAGTTCCCAGGCTTCGTCCTGGCTGAGGACGACCTCGCCGCGGCGGTTGCTGCCCGGACGGAGGAGGACCGGCAACATCCGTTCGAGCCGGAGGAGCTGGTCCTCGATCTCGCGGCGTTGTGAACCGGCGTTGACGAGCGCGACCTCGACCGAGATGAGTTGGTCGTCGGCGTCGGGGGCCAGGACGATGAGGTGCCAGGCATTCGACGAATCCGGCGGATCGAGCTGCACCACGAGACGGCCGGGGTTGCCCGTGACGATCGGGCGGGCCCAGCGGTCGAGCCGGCCGACCAGTTCGTTGCCGGTCTGGTTGGGAGCCTCGAAGTGGGTGCCGTCGAGCTTCGCGAGGAACGTCTCGGCGGTGTCGCGGCCGTTGCGGACCTCGGGCGGGGGAGCGGGCACGTCGATCATGCCGGCGGCGGTCCGGCAGATCGCATCGATCATGCCGGTGAGTGCCGACTTCACGACCTCGCGGCCGTCGGTCGAGGGGGACACCGCAGTGGAAGCGCCGGGCATGGCGTCGGCGAGCTCGTTGAATCGCACCGGGTCGACGAGGGCGGGGGTCCAGCGCACCGAGAACGAGCTCATGTTCGGATCGGTGTTGTTGCGGTTGCGGCGACGCTGACGGAGGAGCGGGACCATGGCGCCGCGGCTCGCGAGGTCGACCGCCCAGACGGCGACCTGGCCGAGCCAGAGTGCGCTCGGCCCGACGAGCGGGCCCGGTTCCTCGGCGCCGAGCGCGACGAGCCAGCCGAGGATCTCGCTCGCGCTGATGGTGAGCGCTTCGGCAGCGGTGCCGTCGGGCAGCCGCACGACGGGGTGCTTCGACCAGTTCGAGGCCGACGCGCCGGCCTCGACGAGCAGTTCGGCGACACGGTCGGCGCCGACGGCACCCACGGTGGGCCCGGCTGCCCAGGCGACGACCTTGCCGGGTTCCCAGGACAGCTGCAGCAGCGCCACCGTGGGGTGGCCGAGCCCGGCCTCGGTCACGTCGACCTCGAGGACAGTGACGTCGCCGGTCAGGCGGGCGTACGCGGCGAGGAGGCGACGGTGTTCGTTCTCGAAGTCCGTCAGCACCTGGTAGGTCTGCTCGTCGTTGGACCGGCGGAGCACCTCGAGGGTGTCCTCGGTGTCGGCGAGCAGGTGCACGAGCGACGTGGTCCACCGACGGTGGTCGGCTTCGAGGACGGCGACCTGTTCGGGCGAGGCCTCGCCGTGCGCGTGGGCTTCGACGAGCACCAGGAACTGGTCGTCGGTCAGATGGGTTTCGGCCATGTTCGGTGGCACGCTCCGCTTCGCATGTGATGAGGACGCCGACGGGCGGACCTTGTTGGGCAAGGTTCCGTGCGTCGGGCGTGTGGATGGCTCCAACCCCGCAATCCGTGTGGCCGGAGCCGTGCTGATCGCCCATGCCCCCCGCCGACTGCCCGGAGTGGGGCCGGGTCACGAGCTCCTGCCCGTCGACCGCTCGACCACTCTAGCGCTGATCAGGTGGTGAGCAACTCATAGCTCCGCCGACGCGCGGCGTGGTCGTGGATCATCGAGAGGACCATGACCTCGGTGACGCCGGCCTCGGCGGCGCGGACCTTGATCTGCCCCTGGACCTTCGCCGGCCCGCCGATCAGGTGCCGCGAGCGGTTGATACGTCGTTGGTCGAGATCCTGCTCGGACCAGTCGTGGGCGCGCGCCTCCTCGACGCTCGGGAGCGGGCCGCCGCGGCCCTGCCCGATGCGGAGCCACGTCAGGTCGAGCGAGAGCGCCAGGTCCTCCGCAGTCGCGTCGTCGTCGGCGCAGATGGCGGAGAGGGCGAGGATCGCGTGCGGTTCGGGGAACGCCAGGGACGGTTGGAACTCGTTCTGGTAGGCGCGGAGCACCTTCGCCGCAGGAACCGGGTTGATGTGGCTGGCGAAGGCGAACCCCATGCCGAGGCGCGCCGCCAGCGCCCCGCTGTATCCGCTCGATCCGAGGAGGTAGATGGAAGGAGCCGACGGACCCTGCGGCGAGGCGACCACGTCGCGGAAGGGGTGGTCGGCGGGGAAGTCGTCGGTCAGGAACCTGACGAGCTCGTCGAGTTGTTCCGGGAAGTCGTCGGCGGAGCGGGCCTCGCGGGATCGCCGCAGTGCGAGCGCCGTGAGGCCGTCGGTGCCGGGAGCCCTGCCGATGCCGAGATCGATGCGCCCGGGGTGGAGCTCCTCGAGCAGCCGGAACGACTCGGCGACGTGGAGCGGGGCGTGGTTGGGCAGCATGACGCCACCGGAGCCGACGCGGATGGTGGAGGTCGCAGCGGCGATGTGGCCGATCAGGACGGCGGGCACCGAGCTGGCGATCCCCGAGGTGTTGTGGTGCTCGGCCAGCCAGTAGCGCTCGTATCCGAGGGCTTCGACGTGGCGGGCGAGATCGACGGAGTTGGTGAGCGCCTCGCGTGCGGTCGAACCCGAGAGCACGGGGGCGACGTCCAGCACGGAGAGCCGGAGGGGGAAGGTCATCGAGTTGGTCGAACCGGGGTCGGGCGGCGGCTATTCCGGAGGGTTCAGCGCCACATGATGCGTTCGAGCGGGCGGCGAGCGGACTGGTACCACTCGGCCACCGCTGCGGTTGGATCGTCGAGTGCGGGGCCGTACAGGTAGACCCCGCGGGTCGGGAGGCTGGCACCGATCTCGACGAGCACGGGTTTGAGCTGCGTCTCGACGACGAGCGAGTGGGCGGCGCTCGCCCCGGTCATCACCGCGACGGTCGTCAGACCCGCGAGTTCGTCGCGGTCGAACTGGTCGACGAACAGCTTGAGTAGACCCGTGTAGCTGGCCTTGTACGTCGGGCTCGACACGACGAGGGACTGTGCGCCGAGCACGATCGACTTCAGCTGAGCCACGTTCTGGTTGCTCCACTCGAGCAGTTGGGTGCCGACGTCGGCGAGCTCGATCACCAGGACGTCGTCGGGTGCGCTGGTGAGCGCGGCGAGCTGCCGTGCGACGAGCTCGGCGGCCGAGCGCGTGCGCGAACCAGGCTGGGGATTGCCGACGACGACGACGGAGGAGGCCGTGAGACCGGACCCGAACGACGACGAGGCGGAGGTCGAGAAGAGGGTGGAGTCCAAGGCGTTGGACACTATCGGCGCCGGTGTGATCGCGTGCCGGCCGATGACGTTCCCCTCGTTCTCCGCCGCCACCGCCGTCGTTCCCGACCCCGACCTCCCCGGCCGGTGGTCCGGCAACGTCGAGGCCGGCTGGGACGTCGTCGGCAATGCCCACGGCGGATACCTGTTGTCGATCGCCGCCCGAGCATTGTCGGCGGCGACCGAGCGACCGGATCCGGTCACGATCACGGCGCACTACCTCTCGCCGGGGCGCCCAGGTCCGGTCACGGTCGATACGACCGTGCTGCGCGCCGGTCGTCGCTTCGCAACGGCGAACGCGACGGTGATTGCCGGCGACCGGCCGCTCCTTGCCGTCCTCGGCACGTTCGGCGACCTCGGCGACGAGGTTCGAGGCCCCGAGCTCGTCTCGGGAGGGCCGCCCGATCTTCCAGCGCCGGACGACTGCGTGCGGGTCGTCCCCGGTGACCCGTTCCCGCCAGCGTTCATGGCCAAGGTCGACCTCCGTCTCCATCCCGACGACGCCCGGTTCCTCGGCGGCACGAGGAGCGGGACGCCGCGCATCCGCGGCTGGTTCCGCTTGCTCGACGACGAGCCGATGACGACCAACTCGCTCCTGTGCGCGGTCGATGCCTTTCCGCCGACGATCTTCAACTCCGACCTGCCGATCGGTTGGACGCCGACGGTCGAGCTGACGGCCCACGTCCGGGCCCGGCCGGAACCGGGGTGGATGGCGTGCGGGTTCACCACCATGTTCGTGAGCGGTGGCTTCCTCGAGGCCGACGGCGAGATCTGGGACCGAACCGGTCGGCTCGTCGCGCAGTCACGCCAGCTCGCACTCGTGCCGCGCAGCTGACGGCCCACGTCGGCTGTTGATCGCGCATGGGGGTTGATGATCGAGCATGGCTGGTGACGTGCTCATCGAAGGGCGTTGAGAGCGCTCTCGACGAGCTGAACACTGCCCTTGGGTACGGCGAGTTCGAGTAGCCCGGAAGCGCTCCGAACTTCGACGACGCTGAACAGGTTCTTCTTGATGTTCCACTCGCCCGGACCGCCGACTGGCCTGACTCGAACCAGGGTCAGCGGAGGTACCAGGGGGAAACGCTGTCCTCGGCCGTACATCCCCTGACACCACGTCATCTGCGACCCGACCAGGTGCAGGATGCCTTGTCGGAATCGAAGTGGTAGCGGCGCGCTCTCCGAGCGAAGCAGACAGGCCACAGCTCGACCGTCCAGGAGAGCGTCTGTCGACTGCGGCTCAGTTGAGCGCGAACGCCGCAGAAGCACATCCAGCATGGTCCGCGTCCCAGCGTCAGGAGGGGGAGTCGATGCGCTCATCACGGGAGTATGCCAACGATCTGAGCCGTACGGTCGCCTGTCAGATCGAAGTCGCGACCCGCTCCGCACATGGGTACCTCCACCTTTGCCTCGGTCGGAGTGATCAGTGCGCAATGCGCACACGGGCGGTCGAATCGCCGCGGCACACCGGCGCCACCATCTCGGTCATAGGTTGAGGCGATGAGCACCCGGAGAACGGCCGCCCTGGCGACAGTGCTCGTGTTGGTGAATGTGCTCGCGTACTGGGCGACCGTTCACAGTCTCCGCGGCGACGGTTTCGACGGACTGAACAACTCGTTCCAGCTGCTGCTCGGGCTGCCGTGGACGCTCACCCCACGCGGTGCCGACCACGTCTTCAATGCGCTTGTTGACCTGGGGTGCGGGCTCATCAACGGGGCGATCCTGGTCGGCTGGATCTATGTACGCGGGCGGAAGGTGAGCGGCGGGCACCCTGGATCGTGACGCACTCGCGGGAGGTGAGTGCGGGCTCGACGAGCCGCACACTTCCCTTGGGCGCGGCGAGCTCGAGTAGCCCGCGGGCGCTCTTCACGTCGCCTGGGTCAGGGCCAGAAGTCCGACGCTCTCGACCGGAGCTTGAGGGCGAGCGCTCGACCCATCGCCGTCAACCCGACGATCGCCAACGCGACGACCAGATAGAGCGGGATGACCAGCGCCCAGAGTCCGTCGCTGTCCCCGCGTCGGGTGGACCAGATGCTGAGGACGAACCAGGTCGCAGCACCAACGAGGCCGACCCACCGCCGGTCGGGGACGATGGCGACGATGGCCACGAGTGCGACCGCAACCAGCGCTGAGGCGGCGAAGAGCCAGCCGACCTGATCGTCCTTCGGAATGACCCGCCAGATCGATGGGAATGGTGTGGTCCGGCCATACGCGCACCACCAGATCACGCTCACCAGAACGACGACCGCGATCGGTTCGGCGACCCGGTGCGAGCGGGCCTGATCGAGATCCACGCTGTCAAGGTACGCCGCCTTGCGGCAGAGCGACGCCGAGGTCATTCCATCGTCTCGCAACGCGTTGCCTCTGTGGTCACGGGTTGCCAGCGCCCTCGCCGGCACCGCACGGGTACGCTTCCGACATGAAGAGGGTGACGGGGGTCATCGGGCGGCATCGAGTGCTGTCCGGAATCGTGGTGTTGGTCGCGGCCGTGGGCGGCGTGTTCGTGTTCCGTCAGGTGGAGCCGATCGTCGTGGCGCAGTTCGACGACGTGTCGTTTGCCGTGCCCAAGGCGCCGGAGCTCACGGCGAAGTCGGGCGAGCAGTTGTTCCGCATCGACCCGAAGCTGTCCAAGGCCTCGTACTCGATCGAGGAGGAGTTCGCCGGGAAGTCGACCGGCACGGCCGTCGGCACGACGCAGGGCATTGCCGGCGACCTCGCCATCAACACCGCCGACCCGTCGGCGAGCCGCGTCGGTGAGATCGACATCAACCTCGAGCAGCTCACGTCGGACTCGTCGCTGCGCGACGCTCGCGTCCGCCACGACTATCTCGAGTCGTCCAAGTACCCGCTTGCCCGGTTCGTCACCACGAAGATCGACGGGCTGCCCGATCGCATCGAGCAAGGGAAGGACGTCACCTTCACCCTCACGGGCGACCTCAACGTGAAGACGACGACCAAGCCCGTCACCTTCGACGTCGAGGCCGTCCTGCGTGGCGACGAGCTGCAGGCGACGGCCACCGCGACGATCAAGATGTCCGACTTCGGGGTGGGGCCGATCGACGTCGTCGGGCTGGTGTCGACCGCGGACGAGATGCAGCTGACGTTCGAGCTGGTCGCCGTCGACCCGTCGACTCGCACCGTGGCCACCAGGGTGTCGGCGCCGAAGGAGGAAGAGGCAACCGGAACCGGTCCGTCCTTCGCCAAGGTCGTGCAACCGATCCTCGAGCGCAACTGCGCTTCCTGCCATGGCAAGGGCCAGCTCGGTTACGGCGATTGGAAGCTCGAGACGGCCGGCGACGCCGCCGACTTCGCGAGTGGCCTCGCCCTCGTCACCCGCACCAAGTACATGCCACCCTGGCCGGCGTCCGACCTGGGTGTCGCCCTGCAACACCCGCGGAACCTCGATCAGGCCGACATCGACGCCATCAGCGACTGGGCGGCGGCCGGCGGGAAACTCGACGTGAAGCGTGCGACCAAGGTCTCGGCCAAGCCTGACGACAGCGACGTCGTGGTGCCCCGCCAGGACCAGGTGCTCACGATGAGCACCCCCTATCAGGGCACGGGCGAGATCAAGAACGACTACCGCTGCTTCCTGCTCGACCCCGGGTTCACCGAGCCGACCTTCATGACGGGCTACCAGTTCCTGCCTGATGAGCGGCAGGTGCTGCACCACGTGATCGTGTACCGGGTGTCAGGCAGTGCCCGCGCTGAGGCCGATCGTCAGGACGGCGAGGACGGTCGCCCGGGCTGGCCGTGTTTCGTCGGCACCGGGCTGCCGTCGAGCAACCCCGCAGCGGGCAACGGCGATGGCAACGGCAACGGTCTGTCGTACATGGTGGGCGGCTGGGTGCCCGGCCAACGGCCGGCCGATTTCGGTGAGGGCGTCGGCATGCTCTTCGAACCCGGCGATCTCCTCGTGATGCAGATCCACTACCACTACGACGACCAGAACCTCGCCGACCAGTCGAAGTTCGCGATCGAAGTCGCCCCGAGCGGGTCGAAGCTGCTTCCGATCCAGGTGTTCAACCCCATCGCCCCCGTCGAGATCCCGTGCGCCGACGGCGAGACCGGCCCCCTGTGCGACCGCGCCACGATGGCGCAGTACCTCCGCGATACCTACGGCCCGATCGCTGCCGGCATCCCGCCGTTCGCGCTGCGCAACTGCAAGCACACGCCCGAGGAGTTCGCCGATCAGACCAAGGGAACCGGCTGGACGTCGTGCGACAACCGCATCCGCGGGGCCGGGCACATCGTCGCCGTGCACGGCCACATGCACGAGCTCGGCAAGTCGTTCCGCATGACGCTCAACCCCGGTACGCCCGAGGAGCAGATCCTGCTCGACATCCCGACGTGGAACTTCGAATGGCAGCTCAACTACCCGCTGGTCGAGCCGGTGAAGGTGCAGGAGGGCGACAACCTGCGCATCGAGTGCACGTGGGACCGCTCGCTGAAGTACACACCCGAGCCGCGGTACCTGCTGTTCAGCGAGGGCACCGAGGACGAGATGTGCTTCTCGACCTACTCGTTCATCGCCGACGAACCCTGACCGCAGGGGCTTTGTACTGCGAGGAATCCCGTTCGTGGCGCGCCTCGCAGTACAAAGCCCCCAGGGTCACGTGTAGTCCACGATGGGCGGCAGTTCGAGGTTCGCGAGGGTCTCGGCGCGGTCACAGATCGCGTCGGCGTGTTGGTCGTGGGTGAGGATCAGGAACTGCTCGCTCCGAATGCCGGCGACGACACGGTCGGCGACCAGGGACGGATCGATGCCGTGCCCGTCCACGGTGTCGACGAGGACGCCGTTGACGAACTGCTGAGCCTCGCTCGGCGTAGCGCCCGGGCGGGAATCGCGCCGGGCCGCCTTGTTGGCGATGTCGGTCTTGACGATGCCCGGGCACAGCACCGATGCCCGCAGCTTCGATCCGGTGGCAGCCAGGTCGTGGGCGATGGTCTCGCCGGCGGCGAACGCGGCGAACTTCGAGATGCCGTACGGACCGGAGAACGGTGAGCCGAACAGGCCGGCGACCGAGGCCGTCGTCACAACGTGACCCTCGGTGTCCTGGGCGATCATGCGCGGCAGGAACGAGCGGGCGCCGTTGAGGATGCCGTGCAGGTTCACCCCCAGGATGTCGTCGATCTCGCCGGCGGGCACCTCCCAGATGACCCCGCCGACGAACACGCCGGCGTTGAGGCACAGCACGTCGGCCTGTCCCCGCGTGTTGAACACCTCGTCGGCGAACCCGTCGACCGCCGGGCCGTCGCTCACATCGACGGCCCGGGCGAGCGTGGTCACACCGGGCGCTGCCGCGGCCACGAGCGCGGCGGTCTCCTCGGCGGCACCGCCGTCGATGTCGGCGAGTGCCACCGACATGCCCTCCGCCGCGAACGCCAGGGCCATCGCCCGACCGATGCCGCTCCCGGCGCCGGTCACGACCGCCACCTTGCCAGACAGTTCCTGCACGCTGGACCCCCGTCCCCACTCGATTTGTCCCGCGGATGGATGCAGTTGCCGTTCGTTCGCGGGACAGAACGGGAGCGTAGCGGGGCGGACTCCTTGCCAACTGGACAGGTGTCCGGTTATCGTCCTGGACACATGTCCAGTTCGGCGCCCGCCCCCAGCTCGACCGCCAGTTCGACCAGCAGTTCGACCGGCAGTCCGGCCGCTGGTCCGGTGCTGTCGGCGCGTCAGCTCGACACGGTCAACAAGCTCGTTGACGCCGCCGTCGAAGAGGTGCGGGCCGTCGGCTTCGGCGGACTCACGATCCGCAACGTGGCAGCACGCGCCGGCGTTGCGCCCGCCACCGCCTACACCTACTTCGGCTCGAAGGAACACCTCGTCAGCGAGGTGTTCTGGCGACGCCTCAAGGCATTGCCGCACGCAACGGTCGACGGCCGCGTCGCCCCACCCAAGCGCGTCGGCGCGATGCTGCGCGACGTCGCCATGCTCGTCGGCAACGAGCCCGAGCTGTCGGCGGCGTGCACGATCGCGCTGCTGGTCGACGAGCCCGCCGTGAAGCGGCTGCGCGATCGCATCGGCGGCAACATCCACCAGCGCCTCGTCGAGGCGCTCGGCGACGACGACCCCGAGATCATCGGGGCGCTCGAGCTCGCCTACTCCGGCGCGATGCTGCAGACCGGCACCGGCCATCTGTCCTACGACGACCTCGGCGACCGCCTCGCCGGGGCCGCCAACCTCATCCTGGGAGGCCGCCGATGAGCGCGAGCACCGGGGCTGCGCACTACAGCCCCTACGACTACGAGGTCCACGAGGATCCGTACCCGTTCTATGCGCGGCTGCGGACCGAGGCGCCGCTGTACCGCAACGAGGAGCTCGGCTTCTGGGCGCTGTCGCGCCACGCCGATGTGTCGGCCGGGTTCCGTGACAATGCGAGGTTCTCGTCGGCGGAGGGCGTGTCGCTCGACAAGCTGGCGTCGGGCCCGCACGCCCACAAGACCATGTCGTTCCTCGCGATGGATCCGCCGCGGCACACCCGCATGCGGTCACTCGTGGCCCGAGGCTTCACGCCCCGCCGCGTCGTCGAGCTCGAGCCCCGCATCCGCGAGATCGCCCGGGAGTACCTCGACCGGGCGAAGGACCTCGACGAGTTCGACATCATCGGCGACTTCGCCGGCAAGCTCCCGATGGACGTCATCAGCGAGATGATGGGCGTTCCCGTCGCCGACCGCGACGAGGTGCGACGCCTCGCCGACCTGCTCGTGCACCGCGAAGAAGGCGTCGAGGACGTCCCGCCCGCCGGCATCGAAGCGGCCATCACGCTGTTCGGGTACTACACCGACATGATCGCCCAGCGGCGCCGCCAGCCCACCGACGACCTTACGTCGGCGCTGCTCGTGGCCGAGATCGACGGCGATCGACTCGACGACGAGGACATCGTGGCGTTCCTGTTCCTGATGGTCGTTGCCGGCAACGAGACGACGACCAAGTTGCTCGGCCATTGCCTCTACTGGGCCTGGGCCAACCCGGCCGAACGCGAGAAGGTGTGGTCGGGTTCGCACACCATCGAGCAATGGATCGAGGAGACGCTGCGCTACGACACGTCGTCGCAGCTCCTCGCCCGCACCACGCTGGTCGATGTCGAGCTGCACGGCGGGATGATCCCCAAGGGTGACCGCGTCGTGTTCCTCGTCGGATCGGCCAACCGCGATCCCGAGGTGTTCGTCGACCCCGACCGCTACGACATCGGGCGCGACACGACCCAGCTCGTGTCGTTCGGTCTCGGCCGCCACTTCTGCATGGGCGCCTCGCTGGCGCGGCTCGAGGCGAAGGTCGCGCTCGAGGAGTTCATCGCCCGGTTCGCCGGGTACGAGATCGACGGCGAGCGTTCGAGGCGGGTGCACTCCACGAACGTCCGAGGCTTCGCCACCCTCCCGACCACGCTGGCGGCCCGCTGATGGCGACCGAGTTCCCGTCCCACCCCGATCGGCGCCCCGCCATCGTCACCGGAGCG
>ENA-UPSM01005188-UPSM01005188.1-activated-sludge-metagenome-genome-assembly--contig:-NODE-5188-length-13031-cov-45.216785_pt1 | contig 13031 bp, 21 predicted proteins | sample MGYA00238181_ERZ773283 | MGnify/ENA primary metagenome ERZ773283 (study PRJEB29023, sample SAMN05720199) | activated sludge metagenome | isolation source: Anaerobic digester | place: Japan... | reverse complement strand
AAGTTTAATCCCATGAATCCACTTGACCGCATCGCCCAACTGGCAGAACGCGCCGCCATCGACCGCGCCACCGGACAAACCCAATGACCAAACACAAGTCCGGCATCATCATTCAGAGCTTCTAAACACCCCGCCCGGTTGTTCCTTTTCACATTATGAACACACAGCACAAAGAAATGCGTGGAATGCTAAATACCATCAATCAGATGCGCCAAGACGCCTGCGAGAGAAAGACCGCCGAAAAACTATGGAAGAAATCTGATGTCAGGTCCGCGATTCTGATCGCGGCAAACTCGCCTGAGTTGGTGCGGGTATGCGACGCTTGGAGGGTTTACGATTTCGCGCTGAATAAGCAGATTGTTTCCGAAGTTAAGTTTGTGCTGCGAGTCCTCAACCCCACCGCCTTTTCGGCTATGTGTGAATATGAGGCCGAAGAGATCGAGGGTGCCGCCCGCGCCGCCATCGCCCGCGCCACTGGCCAGCCCTCCGCCTCCTGATTCCTCCCGTTCTGCCCTCGCCCGCTTGCGGGAGGGAGGGCAGCGGGGAGCAATCCCGCTCCGCCAACCATCAGAAAAAACGACACGACACCATGAAAGTCTCCATCGACAGCATCAACTCCGCCGGAATCCGCGCCGAGATGAAAAAAGACAGCTACACCACCGCCGAGTTTTTCGGATCGTTTGCCCACCCGACACGCGAAGGCAATGACTGGCAGATCCGCCTCTACCGCGCCGCCGACTCGCTCGTGTTCGACACCAATGGAGACCCGGTGTGGGAAAATCAACCCGGCTTTGACGAGTTGCTGGCCGAATACGGGATCGAGGTTGCCGCGCTCTAACCTCCTGACCGTCTGCCACAGCCCCCGCCCGCCGACCCAATCGTACCATGATCGTCCTCCAATACCTCGCCGCCGGAGTGTGCGGGCTTTGCGCCACCATCGCCGCACTGACCTTTGCGCTCTCGTTCGTCTCATGGGCTCTCTGTGAGCCTGCCGCCCGCCGTGGGCCGTATCGCCCGCGCCCTGGGCTCGCCCTCGCCGCCTTCACAATTCTCTCCGCCATCACCTACACCCTCCTCCCATGAGACCGATCCAAAAGTTGGAAAGCAGCGCCCACGCCGTACTCGGCCAGGCCATCGCCCCACGCGCCGGCCTTGCCCCGAGCAAGACCCGACGGTCTACCATCGGCCTGCACCTGCCCTCCGCCAAGGAGATCCGCCGAGCAGCGGACTCGTGGCAGCGTCGCCAGTCTCTTCGAGCTGGCTCCGGCTACTTCTCCACCCCGCCCCTGACCTCCAGGAACCTTAACCGCTAACACCCATGATCGACCCAACCCGCCTCAAGGCCAATGTCCTGCGCCGCATCGCCGCCGATGCCTCGTGGGATGCCGGCCGAGCCAACAGGTTCGCCATTGAGTGCAAGCGCGCCTCCGACATGGAAGCCGCCCGCCTCCACGAGCACGACGCCGAGGGCTTCCGTCTGACCGCCCGCGTCGCCAACGAGGAGCTTCGGAGCAGAGGGGAGGCGCTGACGTGAAATCCAACCTCCACCCCTACACCGAGAGGCTGCTGCGCGAGATCGCGGAGAGCCTCCAGGCCAGGATCAACTCCCTCGTCCGACAGGCCGACAGGGAGGACTGCCCGGGTGTCCGCCAGCACATCCAGGACGAGATCGCCGCCCTGTACGAGGACAAGAAGGAGATAGTCGGTCTGCTGACTTGACAATCCCTAAACAATAAACATCTAGAAGGGAACGCCGCGGATGAGCAACGGCGAGGAAAGGACAATGCACACTGAAACGACACCCTACGAGCCGTTGCGCTCTGGCCGCTTGTTCGGCGCTTGCTGCTTCAACTGCGAAAGCTGGGCAGGCTCAAAGCGGAAACAGGCTGCGTACTGCTACGAACTCCTGCTGTCTGGATGCGACGCACCGGATGGCGATTGTTGGTGCTCCCTGTGGAAGCGGAGGAAAAACTCTAGGCTGCCGAACACCAAGACTTGCCACGGCCCGGAGGCGAAGCCGTAGGGACGTTGGCAATGGCGCATGGTTCGCCCTTCTTTTTATGACCGAACTTGAACAACTCAGAAAGGACAAGGAACGCCTCGACTGGCTCGAACGCTTCCTGCAACTCGGCGGGTCGTCTGTCTTCACGTCGCCGACGTGCCAAGCGCACGAAGAACGGCCAGATGACACCGAGGAAACGACATGGAATCATCCCTTCGCTATCGGCTACCAAGTCGAACTTGAGCATCGCGGGTGCTATCGCTGGGAAGAACTGGCCAATGGCGCGAAGGGAATCCGGCCCGCGATAGACGCGGCGCGCAAGAAGCACGAAGGGATTTGGGCGAACAAGTGAATCACCCGCGCCGCCGTGAAACTGATTAGCGCAAAGGCCAGAATGTGGGCCGGATACAACCGGCGGCGCGCGAAGGATCGCGCGGAGCTTGACATCCCTTAAACAATAAACATCCAGGAGGGAACCATGACTGAGGAACAAGAATTCGTGCATCTGGAGGCGTGGATCTCCTCGGAGGACCAGCCCAGCAACTGGGCGTTCGACGCATGACCGCTCCCACCTCCAACCACCGCAAGCAGGTCGCCATCTCCCTGCTCCGCTGCGCCAACCCGACGGCCTTCCGTCGTGAGTTCCACACCGCCTACGGAGTCATCTGCCCCGACGGCAAGGTGTTCCCCACGCTCCGCGACGCCAGCGTTGCCCTCGGCTATCGCCCCGGCACTCTCCGGACCCTCCGCTCTCAAGCTGGTGGTGTTGACCGGATGACCCTGCGCGGGCTCACTGTAACATTTTTGGACTGACGTTATGCTGCCCTACCAACTACTCCAGGGTGACTGCCTCGAACTCATGCGCTCTATCCCCGATGGCTCGGTGGACATGGTGATGTGCGACCTACCCTACGGCACGACGCAAAACAAATGGGACAGCGTGATACCGTTGGAGCCGCTGTGGCGGGAGTATCGGCGGGTGTGCAAGCCGAGCGCGGCTATCGTGCTGACGGCGAGCCAGCCCTTCGCAAGTGTGGTGGTGGCGAGTAACCTACAAGACTTCCGATACCAGTGGGTGTGGGTGAAGTCGAAAATCACGGGTGTCCTAAATGCGAAACGAATGCCCGTGAGGAAGCACGAACTAGTGCTCGTTTTTGGGGCGGCGAAAACATACAACGCCCAAAACCTGCGCAAGAAAGGCACTATCACCAAACAAGGTGGTAACAGCGATAACTACGGGGCAAGGTCGTCCGCCGACTACGTGCAAGAATTTGAAAACTGGCCGCGTGACGTGCTAGAAATCGCCTCCGAAGGGAAGACGCAGCACCCCACCCAAAAGCCCGTCGCCCTGATGGAGTATCTGATCCGCACTTACTCCAACGAAGGCGAGACCGTCCTCGACAATACGATGGGCTCGGGCACGACGGGCGTTGCCTGCGGGAACGCCGGCAGGCGCTTCATCGGGATCGAGCGCGACGAGAACTACTTCAAGATCGCCACGGACCGCATCGCCTCCGCCTACGGAACCGACTACCTCTAACCCCCATGCCCCTCTACTTCGGAGCCGATGGCTCCAACATGGGCAGCGTCGTCGCGCTGCCCGTCACTTCCTTCGCTCAGTTTGTCAAAGAGCAGCTCGGCCATCCGGCCATGCTCAATGTCACCCGTGAGGAGTTCCACGCGCTGCCCAAGGACAAGAGGAATGCGCTGAAGCGCGTGCCGTTCTTCGTGCCGGCGACGTTCGCCTCCTCACCCTCCCGCCGTGCCCACGAGTCCGCCGGCCCCTGCAACTTGATCGCCATCGACATCGACGACGAGAACGTGGCAATGGCCAAGGTCTATGCCCGCACCCCGCAAGCTCTCCACGAGGCCCTCGACCCCTTCGCCTTCGCGGCCTACCTGACGGTCTCCTCCACCTTGGAGGCCCCCCGGATGCGCATAGTCGTGCGGGCCGAGGGCATCCCCGCTGCCTCCTATCCAGAGGCCGTGCGCTCGGTCGCTAAGCTCCTGGGCCTGCCCAAGATCACGCAGGAGAGCCTTGTCGCCGTCCAGCCGATGTACCTGCCCACCCTGTTCGCCGGGGAGGATCTGCTCGGGGTGCACCCCCTGCTCACCGCCAGGCCAGAGGGCGAGGCGTTCGAGGTCAAGCATATCAAGGACGCCGACATCGCCCTTGCCTCACGCACGCCGCTCAACCCTGAAGAAGCTACGGCGGACGATCTGGAGTTCCTCGCTGCGCCGGTTGACGAGGTGACCCTCGCCGACATGGAGAGCGCCGTCGCCTCTCTCGATCCCGACATGCCCTACATGGAGTGGCTCGAAGTCGCGGCTGCATTGCGCCACCAGTTCCCCAAAGACCCCGAGGCCGCCTACGCGATCTTCGACGCATGGAGCGCCAAGGGCACCAAGTATGCCGGCCAAGAGGACACCAGGGCCAAGTGGTCCTCGCTGCGGCAGACTCCCCGAGGCCGCAAGCCCGTCACTGCCCGCACTCTCCTCTTCCGTGCCGCTGCTGCCGGCTGGGTCGGGGCGGGGAAGATCTCGGTCAAGATGCACAAGGCCCTCACGGCATGGCTGGACACCCCGGGGCTCACCTCCCAGCAGCTCATGGTCGAGGCCCCCCGCCGCATCGCCGCCGCGCCGATGCTCTCCCAGCTCGAACGCGCCGATCTGCTCTCCATCCTGCATGGGAAACTCAAGGAGGCGGGGCTCAAGATTTCCTCGACCGATCTGCGCAAGGAGATGCACCGCATCGCTAAGCTGGCCTTCGCGCCGGCCGAGACAGTCAAGTCCGCTCCCGAGAGCCAACTACCCGGCTGGGCGAAGGGATGCTGCTACGTCGCCGGTCAGGACGTGTTCTTCTTCCGCCAAGGGGACCGCCGCTACGCCCCTGACGTGCTCAACAACATGTTCAACGTCTACCTCATGCCCCAAGGCGGCAACGATTCCGGCAAGCCCTCGATCTACGCCAAGGACTACCTGCTCAACGTTGTGCGTATCCCCCGTGTCGATCAGTTCTCCTACGATCCCGCCAACGCTGGCCTCACCTTCATCACAGACCCGGTGACGAACACCAGGTTCGTGAATACCTATCGCCCGACATACCCCGAGCCCGACGAGAAGGGGGCGGCTGAACTCGGCGCTCTGATCGAGGCCCACGTCCACAACCTCTTCGACCAGTACGCCGAGATGCTTCTGAGCTACCTCTGCTTCATCGTGCAGAATCCGGGGCGCAAGATCCGGTGGTCCCCACTGCTCCAAGGCGCCCCCGGCTGCGGCAAGACTCTCCTCGCCATGCTGCTCAAGGCCGTGCTCGGGCCGACCAACGTGCGCCTCACCGATGCCGACCAACTTTTCCGCAACTACAACGGCTGGGCCGAGGGTGCGCAGGTCGTGGCCTTCGAGGAGGTGCGCGTGGTCGGACACAACCGCCATCAGGTGATGAACAGGCTGAAGCCGGTCATCACCAACGACGAAATCACCATTGAGGAGAAGTACATCAAGGCGTCGCAGGCCCCCAACATCACCAACTACATCCTGCTGACCAATTACCAGGACGCCCTTGCCCTCACCCCCGACGACCGGCGCTACTTCGTCCTCTTCGCCCGCTACCAGACCGAGGAGCAGGTGGCCGAGTTGGGGAAGGACTACTTCAGAAAACTCTTCGGGGCCATCGACCACAGCGCCCCGCAGCTCCGCCACTGGATGCTCTCCCGGACCATCTGCGACGAGTTCGACCCCAACGGCCACGCCCCCCGCACGATCTACCGCAGCGAGATGGTCGGAGCCGCCTCCAGCCCCATCGCCGTCGCGATCCGCGAAGCCCTCGACGACTCGACCAACCCGCTCATCACCGAGGACGCCGTCAGCCTGAAGGCGCTCACCGACTGGCTCTCGGCCAAAGGTATCCGCGAGGGTAGTGGCCAGTCCGTTACAAGCGTCCTGCGCGAGTTCGGCTTCCGCTCCGCGCTGCGCTCCCGGCTCCCCGACGGACGACATTCCTTCTGGGTGAAGCGTGGGTCGGAAGCAGACGCCAATGCGTCTGCGGCTGTGTCACGCATGATCTCGGAGGAGATCGGAGATGAAAGTGGCATTCTCTAGTATCCTAAAAATAGTACACGCAAACTGCTTGCAATAGCCGAAACACCCGCCATAGTCCACGCCATGACACCACCAGACGATGACCTGACCCGCCGCCGCCGCTGCGGCCAACACTGCACCCCCGTCCAGGAACGGGAGATCGCGCACTACCTCCGTCAGGGCGCGACCAATTCCGAGGCCGCTGAATACTTCCAGCGTTGCCGTCGCACCATCGCCCGCATCCGGGCCAAGTACCTTTCACCCCAGACCACTAACCAAGACAACGACATCCTATGAGCATCGAAACCGAAATCGCCAGTCTCACGACTGCCATCCGTAACCTGACCGACGTGCTCCTCGCCTCTGCGGCGAAGGCGCTCCCTGCCCCGACCGCGACCTTCACCGCGCCTGCTCCCGAGCCGACTCCCGCCCCGGCCCCCGAGCCGAAGAAGACCGTGAAGAAGGAAGCCGCTCCGGTGCCCACGCCCTGCACCCACGTTCTCTCGGTGGTCGGGGGTGTTCCGGTCGGCGTCGCCCCAGTGGTGGATCTCCCGTCCCACGCCGCCCTAGTCGAGAGCGTCAAATCGCTCTCGGCTACGACGAATACGCCCGCCCCGGCTCCCGCCCCCACCGTCTCCGAAGACGATTTGCGGGTGCAGATCGTGGAACTCGCCCGGCCGAACATGGGCGACGCTGCGTTCAAGGCGTTCCTCGGCGGCAAGCTGACCGAACTCCAAGGGGCTCCGTGCTCCATCTCCGGCACCGGCAAGCTGCCCAAGATCGACGCCAAGCACCTGCCCACCCTCCTCGCCGCCGTCAACAAGCAACTCGGCAAATGAGAATCTCCCTCCAACCGTCAGCGGCGCACCGCTGGCTCCACTGCACCGCATCCCCTCGTTTCCTCGCGGAGCATGAGGCCGAGTTGCCCAAGCGTGACACCGAGTGGTCCACCGAGGGCACCCTCGCCCACGAGATCGCAGAGAAGATGCTGCTGGGCCAGCCGTGGTCCTGCGACCTGGTCATGGCCGAGCACGTCGGCGGATACGTCGAGCGGGTGAAGGCGAACCTTGCCACCGCTGGCGAAGGGGCGACCCTCCACGTCGAGACCAAGGTGCCGCTGTTCTACATGCCCGAGCGTGAGGGTCGTATCGACACGGCGATCAAGGACGTGTCGGACGCTGTTCTCGTCATCCGCGATCTCAAGTACGGCGAAGGCGTCATGGTCGAGGCTGAGAACAACGAGCAGCAGGCCATCTACGCCGAGAGCTTCATCCGTGACCAGTGGCCCGACATGCCCGCAGATGGGCTCGTCCGCATCGTCATCGACCAGCCCCGAGCCCGCGAAGGTGAGACGGTCAAGGCTTGGCTGCTTACCCGGTCGGAGCTGGGCCTCTTCTGCTCCCGCATCGGCGCTGTGGCCCGCAAGATCATCGCTGACGAGGACACGCAGTTCTGCCCCGGCTCGGCGTGCCGCTTCTGCGAGGCCAAGGGCATCTGCCCTGCCCGTGGCAACCAAGCCCTCGCCGTGCTCCCCGAGGAGACGACGATGCAGCTCGGTGGCCTCCCGCCCCCCGAGGGGCTCACGGAGGATCAGATGCGCCGTATCATCGAAGCCAAGGACCAGTTGATCGAGTGGCTCGACTCCGTCGAGGCCCACGTCTTCGCTCGGCTGACCGACGGCAAGGAGTTCCCCGGCTTCAAGCTGGTGGAAGGCCGCAGCAACCGCCAATGGGCCGACGAAGCCGAGGCGGCGACGAAGCTGCGCAGCTTCCTCCCGAAGGAGGTGCTTTGGTCCGCGCCGAAGTTCTTGACCCCCGCCCAAGCAGAGAAGGCCCTCAAGAAGCCTCTCAAGCCCGTCACTTCCCGACTGGAGAAGGCCCTTGCCCGTCTCATCATCAAGCCCGAGGGCAAGCCCGTGCTGGCCCCCGAGTCCGACCCCCGCCCCGCCATCTGCCAGAACCCTTTGGAAGGACTCGTGGACGAGTCTCTCCTGTAACCGAAACGCCAGTAACCAACAAAAACAGACATCATGCAAATCAAGATCAAAGACGTTCGCCTCTCCTTCCCCCATCTCTTCGTGCCTCAGAAGGGCACCAACGACGATGGTACCCCCAACGGCAAGGACACTTACGCGGCCACCTTCCTCCTGGAGAAGAAGCGCCATGCCGCCACCATCGCCGAGATCAACAAGGCGGTGGCCGAGCTGAAGCTCGACCCGAAGATCAAGGGCAAGCCCTGCAAACATCTGCCCCTGCGCGACGGCGCGGAGAAGTCGCACCTCGACGGCTACGACGAGACGGTCATGTTCATCACCGCCCGTTCGCCCCGCAAGCAGGTGGTCGTGGATGTGAATATGAGCCCGCTCTCGGCCGAGGACGGTCGCCCCTACGCCGGGTGCTACGTCAACGCCGTCATCGACATCTTCCCCTACGTCCACCCCAAGAGCGGTGCGGGCATCTCCGCGTCACTGCGGGCGGTGCAGTTCAAGCGCGACGGCGATCCGTTCGGCGAGAAGCCGGTCGATCCGACCGAGGTGTTTGAGGACGAGAGTGGTGACGAGTCGCCACTCTGATCCTGTCCGGTGCCGCGATCCATGGCTGGCTCGGCACCGGCCCCCCCCTCCTGCGGGGAGCCGCAGGAGGGTGTTTAGACTTCACCGGGGAGCCACGCAGCCACGCCACTCCGAGAGGAGGCCCTAACCCGGCAACTGTCGTGCACTGACAACCTCACCCGTTCTCCTCCTTCGGTGAAGTCCAAACACCCTAGTCATACCCATGAAATTCCTACGCATCGAAAAATCGCTTACGTCCGCCGAGAACGTTGTTCTCACCATCGTCAACCGTCGTCCCGGAGCCACCCTCCTCAACTGCGATGAGGCGCATAATATCGAAGTCCGCATTGCGGATCTGTTCGTGCTGCCGGAGATGCCTGCCGGGTACATTCTAGCAGATGAGCAGGACATTCTGAAGGCAGAGAAAAAGGCGGGATTTGAAATAGAGGTCACCGACGACCTCGACCCCGCAGAAGTGAAACTCGGCACGGTGCAGGGGCTCTGACCGTGATCCACCTCGACTACGAAACCTACCAAGGGCTCTAACCTATGAACACTCCCCAAACAAAAACTGTTACCATAGTGGAAGCGGAGCAGTACGACGACGGATTCCCTCCCACCACCTTGCTAGACTTTAACGCATGGCTTCAAGCCCACATAGCGAGCATCCCACCCGAATACCGGAGCAGAGCCGAGATACTTTTCGACTCCCGTGAGAGTTATGGCGACGCTATCTACGTCACGGTCTGTATCTCCTACGAGCGTCCCGAGACCCCTGAGGAGTTGGCAGAGCGGATTCAGGGCTCCCGACACGCCCTCGCCGAGAAAGAGCTTCGGGAGCGGCTTCTCTACGAGCAGTTAAAAGCCAAGTATGAGCCGCTGGAGAATCCACCAGAGGAGCCGCTAGTCTCATGATTCACCTCGACTACGAAACCTACTCGCCTCTGGACCTGACTGAGGTTGGCGTTTTCCGCTACGCGGAAGATCCCGAGGCGGAGATCCTCATGTGCGCAGTTGCTTCCGAAACGGAAGGGCCGTTCCTGCTCGTCAATCCGAAGTGGGAGAGCGTGCGGGCGAGCGACCCCGAGGCGCGGCGCATCCTGGAGTCTGCCATCCCGACCGAGCCCGTAGCCGGTGAGGAGATTTGGGCGCACAACGCCCTGTTCGAGTTCGCTATCAGCAACGCCCTCTTGGAGAAACAGCTCGACGTGTGGGCTCCCCAGATCGAGCAGTGGCGATGCACCGCCCTCCTCTGCCGCCGCGCCGGCTTCGCCGCCAAGCTGGAGAAAGCTTGCGAGATGCTCGGCCTGCCGCAGCAGAAGGATGCACGCGGCAAGGCCCTGATCCGCAAGTTCTCCAAGCCCGATCCGAAGACCGGCAAGCGCACGCTACCTACCGACGACCCCGAGGGGTTCCGAGAGTTCGGCGAATACTGCTTGCAGGACGTGCGGGCAGAGATGGCCCTGCATAAGGCCCTCAAGGCGTTCGCCCCGACCGGCGACCTGCTCCGCGCCTTCACATGGGATCTCAAGGTCAACGCCCGGGGTTTCAAGGTGGACGTGCCGGCGCTGCGCAACGCGCAGGAGATCATCGAGTCCATCGAAGCCGAGAGCGGCGCGGAGTTCCTCAAGATGACCGGCGTGGCCCACACCCAGCGGGAGAAGGCCCGCCAGTGGTTCATCGCTCATGGGCTCGACCTGCCCGACATGCAAGCAGCGACCTTGGGCGCAGTGGACCTCGGCAAGGCCCCCGTCGAAGCCGGCAACGCCCTGAGCCTCTACTCCACGATGCAGTTCGCGGCGGTCAAGAAGGTCCGCACGATGCTCAACTGCGTCTGTGCTGACGGCCGGGTGCGCGGCGGGCTGCAATTCCACGGGGCCTCGACGGGGCGGTGGAGCGGCCGGCTCGTCCAGCCTCAGAACTTCGCCAAGCCCAAGAAGCACCATCGCAAGTACACCGAGGGGTTCTTCGCATCGTTGCAGATGGGCTTCGACCGGACAGCATTGGAAACGCTCTACGGCGACTGCTACGGGCTGATCGCCAGCTCGATTCGGCACTTTGTCGCGGGGCCGCTCTTCGACGCGGACTACAGCGCGATTGAAGCTCGGATCTGGGCGTGGCTGGCCGGGCAGGAGGATCTGCTTGAGGAGTTCCGTGGCGAGGGCAAGTTCTACGAATGGATCGCCTCCATGATGTTCGGGATACCGAAGGACTCCATCGGCGAGGAATCCTACGAGCGCCAAGGTGGCAAGGTCGGCGGGCTCGGCTGCGGCTACCAGATGGGCGCGAAGTCCCTGAAGACGTTCGCAGCTACCATCGGCGTCGAGCTGACCGAGGAGCAGTCCGTTGACATCGTGAAACGGTTTCGGAAGGTGTGCGACAAGCTCGTCATCCTGTGGGACCAGATCGACTACGCGATCCGCAACGCTATAGCGAACCCCGGCAACGAGTACAAGGCGGGGAAGCACCTCTCCTACCGAGTCAAGACCGTGGGCGGAATCCCGTATCTCCTCTGCCGCCTCCCCTCCGGCCGGAACCTCGCGTACCCGTACCCCAAAATGGAGGCGAACCCGTACCGAAAGGGCGAGTTGAGTCCGAGCTTCTTCGGCAACATCAAGGGCGAGATGTGGGGGCGGGTGTTCATATTTCCGGGGCTCGCCCTGGAGAACGCCGATCAGGGGATCGCCTTCGACATCATGGCCTTCGGCGGGATGAACGCCGAGGCCGCCGGGTACCCCGTCACAAATCTCGTCCACGACCAGGCCCTCGCCGACGCCGTGCCGGGGAAGACCATCGCGGGCTTCTCCGAGGCCCTTACGATCTTGCCCGACTGGGCCAAAGGTCTACCACTCACCGCCAAAGGAAAAATCACACCATACTACACCAAATGACAAAAGACTCGATACGCGACATGATCCGGAGACTCAGCGACCTCGCGGAGATCCTCGACAACCCCAACCTCACCCCAACCGTCGCGGTCGAGGGCAAATCCGCCGGCTACCTGCTCCGCTCCATCGCCGTGGAGTTGGGCAGGAAGGTCGAGGAGGCGAAGTCGTGAAAGCGCCCACCACCAAGGAGGTAGTCTCCAAACTACTCCTGAACCACCACACCGCCCGAGAGGCCGCAGCCGTCGCCGGCTGTAATTTGAGCTACGCGCAGGACCTCCGTCGTGGCCTCGTCGCCGAGGGCAAGTTGCCCGCAGCGCCGGGGCGCGGTCGGCCGAGAAAGGGGAAGGCGTCGTGAGAGAATCCAATATCGAGAGCTACCTCGTGCGCCGCTGCAAAGAGCTTGGGGTGCTCTGCTACAAGTTCGTCTCCCCGAGCCATCGCGGCGTCCCGGACAGGCTGCTGATCTTCCCGAAGGGCCTCGTCACCTTCATCGAACTGAAGGCCCCCGGCAAATCGCCCACCGCTCTCCAGATGACCGTCTTGAAGCAGATGGAAGGCAACAAGGCAGTGATCGGCTGGACCGACAGCAAGGCCGGCGTGGACGGTCATCTTCTGGCGTGGGGGAATTTGGACAACCTGAAGTGACCCTCCCCTCCCTAGCTCCCTACCAGCAGGAAGCCCACGACTTCCTGCTGACCCACCAGCGAGCTGCTCTCTTCATGGGCCTCGGGCTGGGGAAGACCGCCACGACCATCGCCGCCCTGCACTCCGGCCTCTTGCTGGGGCAGATCAACGCGGCGCTGATCGTGGCTCCTTTGCGCGTGTGCAACCTGACATGGCCTGCCGAGCTGGAGAAGTGGGGCTTCCCCTTCCGCGTCGCGTCGCTGCGCCGCCCCGAGGGCTGGCTCGATCTGGCCAAAGGCAAGGCGCAGGTCTACCTCATCAACTACGAGGCGTTGCCCAAGCTGGTGGAGCACCACTTGGCGCGTAACCTCCGCCCCGCCTTCGACTGTGTGGTTTTTGACGAGCTGACCCGGGCGAAGAACCACAACAGCAAACGCATCAATGCGCTCCGCCGCCGTCTTGGTCCCGTGCCGACCCGTTGGGGTCTGACCGGCACCCCGACGCCCAACAGCTACATGGAGCTGTTCGCTCAGATCCGCCTCCTGGACGACGGCAAGCGCCTCGGCCCTGCTTTCGAGGCGTTCAAGCGCACCTACTTCGAGGCGACCGACTACATGGAATACGACTGGAAGCCCAAGGCGGGCTCGAAGGAGGCCATCCAGAAGCGCATCGCGGACATGACGCTGACGATGCGCACCACCGACTACCTCGATCTTCCGGAGATGACCGAGCATGATGTCGAGGTGTCCATGCCGCCGGAGGCCCGCAAGCTCTACGAGTACGCCGAGAAGGAGGCCCTGCTCCAACTGGAGAAGGGGGACGTGGTGATCGCCAACGCCGCTGTGCTCGCCGGCAAGCTCCTCCAGATCGCCAGCGGGGCGGTCTA
>ENA-UPSM01005179-UPSM01005179.1-activated-sludge-metagenome-genome-assembly--contig:-NODE-5179-length-13041-cov-6.610735_pt1 | contig 13041 bp, 11 predicted proteins | sample MGYA00238181_ERZ773283 | MGnify/ENA primary metagenome ERZ773283 (study PRJEB29023, sample SAMN05720199) | activated sludge metagenome | isolation source: Anaerobic digester | place: Japan... | reverse complement strand
CCGGCTTCGCGGCGTGCGCGCCGATGTCGGCCGTGCAGACGATCGCGGCAAAACGCGACGCCAGCCCGAGCGCCGCGATCTTGTGGTGCTGCGCTGTGGGATGTCCGTCGGTCACAGGTCCGAGCGGCACCGTCAGCGTGGCTAGCAACTCCGCCGCATCGGCATGCATCCGAAGCTCGGGCACATGCGTACGGTAGAGGTGCAACAGCGTCTCGGGTGCGACCTGCCCCGTCCAGCCGTGGTGGGCAAGCAGGAGGTCGAAGACTCGACCACGCCCTTCGCGCTGCAGGATCGACTCCATCTCCTCCGCCAGCGCGCCGGCCGCTCCGCCGCACCGCGACGCGAGATGCGCCGCCACCGCGCGGAAACCGCCGCGCACGAAGTCGGCTTCGGGGTACAGGGTCTGGTCGAGGTCGAAGAGCACAGCTTTCACGGCTTCACCTCCCCTTCCCGCCGGAAGAGATCGGTCGTGTGCCGGAACATCCACAGCCCCGCCTCAAAGTTCCCCAGGCGCGGCTCGATCCCCTCGCCGCGCGCGAGGCGCACCAGCCACTCCGGCGTCGGGCAGCCCGCGGCGAAACCCAGCGCCGCTCCGCCGCCGAACCGGGGGTTGACCTCGATGAAACGGATACTTTCCGGCCCGCGGAACGCCTGCACGGTCACGTGCGCGCGCAGCCCGAGCCGCTGCGCCAGCCGCCCGGCCGCTGCGGCCAGCACCTCGTCGCGCACTGTGCAGCCGACCACCGATTCGCCGTCGACGACCCGCACGCGCCGCCGCGGCACCGCCGAGACCAGCCGTCCGTCCCAGTCGATGAAGACATCGATCGTGAACTCCGGATCGGCCACGAACTCCTGCAAGACCTCCGTCGCTGGATCAAAGCCATGCCGAGCCAACGCCTCGGCCGATTCGATCCTCGCCGTTCCGCGGCCGGCCTGGCCGACCCGCGGCTTCACGAACGCGGGGAACTGCGCCGACGCCGGGTCGCCATACTCACGCGGCGTGGCAAAGCCGAGCGCGGCGCACGCAGCCGCGAAGCGCCGCTTGTCCAGGCACTCGGCCAGCGCCTCCGGCGGGCTCACGACCACTCGCACCCCCGCACGGAGGAACCGCTCCGCCGCAGTCGCCAACACCGGTAGTTCCGCGTCGCGCGTGGGCACCACGAGCGAAATCCGCTCGCGACGACACCACAGGAGCAGCCAGTCGACAAACTCGGGGGCGTCGCTACGGGGCGAAAGCTCGGCGGCATCCGCCGCTTGGAGCGCAGCCGCATGCCCGTCACAGTCCAGCGCCCACACCCGGCCACCGCCAACCGCGGTGAGCGCGCGCTGAAACGCCTGCACAAGCCACACTTTTCGCGAGGCGCTGAGAATGGCGACGTTCATACCGCCCCTCCGCACATCGCATCGACCACGCGGCTGGCGCCGCGCCCGTCCACCAAGCATCCCGCAGACGCCGTGAGAGCGGCCAATCCCGGGCCATCGGTGAGCATCGACACGAGCATCCGGGCCAACTCGGTGGGGGCGACCTCGGCATGCCAGCCGGCAAACTGCGCGGCACCGGCCGCCGCAAAATGCGTGCACGTGCGCCGTTGATTGTCGGCGGTGCACAGCAGCAGCATCGGCGTATGCAACAGCGCCAACTCATAGATGGTCGTACCACCAGCCGTCACTGCCAGCGGCGCGGCAGCAAAGCGACGTGGCAGATCGGCCGGCGCCACCACGGTCTGAAGCCGCGGCGAGTGGGCGTCGATCCCAGCCCGCAGCGTCGCCTGCCGCGGGTTGCCAGCTCCGATGATGAAGTCAGCCTCCAGCGTCGCGGCCGTCGGTTCGAGCAACGCCGCGAATACGCGCTCCGTGGCGCACGCGGGATCGGATCCGCCCAGCGTCACAACGACCCGCGAGCCGCGGCCCCCCCCGCAGTCGGCCACCGCCAGAAACTCCGGACGCAACAACGCGAAGCGGGGACCAAGTAGGTTGCGGCACCCCGCGGGCGTCTGCGGATAGTCCGACGCCGTTGCTCCGAGATTCTGGTTCAGGACCAGATCGGCCCTGAATGCTCGCGCCAATCCGTTGTCATCGATTCGCAGGAGTTTCGCTCCGTGCGCCCATGCGGCGTCCCATTCGGCGCCGAGGGCAGGTCCGTCGACCACCGTCCACTTCGCGCCGAGCCGGTGCGCGAGTGCGGCGGTCTCGGTTGCATCGGCGGAAGAGCCGGCAGCAGTTCGCAAAACCTCCACCCCCGCTCCAGCAACACGCAGACGCTCGATGATTGCGGGCGCGGAATTCGCCATCGCAAAAACCACACGCTCGCCGCGTCGCATCCATTCCTGGGCGAGCGCGAGGCAACGCAACGCATGCCCGGTGCCGAGATCGGGGGTGGCTTCGCAGCGGATGAGCAACGGAGTCATGGCCGACGCCCTCCCTGTAGCACGGGTCTCCAGACCCGCGTTCCGTCCCTACATGGGTCTTGCGACCCATGCCACGCCAACGCAGCGCGTTGTTGCCGCGGCGATCCGGTTCGCTCCACACTCCCGGCATGCACGTCGTCGGCTCGATCATCGCACGCCTGGGCAGCAAGCGGCTGCCGTACAAGAACCTGCTGCCGTTCGCGGGCAAGCCGCTTGTCGGTCTCGGCATCGAGATCCTGCGCCGCGCCAAGCTCGTCGACGAGATCGTCGTATCCACAGAGAGCGAGCTCATCGCCCGCGTCGCCCGCGACTACGGCGCCACGGTGCTGCGCCGCCCCGCCGAGCTCGCCGCCGACAACGTGCCCTCGGTGCCCGTCTTTCAGCACATCGTCGCGCACTTCCCGTGCGACGTGCATGTGAACTTCAACATCAACCTCCCGAGCTGTGCACCGGAGGTGATCGATCGGGCCATCGAGCTCGCCCTCGAGAAGGGCGAAGCGCTCTCCGTGCCCTACGCCGCCTGGGCCCAGACCGCCGCGCGCCTCGCCGACTACGGCGACCCGTGGAAGGTGCTCGAGTACGCCCACAAGTTCGACGACCCGCGCGCCGGCACCACCGACGTCCACACGATCGAGGATTTGCTCTCCGTCTATCGCGAGACGCAGGGGCCGCTCGAGGGTTGGCACTGAGAAATGCACAAGAGCTGAACGGCTTCGCCGTCCAGCTACGCTGCGGTCTTCCGGAGTAGCCGGACGACGCAGTCGTTCGGCCCGCCACGCGATTGGCTTCCTCATGCCGTGTCCTCCAGGGCCAGCGCCGACCGCAGCGCCGCGACGACCTCGTCCTGTTGCGCGTCGGTGAGCCCGTAGTAGAGCGGTAGCGTGAGCGCCGCCGCGTAGCGCGCCTCGGCCACCGGAAAATCGCCGGGCTTGAAACCCAGCTTCCGATAGTACGGCTGGAGATGAACCGGGATGTAGTGGACGTTCACGCCGATGCCGAACGCGCGCATCGCGTCGTATACCTGCCGCCGGGTCCCCGCACACCGCACGGCATCAAGACGGACCGGGTACAGATGCCAACTCGAGTCGCGATCCGGCCGGCGGGCGGGCAGCGCGACCGGGAGATCGGCCAGCAAACAATCATAGCGCGCCGCCAACTCGCGCCGGCGGCGGAGGAACTCGGGCAGCCGTGTCAGTTGCGACCAGCCTAAGGCAGCCTGGATATCGGTGAGCCGGTAGTGGAAACCGAGTTCCACCTGCTCGTAACACCACGGGCCCTCGGGCTGCGCGGAAAGTTCCGCCGGCTCACGCGTGATGCCGTGCGTGCGCAGGCGCCGCAGGTGCGCGGCCAGATCGTCGCGGTTGGTGAGCACCACCCCGCCCTCGCCGGTGGTCGCGATCTTCACGGCGTGGAAACTGAGCACCGTGCAGTCGGCGAAGCGCCCATCGCCCACCGGTCCGTTCCGGTAGGTCGCCCCCAACGCATGAGCGGCATCCTCGATCACCGCCACGCCATGCTCGCGGGCGAGCGCCGCGATCTCCGCCATGTCGCACGGCAGGCCCGCGAAGTGCACCGGGACCAGCACCGCCGGGAGTCGGTTCGCCGCGGCCGCCCGTTCGAGTCTCACCGCAAGCGCGGCCGCGGACAGGTTGCCCGAGTCTGGTTCGACATCGACAAAATCGACTTCGGCCCCGCAGTAGCGGGCGCAGTTCGCCGAAGCGACAAAAGTGTTGGGCGAAGTCCAGAGCGTGCGGCCCGGCCCGAGTCCCAGCGCGAGGCAGGCCAGATGCAATCCTGCGGTGGCGCTGCTCACCGCCACCGCGTGCTTCGCCCCGCATAGCTCCGCGACCCGGCCTTCGAAACGAGGGATCGCCGGTCCCTGCGTGAGAAAGTCCGAACGCAGGACCGCCGCGACGGCGGCGATATCCTCCTCGCTGACGTTCTGTCGGGCGTAGGGAAGCATCTCGGAATTGTGGAGGGCGGGTTGCGTACCTTCTGACGTTCGGGGGCGGGGAGGGCAGGCTCCGTGCCCTGCCCCAAGGTGGCGCAGGCGGCCCTGCCCGCGAGGCTTTTCAGCTCTTCAGCAGCTCCTGCAGCTGATGCGCGTCAAGCCACTGCGTGTTCTTGTCCGAGCTGTATTCGAACCCATCGGGCACGGGCTGGCCGCGCTCGCCGCGCTTGTTGCGCTGGTAGTCGGGCGCCTGGGTGAAGAGGATCGACGGCTTGATCACGTAGTGGTCCGAGAACTCGAGCGTGAGGTGCGCGGACTCGCTCGGGCACATCACCTCGTGCAGCTTCTCGCCCGGCCGGATGCCCACGATCTTCTGCGGGAGCCCCGGTGCCAGCGCGGCCGCCAGGTCCGTCATGCGCATCGAGGGAATCTTCGGCACGAAGGTCTCGCCGCCGAACATCCGTGCGAAGCTTTTAACGACAAAATCCACTCCTTGGTCGAGCGTGATCCAGAAGCGCGTCATGCGCGGATCGGTGATCGGAATCTCCGCGGCGCCCTCCCGGAGCAGCTTCTGGAAGAAGGGCACCACCGAGCCGCGCGAGCCGACGACGTTGCCGTAGCGCACCACGGCGAAACGCGTCGGCCGGTCGCCGGCGAGATTGTTGGCGGAGGTGAAAAGCTTGTCGGAGACGAGCTTGGTGGCGCCGTAGAGATTGATCGGATTCGCGGCCTTGTCGGTCGAAAGCGCGATCACCTTCTTCACTCCGCAGTCCAGCGCAGCACGGATCACGTTGTTGGCGCCATCGATGTTCGTCTTCACGCACTCCATCGGGTTGTATTCGGCGATCGGCACATGCTTCATCGCGGCGGCGTGGACGACGTAGTCAACCTCGCGCATGCCCAGCGTCAGGCGCGACAGGTCGCGCACGTCGCCGATGAAGTAGCGCATGGCCGGGTGATCGAACTCCTGCTGCATGTCGTAGTGCTTCTGTTCGTCGCGGGAGTAGAGGATCACCTTGCGCGGCCGGTAGTGCGCGAGGATGTGCCGGACGAACTTCCGGCCGAAGGAACCGGTGCCGCCGGTGACGAAGAGGGTAGCGTTGTCGAACATGGGACGGGAGGGCGGGACCGGCGGACTTTGCCCGGAGGAGGGGAAAAGTCTGCCGGGAGGCGCCAGTTGTTGAGGGTTGCGCGACGAAATCGCAAGAAGCATGCCGAGCGTAGTCCGGCCGAGGGGGCGCGACCGGAAGTCCGCCCCGGTACGGCACTTGCTGGGACGCGGGAGAACCATGCGGATCCTCGTCTTCCAGCGCTACGCCACCTACCGCTTCATCGCCGATTTCGCGGAGGATTTCCGCGCCGCCGGTCACACGGTGGAATGGTTGCCCCCCACCGAAGGGCCGCGCATCCCTGCCCACCTGCTGCGCTTCGCCCCCGACCGGGTGTTTTGCGTCGGCGCCTCCCCCGCCCTGGCCAAGGCCGTGAGCGGGCGCGTTCCGATCATTTACTACGAACTCGACAAGATCCTGAACCTCTCGCTTTGGGACGGTGCCCCGGCGGGCGAACGCGATGTGGTCTTCACCACCTATCGCGACGACATCGCCACGTTTCGCGGGTTCGGTTTCCGGCATGTCCACTACCTGCCTTTCTGCCCCAACATTGCCCGCCGCGCAGCCGGTCCCACCGGCATGCCGGACCTCCCGTCCCCCCCGGAGCACGGCATCGCCTTCGTCGGTTCGCTCGTGCGTGAGCAGACCAACGACTACCGCCACCTGCTCGACCATGCCCACCGCAGCCTCGCCGGCCGCGCCGAAGCGCAACGGCAGTTCGATACGCTGTCCCGTCGCCTGTCCGCGGTCCTCGAGGACCAGGATCGCGCCTACGCCCCACCCGAATACCGGATACCGAAGTTGCTGGACGGCCCTCAGCCCGCCGGGGTCGGCGAGGCCATGGCGCGGTTCCGTCTCTCCCCGGCCACCCTCGCCAACATCCTCGCCAAGGAAGCCGCCTACCGCCAACGCACGTTCTGGCTCTCGGCCCTCCCCGAGGTCGACCTCTGGGGCCCCGAAGGTCCGGCAGAGCCCCGCCCCGGGCTGCACTACCACGGCCCCCTCGACCAGTATTCGGCCTCCGGTGATGTCTTCGCCCGCGCCGCCGCCAACCTGAACATCCAGCGCATCTACGCTCGCGACGGCCTGAGCGACCGCGTCTTCAACGTGCTCGCCGCGGGTGGATGCCTCCTGGCCGACGCCAATCCCGCGCTCCTTGAACTCTTCGAGCCCGGCCGTGGTCTGGAAGTTTTCGAGACGCCGGACGCACTCCGGGAGAAAGCCGCGAGGCGGCACCGCGCCCCCGCGCGTCCGGGGCGGCTCGCGCGCAACGGCCGCGCGCTCCTCCACGAGCGCCATCTGTTCCTGCACCGTCTTCTGCAGATGCGGGCCTTGCTCCCGTGAGCAAGGGTCCCGCGAGTCGTGTTCGCGATACTCCTGTAGTCGCCCACCGGCACCCGGACATAGGGTTTTCCACCTAAGCCAACCCTCACTCGCGTCACCCCGGGCAAAGTTGCGCTAAAGTCGTCCGGGGTGCGCCCGATAATCCCAGCGTCCGGCAAGAAATTCCGGGCGTTAACAACCAACACAACAATCCAGAAAGGATACTCCCATGGCAGACATCTCACTCACCGCTGGCATTCGCTCCAACCTGCTTTCCCTGCAGAGCACATCGACTCTGTTGAGCCGCACGCAGGAGCGTTTGGGTACCGGCAAGAAGGTCAACAGCGCCATCGACAACCCGACCAACTTCTTCACCGCGCAGGCGTTGACCAACCGGTCCGACGACCTCGCGGCTCGTTTGGACGGGATCTCGAAGGGCATCAACACCGTGAAGGCGGCGGACAAAGGCATCACCGGCATGACCTCCCTGCTCAAGCAGGCCAAAGGTATCGCGAAGGACGCCCGCGCTCTGTCCACCGACACGTCCGATACCCAGGCGCAGAAGGATCGCTCGGCCCTCGCCAAGCAGTTCAACGACCTCCTCGGCCAGATCGACGACCTCGCGAAGGATTCCGGCTATGATGGCGTGAATCTGCTCCAAGGCGACGACCTCACCGTCGAGTTCGCTGAAAAGGCCGGCAGCTCGAACATCGATCTCAAGGGCTTCGATGCCGACACTGGTGGCAGCTTCATCACAGTTGGCAGCCAGACCGTCGCCGAGTGGAAGGCCGACAACAGCGAGATCGACATTGCGATCAAGGACCTCGAGGCGTCGGAGGCCAACCTCCGGGCGGAGTCCAAGAAGCTCTCGTCCAACCTCGCCATCCTCACCACGCGTCAGGACTTCACCAAGAACATGGTGAATACGCTGACCACTGGCGCGGCCGAGCTCACCAATGCCGACCTCAATGAGGAAGCGGCCAACCTCCTGGCCCTCAACACGCAGCAATCTTTGGGTGTCAACTCACTGTCGCTCGCGTCGCAGGCCTCGCAGGGTGTGCTGCGGCTCCTCCAGTAAGGAACCGGCATTCCCAGCCAAGATTCAAGGAGCGGGCTTCGGCCCGCTCCTTTTTTTCGTGTCCGGTCTTCCACGTCATCCGGAGAAGCGCTTTTGGAACCGACAGAAGACAACGAAGAGAACGAAGTGTGAACGGGGAGGACAACCGCATCCGGGGTCTCGGTCTTCACCGTCTAGGCGAAGGAAATCTGGAGGGCCTGCGGGCACAGGTTTTCCTTGGTCCGCAGTGACTTTGTTTCCTTCGTTACCTTCTGTCGTCTGCAGAATATCTGGGGCATTCTACCGCGCAGGTTGCACCGGCGCCGACGCTGGTCACCGTATCCGCTCACGTCGTCGCCCCCGAACGGACACCTGGTAGTTTCCCCTAAACTTTCGCCCCGGTGGCACGATGAGATCAACGCACACCCCAATAGCCGTGCCACTCAAAATCACACTCAAGCCCCGCGAGGTCATCCTGCTCGGCGGCGCGCTCCTGAAGAACGGCGATCACCTGGCCCAGTTCACCATCGAGAACGAAGTGCCGATCCTGCGCCAGAAGGACATCCTCTCGGAGCGGCAGGCCGACACGATCTGCAAGAAGATCTACTTCGTCGTGCAGTTGATGTACTTCGAACCGGGCAACCTCTCCTCCCACCACAAGACCTTCTGGGAGTTGGTTCGCATGCTCTCGGCCGCCGTGCCGAGCATCGTCCCCCTCATCGACGAGATCGGCGAACTCATTCTCCAAGAGCGCTACTACCAGGCGCTCAAATCCACGCGAAAGCTCATCGCCTACGAAGAAGCCCTCGTCAGCAAAGCCCATGAACGCACACTCAACCTACAAGAAGATCCAAAAGGAAACCCAGACCGGCCGCAGCGTTGAAATCCAAGTACTGCGCAAAGCCGCCGTCCAGTTCCGTCAGGCGCTCGCCGCCACGGAGGACAGCGCGAAGGTTGCGCTGCTGGATGCCGCCGTCCGCTACAACCTGCGCATCTGGGGCATCTTCCAGGGCGACTGGAGCCGCCCCGACTGCCCGTTGGCCGACCCGCTGCGCACCGACCTGCTCCGGCTCAGTCTCTACGTGCACAAAAACTCGATGGAAGTCCTCGCCTACGCCTCGCCCGACAAGATCCGCACCCTGATCAACATCGACGAGTGCCTTGCGGAAGGCTTGGCCACCGGGACGAAGGCAGCCATCCCCACCCTGGCCTCGGCCTGAGCGGCCCCCCTCGATGCCCCTGCTCGCCGCCAACAGGCGGGCACTTGCGAACCGATTCCCCGAGGTCCTCGAAACCCTCGACTCCGTCGCACCCGTCGCCCCCCCGGCGACCACCTCCGTCGAGGAGCCCACCGCCTTCGTCGACGAAGTCGCCCGCAGTGCCCGCCAATTGCTCGTGCTGACCGGCCTGCCCGGCCCTGCGACTGTCGCCGCACTGCTCGCGCGCGCTCCGCGCGAGTGCATCTGCTGGTGTCTCGAACCGGCCCCCGCCCCGCTCGCCGCCCGTCTCGCGATCGAAGACCACTCCGCCTGGCTCTCCGATCCACGGGTGTTCCTTTCGGTCGGAGTCCCCACCGCTCCCGAATTGCAGCGACTCAACCGCGAACTCGCCTGGTGCGACCGCGCCCGTGCCCTGCCCCTGGCGTCCCGCGTCCCCGGGCACGAGCAAGTCTGGAAGGCGTCGCTCGGCGCCACGCTCGGCCGAGTCCAGCAGCGCTGGCAGAACGTCTTCACGGACCTCACCCTCTCGCCGGTCCGCTGGGAGAACACCTGCGCCAACCTCCCGTCGTTCCTCTCCGCCCCGAGCGTCGAAGCGCTCGCCGGCGCCTTTGCCGGCGCCCCGCTCGTCGTCGTCGCCGCCGGCCCCTCGCTCGACGATGCCCTGCCCTTCCTGCGCCGCGTCGCGCCGCACGCATTGATCGTCACCGGCAACACCTCCTTCCGGGCCCTCGCCGCCCACGGGATCTCCCCGCACCTCACAGTGACGACCGACCCCTTCCCGGCAACAGACCTCGGATACGAAGGACAGCCGCTCGGGACCACCCACCTCGTCTCCCCCGTCTTCGCCTACCCCGGGGTCCATCGGCGTTTCGCGGGCCGCCTCTTCGGCATGCCCGACGAAAGTTCGCTGCTCCGCCGGCTCCGCACTGCGGCCGGGCGCCCCCCCGCCCCGGCGCTTCTCGGCGAGGCGACCGTCTCCACCACCGTCATCAACCTCGCCGCCTATCTCGGCTGCACCCGCGTTGTCCTCGTGGGGCAGGACTTCGCCGTCGCCGACGACGGACGCACCCACGCCTCCGATACCTTCTACACGGATTTAGGCCTGAACCGGCAGGACAACGAGAAGGTCCAGCGTCTCCCCGGGACCACCCGGCCCGCCGTCACCGTCCCCACCAGACATGTCTGGTACCTGCGCGCCGTCGAGGAGCGCATCGCGCACACCCCGTCGATCCGGTACCTCAACACGTCCCACCGCGGCGCCGCCATCGCCGGCGCCCCTTTCGCCGACTACGAGTCGGCAGCCAAGGAACTGATCACCGGGTCCCCGCGGGATTTCTCCGCAGAGATCGCCGCCCTCCATACCCGCCACACCCCGCCCGCAGTCCCCGCCGCGTTCACCGCCGAACTCGCCCACGCCCGCACCGCGATGGCCGAAGCCTTCCGGCTTTCCCTCGCCGCCGCCCTCACCGCCGAGCTCGCCACTGCCACGCCTACGCCCTCCGCACGGCGCAACTTCGAAATCGCCACCAAACACTTCGAGCAATGGAAAGCGACCCACCCCGCCGATCGCCAACTGTTGTTCGAAGGCCGCACCAAGCCCGAGATCTTCGAAGCGGAGAAACGCCGCATCCGAATCCCCGCGGAGGCCAAGGAGCCGCAACTGCTCGCCGCCACCGAACTGGCGTGGGCCTATTCCGAGGGCGCCGGCTCCGTCTACCGCAGCCTCCTGCCCCTCGAGCTGCGCACCTGAAATGAACCCGACCACCTCCACCCCTCCGGCCGCAGACCCGCGCCAAGCCCTCCTTCGGCTCAAGGCCCGACTCGCGAAGAATCCGAATGATGGGCACGCACTCGACCAGACCGCCGTCATCCTCTACCAGGCCGGCCAGTTCGAGCCGGCCGTCAATTTCGCCCAACGCGCCGCCGCCGCGCTGCCGCGCGACCCCATCGTTCTCGACCACCTCGGCCTGATCCTGCTCGCCGCCTCGCTCCCCGCCGAAGCGGTCGCCGCCGCCCGCCGCGCCACCGCCATCGCCCCACGCGAAGGCGCCCTCTGGCTCAATCTCGGCAACGCTCTGCTCGCCGCCGGCGATCCCTCCTCCGCGGTTGCAGCCTTGGCGAAGGCGACGGCACTCATGCCCCGCGAACCCCTGGCGTGGTTCAACCTAGGCAACAGCCTAGCCCAGCAGCGGCGTCACCTAGAGGCCATCACCGCCCTCAAGAAGTCGCTCGTCTTTGACCCGAAGCTCGTCCCGGCCCGCCGCAACCTCGCCCTGCTCCTGCGCGAGTGCGGCCAACCCGCCGAAGCCGCGGCCATCCTCGCCCCCCTCGCCGGATCGAAGGAACCGGATCTGCTCCACCTCCTAGGCACGCTTCGTCTGGATGTCGGAGCTCCCGCCGATGCCCTCGGCCCGCTGCAGGCAGCCGCCCACGCCCTGCCCGATGACCTCGGCGTAAGCCTCGATCTCGCCCGCTGCCTCGTCCGCCTTGAGCGCAAGCCCGAGGCCGCCCGGCTCTGTGAACTCGTCACTCGGCGAATGCCCGAGCACGCGACCGCATGGAACATTCTCGGACTGTGCACCGACGACAACGCGGCGGCGATCACCTGCTTCCGCCGCGCGCTCGCCCTGCATCCGGGCTTCCCCGACGCCGCCAACAACCTGGCGCGCCGCTTGGTCGACGACGAGCGCGCCGCCGAGGCGCTCCCGATCATCGATGCCGCCCTGGCGGCCCAACCCGATCACCCCGAGTTGCAGTACACCCGCGGGGTTGCGTTGCTACGCCTCGACCGCTCATCCGAGGCGCTGGCCGCCAACCTCCGGGCAGTCGAACGGCGCCCCGAATACGCCGACGCCCACTGGAACCGCGCCCTCTGCGAGCTGCGGCTCGGAGACTTCGCCAAGGGTTGGCCCGACTACGAGTGGCGCTGGCGGCACCAGGACCACGAGAAACTGCGTTACGAGCACATCCCAGGCTGGCCAGCCGATTGCCCCCGCCAAGGACACCTGCTCCTCTGGTCCGAGCAGGGAGTCGGCGACGAGGTGATGTTCGCCACGCTCCTTCCCGCCGTACGCGCACTGGCCGATCGGATCACCGTCACCTGCTGCCCGCGACTGGTTCCGCTCTTCGCCCGCTCCTTCCCCGCGTTCACCTTTATCGCCCAGATTCCGGACCGGCGCGTTCCGGACCCTGTGATCGAGGCGGACTGGCAACTTCCGATCGGCTCGCTCCCCGCCCGGCTCTGGACACCTGCAGGCCATCCATCCAAGGGCCAAGCTTCGCTCGTCGCCGATCCCGACGTCGTTGCCCGCCTGCGCACCCGCTACCACAGCGACCACCGTCCCTCCGTGGGCATCGCCTGGCGCACGAGCAACTCCAAGAACGGCCGAGCCCGCACCATTGCCCCCGAAATCTGGGCACCCGTGCTGCGCGAGGTCCCCGCGCGCTTCATCTCGCTCCAGTACGGAGACTGCACCGCCGAGCTCGCCACGGCTGCCGCGACCGGACTCGACGTCTTCCACGACTCCACCATCGACCAGATGCGCGATCTCGACAGTTTCGCCGCGCAGATCGCCGCGCTGGACGCCGTTCTCACCATCGACAACTCCACCGTCCACTTCGCCGGGGCGCTCGGTCGTCCCGCCTGGCTGCTCGTCCCCACTCCGGCCGACTGGCGCTGGCGTAGCGAAGGGGACACCACCCCATGGTACCAGTCCGTCCGCATCCATCGGCGCAGTCTGGATGCACCGTGGGAGCCGGTATTGGCTCGCGCTGCGGCCGAGCTCACCTGTTACCTCCAAAGCCTCGCGACGCCACCGCGGCCGAGCGCGCCGCAGATCTAGCCTCTCCCCGAGCCATGCCTCCTTCCGCCAAATGCCCGGCGCCACCGCTGCGGGATGTGGCCGCCCAGCTCCACCGTCTCCAGGCGCATCCGGCGGATTTTCCGCTCCATCTCGAGATTGCAACGGCGCTG
>ENA-UPSM01005178-UPSM01005178.1-activated-sludge-metagenome-genome-assembly--contig:-NODE-5178-length-13044-cov-9.099238_pt1 | contig 13044 bp, 7 predicted proteins | sample MGYA00238181_ERZ773283 | MGnify/ENA primary metagenome ERZ773283 (study PRJEB29023, sample SAMN05720199) | activated sludge metagenome | isolation source: Anaerobic digester | place: Japan... | reverse complement strand
GCCAGCGTCTTGCCCGAACCGGTCGGCGCGACCACGAGAGCGTGACCACCGGATGACACGGCCTCCCACGCACCGAGCTGCGCGGGTGTCGGCGCCGCGAAGGCGCCCGTGAACCACTCCCGCGTCGCGGGGGAGAAGCGGTCGAGCACCATGGCTCTATCCTCCCCCCGCGCACCGACCCCGCGGCCCGTCGTTCTTCCCCAATCCGCGGCCCGTCGTCCCCGCGCCGACCTAGAGAATCCTGTTGCGCTCGCAGGGCTCGCAGCACCGTAGTTGCGGAGGACGACACGCCGATCTGGTGCGAAAGCGGGCGCGGCGCGCGGCGCGCCATCCTCCGTTAGTGCGAGGCGAGCTGAGCCGGATGAGTGAACGCGCGACTAGAGGTGTTCCGCGAGGAACCCCGTCAGGTCGGTCAGCTCCTGCGTGGAGATCGAGTGGCCGAGGTCCTCGTAGATGCGGATGTGCGGTTCGGAGTGGGTGGGCAGCCACTCCTCCGTGCGATCCACGGCGGCAGCGGGAATGACGGTGTCGGCGGTACCCCGGCCCCAGAACACGGGCGGGCGGATCTTCTCGAGCTGGGCATCCCCAGCATGGATGCCCGGGGCGACGAACCCCGACAGCGCAACCGTCGCGGCGAACCGGTCGGGCGCGAGGCGGTTGAGCTGAAGCGACAGAGCGGCGCCCTGTGAGAAACCGAGGAGTGCGACGGTCGTGTAGTCGACCGTGTCGAGCCAGTCGAGCACCGCCTGCGCGCCGGCGTCGACGGCGGCCGGGTCGGGCTGGCCGGGGTTCTGGCCGGCCAGCGACCACCACGCGTATCCGGCGCTCTCCTTGATCGGACCGCGCAGCGAAGCGACCGTCGCGGCCAGCGGCAGGCGCGGCGACAAGCTGAAGAGGTCGCCCTCGTGCGACCCGTAGCCGTGCAGCAGCACGATGAGCGGGCGACCGGCCCGCTCGCGCTCGGGGGCGGACCAGAGAATCGCTGACTCATCGAGTTGCATTCGCCCACACTACTTTGGGCGACAATGGAGCATGAGCTCAGTAGGCACTCCCGACCCCAACTCCGGATGGCTGTCCGAAGAGGAACTCGCCGAGACCCGCCGCCGCCTGCCCCTGCTCTATGTCGAGGCGGTGCCGGTGCGTGTCGACGGCCTCGGCCGGGTGACCGAGGTGGGGATGCTGCTGCGCGCCAACAACGGCGAGATCACCCGCACGCTCGTCTCCGGCCGCGTGATGTACGGCGAGACGCTGCGCGACGCGCTGTTCCGCCACCTCGAGAAGGACCTCGGGCCGATGGCCTTCCCGCTGCTGCCCGCCAGCCCCGTGCCGTTCTCGGTGGCCGAGTACTTCCCGTGGCCGGGGTCGAGCCAGTTCATGGATTCCCGCCAGCACGCGGTGTCCCTCGCCTACGTCGTTCCCGTCACGGGTACGTGCGAGCCGCGCCAGGACGCGCTCGAGATCACCTGGCTGCGACCCGCGGAGGCGGCATCCGAGTCGGTGACCTCCGACATGGAGGGTGGCCGCGGTTCGCTGCTGCGCGCCGCACTCGCCTCGGTGGGCGTGCTGCCGTAGGGCTTGCGCCTCAGGCCGACGGGTCGAACGGATGCCACGGCGCGCCAGCGATCAGCAGCTCGGAGTCGCCCGTCCAGAGCGCCGCGTCGAGTTGTACTGCGGTGGCGGCGGCGAAGGCGTCGGCATAGGACATCGCGAAGTTCGACTTGATTGCCGCGGCATCCATCACCAGGGAGCGGTCGGGAAGGCTCACGCGCACAACGCCCTCAACATCGCGAACGGTGCGCTCCGCGGACTCGACCCCTACTGACCGCCGGAGGATGTAGAGGACTTCGCCAAGATTGATCCAGCTCATGGCGGCCTCCCCGGAGTCGATCACAGCCTGAACGCGCGATGCCGCAGGCTCGGCCCCGTCCAGCAGCCGCATGATGGCCCACGAGTCAAGAACGACGGTCATCGCGCTGGCGCTCCTCCCGGCGTTCCTTCGCGAGAGCATCAGTGAGCTCGCGCCCCGCGAAGCGGCCGAGCAGGGGTTGGCTCGCAGACTTGCGGAGGATGACCTCGTCGCCCCGCTGCTCGAACTCGATCTCCTGGCCGGGCCGGATGTGCAGCGCATCCCGAATCTGCTTGGGAATCACCACCTGCCCCTTGGTGCCCACCGAATAGCTCACGGTGCTCAGGGTATCAGTCATACCAGTGAGTATGACTGATCTTGGCAGGGGAAACCCAAGGTACGAAGATCTGTGGAGAGGACGCCCGCACTACACGACGCGGCAGGTGTCCGGCCCCGGATCTCCGAACGCGGTCGCCAGCAGCAGCGCCATCCAGATTGGGCTGCTGGCGATCCAGATCATGACGATGCCGAAACTCATCCAGCGAAGCGGGCGAGTGGTGAATCCCAGCACGATCGTCACGAGGGCACCGATGCCCACGATCCAGCCGAGTACTGTGACCGCGAGTTCGACCTCCGGCGCCCACGGCAGCCCGAGCAGGTTCAGGACACTGCAGCCCAGTGGGATGCGGACCAGGAAGAACAGAGCGACCGGACCGAGAAACGCAGACACGACGAGGGCGGTGCGCACCCGGCGCTCCCGCTGCGACAACGGCGAAGGTTGTGCCTGGATGCTGGTCATTCCACGAATCTAGTGGTCGACTTCACCTACCGCCCGAGCCCAAAAGGCGAACGGCCCCATTCGTATCCACCAGCGGCGCTATCAAGTACGAGGTGCGGCAATCAGCCCGCTCTCGCGCTAGCGAGGGAACGATTGCCGCACCTCACATGAGGCTTGGAAGACCTACCGACCGCGGGTGTTCGCGCGCACGACCTGGCCGACCCGGATGGGGCCGCCCGAGCTCTGCGCGCGACCCTTGCCGCCGCGCGGACGCGACGGCGCCTGCTCGGCAGAGCGGGCCGGCTGCGCGGCTCGGTCGGCCTGCGGGGCGGATGCCCGCCGCTCCCCAGTCACGGCAGCACGGCCACCACCGGCCGAGGTGCCCCGAGCCGAACCACCGGCAGGCGCGCCGGAACGAGCCGGCCGTCCGCTGCGGTCACGACGGGGTGCACCCGAACCGGCACTTTCGCCATCACGACGAGCCTGCTTGCGCTGGGCGTTCGCACCCTGCGAGCGGCCGCCGCCACCGGCGGGGGCAGCGACACGGGGCGCGGGCTTGACGTAGGCCGCGACATCCCCGACCAGGGCGGTCACGGCCGCCGACTTGGCGGTCACCGTCTGCGGGGTGACCGTGATCTCGGCCTTGCGCAGCAGCGCTGCGGTGTCCTTGCGCTGGGTGGGCAGCACGATCGTGACGACCTCGCCCTCCTTGCCGGCGCGGGCGGTACGGCCCGAGCGGTGCAGGTACGCCTTGTGCTCGGCCGGCGGGTCGACGTGGATCACGAGCTCGATGTCATCCACGTGAACACCGCGAGCGGCGACATCGGTGGCGACGAGAACCCGGGTCTCACCCGAGGCGAACGAGGCGAGGTTGCGGTCACGGGCGACCTGCGAGAGGTTGCCGTGCAGGTCGACGCTGGGGATGCCGGCGTCGGTGAGCTGCTTCGCGAGCTTCTTGGCGTGGTGCTTGGTGCGCATGAACAGGATGCGACGGCCGGTGCCCGACGCGAGGGTGCGCACGAGTTCGCTCTTGTCGTCGACCGACGCAACCTCGAACACGTGGTGCGTCATCGCGGCGACGTGGCTGTTGGCCTCGTCCACGGAGTGCAGCACCTCGTTGTGGAGGTAGCGGCGCACGAGCTTGTCCACGCCGTTGTCGAGCGTCGCGGAGAACAGCAGGCGCTGTCCGGTCTGCGGCGTCTTGTCCATGATGCGAGTGACCACCGGCAGGAATCCGAGGTCAGCCATGTGGTCGGCCTCGTCGAGCACGGTGATCTCGATGGCGTCGAGGTGAGCGAAGCCCTGCTTCATGAGGTCCTCGAGGCGGCCCGGGCAGGCCACGACGATGTCGACGCCCGACTTGAGGGCGGCGACCTGGCGCTGCTGCGAGACTCCGCCGAAGATCGTGGTGATCGTCAGACCGTAGGCGCTGGCGAGCGGCTCCATGGCCGCGGTGATCTGGGTGGCGAGCTCCCGGGTGGGGGCGAGCACCAGACCGAGCGGATGCCCGGGCCGACGCTTGCCGCCGGCCAGCGCACCGCCGAGGCGAGCCACCATGGGGATCGCGAAGGCGAGGGTCTTGCCGGAGCCGGTCTTGCCGCGGCCGAGCACGTCGCGCCCGGCGAGGGTGTCGGGCAGGGTGTCGACCTGGATGGGGAACGGTTCGGTGATGCCGTTGGCGCCGAGGGCGGCAACGAGCGGGGCGGGCACGCCGAGCGTGCTGAAGATGTTCTCAGTCATGATGTGTGTTTCTTGGGTAGAGGCTGGTTGAGTAGCGCGCAGCGCGTATCGAAACCAACCGAAAGGGCGAAGGTGGCGGTGCCACATCCGTTCGCCGTGAAAGTGTCTACAACCCGAATTGACCGGGGAGAAGAGGAAGCGTTCTACGACGCAAGGGGGCCGTCGTGGCCCCGCAAGTAATTCAACCCTAGCAGACGGGCTTCTGGCGGCCCTCAGCGGCCGGTCTGGCGGCCCTCAGCGACGCCTCAGTGCGCCCCGAAGTACCGCTCGCCGACCGGGATATCGACCAGCACCGTGTTGCCGGCCGGCGCGAGCGGGCACGCCCACGCGGGGTCGTAGGCGCACGACGGGTTGTACGCGAAGTTGAAGTCGAGCACGAGGTCGGCGCCACCGCGTCCGAGGTCGGCGCCCTTGATGGTGTCGAGGAGGTAGCGCCCGCCACCGTAGGTTCCGCCGTGCTTGCCGGACAGCGCATCCTTCACCGGGACGAAGATGCCCCCGCCATAGGAGGTCAGCCGCCAGACGTCGAGGGTGCCGACGCCGGGCACGTCGACGAGTCCGATCCGTTCGAACGGCACGATGCCGTCGGTTCCGGTCTCGACGTCGAGGCGGGCATCCGGGGCGGCAAGCAGCGGCAGCTCGAAGCGCCAGCCGGGCTCGTAGGGCCGGGTCGGCAGGCCCGTGAAGTCGGCTCGGTCTTCGGGCAGCAGGGGAGACGACGGATGCTCGGCGAACAACTCGTCTCGCGTGCGCCGCCACAGGTCATGGGCGGCGGACAGATCGCGGGAACCACGAACCTCGGCGTAGAGGGCGAAGACTCTCCGCCGCCAGTCGGCAACGTCGAGTGCGGTCATGCTCACACGCTACCCCCGCCTCTTCTGCACCCCAGAACACGGCAACCCCCGTTCTGGGGCGTGTACCCCGATTTGTCCTCCGATATGTTTGGGGAGGCAGCCCGATGCGGTACCCCATTCTGAGGGGCAGTTTCGGCGGTGCCGACCTGACCTGGGGGATGACATGTTCGGCAAGGGCACGGCGCGCGCGAAGTCGCGCGGCAAGTGGTGGCAGTGGGGCAAGGGCCACGCGGCCGTGGCGACGGCGGTCGTCGCCGCTCTTCTGGTCCCGACGACGGGCAGCCTCTCGGCCTCGGCCGCCGACCTGCAGCCGGTGCTCATCGAGATCTCCAAGACCGCGACTCCCGCGGCCCCGCAGGCGCTCATCCCGGGGGAGCAGGTCGTCTTCGACATCGAGGTCAGCTGCTCGTCGACCGACACCGACTGTGTCGGCATGAAGGTCACCGATCCCTTGCCGACTCCGCTGACCCTCGTGTCGGTCAGCCCGTCTCTCTCGTACACCGTGGTGCAGACTGGCAACTCATTCGTCGCGAGCTTCACTGACGTGCTGGACGAGGGCGTCGGCCTCAGAGCCGGTGCCACGGTCAGCCTTCAGGTGATCGCGGCGGTGCCGAACAACGTCGACGCCAGCTTCAACGGCCAGACCGTCACCAATACGGCGACCGTCACTGTGGACAACCCCACCGTGCCGGAGAGCACGCTCTCGGACACGGCCGACGTGCGCCTGTCCATTCCGCTCGACCTTGAGTCGACGATCTCCAAGACCGTCACACCGAACTCGGTCGTCGGCCTGCCCAACACCGTCGTCAACTTCGACCTCAGCGCGACCAACACCTCCAACACGGCGGTCGACAAGCTCATCATCGAGGACCCGGCCGAGTCGGCCTCCAACGCGTTCGACTACCTCGTGGTGACGGGTCTCACCAACGTCACCTTCCCGAGCGGCGCGAACCGCGTGCAGGTCGACTGGTACAACGGCACGACCTGGACCCTGGGCAGCCCCGCCGCCTCGGCGACCCTTCCCGGTAACCTCTCGTTGGTCAAGGGACTTCGTCTGACGTTCTCCAACTCGGGGTCGACGAAGATCGCCGCTGGAGCGACCGGCTCATTCCGCATCGCCACGAAGACGACGGCCGCCGTGAGCAACATCGTCGGCACGTTCAACGGCTCCAACCTCGCGTCGTCTCAGGTGCGCCTGGGCGTCGACTCGAACACGCCGGTGCTCGCCACTGCGCCTTTCGCGATCCGCGCGGCATCCGTGGCACCCGGGGCCACGAAGGACTTCGAGCCGAACGTCATCATCGGCGGGCAGAACACGACCGTAACCGTTGGAGGATCCAACGGCGGCGACTTCACCATCAACCGCATGACCATCACGGAGCCCAAGCCCGGCTCGACGTCGATGACCGATCAGGGCATTGCGTTCAGCGCGTGGAAGCCGCTCGACATCCAGTGGCCGACCGGCGCGACGCTGGTCGAGGTCACCTACCTCTACGCCACCACGGGCTACGGGGCCCCGGTCACCACGGACACGGTCGGCACCCTGCCGGGGCCGCTCGCTGGCGATACCGTGCTCGGCTTCATCGTCGAGTTCACCGGCACCATGGCGCCCGGTGCCTACGCGACTCTGCCGTTCGTGGCGACCACGTCGACCACCGTGGGCAGCGACGTCACCACGACCGACACGGTGACCGTTGAGGTCGAGACTCCCGCGGGTGCCACTGCGACCGCCGACGCGTCCGACACGCTCACCCGCCGGTCGTCGCGCGTCGACACCACCGTGCGCAAGATCATCTCGCCGGACACCATCTATGCGACTCCCGGTGCGACCGCGCTGCTCACGCTGCCCGCGCAGGTCGCGCCGCTTCCGCCGGCCGTCGTGAACTCGACCGTCGGCGCCAAGACGCTCGTGGTCCGTGACGATGATGCAGGATTCTGGGCCAAGTTCGACCCGAAGTCGATCATCGCCACCGACGTGCCCGCCAACTCCACGCTGACGGTCAAGGGCTACGACGGTTCGACGTGGAGCGACATCGCGGGTGGGGTCGGCATCGTCGGGCCGGCGACCCTCAACCTCACGTTGCCGGCAGGCATCCAGGGTCTCGAGTTCACGTTCGTGCCGACCGACCCCGATTCGGTGCTGCCGCCCGGCTTCAACGTGCAGCCCAACGTGCGGGTCGTGCTGCGCGCGACCGAGCGCGGTACCGGCAACCCGATCATCGATCCGGCCGCGACCGACCCGGTCGTGGTGGCCAACACGGTCGTCTCCGAGGTCACCAACCCCATCGCCACGCCGTCGTTCGCGACGGACTCCGCGGTCGCCGACATCACCCTGCTCCCCGTGCCTGCGGGCGGCCCCGGCCTCATCGACAAGAACTGGCAGAAGGACGAGGTGCTCGCTCGCTCGAACGAGCAGGCGCGTCTCGGCATCTCCTGGGGAACGGGTGGCGTGCAGTACCCCTCGGTGGTGATCTCCGACACCGCGGATGACCCGTCAGCACCCACCTGGGACGTCGCCGACACCGTGTTCGAGGCCTTCGATCTCGTGTCCATTCCGCAGATCACGTCGGGCATGGACGCGTACCTGAAGTACGACGCCATCCAGTCCGTCGAGTTCTACATCCCGGGCACCGGCTGGACGCCGGCCGCCGGCAACCCCTGCGCCGCCAGTGGCGGCACCGCCTGCTACGGTCGCTTCCCCGGGTACACGCTCTCGCAGTTCGAGCGTGACAACGCCGTGGGCGTGCGCTTCGTCGTCATCGAGAACCCGAACCGCGCGAACCCCTCGTCGAGCACACCCGATGCCCCGGCCAAGGGCTCCGGCGTCGCCTCGTCGGTCTTCACCGACCGTCGGCTCGACCTCGTCTTCGAGGTGCGCGACGACCGTCGCTCCAACGGTGACCCCGTGCTCGGCCTCACTCGCGAGACCCTGTACAACACCGCGGAGTTCGGCCAGGTGCTCAACAATGCCCGCGTCGCGATGCGCGACGCGACCAACGCCGTCGTCACCGAGGGCGTCGCCGCCGACACGATCCTCATCCTCGACCGTCCCATCGGCGTCACGACATCGAAGGACTGGTCGGGTGGGCCGCTCGGCATTCCGCCCGTCGGCACCGACCCCCAGTACTTCCCGACCGCGCGGATGACGCTGACCGCGACGAACAACTCCGTCACGCGAGTCGACCACCTCGACCTCGCGGAGCCGACCGAAGGCACGCATCCGTTCGACTTCGTCAACCTCTCCGACATCGTGTCGATCACGGTGCCCGGCGGTACCACCACGACGACCGTGATCCTGACCCGTGGCGCGACCCCGACGACGTACTCGCTCAGCCAGGCGCTGGCGCTCACCGAGGCGCAGCTCGCCGACGTGACGGGCATCCAGGTCATTCACGAGGGCCGCATCGACTCCACCGCGTCGACTGTCGTCGTCCTCGACACGCGCCTGCGTGAGCTGGTTCGCGGCACCGCGACGCCGGTGAGTGTCATTGACGACAGCCCCATCGACAACACCGTGACCGCGACGGTACGGGATGCCGGCGGCACGACCGTCGTCGCCCCCGGTGTTGACAACGAGGCGTTCGCGATCGCGTCGGACGACACGACCATCGAGGCGTGGGAGTACGGCGTCGTTGCCACCAAGGACATCGTCGCCGACACGACAGCCAATGTGGGCTCCCCGGCGATCCAGTACGACGACTCCTCGCGCACCGCGAAGATCACCCTGACCGGCCGCCCGACCGGCAACGTGCGCACCACGAAGATGGTCTTCGAAGACGTCAGCCCGTCATTCTGGAACGCGTTCAACTTCAAGAACTTCGGCCCCGGCGACGCCGGACCCGTCTCGCCCGCCGAGCAGGTGCAGGTCGACGCGCTCGTGGGCGTGACCTACGAGGTCGCCGCCGATAACTCGATCACCGTGAAGTGCGGTGCATCCACCGACCTCACCGCTTGCTGGGTGCTCGGCACCCCGCACGCCACCCTGACCCTGCCGAACCTCGGGTCGACGCCGGTGGCGAGCATCCGCGGCCTGCGCTTCACCTACACGAAGCTCGACCAGTCCAACTGGGAGCGCCCGTCGAACCCGACCCAGTCGGTGACCTTCACGGTCGAGCGCCGCGACACCCTCATCGAGAAGAACCCGGATGCCGCGACCGCCGCAGTGCCGTCGACTCTGTTCGGCAACCTCCCGGCGCCGGGCGAGACCACCCCGGGCGTCTACACGAACGCGGTCAGCGTCACCGCGAGCGGTGGGGACACGAGCGACCCGACGCCGGTGTGGGTTGCGACCGACACCGACTTCAAGCAGCTGAAGTACCAGCACCTGCCCGCGCGGGTCGAGATCAAGAAGTCGCCTGTGGGCCAGCAGGCGCTCGGTGTGGACATCCCGTACCAGATCGACGTGATCAACCGCGGTGGAGCCCACGAGAAGCTCCTCGGCTCGGTCGTCGTCACCGACACCTTCCCGGTGGATGCCCAGGGCCCGCAGCTGGTGATCCCCACCGACCCGGACACCGGCCTGCCGTTCCCCGTGTCGACCGCCTTCACCTACGCACTGCTCAACGGCAGCGGCGTCGCCCAGGCGGCTCCGACCGTGACCGCCGTGCTCGGCGCGGCTACCATCCCGAGCCAGACGATCACGTTCACGCTCGTGTCGCCGGCAACCCTGCCCAAGGGCTGGACTCTGCGCATCAACGCCACCCTGCAGCTGCGGCCGCAGTTCGAGACCGGCACGCCCGTCGTCAACACGGCGACCGTGACCTCCGACCAGACCTTCGACACCTGTGACTCGTACACCGACGTCTCGGTGCAGAACGTGCAGACCACGAACGTGGCCACCTGTTCCTCGTCGACCACGGTGTCGGCGACTCCGAGCACGCCGCTCGTGATCGTCAAGGGTGTGCGCGGTGTCGCTGCCGGCCCCCTCGACGCGAGTGGGGACCCGCTTCTCGACAGCGGGGGCCAGCCGTTCGACGACCTCGGCATCCTGAAGACCGTGCAGAGCTCGGTCGTCGATTGCTCGGCTCCCAATGTGACCACCGGCGGCACGGCCGAGTACTACCGCTACCCGTGCGTGCCGATCACGCGACCCGGCGGCACTGAGGAGTGGGTCAACACCTTCGTCAACGGCGGAAACATCCCCGTGACCAGGCTTGCGGCGATCGACGTGCTCCCGCGCGCCAACGACCGCGGCGTCATCGTCAACCTGCCCCGCAGCTCCAAGTGGACGCCGACCCTGTCGACCCTGCCGACCATCGTCGGCGGCCCCGCGGATGCCTCGCTCGCCGTGTACTACGTGGCCGCGACCGGCATCGCCAGCACCCGCTGCAACGCCACCGACATCCAGTCCGAGCTCGGGATGACCGGCTCATCGACTCCTGCCGTCACGACCCCGTCGTGTCTCACGGGCTCCGCCGCCGACGACATCCCGCAGCGCAACTGGCAGCTGCTGACGCAGGCGGACATTGACGCGGATGCGACTCTGCTGCCCAGAATTGTCGCCCTCAAGTTCATCATCACCTCGCCCGGCGGCATCGCCCCGGGTCAGAAGATCTCGATCATCTACCGTTCGACGACCGCGGCCGCACCGGAGATCGCGGAGACCGCCAACGGACTCGACCGCGACTCGATCGCGTACAACTCCATCGCTGCGTCGGCGCTCGGCAACGACAACGGCACACCCACCCCCAACCGGTTCGTGATCGAGCCGCGCAAGGTCGGTGTCGCCATGGCGACTGGTGGCGTCGAGCTGGCGAAGCTCCTTGACGGGCTCAACAAGGGTGCCGCGTACGTGCAGTCGAACTACAAGATCAGCCTCTCGTGCACGTCGGCGGGGCAGGCCTTTGAGCCGATGAACTCCGACGGCTCGCTGCGTAACCCGTTCACGATCACCGCCGGTTCGGCCGCCACCCTGATCCAGGGCCTGCCGCTCTACGCGACCTGCGGGGTGTCGGAGGCCAACTACGGCTCGGTGCAGACCATCACGCCCTCGACTGTCACCGCACAGGCGGCGCACACGACCAACTACCTCGTCTACGATCCGCACCCGGCGTTCGACAACAGTCGACCCGCCATCGAGCGCTCGACCGTGACGAACACCTACGACAAGGCGAGCCTCGTCGTCGGCAAGACGGTCGGAACGAACAACGCGGTCAACTCGAGCGGCACCCCGATCGTGTACTCGAACTTCCGGTACTCCGTCAGCTGCACCTTCTTCAATGGTGTGAGCTCGGTTACGGTGCTCTCGACGACGACCTTCGGGCTGAACGACGGCCAGACGCGCACCTTCACCGACCTGCCCGCTGGCGCGAGCTGCACCGTGCAGGAGACCAGCTCTCGCGGCGCGGTCACCACCACCCACGTCGACACGACGTCGGCAGGCAGCAGCTCCGCGACCTCGGGCACGTCGACCACCATCGTCCTCACGGCGGATGGCCCGGTGGCGGCTCCGACCAACCGGGTGCAGTTCACCAACAACTTCGGTGATGGCTCGCTCCAGATCACCAAGGCCTTCGCGGGCCTCGCCCAGGGCGACTACGGCACCGGCACCTTCCAGATCGCTGTCAGTTGCACGCTGAACACCAACGGCACCTCCAACAACGTCTGGAGCGGCACGCTGACCTTCAGCAAGGCGACCCAGCTGGTGCAGACGATCCAGCACATCGCCGCTGGTGCGGTCTGCGCGATCACCGAGCCGACGACGGGCGGCGCGACATCCGTGAGCACCGTCTCGAACGTGACCATCGTCAACGCCAGCACGGTCTCGCGCACGGTGACCAACACGTTCGACTACGCGCAGCTGACGGTGTCGAAGAACGTCATCACCTCCGCCCAGGATGAGGACAACGCGGCGGTCATCCTCGACTCGCCGTTCACGGTGACTGTCTCGTGCACGTTCAACGGCAGCGCGGTCTACGCAGACGGCTACAGCGCGGGCACCCCGATGGTGCTGAGCCTGGCCGCAGGCGCGGCTCAGACCCTCACCAAGCTGCCGGCCGGCGCATCCTGCACCGTCACGGAGACGACCCCGGGTCACGCGCTGTCCACGAGCATCCTGTACACGACGACCAGCACCCCTCCCGGTGGTACCAGCGTCGCGGGTGTGACTGCGACCTTCCCCCTCACCAAGGACACGGGCGCAGGGGCAGGCACGAACAGCGCCGTCGTCAACAACAGCTACGGCGTGATGTCGTACACCGTGACGAAGCAGCTGCAGGGCGGTGGAGCTCAGCAGTTCGGGGTCGGACCGTTCACGATCCATGTTCTGTGCATCGCGCCTGGCGGTGTGACAGCGTACGACGGCGACGTCGTCCTGAGCCCCTCCACGCAGATGTCGGTCACGCTGACCAACATCGCCAAGGACTCGACCTGCTCCGTGGAGGAGAAGAACATTCCGGCGACCGGCGCGGATGCGGTGCGCTACATCTACTCCACCGGTGCGGCGACTGTGCAGAACTGGTATCTGACCGGCGAGGTTTCCGTCACCAAGGCGGTGACCGGTGACGCCGCAGCCAAGTTCGGTGCCGGACCGTTCGAGGTCACCCTCGAGTGCATACGGGACGGCGTCGACGTGACGATCGTCAACCCGACGCGCCCCATCGTCGACGGCGAGGTTGAGACCTTCCGCAATCTCCCGCGCGGCGCTGCCTGCGTGCTCTCCGAGACCGACACCGGCGGGGCGACCTCCTCGCTGATCGCGCGCGTCGGGGATGCCGCGACAGTGGATGCCGCAACCGGCTGGTCATTCGTCATCGACGACATCGACGTTGACGACCTCAGCGACAACCAGGTGCAGTCCGGCTTCACCCTGCAGAACCGTTTCGATC
>ENA-UPSM01005176-UPSM01005176.1-activated-sludge-metagenome-genome-assembly--contig:-NODE-5176-length-13046-cov-5.148949_pt1 | contig 13046 bp, 5 predicted proteins | sample MGYA00238181_ERZ773283 | MGnify/ENA primary metagenome ERZ773283 (study PRJEB29023, sample SAMN05720199) | activated sludge metagenome | isolation source: Anaerobic digester | place: Japan... | reverse complement strand
AGGAAAAGGCATCCCGCAGGGGGAGGCTTCCCAAAAGGGACGCAAGCAGTCGCACGGCCTTTTCCCTACCAGGTTGCTTGATTTACCTTGCTTGAAACCCGGAGAAAAACTTGATTTCTATCAGACCAAACACAACCACAAACACAACCACAAACACAACCATAAAGAACCTTCAGTAACATTATCTTTTGAGCCAATAACTATGTCTCAGTAACATTATCATTTGGTTTGACACTTACGTACACACAAAAACACTACATACAAGTACAAAAAAATTATGAAAGTTGTATTGTCTCTTAAAAACAACCCCGGGATATTCCCGGGGCTGCCAGTTCTCACATTTATTACGCGCTTAGGGCTTTGTGCCAGGCTTGAATCACCTTGCGATTGCGTTTTTCGAGGGTTTGGGTCATTAGATCGATTTTTGCGAGGATATCTGCCATGCTCCAGTGTTGCCTGGAGATCACCTCTCGCACAGCCTGTTCTGTACGATCACTCAGGCGCGATTGGCACAGCATGTCCACCAGGTGCCACGGGGAATGCGCCTTGCGCAGCGTGTCGGCGGTGATGTCTTCCAGCTTCTTGAGCACTTCCGCCATCATACGCTGCCCAACTTGCAGATCAGCCGCTTCGATGTAGACACGGTTGATGGGTTCGGTGCCAGAGGCGCGCATACGCAGGTAGTAATGATCATTCCCACTTTGATCGCTGAGCTGCATTTCCACCAGTTCATAGCGGATCCCGCCGAGGTAGACGATGTTCAATCCGGCAACCTTCAGTCCGTCCGCGCCGGGGTGCTCGGGCAGGTCAAGATAGTAATCAATGAAGGCTTCTTTCGCCTCAAGCGGCGCGTCCACATCTGAGCGACCAGCGTGAGAGGTTGGATCCGAGGAAGTGCCAAAGGAGTGCCAAAGTCCGGGAAGATTGACCAGTTCGTCCCAGATTTCCTGCAGCGTGCCCAGTGGTTTTTCAGCGCGGGTACCATAATAGGCGAGCATGTCCAGGATCAGCAAGTTTGCCCAGGGGCCGTCCTTATCGGTTATGTGCCCACGCGTGGTCAGGCCAGAGGATTCCTCGCCGCCGATCAGGATGCGGTCGCGCCAATCATCCGGAAGGATTTTAAGGTTGTTATACGCGGCATCTGTGCGGCGGATCTCCTCGATGTACTTGATCCCAACAGGTACGGCAAAAGCGTTTTGGAGGCTGCGCGAGGCGATATCTCCCACCCTGCATTTGTAAATCCGCTGCCCGACGTATCCTGGCAGAGCGCCCTTTGCAGGTTTATTGGCATCATTATTCGGAATCATGCCTGCCAACACTTCAAGCAGAGGGGAACCGGTTTGGGTGGCGATCACACGCCCGGTAATGCCGCGGTCCACGCCCAGGTAGCGCAGCAGCATTGGCAGGATCTGGTTGGGTCTGAAGTAAACTCCACCTTTATCCACAATCCCAAAACGGTCAGCATCAGTGTCCATCCCCATGCCAATCTGCGCGCCGGTTTGGGCGACCGTCTTTTTGAGCAGCTGATTGAAGGGCTCTTCGGGGTTGGCGTAGTCCTGCCCGCCCAGATCCGGGTCAACATTTGCATGGATCACAGTGAAGCGAACGCCGGCCTCGCCGAGCAAACGGGTGAGATAGCCGCGCCCTGAGCCGTGCATCTCGTCCACTACCACCATTTTGTCAGCAAAAAAGCGGCGGATGCGGTCAAAATCAATTGGGATGCGGGCGTTGCCCTTACCGTTGTTTTTGATCCATTTGACGTAATCATCGAGGGGGTCAAAGCCCTGCACCAGCCCGCGCGCGCGGGCGTTCTCGACATTGCTTTGTCCGCCAGTGTGGTCGATCAGTTGGAGTTCGTTGATGCGGAAAGCAATGAAATCGGTCACATTGGTAGGGGCGGGGTAGCCCAAGCGGGGGTTGAACTTGATGCCCTGCCACTCCGGAGGGTTGTGGCTTGCGGTCGCAATGATCAACCCTGCCACTTCGTCAGGCGGAACCACTTCGGTCTCATAAAAAGCCAGGGCTGGGGTCGGCACGTCGCGCGTACCGATATGCACCTTGAAGCCATTGGCAAGGCAGGTTTCCGCGGTCCATTGGGTGACTACGTCTGAATTTCGGCGGGTATCATGCCCAAGCACAACCACTTTGCCAGAAAGATCTTCCGCGCCGACAAAGGAAGGTACGTTTTCGTTATTCAAAAAGTCACACACTGCCTGCACAACCTGGCGGGCGCGAGTCTCAGTGAAATCAAATCCCCAGCGACCGCGTACGCCGGAAGTGCCAAAGCGCAGATATTTGCGGTCGTAAATTTCCCGCAGCAGTCCTTTTTTACCTGCCAATCCCAGCAAGACAGGATCCCCTGTGCGTAACCGCAAAGCAAACATACGCTCGAAAATGTTGCCGATCTGGATCACGCGGTACGCCATGAAACGGTCCGGATTCTGGTTGTCGTCCAGGCTTTCAAGCAAAGGCAGGATTTCGTAGCGGATATCCTCCGAAAGGCTAGCAAAGACGGAACTTTGCAGGTATCCCCGGGCAATCGCGATCGCTTTGCGGCGCATGTCCCCTGAGCGAGGCAGATAGTCCTCATCGATCTGCGCGCGCATTGCCTTCGTTGCGTCATCCTTGGCCTGGTAAAGCTCCAGCCGACCCTGGGTGCCAGTGGCTGCCAGGGTGAGGAGCAGGCTGAAAATGCGCGAGGAGGTGACAATGTCTTCCCCGATTACTGCAGGATTGTTAGCCAGCCAGGTTTCCAGCTGTGCCAGGAAAGCATTCATGGCTTCGATAGCAGGCTGCCAGCTTTGGGGTTCGTCTGCCACCAGAATGGCGCGGTTGAGGCGGTTAAACTCTGTTGCCAGTTCAGCACTGAATTGAGAGGATCCGAAATTAGCTTGCATGAATACTCCTTAATTAGTTTACATCTCAGGACGGGGAACTAACCCGCCAGCGGAAACGTTCAGGACTTCGATTTTAGCACCAGGCGGAGTGCCCGTCTCGCGTTGAACCAAATCACAGACTTCCCAGCAGATCACTGCCAGTTCGTGGGTGCTGTGGCGGGTGTCGGTTTCGATCATCAGGCGGTATTTGGGCTCAGTACCCGAATAGCGCGAGTTAAGCTGCACCAGTCCGGGGAGACGGTGTTTGATCTCATCCAGCTTTGCCTGCAAAGGAGCCATGGTCTGCAGGTCCAACTTGGAGGCGACATTGCAGGATGCCACCAGCTGCGGATATTTTTGGATCCGGGAGGCAAGCGCAGCCAAAGAAGGTTGCTCTTGTTGGAGCAGGACCTGCAGCATAAAGACGGCCGTGCGCAAGCCGTCGCCCGTGCGATGACTTTTATCCAGCAGGATGATATGACCGGATTGTTCACCACCCAACCCCAGTTTGCCTTCAGGATCGCTCTCAGCGGTCAAAGCGAGCAATGCATCGCTCACGTATTTGTCTCCTACTGGTGTTTGGATCAGTTCAAAGTTGTGTTCTGCGGCGTAATGGTGTAGAGACCCGTTCGCCATCACGGTCGTCACCAACGTATTAGCCAGCAATTTATGTTGTTGGTGCAGTGCGTCTGCCAGGATTGCCAGCATGTGATCCCCGTCAATCAAATGACCATTTTCATCCATCAGGATCACGCGATCAGCATCGCCGTCAAAAGTGATTGCAAGGTTGGCTTGATATTCGGCAAGCAAGGCTGCCAGAGCTTCAGGCTTGGAACGGGCATATTCCGAACCGGCATGCACGTTGATGTTTATTCCGTCCGATTCTGTATTCAGCGCAACTACTTCAGCGCCTAGACCTTCAAACAGCTCCGGTCCCACCCGATACGCTGCGCCATTTGCGCAATCCAGCAGGATTTTCAGCCCGCGTAGATTTAGGTCTGCCTGGGTTGCAAGCAGATCCTGCAGGTATAACGCATAATAATGATTGCCATCCTCCCGAACTCCCGTTTGCGGTAGGTTAAGTTCCCCTTCGGGCAGGCTCGCGAGATAGGCTTCAATGGCGGTTTCCTGGTTATCAGAAAGCTTCATGCCCTGGGGATTTAGGAATTTGATGCCATTTTCGGCCGCGGGATTATGCGACGCGGAAATGACTGCCCCAGCAGTTGCTCCAAGCTCACGGGTCAGCCAGGCAATCCCGGGTGTGGGCAATATGCCAAGGTCCACCACGCGCGCTCCACTGGTGAGCAAACCGCGCGTCAGCGCATCCTGCAGCAGTGGACCCGAAGTGCGGGTATCGCGCCCGATGACGAACAGATCAGGACCAGGCGTTTCAAGGCTGAGCACGTGCCCCACCGCTACTCCCAGCCGATAAACAAACTCCGGTGTCATTGGCGGGGTACCGGCTGTGCCGCGGATTCCATCCGTGCCGAAATATTGATTGCTTGCCATAAAAGGCTCCTCTATTGAATGATAATGTCAGCCACGACTGGCAGGTGGTCAGAAATTGAATGCGAGAGAGGTGTGCTGACAACGTAACAGGTGTAATCCACCAGGCGTTTGGCTGGGAAGAAATAGATATGATCAACCGCCCCTGCATGAGGGTGAGTGGCGATGTTATCTTGTGGTTTTAAATGCATGATGCCCTGATCCCTCTCCAGCATATCATGGAGGGTGTATTCTTCGGCTGTTGCGTTAAAGTCACCCATCAGGATCATTGGTAGTTGCGGCATGAGCACATGCCTTTGGACCAGGCTGATAACTCCCCTGATCTGCTGGGAGCGCGTGATCCTCGCGGCATCCACCACTTCGCTCCAGGCGTTTTCTCCCCGTTCTCCGGCCAGGGTGGTCAGGTGGAGGTTGAGCACGAATGGGTAAGGGGCTTGCTTCAGGCGGGTGAGGATCACATAACGCGGGTCTGTATCCCGTGAACCTTCATAACTCACAGGCTGAAAAAGGGGCACGTTGCGCGGTACACCGACTTTGCTGGTGTCGCTCAAGCGACTGAAGGCAATGTTCGAGAAAATTGCATTGCCCTTGGACCAATCCCACCAGTCGTTGAACAACCCATTTACCATCAAGTCTTTTTTGACCTGCATGTGACGTTTCATGGAAAGCGTCTCGCCATAAAAAGCATGCTGGAAACTGCAATCCCTGTGGATGCGGTCAACCATGCTGTGGGTAATACCATCTGCATCAATGTAGTGGGAAATCTCCTGAACGCCAAAAACGTCCGGCTTGATCTCTTCAAGTAACTGAACAATTGCTTCAGCCTTATTCTCCGTTCGTTCAGGAGAGCCCGTGAAGTTTTTTTCCCCGCCGCCCAGATTGAGAGTCATCACCCTAATTTTTTGCATATCCACAACTTTCTCCGATGTACTGAAAGATATTATACCAATCAACATCCTCCCTGTCTGATGCTGTGCCTGGGTATGCACAAGGGCTTTACATTGCCTGTGTCAATTTATAGAATTAAGTATGGCTAATCAACAAGAACGCGATCAAATCACCCCTAAAGCCCTTTACCTGAACCGCAGGCAGTTTCTGAAACAAGCGGCAGTGTTTGGCGCAGGCCTGACCCTGGCTGCCTGTATGCCCGGAGCGGCGCCTGGCACCGCGCCAACTTCGATTCCAGATGAGATCACGGAAAAATCTGAAGCGCTGAACTTTAACAACTACTACGAATTTTCACTCTCCAAAAGAGCTGTGGCAAAAAACGCGAAAGATTTTTCGACTGACCCCTGGCAAGTGGAAGTGAGTGGATTGGTGGCAAATCCCGTCACCTACACCATTCCCGGCTTGCTTGAGCGCTTTGAAATCCTGGAGCGAGTCTACCGTATGCGCTGTGTTGAGGGATATTCCATGGTTCTTCCCTGGTCGGGTTTTTTGCTCAAGGACCTCCTTGAGGAAGTGCAGCCGCTGCCAGAGGCAAAGTTCGTCGCCTTCGAATCGGTACTGCGCCCGGAGGAGATGCCCGGGCAGGTCTCTCTGCGCAATTACCCCTGGCCCTACCGGGAAGGTCTGCGGTTGGATGAGGCGATGCATGAATTGACCCTTATGGCAACTGGGATGTATTCCGAACCGCTTTCGAAGCAGAATGGTGCCCCGCTAAGGGTGGTGGTGCCCTGGAAGTATGGCTTCAAGAGTCCCAAGGCTATTCAGCGCATTAATCTCTCAGCCGAGCAGCCGCCAACTTTGTGGAATACCCTTGCGCCCCAGGAATACGGCTTTCTTGCCAACGTCAATCCAGCGGTGGACCACCCGCGCTGGTCCCAGGCAACAGAACTTCGCCTTGGTGAAAGCGAACGCCGCGCGACCTTACTTTTTAACGGTTATGACGAAGTCGCTTCTCTCTATGAAGGTACAGACCTGAGAATTGAGTATTAAGATTTCTGGTCTTTCTTGTTTGGATGGGGGGCTTTGCAAGCCGTGATAAGGGCACATCCAAGTAGTGGCGCAGTTAAGCAGACAAGCTCTTGTTCAGATTAACTTCATCTTCAATGATCAATACTGTGGCTATACTGTCTAACCATCCACCCTTTGCGCTGCAAAAAAACTCGTTCATCAATTCGCCTCCGTTCTAAATCAAATTTGATTTAGAACGGAGGCGAATTGATGAACGAGTTTTTTTGCAGCGCAAAGGGTGGATGGTTAGACAGTATAGCCACAGTATTGATCATTGAAGATGAAGTTAATCTGAACAAGAGCTTGTCTGCTTAACTGCGCCACTACTTGGATGTGCCCTTATCACGGCTTGCAAAGCCCCCCATCCAAACAAGAAAGACCAGAAATCTTAATACTCAATTCTCAGGTCTGTACCTTCATAGAGAGAAGCGACTTCGTCATAACCGTTAAAAAGTAAGGTCGCGCGGCGTTCGCTTTCACCAAGGCGAAGTTCTGTTGCCTGGGACCAGCGCGGGTGGTCCACCGCTGGATTGACGTTGGCAAGAAAGCCGTATTCCTGGGGCGCAAGGGTATTCCACAAAGTTGGCGGCTGCTCGGCTGAGAGATTAATGCGCTGAATAGCCTTGGGACTCTTGAAGCCATACTTCCAGGGCACCACCACCCTTAGCGGGGCACCATTCTGCTTCGAAAGCGGTTCGGAATACATCCCAGTTGCCATAAGGGTCAATTCATGCATCGCCTCATCCAACCGCAGACCTTCCCGGTAGGGCCAGGGGTAATTGCGCAGAGAGACCTGCCCGGGCATCTCCTCCGGGCGCAGTACCGATTCGAAGGCGACGAACTTTGCCTCTGGCAGCGGCTGCACTTCCTCAAGGAGGTCCTTGAGCAAAAAACCCGACCAGGGAAGAACCATGGAATATCCCTCAACACAGCGCATACGGTAGACTCGCTCCAGGATTTCAAAGCGCTCAAGCAAGCCGGGAATGGTGTAGGTGACGGGATTTGCCACCAATCCACTCACTTCCACTTGCCAGGGGTCAGTCGAAAAATCTTTCGCGTTTTTTGCCACAGCTCTTTTGGAGAGTGAAAATTCGTAGTAGTTGTTAAAGTTCAGCGCTTCAGATTTTTCCGTGATCTCATCTGGAATCGAAGTTGGCGCGGTGCCAGGCGCCGCTCCGGGCATACAGGCAGCCAGGGTCAGGCCTGCGCCAAACACTGCCGCTTGTTTCAGAAACTGCCTGCGGTTCAGGTAAAGGGCTTTAGGGGTGATTTGATCGCGTTCTTGTTGATTAGCCATACTTAATTCTATAAATTGACACAGGCAATGTAAAGCCCTTGTGCATACCCAGGCACAGCATCAGACAGGGAGGATGTTGATTGGTATAATATCTTTCAGTACATCGGAGAAAGTTGTGGATATGCAAAAAATTAGGGTGATGACTCTCAATCTGGGCGGCGGGGAAAAAAACTTCACGGGCTCTCCTGAACGAACGGAGAATAAGGCTGAAGCAATTGTTCAGTTACTTGAAGAGATCAAGCCGGACGTTTTTGGCGTTCAGGAGATTTCCCACTACATTGATGCAGATGGTATTACCCACAGCATGGTTGACCGCATCCACAGGGATTGCAGTTTCCAGCATGCTTTTTATGGCGAGACGCTTTCCATGAAACGTCACATGCAGGTCAAAAAAGACTTGATGGTAAATGGGTTGTTCAACGACTGGTGGGATTGGTCCAAGGGCAATGCAATTTTCTCGAACATTGCCTTCAGTCGCTTGAGCGACACCAGCAAAGTCGGTGTACCGCGCAACGTGCCCCTTTTTCAGCCTGTGAGTTATGAAGGTTCACGGGATACAGACCCGCGTTATGTGATCCTCACCCGCCTGAAGCAAGCCCCTTACCCATTCGTGCTCAACCTCCACCTGACCACCCTGGCCGGAGAACGGGGAGAAAACGCCTGGAGCGAAGTGGTGGATGCCGCGAGGATCACGCGCTCCCAGCAGATCAGGGGAGTTATCAGCCTGGTCCAAAGGCATGTGCTCATGCCGCAACTACCAATGATCCTGATGGGTGACTTTAACGCAACAGCCGAAGAATACACCCTCCATGATATGCTGGAGAGGGATCAGGGCATCATGCATTTAAAACCACAAGATAACATCGCCACTCACCCTCATGCAGGGGCGGTTGATCATATCTATTTCTTCCCAGCCAAACGCCTGGTGGATTACACCTGTTACGTTGTCAGCACACCTCTCTCGCATTCAATTTCTGACCACCTGCCAGTCGTGGCTGACATTATCATTCAATAGAGGAGCCTTTTATGGCAAGCAATCAATATTTCGGCACGGATGGAATCCGCGGCACAGCCGGTACCCCGCCAATGACACCGGAGTTTGTTTATCGGCTGGGAGTAGCGGTGGGGCACGTGCTCAGCCTTGAAACGCCTGGTCCTGATCTGTTCGTCATCGGGCGCGATACCCGCACTTCGGGTCCACTGCTGCAGGATGCGCTGACGCGCGGTTTGCTCACCAGTGGAGCGCGCGTGGTGGACCTTGGCATATTGCCCACACCCGGGATTGCCTGGCTGACCCGTGAGCTTGGAGCAACTGCTGGGGCAGTCATTTCCGCGTCGCATAATCCCGCGGCCGAAAATGGCATCAAATTCCTAAATCCCCAGGGCATGAAGCTTTCTGATAACCAGGAAACCGCCATTGAAGCCTATCTCGCGAGCCTGCCCGAAGGGGAACTTAACCTACCGCAAACGGGAGTTCGGGAGGATGGCAATCATTATTATGCGTTATACCTGCAGGATCTGCTTGCAACCCAGGCAGACCTAAATCTACGCGGGCTGAAAATCCTGCTGGATTGCGCAAATGGCGCAGCGTATCGGGTGGGACCGGAGCTGTTTGAAGGTCTAGGCGCTGAAGTAGTTGCGCTGAATACAGAATCGGACGGAATAAACATCAACGTGCATGCCGGTTCGGAATATGCCCGTTCCAAGCCTGAAGCTCTGGCAGCCTTGCTTGCCGAATATCAAGCCAACCTTGCAATCACTTTTGACGGCGATGCTGATCGCGTGATCCTGATGGATGAAAATGGTCATTTGATTGACGGGGATCACATGCTGGCAATCCTGGCAGACGCACTGCACCAACAACATAAATTGCTGGCTAATACGTTGGTGACGACCGTGATGGCGAACGGGTCTCTACACCATTACGCCGCAGAACACAACTTTGAACTGATCCAAACACCAGTAGGAGACAAATACGTGAGCGATGCATTGCTCGCTTTGACCGCTGAGAGCGATCCTGAAGGCAAACTGGGGTTGGGTGGTGAACAATCCGGTCATATCATCCTGCTGGATAAAAGTCATCGCACGGGCGACGGCTTGCGCACGGCCGTCTTTATGCTGCAGGTCCTGCTCCAACAAGAGCAACCTTCTTTGGCTGCGCTTGCCTCCCGGATCCAAAAATATCCGCAGCTGGTGGCATCCTGCAATGTCGCCTCCAAGTTGGACCTGCAGACCATGGCTCCTTTGCAGGCAAAGCTGGATGAGATCAAACACCGTCTCCCCGGACTGGTGCAGCTTAACTCGCGCTATTCGGGTACTGAGCCCAAATACCGCCTGATGATCGAAACCGACACCCGCCACAGCACCCACGAACTGGCAGTGATCTGCTGGGAAGTCTGTGATTTGGTTCAACGCGAGACGGGCACTCCGCCTGGTGCTAAAATCGAAGTCCTGAACGTTTCCGCTGGCGGGTTAGTTCCCCGTCCTGAGATGTAAACTAATTAAGGAGTATTCATGCAAGCTAATTTCGGATCCTCTCAATTCAGTGCTGAACTGGCAACAGAGTTTAACCGCCTCAACCGCGCCATTCTGGTGGCAGACGAACCCCAAAGCTGGCAGCCTGCTATCGAAGCCATGAATGCTTTCCTGGCACAGCTGGAAACCTGGCTGGCTAACAATCCTGCAGTAATCGGGGAAGACATTGTCACCTCCTCGCGCATTTTCAGCCTGCTCCTCACCCTGGCAGCCACTGGCACCCAGGGTCGGCTGGAGCTTTACCAGGCCAAGGATGACGCAACGAAGGCAATGCGCGCGCAGATCGATGAGGACTATCTGCCTCGCTCAGGGGACATGCGCCGCAAAGCGATCGCGATTGCCCGGGGATACCTGCAAAGTTCCGTCTTTGCTAGCCTTTCGGAGGATATCCGCTACGAAATCCTGCCTTTGCTTGAAAGCCTGGACGACAACCAGAATCCGGACCGTTTCATGGCGTACCGCGTGATCCAGATCGGCAACATTTTCGAGCGTATGTTTGCTTTGCGGTTACGCACAGGGGATCCTGTCTTGCTGGGATTGGCAGGTAAAAAAGGACTGCTGCGGGAAATTTACGACCGCAAATATCTGCGCTTTGGCACTTCCGGCGTACGCGGTCGCTGGGGATTTGATTTCACTGAGACTCGCGCCCGCCAGGTTGTGCAGGCAGTGTGTGACTTTTTGAATAACGAAAACGTACCTTCCTTTGTCGGCGCGGAAGATCTTTCTGGCAAAGTGGTTGTGCTTGGGCATGATACCCGCCGAAATTCAGACGTAGTCACCCAATGGACCGCGGAAACCTGCCTTGCCAATGGCTTCAAGGTGCATATCGGTACGCGCGACGTGCCGACCCCAGCCCTGGCTTTTTATGAGACCGAAGTGGTTCCGCCTGACGAAGTGGCAGGGTTGATCATTGCGACCGCAAGCCACAACCCTCCGGAGTGGCAGGGCATCAAGTTCAACCCCCGCTTGGGCTACCCCGCCCCTACCAATGTGACCGATTTCATTGCTTTCCGCATCAACGAACTCCAACTGATCGACCACACTGGCGGACAAAGCAATGTCGAGAACGCCCGCGCGCGCGGGCTGGTGCAGGGCTTTGACCCCCTCGATGATTACGTCAAATGGATCAAAAACAACGGTAAGGGCAACGCCCGCATCCCAATTGATTTTGACCGCATCCGCCGCTTTTTTGCTGACAAAATGGTGGTAGTGGACGAGATGCACGGCTCAGGGCGCGGCTATCTCACCCGTTTGCTCGGCGAGGCCGGCGTTCGCTTCACTGTGATCCATGCAAATGTTGACCCGGATCTGGGCGGGCAGGACTACGCCAACCCCGAAGAGCCCTTCAATCAGCTGCTCAAAAAGACGGTCGCCCAAACCGGCGCGCAGATTGGCATGGGGATGGACACTGATGCTGACCGTTTTGGGATTGTGGATAAAGGTGGAGTTTACTTCAGACCCAACCAGATCCTGCCAATGCTGCTGCGCTACCTGGGCGTGGACCGCGGCATTACCGGGCGTGTGATCGCCACCCAAACCGGTTCCCCTCTGCTTGAAGTGTTGGCAGGCATGATTCCGAATAATGATGCCAATAAACCTGCAAAGGGCGCTCTGCCAGGATACGTCGGGCAGCGGATTTACAAATGCAGGGTGGGAGATATCGCCTCGCGCAGCCTCCAAAACGCTTTTGCCGTACCTGTTGGGATCAAGTACATCGAGGAGATCCGCCGCACAGATGCCGCGTATAACAACCTTAAAATCCTTCCGGATGATTGGCGCGACCGCATCCTGATCGGCGGCGAGGAATCCTCTGGCCTGACCACGCGTGGGCACATAACCGATAAGGACGGCCCCTGGGCAAACTTGCTGATCCTGGACATGCTCGCCTATTATGGTACCCGCGCTGAAAAACCACTGGGCACGCTGCAGGAAATCTGGGACGAACTGGTCAATCTTCCCGGACTTTGGCACTCCTTTGGCACTTCCTCGGATCCAACCTCTCACGCTGGTCGCTCAGATGTGGACGCGCCGCTTGAGGCGAAAGAAGCCTTCATTGATTACTATCTTGACCTGCCCGAGCACCCCGGCGCGGACGGACTGAAGGTTGCCGGATTGAACATCGTCTACCTCGGCGGGATCCGCTATGAACTGGTGGAAATGCAGCTCAGCGATCAAAGTGGGAATGATCATTACTACCTGCGTATGCGCGCCTCTGGCACCGAACCCATCAACCGTGTCTACATCGAAGCGGCTGATCTGCAAGTTGGGCAGCGTATGATGGCGGAAGTGCTCAAGAAGCTGGAAGACATCACCGCCGACACGCTGCGCAAGGCGCATTCCCCGTGGCACCTGGTGGACATGCTGTGCCAATCGCGCCTGAGTGATCGTACAGAACAGGCTGTGCGAGAGGTGATCTCCAGGCAACACTGGAGCATGGCAGATATCCTCGCAAAAATCGATCTAATGACCCAAACCCTCGAAAAACGCAATCGCAAGGTGATTCAAGCCTGGCACAAAGCCCTAAGCGCGTAATAAATGTGAGAACTGGCAGCCCCGGGAATATCCCGGGGTTGTTTTTAAGAGACAATACAACTTTCATAATTTTTTTGTACTTGTATGTAGTGTTTTTGTGTGTACGTAAGTGTCAAACCAAATGATAATGTTACTGAGACATAGTTATTGGCTCAAAAGATAATGTTACTGAAGGTTCTTTATGGTTGTGTTTGTGGTTGTGTTTGTGGTTGTGTTTGGTCTGATAGAAATCAAGTTTTTCTCCGGGTTTCAAGCAAGGTAAATCAAGCAACCTGGTAGGGAAAAGGCCGTGCGACTGCTTGCGTCCCTTTTGGGAAGCCTCCCCCTGCGGGATGCCTTTTCCT
>ENA-UPSM01005170-UPSM01005170.1-activated-sludge-metagenome-genome-assembly--contig:-NODE-5170-length-13055-cov-6.215077_pt1 | contig 13055 bp, 7 predicted proteins | sample MGYA00238181_ERZ773283 | MGnify/ENA primary metagenome ERZ773283 (study PRJEB29023, sample SAMN05720199) | activated sludge metagenome | isolation source: Anaerobic digester | place: Japan... | reverse complement strand
AGGTCTTCTGGAACCTCTTCGGCAGCTCCAACCAGCTCCTCGCCGCCCTCGCGCTGCTCGGCATCAGCGTCTGGCTCGGGCGCCGCGGTCGCACGCCCTGGTTCACGCTCGGGCCCTCGATTTTCATGCTCGTGATGACCATCTGGAGCCTCGGACTCACCCTTTGGCAGCGCAGCACGATCTTCACCGCCCCCGCCGCCCAGGCCGCCCACCAGATGGAGTTCTGGGTCGCCGCCGTGCTCGTCGTCATGGCACTTTGGATCGTGGTCGAGGCCCTTCTCCTCGCGCGCCAGCCCGCTAAACCGGCACCGGAAACGGCGCAAGTCTCCCGCTGAACCCCGTCTCCGCGCGATTCGCCTCCTGTCGGCTTGCCTCCATAGTCCCGTTCAAGCGTCGCCGCCCCACCACCTCGCCACCATGCCCGCCTCGCATCCCTCCGCCAAGAGTCCGCCGCTGTTCACGCCGTTCGGGGTGCTGCTCCTGCTCGTGTTTCTCCTCGCCTTGGCCGCCGCCGGCCTGAGCACCCGGCGCTTCATCAAGAACCGCGACCTCCCGCCTCCGGGCACGTATCTGGTCATCGCCGGCCACGAGAACCCGCTCTTCGTCAAACTGGCGCAGCGATCGATCAAGGGACTGCACCGGGCAGTGGGTGTGCGTGGGCAACTCGAGGTCCCGGGCGAGCCCAACCCGCGCCCGCTGCTGGTTTCCAGCCGCAACAGCTCGGCCTGGGAACAGAAGATCAAGATCCCCCAGCTCAACCCCGGGGCCAAACCAACCGACATCGAGTCCCACATCGCCGTCCTGCTCTCGACCACCATCCCCGACGATCCCGCACTCTACGGCCGGACCATCCCCGCCTCCTTCGACCTCGACATGATCGTCCCCCGCCTCGACCCGCAGAATCCAAAGGTCGGCTTGGCCGCACCCGACCGCGTCACCTGGACCATGCAGCTCCAAGTCCAGCCGCCCAACTTCGTGCGCCTCTACCAGCGGGTCAACCGCATCGCCCTCACGGTCGCCGGCGCGGTGGTCGGGATCGCCCTGCTCCGGCAGTTGGTTCGCCGCCAGCGAGCACGGCGCTTCAAATCGTAGGCCTGCGGCGCGCACAGGGATTCGCCCCTTGGTGCGGTGGCCGGCGGCTCAATGCTCGAACACCGTCGTCGCCCACCAAGGCCCCGCGCTCTCGCCGCGCCACGCGCTCCACCACCAGGCCGACACATCCGTCCACTCCCGGCCCGCCGCGTCGTTGATGCGCTCGCGTACGCGGCGCGTGCACCCGGCGCGTTCGGCCAAGGTCGTGCCCCAGCTCCGGCCCGTCGCATCACGCCACACCGGCCCCGGCTGCACCGCATACCCCAGACCGCGCAGGCAGTGCAGCGCCGGATGCAACTTCCGCGTCTCCCGCGCCACCCAGCGCAGCACGATCGTCCGCTCGCCGTCGGTGAAAGCGGCGACCTTTCCAGGAAACCCCGCCGCGAAACGTGCCTCGCGATCCGACGGCGCGAGCGCCGTGAGCGGCCTCCCCTCGAAAGTCTCCGGCCACCCGGAAAACGCCGCGGCCTCCTGCGGCACACCACCCCCGCCGAGCACCGGCCGCACCGCCGTTCCCATCAGTGCGAGTCCGAGCAACAGGATCACCCACCGCGGAGCCGGCGAAGCCTGCCTAAGCGATCTGCCACAGCCGGAGCCCTCCCCCGCGGCATCCACGCCCGCCAGCCTCCCTCGTCCCCCGCACCAAGCCACCGCCCCCAATGCCGCGCCGAACAGCGCCAGCCCGATTCCCTCATGCAGCCACTGCGCCGGGGCACCGCCGCGCACCTCGAGAAGAAACAGCGCCACGCAGCGCAGCAGGTTCGCCAACGCCACGACCGCCCCGGTCCGGCGCAGCAGCATCAACGTCGCTCCAGCGCCCAGTCCGCGCACCGCGGCGAGCGTGCAGGCCGCGAATAACCCCGTCCAAAGCATCTGGATGCCGCTGCACGGGGCGTCGACCAGCACCGTCTCGCCCGCCCACCGCAGCGCCGTGCCTTGCCGGACCACGTCGTAGCCGAGGACCTGCAGCAACGGCACGCTGCACGCCGCCGTGAGCGCGCGCAGCGGATAGCCCAGATAGAACTGCGCCGTGGCCACCACTGGCAGCGACAACAGGAGGAGCCCGGCGCGCGCCACCGCCGGCCCCGCCCCTCCCACCAGGGCGACCAGCGCCAACATCCACAGCCCGCCACGCACGAGCGCCGGCAGCCACTCATATCCAAACATCACCGTCGCAGCCGCCCCCACGGCCGCCAGCGCGGCGCCGGGCGGCACGGGTTCGCACAGCCGCCGCCACGGCACCAACACCAGTGCCACCACCAGCGCCGCCAGTCCCCACGGCTCGTCCGAGCCGTCGCCGAGGCGCGCCCCATACCAGCGCCACACCGGCCACCCCGCCACCACCCACGCCGCCACCGCCGCACCGCGGGTTCCCCACCAGCGTCCGGCGCCTGCTTGCCCCCAACCAAATACATCCACGACCGTGGACCTATTGGATCGCGCCGGAGCGCCCCCGTTTTCCGCAATTTTCCCCGCTGGGAACGCCCCGTGCGGGACAACATCCTCGTCCGTGGCTAAACTATATACTCTCACGGCCGTGAATTTAGTTGGTGTTCGCGGGGGAAGGAGCGGCCGGCGCACGGTCTGGCGCACGACCGCGGTTGCGCCGGCGGCGCCAGAGATTCGCGCCGAGCCAGACCGCGGAGGCGCCCAGCAGCAGCGCGGTCGCCGGCTCCGGCGCCGTCGCCACATCGCCGCCGACGGCGAGATTCGACACCCCCTCGGGCAGCAACGACGGCTGGGCGACCGTGCGCAATGGATCGGTGGGGACGCGCCGCACGACTTCGTCGACCGCCACGAAGGAGGTGTACTTCGTCAGGAGGTTGTAGCGCAGCCCGAGCTGCGTGACCTCGGCCTTCCGGGTCTCGTCGAGCCGCAACTCCTGCATGTCGGACAACTCGGCGATGCGCTGGCGGGCCCATAGGCGGCCGACCAGGCCGGGCGAATGCAACCGCGCCGCCGTCGCCACATCCACCTCGGTGCTCCAGTCGGACTCGCCGCTGCGGCCGGAGACCCTGATCTTGCCGGCCTGGTCGCCGTGGAAGCGCCCGGCCACCACCACCGGCCGCCGGGCAAACACATCGGGCACCGGCCACGGGGCGATCTCGTCCGCCGCGAAGCCTGCAAACTCGACCTTCACGCCGGTGAGCACCGGCGACTCGATCATCTCGCGGAAACTCGCGGCCGCCGACGCGGCCTTCGCCATGTCGGTCACGACGACCGGTTCACCGCGGCCGGCGCGCGCCAACCCCTCGAGCAAGTGCCGGTTCACGGACGAGCCGATGCCGAACGTGAACAGGCTCGCGCGCCCGAGATTGGCCCGCACCAGATCGAAAAGCTCCGGCTCCATGTCGACATAGCCGTCCGTCACCACCGCGACGATGCGCGCCTTGCCCTCGTCGCCGGGCACGGCGAGCGCCCGCTGCATCGCGGCGAGCAACTCGGTGCCGCCGCCACCCTGCTGCCGGTCGAGCAGATCGAGCGCCGCGGCCACGTTCTCCGGCGTGGCCGGTAACGACGCGGGCGCGAGCAACTGGCTGTCGCCGGCGAAAAGCAGGATGTTGAAGCTGTCGACCGGCCGCAGGCGTGCCGCGAGTTCGCGCAGCACCGCCTTGGCGGTATCTAGCGGGAAGCCATGCATCGAACCCGACACGTCGACGACGAACAGGAAGTCGCGCGGCGGGACCAGCGCCGCGGCGGGACGCGACGGCGCCTCCAGCAACAGGAGAAAATGCCCGCCGCCCTCCGCCTGCGCCGGAGCGTCGAGAAGCAATCCGGTCTCGATCGCCCCGCCGGCAAGGCGGTAGCGCAGGAGGAAGTCGCGGTTGGCCGGCATCGGCTCATCCGCGGCAATGGTCACCTGGGCCTCGCCGACGTTGCGGAAATCGATGCCGACGCGATGGCTCGGCGACGCCACTTCGTGCAACGGCATCCCGCTCACCACGCGCGCCGCCAGGGAGAAGGCCGCCGGGGCCGGCGAGCCCTCGGGCAGGTACGGATTGGCGACCCACATCTCCTCGGCCTCGGCGGTCGCCACGGGGCGATTCGAGTAGCGGGGGCCGACAGTTGTCGGATACACGAACTCGTACGTGCCGTCGGTCGGCACGAGCAGTTCGGAGTACGCCAGCTCCACCTCCACAACGTCGCCCGGGAGGATGTTGGCGAGGTTCATCTGGAAGACGTTCGGGCGGTGCTCCTCCAGCAACGACGCCGTCTTGCCCTCGCTCTTCGCCTGCTCGTAGGTGCGACGCGCCTCGCCGCGTTCCTTCACCTGCGCGACCACGCGCCGGCCGCCGAGCGTCATGGTAAGCCCGTGGACGGCGGCGCGCGTCGACGCCGGGAAGATGTAGGTCGCCTCGAGGGCTGTCTTGCCGCGATTCACGTAGGTCTGGACGACGTGGACCTCGGCGATGGGGCCGGCGATCTCGGCGGTGACCTTGGTGGACTGCAGCGGAAAGTCGGCAGTGGCTTCACCATCGGCTTTCACGGCGAAGTACGGGGAGAGGCAGCGGTCGGCCGCCGTCCCGCCGAGGGCGACCGCGGCGGCGAGCACGACCAGCGCAAGGCAAAGCGAGGTGCGAAGAAGGATGTTCATGGTTCGAGCCCCACCGTCGCACACCCGCATGAAGCGACGATGAACCGACCGTGAAGAACCGAAGAAAACCCGCCGCGCCGCCGGCGCCGGCCCGTCACCGCTTCGTTGCGTCGATGCCCGCCCCGCGCATCCTCCCGCTCGATGCCCGCCTCCACCACACCCACTGCGCCGAGCGATACCTCGCCGAAGGAGCTCCTCACCACCGGCCGCAAGGCGCTCACCGTGAATCTCGATCCGGCCCTCTACGGCACTTTCGCCGAGATCGGCGCCGGCCAGGAGGTGGCGCGGCATTTCTTCCAGGTCGGCGGCGCCGCCGGCACGGTCGCCAAAACGATCTCGGCCTACGACATGACGTTCAGCGACGCCATCTACGGCAAGGCCCCGCGCTACGTCTCCCGCGAGCGGCTACACACGATGCTCGGCCACGAGTACGACCTCCTCGCCGAGCGCCTCGGCGCCGCGCGCGGCGCGACCACCCGGTTTTTCGTCTTCGCCGACACCGTCGCCGCCCGCAATTACCAGGGCACCAACGAATGCCACGGCTGGATGGGCGTGCGCTTCCAGCTCAGCCCCGGCGAGGCGCCCAGCGAAGTCGTCATCCACGTGCGCATGTGGGACAAGGAGAACGTGCTCCAGCAGCAGGCCCTCGGTATCATCGGAGTGAATCTCCTCTACGGCTGCGCCTACCTGCACGCCGATCCGCAGGCGCTCGTCGCCTCGCTGGCCGACAACCTCGGCGTCGACCGCATCGAGGTCGACATGGTGCGTTTCTCCGGCCCGGCCTTCGCCGCCGTCGACAATCGCCTGCTCGCGCTCTTCCTCGTCGAGCACGGACTCACCAACGCCGTGCTCCTCAGCCCGGCCGGCGAGGTGTTGCAACCCTCCGAGGTGCTCCGCAAGAAGGCCATCCTGGTCGAGCGCGGCAGTTTCCGCCCCGTCACCAACGTCAACCTCGACATGCTGCGCTGCGCCGGCGAGCAGTTCGCCCGCGACCCCGCCGTGGCCGCCGGGGAGACACTCGTCCTGGCCGAGCTCACCACCCACAACCTCCACGCCGCCGGCCCGCTCGACGCCGCCGATTTTCTCGCCCGCGCCGATGTGCTCGGGGCCGTGGGCCTGCACGTGCTCGTCTCCAACTACTCGGTATTCTTCCGGCTCACCCAGTACTTCCGCCGCTACACCCAGGCTCCGATCGGGGTCGTGCTCGGCATCGACACGCTGCTCAGCGTGCTCGACGAGAAGTACTACGACAACCTCCCCGGCGGCATCCTCGAGTCGATCGGCCGGCTTTTCCGGCAGGACGTGCGCCTCTACGTCTACCCCATGCACCGCGCCGCCCTCGCCGCCTACGGCGCCAAGCTCCCGTCTGCCGCGGCGGGCCGCGACGTCGTCACGGCCGCCGAGCTCCCCCTTCCCTCGCACCTGCGACACCTCTACGCCCACCTGATGGAGAACCGGCATGTCGTCGGTGTGACCGACTACGATCCGGCCGCGCTGGCCGTGCCCTCGCGCGATGTGCTCCGCCGCATCCAGACCGCGGATCCGAGCTGGGCGCTGCTCGTCCCGCCGGAAGCCGCCGCCCTGATCCGCGACCGTCATCTCTTCGGCGGCCAGTGACTGAATAAGGGAGGGGCCGAGTTTGTCGTCCGACGCATCGGCGGAGCGCCTTCCGAACGGAAGGGCGGGCGGTCTCGCTTTCCCTCGACTGGGAGGCCGCCGGGGTTGACGACGACCGCGTGAACACGCCCAAGTCGCACACAGCGCTCATGCGCACGCGCGATCATGTTGCGGGCGCCACGCTCCACCCGGGTCAAGCGGGAGCAAGTGCGTCAGTGGCAGGGGTGGCACGTCGTCGCGCGAACACAGACCAGCACCCCCACAAAAAAGCGCCCCCGGCCGAAGCCGAGGGCGCGACAAGCACTGAACCAAAACTGTCTCTAGAACTTGAAGGTGCTGGAGAGCTGCCAGGTCTGTCCCGGCGCGATACGCCACGCAGCCACAGTGTAGCCCCGCGGATCCGTCGTGCTGGGGTTCACGGTCAGCGGAATCACGCTGTTGCCGTCACCCAGGTTGCGGATGTTGAGCTGGATGCGCCAATCGATCTTCTCGGTCAGCTTCTTGCCGTAGCCGATCCAGAAGTCGATCGCGTCCTCCCGCGGCCCCATGTAGGGATTCTCGAGATCGTAGACGAAGGCGCCGGAGGTCGGGTCGATCGAGGTCGGATAGCCGATCGCGACCTTGTCCTGCCAGCGATAACCAAGGCCCACGTTGAAGCCCTTCAGGCGGCCCTCACGGAAGTCGTAGTTCGTGACAAGGTTGAAGCGCCACTTGCGGAGTTCCGGCGAGAACGTGCCTTCACCCAGACGCATGAACGCGTAGTTCGAATAGAAGGTACGCTGCCACTCCCGTCCGGTGGTATCGTTGACCGAACCACCCCACCAGAGGCGGATGTCGCCGGCGGGCCCCTGCATGTAGGTGTTCATGTTCTCGACGAAATCGATGAAGGGGGCACCGCCGATGTTCGTGCGGGTCGCCTGCGTCTTCGACGCGTTCATCGAAATGCGCCAGTTCGGCAACGGATTGGCCGTGAGCTCAAACTCCCAGCCCTTCGAGACCTGATCTTCGGTGATCGCGAAGCCGGGCAGACGCTGCAGCGTGGTCGGTTGGGTCACGTTGAAGTCGGAATAGCCGAACGCCGTGAGGAACTTCTGCACCTGCGGGGTGGCCGTGAAGGCGCGCCAGCCGGCGACCGCGGCGGCCTCCTGCGCGGCAGCCTCCTCCGGAGTCTGCATCGAACCATTGGGCTTCTGGACCGCTTGGTAGTTGTAGTTCCAGCTACGGCCGTCGTTCGCCGACGACGGATCACCGACCGCGCCGAGGTTGTACTCGTACATGTCGGCCCGGTTCTCACCCCAGGTGAAGAGGGTGTCGCCGTTGTTGCCGATCAGCCAGGTGTTCAAACCGGCGGTGCTGGTCGCGTCCTTGACGTTGCTCTCGTACTTGTTGATGCGGAGCGAGAAGCGGTCGTCCTTGGTCGAGATCGCGATACCGCGATCGAGGGTCTTGCCGCTCTGCGGAGCGATCGCATTGCCGTAGATCGTGTAGCGGGTGCCCGAAACCTGGAAGTTGCTCGAGCTGTTGTAGAAGAAGCTCACGTTCACCGGAATCGAATCGCCCCAGCGGCCGAGCAGCTTGGTGAGATGGCCCACCACGCTCCAGCTCGGGGTATCCTCGACGGTGATCGAGTAGGGCTTCCCGACGGTCGAGTACTGCTTCAGCCCCGTGGTCGGATCGACATAGCCGTAGTCGATCACCTCGGTGCCGGCGGTCGCGCGCCCGGAGGCGCTCCAGCTCTTCACATGGTCGCGACGGATACCATACATACCGACGATCGCGCCGTCCCAGAAGTAGGCCTGCCAGACGGCGGCGCGGGAATCGGACTTCTTCTTGGACAAGGCCGCCGAGTAGGTGAGCGCATCGCGGTCGTCGGCGTTCTTGGCGTCCAGGACGGCGATGTCGGCGCTGCTCCAGCCGACGTAGTTGGCCGGATTCTCCGACTGGTTCGAGATCCCGCCGGTGCGGGTGTTGATCCAGCGGTCGCCGGGATTGATGCCGGCGGCGGCGTTCCAGTGGGAGTTGAAGTATTGGTACTTCATCGTCTCCGGAAGCTGGATCTCATCGCCGGCGCGCGGGATGTTCAGCCCGGAGGCGAGGGAGGTGCCGATGAGCGAGGTGTCGCTCAGGTAGACCACCGGATGGAGGACGCGGCGGTTGTCCTTGATGGACATGGTCGCCGGATTCTGAACCAACAGGCCGGCGTAATCGAGCCCGGTGCCCCAGCGCATGAACGAGCGGTCCGCCTGGCGGAACATGTCCTGGCTGTAGAGGCCGCTGACCGTGTGGCGGCCGAGCAGCTTCATGAACCAGTTGCCTTTGCCACCCTCGTTGAAGTTGTGGTCGAAGTAGGCGCTCACGCGGGAGGCCTCGCGGTTGATCTGGGCCTCGTTGTTGCCGTAGATGCCCGCGTCGGCGATGTACGGCTTGCCCAGGTTGGCGTTGGGCGTGCCGTCCATGTTGTGGGTGTTGAGGTCGACCATCACGCCCGCGCGCTGGTCGGTGAGGAGCGAATACTGACCGCGCCGGTAGACGGACTGGTCGTAGGCGGCCTCGAAGCCGAACTTCTGCTTGAAGAAGGTCTGGCTGAGGCTGGCGCTGAAGTTGTGGAAGTTCTGCCACTCGCTCTTGTTGCCGCCGTCGATCAGGTTGTTGTAGAAGTCGAAGATCGACGGATCGGTGAGCGTGTTGTTGAGGATCAGCGCCGAGTACGGGTCGTTGGAGTTGTTGGCGTAGGTGCGGGTGCTGACGAGCGCCACGCGTTGCCAGTTCGGGAAGCCTTCGAGCGTGTTGTCGAAACCGCCGGCGGAGTTGAGGGCGAACGGCAGGTTGTCGAAGCCGTTCGGCACCATCGAGCTCGGGACCGTGCTGCCCGGCATGAAGAAGGTCAGCGGGCCGCCCTGGTAGCTCGAGGCCACGCCGCCCAGCCAGGGCTGGTAGGCGGGATTGACGCCGCCGGAGAGCAGGCCGGTCGTGCTGCTGGCGGGAAGACCGACCGGGATGTAGTTGCCATAGTTGCGGCTGAGCTGGCCGGCGCCCGTCGGCAGGGTGACCGTGGCGACATTGTCGTTGGCATCGTAGGTGTAGCGCGGATCGATGTCGCGCACCTTCCACGGGTTGTAGGTCGCCTTGTTCAGCTCCGAGAACCACGGAGTGATGTAGTCGATCGGAGTGATCACGCGCGGGTTGTTCGAGCGAACCGAGCCCGACTCGTAGTTGACCTTGATCGAGGTCTTGTGGTCGCCCTTGTTCAGGAACTTCGGCTCGTAGCGGGCGGTCCCGAAGATGCGGCGGTCGAGGCTGTACGCCGGCTTCTGCTTGTACTTCTCGTCATTGCGCACCGTGGCGACGCGGAAGGACAGTTCGTCCTCGAGCAGCGTGTGGTTGTAGTCGAGCGAGACGCGGTTGGCGCCGTAGCTGCCGTAGCGAAACTCGAGTTCGCCGAAATTGCGGAACTGCGCGGTCTTGGTGGTCGTGTTGATGATACCCGCCGGGCTGCCCATGCCGAAAAGAATGGCATTCGGGCCGCGCTGCATATCGACACGGTCGACATTGTAGGCATCCCACGGAATATCGGTCATGAAGAAGCCGCGGGTGTTGTCGGCCGAAGTCAGACCGCGAACACGGGTGTTCGTGTTCGGCGTGGTGAAGTTGCCTTCCTCCGTCTGCAGGCTGGAACTCGCACGCGTGAAGTTGCCCTGGATACTGGCAACCTCGGTGTTCGTCGTGTACTGCAGCAGGGACTTGCTGTCGGTCGCACCGGTGTCCTTGAGGAACTCGGAGGTGACGACCGAGATGGCGGAGCCCACATCCTTCAACTGCGTGTTGATACGGGAACCGGCGAGCGTCGTCGTCGCGACATAGCCCGTGGTCTCCGCAGCGGTGACCTCGAACGGGCTAAGGACGATGATCTCTTCTTCTGTTGCTTGCTGCGACTCGGGTGCCGGCGCCGCAGTCTGCGCGCTGGCTCCCGCGATGAGGATGGCGCCAAGGGGCAGCGCCACATACTTGATCCTGTTTTTCGTAGGGTGCATTGTAGTTTGCGCCGAATGACAGGGACCGGAACCGAGGGGAATCGGCGAAGTCCTCTGCAGGCGGCTGCTGTTGCTTACGGTTGTACTGTCTCTGATCGGATTGCTGCTAACGGGGGGAATTTCGGTAACAACAGGTCCGCACTTTGCAACCCAATAGACCGGGCGTTCTCACGTTAGCGAAAAATGCCGGCCGCCCGCAGCGCGACCGCGCGGGCTTGCCCGGTTCACCTCGCCCTGCGCCGCCCGTGGCAGTCGTCGACCTTGATCAGCGCCGTCACCGCGAACGACGGGATCGTCGCCAGGCACACCCAGCCGAAGAAGGGTGCGTATCCGAGCTGCTCCTGCAACCAGCCGGCCTTCAGGCCGGGCAACAGCATGCCCAGCGCCATGAAGCCCGTGCAGAGCGCGTAGTGCGCGGTTCGGTTCTCGCCCTCGGCAAAATGCATCATGTAGAGCATGTACGCGGTGAACCCGAAGCCGTATCCGAACTGCTCCACCCCGATCGAGACGCCGACGGCCATCATCGCGCCAGGCTGAACCAGCGCGAGATAGACATAGACGAGATTCGGCAGGTTGATCGCCAGCGCCATCGGCCAGAGCAGCCGCTTGAGCCCGACGCGCGATACCGCCCAGCCGCCGAGCAGCCCGCCCGCCAACAACGCCACGGTGCCGATCGTGCCGTAGTAGAATCCAACCTCGTCGAGCGCGAGCCCCAGCCCTCCCTTCTCCCTGGGATCGAGCAGGAACGGCTGCACCAGTCTCACCAGTTGCGCTTCGGCGAACCGGTACAACAGCATGAACGCGAGCGCCGGCAGGATCCCCCTCTTGCGAAAAAACGCCGCAAACACCGCCAGCGCGCCGCCCAGCACGTTGCGCCCCCGCTTCGGCACCACATCGCTCGTCGGCCGTGGCAGGACAAAGTGGTGATACAGCGCCACCAGCCCGAAGAAGCCGGCGAGGAGCGCGAACACCCAGCACCAGGCCTGCGCCGCGCCAGTCCCCGCCTTGATCCACAGGCCGGCCAGCCACACCAGCCCGCCCTGCCCGGCGATCATCGCCAACCGGAAGAACGTGCTGCGCACGCCGACAAACGCGGCCTGCTGGTGCGCCGGCAGCGCGAGCAGGTAGAAGCCGTCGGCCGCGATGTCGTGCGTGGCCGAGCTGAACGCCAGCAGCCAGAACAGCGCGAGCGTCGCCCGGAAGAACGCCGGCCCCGGGACCGTCAACGCCACCGAGGCGAACACCGCGCCCATCAGCAGCTGTGTCACCACGATCCAAAGCCGCTTGCGGCCGAGCAGTTCGACCAGCGGCGACCACAGCGGCTTGATCACCCACGGCACGTAGAGCCAGCTCGTGTAGTACGCGATGTCGGCATTGGTGACGCCGAGGCTCTTGTACATCGCCACCGAAAGCGTCACCACGGCGACGTTCGGCAACCCCTGCGCGAAATACAGCGGGGGGATCCAGCTCCAGGCGCGCGCGGCGGTCGTGTCGTTTCGTTCCATGGTTTGCTCGTGGGGACGGTGCACGCTGGAGGGGGAACCGGCGGCGGTCAAAGCCGGCCTCCAGCCCGGGCGTCGCTGGAAAACGCTCTCGCCCCAGGCCCGGGCGGCCGGCAGAGTGCGGCCCGATGGTCCCACCGTGTCCGCCCGCAACCAACACACCAACCCCCGCCACCAACCGGAGGATGCCCATGTCCCTGCACGAGTGCCCGCTCTTCGCCGAGTTCAACCAAGTCGAGCTCTCCGCCATGAGAGCCATCACGCAACGCTCCCGCCTCGAGCCCGGCGTCTGCCTGTTCCGCGAGAACGAGCCCGGTGAGAGCCTGGTCGTCATCACCAACGGCTCGCTGCGGATCACCAAGCAGGCGCCCGAAGGCGGCGACGAGGAGGTGGCGGTGCTCGGCAGCGGCAGCTACATCGGGGAGATGGCCCTCTTCGGCAAGGGGCTGCGTTCGGCCACCGGCACCGCGCTCGAGGGCACCGAGATCGCCCTCCTCCCCTACGTCACCCTCCAGGCCTTCCTCGACAACAATCCCGTGACCGCGGCGAAGTTCTACAAAGCCGTGGCCACCGGCATGGCCCGGCGCCTGGCGCAGATGAACAGCAGCGTCGCCTTCCTCAAGGCCTTCCTGAAGGAGCAGAACTGACGACCCGCGGCCACCGGTCCGAGCGGGCCGCCGCTGTCACCGTTCCGTAAACACACAAGGCGCCCCGCGTGGGGCGCCTTGGCAGAATCGAACGGGAGGCCGCCTGCGCGGCACCGCCTCACTTGAAGTCGACCAGTTCGACCTCGAAATCGAGCACGGAGCCGGCCGGGAGCGGACCGCCGGCCTGGTTGCCGTAGCCGAGCTCGGCCGGGACCCAGAGGTGGATCTTGCCGCCCTTGCCGATGAGCTGCAGGCCCTCGGTCCAGCCCTTCACCACGCCGGCCAGCGAGAACTCGACCGGCTCGCCGCCGTTCTTGTCGGTGCTGTCGAAGACGTTGCCGTCGCAAAGCTTGCCGGTGTAACGCGCCTTCACGGTGCTGGTGGCCGTGGGCTTCTCCGCCGAACCGGCCTCGATGATCTGGTAGCGCAGGCCCGAGGCGGTCTTGGTCACGGCCTTGTCGGCATCGACCTTCGCGAGGAACGCGGTGTTCGCGTCGGCCCAGACCTTCGCCTCCGCCGCACGCTCCTGCGCCGAGATCGCCGCCCGGCCCCCGAAGAACGCCTGCGCGCC
>ENA-UPSM01005169-UPSM01005169.1-activated-sludge-metagenome-genome-assembly--contig:-NODE-5169-length-13056-cov-4.516114_pt1 | contig 13056 bp, 11 predicted proteins | sample MGYA00238181_ERZ773283 | MGnify/ENA primary metagenome ERZ773283 (study PRJEB29023, sample SAMN05720199) | activated sludge metagenome | isolation source: Anaerobic digester | place: Japan... | reverse complement strand
GAGGCAGGGATTCGAACCCTGGGTCGGATTTTACTCCGACAACCACTTAGCAGGCGGCCCCGATCGTCCACTCCGGCACCTCCCCGATTTTAGGTTGTAAAGCCTGGCGGAGGAAGTGGGATTCGAACCCACGATAGGTTTCCCTATACCTGTTTTCAAGACAGGCGCCTTGAGCCGCTCGGCCATCCCTCCATAGACGAAACATTCTAACATGAAAAAGGTCCGAATTCAAGCCGGATTTGCCTGTGAGGGGCCTTTAAAGCACACCGCCCCTGAAAGGGGTTCAGGGGACGGCGGCTGACAAGCGGCGGGAGGGCTTTTTGTCAATATCGATACGGTGTGTATTCGGTCTCCACTTATGTTATAAAGGGTTTCTAAAGAAAAGTCAAGTCGAAATATACAGGGTATGGACCCGACGGGACTCGAACCCGTATCTTCAGTTTAGGAGACCGAATACTTCCCACAAGCGGGCCCATACTGTAATTCATTCTACTACACCGCACACCCAACAACAACAAAAAACCACCCACCCAACCTTAAATTATTCCAAATCAATTTCCAGCTGACCAATGTCTGCGCCCTTTTTCGATTCTGCCTTTTTGAATGGGTTCACTGTGTCTGCAGGTAGTTTCAGTTCCTTGCCTTCAAACCATTCCCGTATTGACAATAGTTGAATCCTTGGAAATGTGGTCGCCTGGGTGTACTGATATTCTCCGGACAAAGCTGCCTCACGTTTCATCTCAGCTGTGGCATCTTTGAGTGTGATTAGGATCCCCATAGGGGCATCCTCTCTCTCCAGGTCGCCTTTTAGCCTAGCGACATCCCCCCTGTTAGTGCCTCCGCCTTTTACCTGGACAATGATCTTACGTAATTTTGGGTTCGAATAATCCACTTTCTCCCTGAATAGGATGATCCCATCGATTCCTCTGTCTGCGCCTTTTTTCGACACGCCGCTTGGTGGGTTTGCGCCTACGAGGGTTATTGCCCAGTCCTGGAAGGCAAATTTATCTTTTTCAGCCAGTGCTGCGGCTGATTCGTAATCCATCGGGATACCGTCAATATTGATCTTGATCCCAGGAAAGTGGTTCCGCATCCGTTCCATGATTACGTTCACGGATTGCATGCTTATGTCAATTCCGATCCAGTTCCGGTTCAATCGTTCGGCAACGGCTACGGAGGTTCCACATCCACAAAATGGGTCCAGAACCCAGTCGCCTTCTTTTGAGGATGCCTTTATTATCCTCTCCAATAGTGCTTCTGGTTTCTGGGTAGGGTATCCAAGTCTTTCGGTAGAATTCCCCTGCAGCATCGGAATCCGCCACCAACTTTCGGGGATTTTCCCAAGTGGGTTCAGACGGTCCTTTCCCTTCTTTCCCATAGAACTTTTCTCGCCTGGATTACGATTACTCCTGGCGATCGTTTCTTCATCATAGGGTACTCTGATTGCATCTCGATAGAATGGTGTGCGGTTGGTCTTCGTATAAAAAAGGATCACGTCATGTGTTCTTGGGAATTGCCGTAGAGGTGACGAGGGACGTGTATAGCACCAAATCAATTCGTTTCGAAAATTCTGCTTCCCGAAAATCACATCCATGATCATCTTGAGGTAATGACTCGCAGTAGGATCACAATGCAGATAGATGGATCCGGTCTCCTTCAACACTCTCCGCAGGGGGATCAACCTGGCTGTCATGTTCACCAGGTACGCCATCATTGGAGTGTCTCTCATAATCTCAAACAGGCTCTGCATCATGATTGCGATCTGTGGGTCGTTGCTTTCCTTCAGGCCGTTGAATAACCTGATTGTGGGGTAGGACCATTCCCACGTGTCTTCAAAAGCCCTGATTTGAGCCGAAGCATCTACCTGGCCTTCCTTGAAGAGAACGTTATAATTCCGGTTTGAGTTGAACGGTGGGTCCAGGTAAATCAGGTCGAAAAAGTTGTCGGGGAATTTCTCCTCTATGACCTGTAGATTATCCCCAAAATAGAGTGTACGGTTCTCGAGTGACATATGCTTACCTCTTGGCTTGTTTGTTTCTGCGGTACCCACATTATACCTGCCTGTCCAATATCTATACAAAAACCAACCAACAATTCTTGTTGATCGTTGGTTGGTTGGAAATCGGCATTTTTAAAGCTAAATTACCAATGGTAACTACTCGGCAAGTTGTTTTCTAACCAATCATTTACTTCTTTAGCCCCACGTCCAATATATGGTTTTGTGATTGTGACAATGTAAAGTTGATCGTTGCTATCCAAATTGATATTGAGGTAATCATAGAGTTGTTGTGGGGTCTTTTCAGTTCCAATAGCATAAGAAGACTCTGATAACCTTGCCCACGCGGCATTTTCTTTAATCTTTGCTAACAAATCCGTATAATTTTGCCCCTTTACATGCAAATCATACGTAACAAGATAAACTTTCATGTTACCCTCCCGTAATATGATCCCGATTTCCAAGAATAGTATAAAGGATTAATTAATGGAAATCAATTAATCAGTTGGATTTGACGCCCTTGTGTGACGTCCCTGAGCATGAGAACTTCAAGCCAGGAAAGAATTCCTAATCAATTTTTGGACTGGTCACTCGGCTCGGACTGTTGAAGCGGTACGAAAGCCGTCCAAAGTGCAGGATATCTCCGTGGTGGATTTCAACGCCCTTGGTATCGACTGCCTTAAAATTGACATAGGTGCCTGCAATGGTATGAAAGTCAGTCAGCCGTGTGCGACCATCCGGAAAGGCGTGAATTTCGGCGTGCAGTGGCTCCAGCGCTTCATCGCTGAGAACCAAATTTGCCAATTGCGGATCCTTGCCTATGAGAGTCACTTCCTTAAGAAGCAAAAGCGGCTTCTCAGCACAGGGGGTATTATCGCGGTCGAGTTTGATAAGGCTGCCAAAAGTCTTCATTGGCACAAAACTCTCCGGTTCTAAACGGGCAGGTGGCGCTGTGGGCTCGGCGGAATCCGTTATGGCAGTTCGCTTCTTCAGCCTGGTTGGTATGATAATAATCGCCAGTAATCCGAGAGCTGCCAAGCCAAGACCCAGCCAGAGCCATGGATTACTTACCAGGGGTTTTGGCTGGTTTGCAGCCAGATCTGACCATGTCAATTCGATGTACTTCATCTCACTGCGTGCTTCAAAACCGAGAGCGTCTTTGAGCGTCAGCTGCAAACTGAGTTTGCTCTGGTCGCGATAGTCGCTGAGGTCGAGCAAAAAATCACCAAAGGGCGCTGCTTCCCGCTGCTGGACCAGGCTGCCGTTGGCGTACAGGCTCGTGCTGAGCACTTCGCGGGGAAACCCATCCGGGAATTCAATCAATGCCTGGATGGGCAGTTCTGTTGGCTCGATCAGATCATCGCTTCGAATGGTTACCGTTAATTGTTCTGGCAAATTGCTGAAGCTCAGACTCGTCGGCAGAACTTCCAGAGCGACATCCCTCACAGCGGAGGTCAACACTGCTCCTCCGGGGGGTGAGAGGCGCAGGCTGATCTGCTGAGTGCTGCCAGAGCGAATTTCGGACTGCCAGGAGACAGTATAGCGATACCCCTTGCCTTTAAGATAATCGCGTGGGTTGGGGGGGATCTCGCTGCCGCTCAGGATGGTCAGGCTTCCGCCCCAGGTTTCACAGACTACCTGCAGATCGGTTTGATAAGCTGTGCCAATTACCACTGCAGCGGCAGTCATCCAGATATGCACTGGTATGCCGGCTTCGCCTGCTTGATTGATCAGGGCAGTCAGTGCAGGAATCTCAGTCGGCTCGATGTAAGGGGTCATGTAGACCAGGACAGTTTCCTTGGTTGCGGGGCTGCCGGTGAGCATCCTGACCGCGTCTTCAAGGCTTTGCAGAGAGCTGTTCATCTGCCGCTGGTTCTCCTTGTACCCTTCCAGGGTTTTCTTCCACTCGGTGTAGTTTTCGAGTTGATCGTAATGAATATCCGGGTTGATGAAGAGGCTGTAGATGTCCCCAGTGACCGGCGTGAGGTCAGAGCCAAGCTCACGCATGGCAGCCAGCATGCGGTCATAGTTGCTGTAACCACTGGGATAGGTGAGCACCAGGGTGCGTTCGGGGTTGATCACCAGCGCAAAATGCACCCCAACATACTCACTGGTGAGTGAATCCACAGCAATTTGCTTGTCGTTTTCAATGACACTCACCTGACTGGCAGCCAGAGAAGTGTCTTGTTCCAGTCCACCAAGGATCTTGAAATTCAGTGTCAATTTTGGAAATTCACGCGTGTCGAGATCCTCGATCACCACTTTCTGGGTGGATTCCTGCCCTCTGGCAGGCATGATTGGTTGAACCGTCAGGCCAATAACCAGGCAAAGGATCAAGAAAATGGTCCTGAAAGAAAGTCTGTTCATTCTAAAAGTAGTTTTCTGAATTTGCACGGTTGATGTCACAGTCAATGTAAAAAAGCGCCAGAGGCGTTAATTACTGCATGAATTTTACCCGAGTCTATCAAAACAGTTATGAAGAATTGGTTTAGATCAGGCCAAAATGTTCGAAAGCCTTAAAAATGCCGTCGTCTGTCACATCACTTGTCACGTAGTCGGCTACGGCTTTGAGCTCATCCGGTGCGTTGCCCATGGCGATGCCAGTCTGACAGTACTGCAGGATTTCGACATCATTGAACGAATCCCCAAACGCAAAAGTATCTTCACGTTTGAGACCGAGTGTGTTGAGCAGAGCGGCGACGGCTGTGGCTTTGGACAGGTTTTTCTGGGTGAAATCGCCAAAGCCCCGACCTTTTCCGAAGATATTCCATATGCCAAGGCGGAAATAGTCGCCAAATTCTTGTTCTAACTCAGTTTTGCTAATTGTTGACGTCATGACAAAACTGACCTTGTTAACATCGAGATGGTAATGCTGATGGCCAAAAGTCAGTCCAGGAAATGCCCTCAATAAATTCTCTGCCGCTACTTCCTGGGAGACTCCAAAAAAGCAGGCAGTTTCACTCAAGAAATAGCGATTACCATAGAGCCCGCTGTTGCTTTCTTCGTAAAGCCCAAGCTTTCGGTCTTCAAAGTAAGTATAGACGCGGCTGATTTGCGCTTCGGGGATGGGGCTTTCGAAAACAATCTTTCCACCAAATTCAGCATAGGCTCCTTCGCCTGCAATCATGCCATCAAATCCCAACTCCAACAACCAGGGATAGATGGCGGGCTTGCTGCGTCCCGTTGAGATCAGAAGTTTGTGCCCGCGTGCCTGCGCGAGGTGGATCGCTTCCCTGGCGGAATCGGGAAGTTTTTGCGTATAGTCGATTAGAGTGCCATCAATGTCGAGGAAAATGATCTTTTCTGAGTTCATGTTTTACCGTTCAGCGGTCGATGATAACACAGACAAGGTAACAAGGTAAATGCGATCAGTAAACAGCTTGTTAATTGTGACCTTTTACTCTTTCTCGCGCGAGAGCAGATAGTAGGGCAGTGCCACTCCCCAGATGCCCCCCAGCAGGTTACCGAGGGTGCTGAGAAGAATATTGTAGAAATACCCGGCCAGGCTGAGCCCTTCCTTGAAAGGTCCAAGCATGGCAGAGGTAAGCAGGGTCATGTTCGCGACGCTATGCTCGAAGCCCGCGGTGATGAAAATGAACAGGCACCAAAAGATCATGATCAGTTTGGCGGTTTCGGACTTGAGCCGGAAGGTGCACCAAACTGCCAGGCAGACCAGGATGTTGCACAGCACCGCGCGTGTGATCAGCGCGATTATTGGCAGGTTCATCTTTGCTTGAGCAGCATTTGCCATAAACTCACCCACAGCACCATCCGCAAGACCTGTGGCGGAGAAAAGAACCGAAAGCAGGATTGCACCCAGCCAATTGCCGAGCATGCACACCAAGAGTACTTTCAACCCTTCAGCAAGCGAAACCCGACCAGAGAGGATACCGCTGCCGATAACGAAGTGATTGCCTGTGAAGAGTTCCGCGCCGGCAAAAACAACCAGGCTCAGGCCTCCCGCGAAGGTTAGCCCGGATACCAGCCGGCTAAGGCCGGAACTCGCAGTGAGAGCAGCTGCAGTATTGCTGAGGATGACGCCAAAACCGATGAAAACGCCTGCAAGAATTGATGCCAACAGGTAAGCCCAGGGCCTGGTTTTCAGTAGATCAGTCTTGCTGCGTGCTGTAGTGGCAACAGCCTCAAATTCTTGTGAATACATAAGACACCTCGCTCGAATAGTTTCTCAATTTTACTCCGGGCGAGGTGAAAACCGACTAATTAAGCTGAATTTCGAGGTGTGTCGTGCTTGAACAGTACGTCTGCAAAAGCAGCGTCATTCTCCATGACGTGTTTGGCGTAAGGACAGGTGGGGAGGATCTTGACCCCTTCAGCGCGGGCAGTATCTGCCAGCATATTAACGAGATTGCGAGCGATGTTGGAACCGCGATACTCCGGGTCCGCCGAAGTGTGATCGGCATTCCAGTAATCCTTTTCCACTACGTAATGGATTTCCCCGACTGCCTGACCTTCTTCCGTGGCAGCAATGATACGTGTTGCCTCGGGCTCATACGTATAATGAATCTCAGTCATATATCCTCCAATTTTTCTTTAGTGTAACCCTCTCGGAAGCGAAACAAATTGCAAGCTTGTACAGGGACCTGCACCGTTGTACGAACACTTGCAGCGTATCGTTTACAGTTGTAAACTATAAATGATGGAATGAAAGGTACGCAGTATGTCCGAGGTCTTAAATATTAGCGAAGCGGAATGGGAAGTGATGCGGGTGGTATGGGCGAATGGTGAATCCACCAGCCAGCAAATTGCCCTGGTCCTGAATGGAAAGCGCGGCTGGAGCCAGTCAACAATCAAGACCCTGATTGGACGGCTGACCAGTAAGGGCTACCTGCAAGCACGAAAAGATGCCCGTCGTTTTGTCTACACCACGCATCTGGAAGAGCCCGAGAGCTTGAAGCTTGAAGTTGAGGGCTTGCTTGGCCGGATATGCAGCCGAAAAAAACCGAATCTACTGGCTTACCTTATCGAGAATATCCCGATGACCGCTGAAGATCGCGCGATGCTGATGGATGTTCTGCAAAACAAGCAGGTAGTCGCGGAAGTTCCTTGCGATTGCTACCCCGGGCAGTGCACATGCCATTTGCACGCAAGCGGCACTATCCTTTCAAATCATTCCTACGAGGAGAATACTCATGAAAACTAAGACCTTAGCCATTGAAGGGATGACTTGCGCAGCTTGTTCCGCTGCCGTGGAACGGGCAGTGCGTAAATTGCCCGGCGTGACGGAAGCGAACGTCAATTTGACTGCGGAAAACCTGCATTTGAGTTACGACGAATCGCAGGTTTCGCTGGACAGCGTTGTCCAGGCTGTGGACGATGCCGGCTACAAGGCTCTCATTCCATCTCAACATGCCCAACTGGAAGTCCATGGGATGACCTGTGCGTCCTGCTCAGCCACGGTGGAAAGGGTGGTAAGCAAGCTGCGCGGCGTGCAGAGTGCCAACGTCAACCTGGCTGCCGAAACGCTCACGTTCGATTACGACCCAGCAGAGATTAGTCTGCAGCAGGTGGTCAGCGCGGTGGCGGAGGCTGGCTATCAAGCGATTCTGCCGGTTGATAACACCATCGAGGAAGAACTTGACCGCAAAAAGGCGCATAAGGCGAAACGCCTGCAAAATTTGCAGCGGCGCTTTACTGTTAGTGCTATTTTGACCGTCCCGCTGTTATTACTATCAATGGGGCCTATGCTGGGGCTAAAGTTGCCCGCACTTTTTGACCCATCTATCAATCCGCTAAATAATGCGATAGCGCAGCTATTGCTGACCACCCCCGTGGTAATCATGGGCTGGTCCTATTACGTCAACGGTTTCCGCAACCTGGTGAAGTTGCACCCCAATATGGACTCATTGATTGCCATCGGTACTGGTTCTGCCTACCTTTACAGCTTGTACGCGCTTTGGCAAATCACCCAGGGTCAATTCCATTTTGCACATTCGCTTTACTTCGAGTCGGCAGCGGTTGTGTTGACGCTCATCACATTGGGTAAGTTCATGGAAGCCCGTGCCACTGGTAAGACCTCTGAAGCATTCCAAAAGCTGATGGCGCTTTCCCCCAAGAGAGCGCGCGTCATCCGCAACGGGCAAGAGGTCGAGATCGATGCCAGCCAGGTATTGGTGGGAGATGAGGTGGTGGTGCGCCCGGGCGAAAGCTTCCCGGTGGATGGGGTACTGGTGAAAGGGTCAACGACCGTGGATGAATCCATGCTGACCGGTGAAAGCCTACCGGTTGAGAAAACCATTGGCGACAATGTCACAGGGGCTTCGCTGAATATCAACGGGGCAGTGCACTTCAGGGCGACCAGGGTCGGTAAAGACACAGCTTTGGCGCAGATTATTCGCCTAGTTGAGAATGCTCAGGGGTCAAAGGCGCCGATAGCGAAGTTGGCGGACAAGATCTCGGGGATTTTTGTCCCGATTGTGATTGTGCTGGGAGTACTGGCAGCCCTGGGATGGGTGCTGATCGGTAACGAAAGCGTGGAATTCGGTTTGACGATTTTCGTGGCAGTGATGGTCATCGCCTGTCCGTGCGCGCTCGGGCTTGCCACGCCCACAGCTCTGACAGTGGGCATGGGCAAAGGGGCAGAACATGGCGTGTTAATCAAAAACGGTGATGCCCTTGAAAATGCTCAACAGGTGGACACGGTCCTGCTGGATAAAACTGGCACCATCACCGAGGGCAAACCGGCTGTGACAGATGTGTTGCCGCTGGCGGGTCAGACTGAGCATGACTTGCTCGCGCTGGCTGGCGCAGCCGAAAAAGGCTCTGAACATCCTCTGGGCAAAGCAATTTTACGGGCAGCCGAAGCGCAAGGCTTGAGCCTGCCGGAAGTCAGCGGCTTCAGGGCTTTGCCTGGCATGGGCGTTGTCGTCGATTACGAAGGCAAATCGCTGCGCATCGGCAATCAAAAAATGATCGAAGAATTCCTTTCTCTGGATGAGAGAGCTCTGAAGCTCGGTCAGGACCTGGCAAATGACGGCAAAACGCCGATGTTTGCGGTGCTTGATAACAAACTCGTGGGCATCATTGCCGTAGCAGATACGGTCAAACCCGACAGCCAGGATGCGATCAAACAGTTGCATAAAATGGGCGTGCAGGTTGCGATGGTCACGGGGGATAACCGCCGCACAGCGGAGGCGATCGGACGCATGATGGGCCTGGATCAAGTTTTCAGCGAGGTGCTGCCCGATCAGAAGGCTGGGATTGTCAACCAATTGAAATCGGAAGGGCGATTTGTGGCGATGGTTGGCGACGGCATCAACGACGCACCTGCCCTGGCGACTGCGGATGTTGGTATCGCGATTGGCACCGGAACGGATGTTGCCATCGCTTCAGCCGATATCGTGCTGATGCGCTCGACGCTCATGGATGTGCCGGTAGCGATCGATCTGAGCAAGAAGACCCTGCGCAACATCAAACAAAACCTATTCTGGGCGTTCGCATACAACGTGATCGGAATCCCGATTGCGATGGGCGTGCTGCACCTGTTTGGCGGGCCACTGCTAAACCCGATGATCGCCGGTGCTGCGATGAGCCTGAGCTCTGTTTCCGTGGTGACAAATGCCCTGAGACTGAGGGGCTACCGCTTCAACGCTGTGTAAATCGCGCTTCGGGGAGCGTTTCTGTTTACGGTGGCTGTGTTGAGGGTTTTGTTCTACCGAAAAAAACTGGCAATTTTGGAACTGCCAGCTCTCATGTCACATTTATGGCACTAAACTTTGCGGCGTAAGCCGATGTTCCTGACGGACATGAACGCAAAGCATACGCCAAGCAGAGCGATGATGACATTAACAGAAAGCATCGCTTTCATGCCGCTCAGTTCCAGTATCCATCCTCCACTCAAGCTGCCCAATACCGTTCCTGCAGCCATCATACTGGTCATGTAAGCCTGACCGGTCGTCTGATCCTTTTTTGCGATAGCTTCGGATGTATAAAAAACGGAGGCGGAAGCAAAAAGCGCAAAGCTGATCATTTGCGTGACCTGGATCAAATAGATCATGAAAACACTGCTTGATAGCGCGTACATCAGAGCTTTCAGCGCAAAACCGATGGCTGCTGTCAGCATCAACGTTCTGGGTCGAAAACGTTTTAGCAGTTTCGTAAAACCGAACAACACCGGCACTTCTACAACCGCCTGGATTGCCAGCGCAATTCCAAGCTGACTGCTGTTTCCGCCCAGGGATTGGATGATCTGCAATAAATACGTATTCAAAATATTATGCGTTGTCAGCATCAGCAAACATGCCAGCAGCATCAAGGTGAAAGCCGGGTAACGAAGGAGAAAACCTTTTTCCAAGCCCTTTACTCTCGGTGCTTTCTCGACAGGCTCTTTCGTGGAAGGCATGAGAAAAACGACAAGAATGAAGAGCAGCGCTATCAATATTCCGGAGATTGGTACCATTTCGACCCCGAATTTTTCAGCCAGCACGCCAATCACAAGTGCCAAAAGCGCATACAGACCAGACCCAATCCCTCTGGCTACGCCAAAATTGATATATTCTCCCGCGTAGCTGTAATAAAAATTAGCGCTGTTGATGAATGGCATCATGGTATTCCCCAGCAAGATCAACAAACCCATAAACACAGCGCCAGCCCAGGCTCCCGGTACGAAGGGCATGACAATGCAGATCACCAAGTAGGGTATGGCCAGCATCAGGATCATATTGCGCCAGGTAAGGCGGCTGCTCCGGTCAGTGATTCCTCCCAGCAGAGGCTGAAGCAAGGCTGCAAGGATGCCAAAAAATGCCGTCACAGTGCCAATTTCCGCATTTCCCAGGCCACGACCCTGAAGATACAAAGAGATGAAGCCGGAGGATACACAAAATAGCATCCAGAACAGACCCTGCAATGCCATATACCGATTATTGATGGTGATTTTCACGATATCTCAGCCTGGATGTGCGAGTTCATTTGCATTGTTCCAAATTTTCCAACGTTAATATTTTAAGATCATAAAAGAGCGTTTTCATCCCACTTGCTCCCTCAAAGAGGCTCGCAACCAGTATTGTATGGACAATTTAGGCTGTGGTATTTGTATTGTAAGAATTGGGATATCCGATTTTCTGTTTTCAGATTGTCACCTTGAGTTTATTGCTCAGGCTCTACTTTTTTCGATAATAGAACTCGCTCAATCAAGTGATTAGCTAATACTAAAAGTTGTAGTGCGTGCTGCTCAGTGTCTTCCCATTCGGACTCATGCGCTCTTGGATTTCTGATACCAGTCATACACCCAGATAGTATAGACATATAACCTAATTGCTCATCTTTCTCAGAAGTGCTTAATCCCTCGTTTAGCTTTAAAATTGGTTTATTACCTGAAAATGCTTTTTGCATCAGGCTTGCCCCGGATAGGCCAGTCGCAGATAAGTCAGCTTTATTCTTAACTACATTTTCTAATAACTTAAATGCTTCCTCCACTGAACGAGCATAATGTCCATCTTTGAACAGTTTTTCTGTTCTATTCCTTAACGTATTATCTGTCACTAATGCATCGTAGAGGATAACTGTTTGCGGATTATGCGGTTCTGATGCTCCTAAAGCAACCAGCTCTGTGTGCATCCTCTTTGCGACTGATAACCCATAGGAGGGTAAATTCATTTACCATCCTCTCCATAAAAATGTTTTGCCATGCTAGCAAATATAGTTTCAATTTGCTCTGGTGTTGAGTCTGGGGATATATGTATCTGTAAGTCTATGTGTAGATTTGGTCGAACTGCTCGTGAGTTTATATTTAAGGGCGGCAAATCTTTATTCTCTAGCCTTTCAGTAACTTGAGCAGAAGCGGCTACATTTGATGATTGCTTTCTTGCTCCTTTTGTGGCAGCAACACTCTTTTTTTGTGAAATCTCTTTTTCTTTTATTTCACCACTTTTTAACAATATAAAAAGTGCTACCATTTTATTAGCAGCGACTTGCCCTACACCGTTACGCATAAACCAATTTTTCGCACTATTTCTATCTACTGTTGAATTGGGAAATAACTCCAATAACTCAGTTGGATACACATTTCTTATGATTACAGAACACGCTTCTCCATATTTGTCATCTAGCCGCCAGTCATTTGCCAATGCAGTCGGTTTATTTTCATCATCGAGCAACCCCATTCGTTTCATGGGATAGATCACGTTGCTATTTGCTGAAGCATCACTGCCTAACGAGAGCAATGTCGTTATATAAGAAGGTGTCACAGTAGTGGGCATACTCGCCTTAAACTTATTCCTTATCGCCCACCAGTTTTTTTCTGGAATCATGGGGTAGCTATTATTGTTTTGTTCTGCCATCGTCAGTTACTCCTTTTACTTCTGTGATCATTTATGCTTGTTTTGGATAATTCTGAATCAGCCAACCCAACGCTTACTTAGCAAAAAAGTCAGAAATTTAGCAAGTTTCATTCATTTATACAGAGAAACCATGTAATCAAGTAACACAATTGTACACGATTCACTTATTCTTGCTCTACTATTTCTTTACATGGTGTTAGAGATTTTATCTCCAACGAATTAATCAAGGTATGCATAATTGAAGTTAGTACCATCTACTCCCACTCGACCGTTGCAGGGGGTTTGGAGCTGATGTCGTAAACCACGCGGTTCACGCCCGGAACTTCGTTCACAATGCGGTTGGAGACCCTCGCGAGCAAATCGTATGGCAGGCGCGCCCAATCGGCAGTCATGAAATCGATGGAAGTGATCGCGCGCAGGGCGATGGCCTCGGAATAGGTGCGCTGGTCGCCCATCACACCCACCGACCTCACCGGCAGCAGGACCGCGAAAGCCTGAGAGCTGCCGCTTATCTTTCCATCCTTGTCGATGTGCATATGCATCAAGTCTGCTTTTTCCAGCTCTTCGTTGAAGATGGCGTCAGCATGGCGGACGATCTCGATCCGTTCGGGGGTCACCTCCCCGAGCACCCTGACTGCCAGACCGGGTCCGGGGAACGGCTGGCGCCAGACCAGCTCGGGCGGCAGCCCAAGCGCTTTTCCGACTGCCCGGACTTCATCCTTGAAAAGGCTGCGCAGCGGCTCAATCAGTTTGAATTTCAGGTCT
>ENA-UPSM01005167-UPSM01005167.1-activated-sludge-metagenome-genome-assembly--contig:-NODE-5167-length-13061-cov-5.304859_pt1 | contig 13061 bp, 15 predicted proteins | sample MGYA00238181_ERZ773283 | MGnify/ENA primary metagenome ERZ773283 (study PRJEB29023, sample SAMN05720199) | activated sludge metagenome | isolation source: Anaerobic digester | place: Japan... | reverse complement strand
GGTCAGGATATTGCGGTAGATCGTATCAGTAAAAGATTATTGATTGCCCATTCTGGTTTGGGTCGTGAAAATCGTCCTATTGCCACCTTTTTATTTGCAGGTCCTTCAGGAGTTGGGAAAACTGAAATGGCAATCTGTCTTGCTGGATTTTTATTTGGTAATCGGGATAGTCTCATTAGATTAGATATGTCAGAATACAAAGAGGAACATAGTATTTCAAAATTAATTGGTTCTCCACCTGGATATGTTGGGTATGAAGAAGAAGGACAATTAACCAGTAAGTTGAGGACACATCCTTATTCCGTTGTTTTACTAGATGAATGCGAAAAAGCGCATCCACGAGTATATGATATGTTTCTCCAAGTTTTTGATGCCGGGAGATTGACAGATTCTAAGGGACGTATGATTGACACCCGTAATGTAATATTTGTTTTAACCTCGAATATTTCAAGCTTTAGTGGTGATTCTTTAAGTAAGCCAGACCAAGTGATTGAAAATGAGACTATATCAAAACTTGGTGAATATTTCCGGGTGGAATTTCTCAATCGAATTGATGAAATAATTGTGTTTAAAACTCTAAAAGAAGACGATTGTAGAAGAATCTTAATTCAACAACTTGATATCTTTTCTCAGAGAGTCATGTTAAAGCAAAAGATTGCCATTACTTTTTCTGATACAGCAATCGATAGTTTGCTTTATAGTGGATACAGTCCTCAATTAGGTGCAAGAGAACTTCAAAGAGTGATTGAGAAAATGATTCAAATTCCGTTGAGTATCGCTCTAACAAAAGGGAATAATAAGAAGGAGTGGATGTTTGATTCAAAGGACAATCAGATTTTCCTAATTTGAAATATGCTACGAAAATCTGAGGTAATGTGATTCAAACTTGTCTTTGCTTTAGTAGCATAATTCCGTTTCAAAAATTAGACACTTTCAGTGTCACAATGGATCCACAACTTCAAAATAGGGTTTTTGACAAATAATTATTTAGGTTGACTTGTGATAAATGCGGTTTTACGCATATTTTTGAACATTCACTTTTGTTTCATGATCAGCAAAGGAACTTTATGATTTGGCTTATACCTACAGAAGATGAGGAGGAAATGCCGGATGTGCCTGATTTTTCTTCTCCTCCTATGCTTCGTTATCGATTTAGAGTGGTAACTATCCTAAATCGGCACCTTGAAAAAATTCAATTTTTCAAAACGGATTTGATAATACAATCATGGAGTTCTTAAAACAAGCAGTGTGGAAAAAAACGTTCAAAAAAAGGGTGTATTCTCAAAGGATATATTCTTTTCGTCTGTTAAGATCGAAGAAGGGTTCCATTGTTGAGTATCGATATTATTACTGGAAATCAATATATGAATTCATTTGGTATAAGTGGAAAGCTTGGAGGTTTTCGTGAGGCAATTTATATTCTTTATCGAGCACCTAAGAGATATGATACAGAATGGAGATGGACCTATATGAATATATTGGGATATAAATTCATCTCTAGCGATAGAAACTTTATTAGTTTTCGAGATGCAAGTGAAGCTCCAATTATCTGCCCACAGGATCACTTCTACAGTTTTCCCTTAATTTTTTGAAGAGTAAGTTTGCTGCGGTTTGGTCCTGACTTGAGATTAATTTGGTTCTCCAAGGGTAAAGAAATCGGTTAAGAATAACGTTCTGCCAATCCCTTAATCCTTTGGGTGATGTTCTGCGAAACCTTTTCTTTTTCGCTTTCGATTTCTTCACGAAGTGTAGCACAATCCATTTATCATCAACGACCTGTGTTCTTACATCGTCCTCAGAAAGAGTTGAATAATTATTGTCTTTCCCTATCCTGTCTATATATCCATGATTGGTTCCCCAATAAACTATAGCCCATGTGATCATTCGTGTTTTTCACATGCCTAAGCCCCATGAACATTATTTCTTTCGTTTTAGACCTTGCTGGCGATTTTTGAGGGAATTTTCGGGAATTTTTACCTCAATTTGTGGATAAGGATTATCCTTTTTTCACTGCACACACAGTAACAATCCCAATAATCGCTGATAAAATTAATGTATGAAAGACACATCACCGAAAGCACAGATCCAAAAGGACAAAGCTCTTCAGGTTCACAAGCTTCTGCTAACGAACCCCAATATGACGCAGGCTGCAGCTTGCGCCCAGGTTAGTATTGATCCGAAGACATACAGGAAATGGATCGCTGAGCAGGATGAAGCGCTTGAAGCCTTTGAGCAAACCCGTATCGAGAATGATCGGGTTGATTACGCTAATTATCTTGTGAAGGAATCTGAGATCTCTGAGCAATTTATTCAGGATGCCATGAAACCTGGTGTTTCGATAACTGAACGCATCAAGGCATTGGAGTTTATTGAAAAGCGAATCGATGTGTTTAGTTCTCGATACCTTACTGTAGATATAGAGGCAGAGCAGGACTTACTTTCAGGTCCAATGCAGGAAATGGGGGGCAGTAATCTTGGAATTAGTGGAAATGACAGTCAGGGGGCAATCCGGACTTCAAACAAAAATGAGTGTTAGCCTTTAGTTTATTTCTTCATACTAACCTATAAAGGAATTCCCAATCAAAATCATTCCAGCAAGTTGAAGAATCTCTAGCGCTTGAAACATAGAACATTATTGCTATAATGACTCCATGACTGGGGAGAGTGGAGCTTTGTAGGCGTGCACCGCAGGATATCCTCCAACACCCAAAATCAGGGGGAGGACAGCCCAAAGTAGCGCTTTATGCGATTTCTTTTTTTCCATTTTTCTCCTTATTTCTGTCGAGATGATTTCAACCGGCTCCGTTGCGACGGAGCACAACCCAGGCAGTATGAACGAGGATGTAGAGATATCCATCCAGATGAACCTCTTGTTGACGTATTCAGCGTCGAATTCGGTGCACAATGAAAACAGGGTATGGCTACGCCCGATATTTGCCAGAGACAGGTGATACAGGGATGACCCGGATGGAATGATGGAAGTTCTGGCCATACATTTCACGCTGATTAACCATGATGGGGCGCGACCCGACGAGGTTCATTTAACGGATATGTAACCAAACTTTCAGTACTCAATTCGCAGCTCCACGCCATCATTTTCAATTGATCGCTGAGCAGTTTCCAATATTTTGACAACCCGTAACCCATCATCCCCATTGCTTCTTGGTTCTTGATTATAAAGAATGCAATTAATAAAATGGGAACATTCAACCCTTAACGGCTCTTCCCATGCGACTGGATAAGGTATTCCTTCACCATAACGATATGAAGCACGAAACTCCTCTGGTGTAACTGAATATGGCGGAACTTCGACACCTTTATCAAATATCATTACTTTGCTATCCGAAATGTCATCATATACCAACATTTTCTTTGAACCAACAATTGTTGTACTTCGTTGTTTCACTGGATCGAGCCAACTGACTCGTAAATTTGCGAGAATCCCACTCTTAAATTTCAATGTCATATAAACCACCTCCTCATATTTGCTTTGGCGGTTTACAAAATTCGAACCAATAGCACTGACTTTTTCAGGATTCTCTTCTAATAAAAAGCAAAGAATTGAAAGGTCATGAGGAGCCAAATCCCACATTACGTTAATGTCTGCTTGTAGTAGTCCAAGATTCACGCGGGTCGAATTAATATAATAAATATCTCCAAGTTCTCCAGATTGGATAATCTTATGGACAGCTTCCACCGCGGGATTGTATTCAAAAGTGTGACCTACCATTAATTTCAGGTTTTTTTCTTTAGCGATTGACAATAACTCAGAAGCTTGGGTTGAGTTCATCGTTATTGGTTTTTCTACCATCACATGTTTTTCGGCAAGCAGTGCGCGTTTCGCTAATTTATAATGAGTACGAACTGGTGTAGCTATTACTACTGCATCAACTGAACCATCCATCAGATCGTCACTGTTTTGTGAGGTCTTGATACTTGGAAATATCTTTGTCGATTCAGCCAAACGATCTAAACTTTTGTCGACAGCCATGACAAAATCTACTTCTGGTAAGTTTGCAAAATTTCTCTCCAGTTTTGGTCCCCAATAACCCAAACCGATAAGACCGACCCGAACTTTATTGCGAATATTTCCCATATTATCCTCTCCCTTTGCCAAATAGCATTTCAAATGGAGTTTTCATGATGATTTTTATATCAAGCCAAAGACTCATACGCCTGATGTAATTTAAATCTAAACGCACCATATCATCAAAACAAACCGTATTATGACCGTAAACTTGCCACAAACCAGTAATCCCCGGAAGAACTTCAAGCCTTCTTTTATGCCACTCTTTATAGATTTCATATTCATACGGTAGAGAAGGTCGGGGACCCACAATGCTCATTTCTCCACGTAATACATTTATGAGTTGTGGCAGCTCGTCTAGTGAATATTTCCTTAATATCCTCCCAAGTCCTGTTATCCTTGGATCAGACTTCAACTTTAGTGAGTTTGCCCCCAGATCTTCTGGACTACAATTTTCATGTATTAACTTTTGAACATACTCCCGATGAATATCGGGAGCGTTCTCTAGGCGCATAGATCGAAATTTCAGCATTTCAAATAATTGACCATTTTTCCCTACCCTTTTTTGTTTGTATAATATTGGGCCAGGTGAAAAGAAGTGAATACCCAAAGCAATGCCAATCATAAGAGGACTGAATAAAACTAATATAATGAATGCCAATAAAATATCTACCCCCCGCTTTACTGGTAAATAGAGATTTTTTGAATCGCGAAGATTTTCCAATTTTTTTATACGCGCGTAAATAGAATCGCTCATTTGTACCCTCTTTATTATATTAGCTTAATTTATACTTCTAAGAAATTTTGCGGGGTTTCCTGCAACGATAGTAAATGGGGCTACATCCTTCGTCACCACACTGCCTGCACCGATTATTGCCCCCTCACCAATATGTATGCCACATAAAATTGTGGCATTAGTTCCGATTGAAGCCCCTTTATCAACCACTGTGGGTATTACTTGCCAGTCTTCTTCTGTTTGAAGGATCCCCTCCAAATTTGTAGACCGAGGGTATTTATCATTTATAAACTTTACTCCATGTCCTATAAATGCATTATCACCGATTGTTACTCCTTCACAGATGAATGTGTGACTTGATATTTTTACTCTTTTTCCAATTTTCACCCCTTTTTGAATTTCCACAAAAGTACCTATTTTACTATCGTCATCGATCTCGCAACCATATAGGTTTACAAATGCAAATATTTTGACATTATTGCCTAGCTTAACATCATCAGAAATCCGTGAGTATTCCATATCCCCTGCCATCTCCCTTGTTTAAAAAATTTATTTACTGTTGCACTTGAGCAGTTGCTCGCATACATATTCAATCATATCTGAGTTAATATGTGGAAACATAGGAAGAGAAAGGATTTCAGCAGCAGCAGTTTCTGATTCAGGGAAATCGCCTTTGGTGTATCCCAAATCACGATATGCTACTTGCAGATGAAGAGGTACTGGATAGTGCAATCCGCAGCTAATACCGCTTTCCGCAAGGGATTTCATTACCTCGTCACGGTTCTTTACTCTGACCACAAATAAATGATAGACATGCTCGCGGCCTTCAGGCACAAAGGGTATTATTATTTGATCAAAACCTTTTAAGAATTTTTGATAGAGATTGGCTGCTTCTCGCCTTTTCATGTTCCATTCGTCAAGATTTTTTAGTTTAATGTCCAGGAAAGCACATTGTAGAGCATCTAATCGAGAATTCCATCCATCAGGAGTAGTATGAATATATTTCTGATTCGAACCATGGTCGCGCAACATCCGCATAAAGTTGGCCACATTAATGTCATTAGTAGTTACCGCTCCACCTTCTCCAAGTGCACCTAAGTTTTTACCCGGATAGAAACTAAACCCAGCTGTCACCCCCAACGTGCCTGCCTTATAAGTAGTTCCATCCAAGGTATAAGTCGCACCGTGGGCTTGTGCACAATCCTCAACAACGACCAGGTTGTACTTAGCCGCTATTTCAAGAATTGGCTTCATATCCACCATCATTCCAAAGAGGTGCACCGGTAAAACTGCTATTATTGTTTTTCCAGTTTTTCCGTCGATTCGATGACCACCAATACCCAGGCGAGTATTATTTTCAAGGTATTCCTCTAACAAGAATGGCGAAAGGTGATACGTCTGTTTGTCAATATCAACAAAAATTGGGGTTGCCCCAATCATGGTGATTGCTTCAACAGTGGCGATGAATGTATTGGGTACAGTTATTACTGCATCACCTTGTCTTACGCCCGCTGCCATTAAGGCTAGCTTCAGCGCATCTGTTCCGGAAGCACAAGCAATGGCATTCTTTACCCCACAAAACGAAGCAAAATCTTTTTCAAAGGTATCTACATAGGATCCGCCTATGAAGGAAGACCGGTCCAATATATCTTGAAAAGCTGCTTCTAAAGCCGGACGAACTTCTTCATGCATGGCATGCAGATCAACAAATGGTACTTTCATGTAGATTCTCCTTTTACCGTATGATTTGAAATATCAACCACAGTGAAAATAATTGTGGGTCACACTCGTTTTTCATAAAGATCCCAATACAAATCTGCATATACAGAAGCGATTCGATCCCAACCGTATTCCAGGTGAATCCTTTGTTTTGCTCTGGTAGATATTTTGATGAATTCGTTACAGTTGTTTATTGCCCACTCCAATTTTTCTTTGAGAGAATCAATATCATTTGAACTAAAATAAGCGAAATCTTCACCAAAAATCTGGAAATTTTCTGAAATATCACTTGCTATAACCGGCACACCTAATGAAGCTGCTTCCAATAAAACCATCGACATTGCTTCTACCAACGATGGAAAAATCAATCCAATTGATTGAGTCATCAACCCAAACAGCGTTTCGGGTTTTTTAATCAATGGCTGGAAGAAAATGGATGAGTCAGCGATCTCCCGTAAATGATTTGCATATTCGTGGGATTGTTCAATATCGCCCACAATCAATAATGGTATTTTCTCTTCTAATCTTTTGATGGCTTCAATAGCCAAATGTGCCCCTTTGGTAGGATCAATACGCCCAGCGACAAAGAGAAAGTACTGTTTGGGTTTCAACTTATGATCAGATAAAATCTGAAGGGCTGCATCTTCATCCGGATGATAATCAAGGCTTACACCATTGGGTATGTATTCGATCTTCTTACCAAAACGAGCAAACAGATTATTAGCGTCGTTAAGGGATACAGAGGTGACAACATCAGAAAATGTTACAAAAGGTTTATCTAGCAAACGGAGCATTTTTTTGGCAAGAGGATTCCACTTTGATCTCCAATAAGCATAGCCATGAGCCGTTGAGATCACATTATATTTCAACTTTAACATTGGTAATACAAAGCTCGCTTCGATATTATGTAAATGAATTAAATCGAAGTCATCTGACCTAATGGAATTAATTGCGCTTATAATAAATCGACCAGGTGCTTGAGAATATTTTCCTCCGAGTGAACTGATTCGAAGAATATTTACCCCTGGTAAAGTAAAATCAGGGGGGGTGAATTTTGTATCACAATAAACATATGGATTTATTCCAAAAGCCGGCATTCTTGTTACTAATGCCTGAACCACCCGGTCGACTCCAGCCTGGGCTGGAAGACCTTTAATGCCGATATAAGCAACATTTATGTGTTTATTCATGAAAATTATCGGTTTTGGTAATTTTCTTGATAATGCAAATCGTCTTTATGCTCTATCTGATATTCATTTTTATGGTTAATGTTTGAAGAACGAAGAGTAATGTGACTATCTTTGTAAATTTCTTCATAATTAATGTATTTATCGAATGGTATTTGGAGCCCTAACATGATCCTAATCTTGTTAATCATTACCCAAGCCAGCGGTCCCCATTTTGGGAGTTTTGCATTTCGGGGATTGCGCATGGCAGTTTTTGCCGATCCGACCATCCAACAATTTTGTTTGCAGGCAGCTACCTTATGACGAATACCTTTAGCGATAGAGCTTTCAAAAATTTCATCCCATTCTTGAATCATTAACGAACCGAGCTTCAGGTCGGGGCGAACATTGCATGCATACATATCAGAGAATGGATCAATGAATACAAAATCTGTTGCAGCCGTACAGGTTAATAATCGATCTTTTCCAAGCACTTTGTTGATTAACCCGAGATTTAAGTATCCACGAAACCAATTTTTCACGTTATTTGTTTTCATCTGTGAAATGATTAATGATTCAATGGCCTGAGCAGTTTTCAACCGATCATAAGGGATATTATTGCTTTTATGAAATTGAAAACCGTTATGTAATGTTGATGTAGCTAATTCGAAGCCATTCTTCTCTGAAAAATCAAAAAGACCAACTAAATCTTGCAGATTGTCATCTTGAATCGTAATAGCAAAGCCTAAGTCAAGCCCACCCAATTCTTGTAAGCGACGTAAACCATTAACTTTTGTACCAAACCCATCTTTTTCGCCGCGAATTGAGTTATTCGTTATTTCAAAACCCTCAAGACTGAATCGAACTTTGATATTCGGATACTTTTTAATTATCGACTCCAGACGTTCAGGAAATAAACCATTGCTACTGATCTCAAGAGTCATCGCTTTGGGGTAGAGAAGATCCACTATTTCGTTAAGATCTTTACGCAAAGTGGGTTCCCCACCGGTCAGGTTTAAATAATCAATACCCGAGGGAATTTTTGACAAAGTTTCGAGATTAACCTCTTCTTGAGGAAGAGTAGGGGTTTTCCATATATTGCACATAGAACAATGTGAATTGCAGCGATAGGTCAAAATAACTGAAACATCCATAATATAATATCCTTATTTATTCTGTAAATTCTGCTAATGCAAGCGAATTGATTCTTTCGGAAACAGATTCCATATTAAAGTATTGGATATATTCAAAACTACCTTTGTATGAGATGATCTTTGAGGGATTCCCGATCACAACGGCCCTGTCAGGAACTGATTTGGTTACTATGACACCAGCTCCAAATGCTGCATCATTTCCTATATGTATGCCATCAATAACAATTGCATTAGGGCCTATATAAACCCGATCACCAATGACCGGTAGACCGGCATTTTTACCCCCGTTCATTATTCCTATAGTACTTCCCCTGGGAAATATTACGATTTTCTCCCATTTTCGTTTTGGGATTGATAGTAATTGGGCCAAAATGCGAAATATGTAAACCAGATCCGATATCAGCTTCCCAGGGTAAATAAAAGGTAACTTGGTTGTTAAACATAATAATCTCCAATATTCGAAAATTTACGAGCACCATAAAACCCTGTGTGAAAAAAACAATAAAATTGCATTGGTTTCATTTGAGATTTCAAACCTCTAAGAATCTCTATATAAAGATAGCATAATCAGTGCATGACCTTTGCAAAATGGTAAGAAAATATCTAAAATGAAGCACATTCTAAATATTACTTTATCATTATCAGTTAAACTTCTCAGATTGAATCCAGTCAATAACGTTGCTTATACCGTTTTCAAGATTGAATTTTGGAATAAATCCTAATTTTGAAATTTTCTCAATGGATGAGACCCAAATATCCGGATCACCAGTTGTATTTTCTTCGTGAATAAATTTGGGTGAGCAATTAAGTCTAGTAGCAATGATAGAAATTAGATCATTAATAGAAATTGAAATCCCAGATGCAACATTATAAACCTCACCTTTTAATTCAGCTTCTCTAGCAACTAATAAAAAAGCATCAACTACGTCACGAATATATAAAAAATCACGCTTTTGGAGTCCATTTCCAAGAATGTGAATTTCCTGATTATCTCTTAATAACTTCATTATGGAGTCATAAACAACTAAATTTCTTTGTCTAGGTCCGTATACAGAAAAAACCCGCAATGAACATGCCTGAACCCCATAAAGTTTGCTATAGACATCCACGTATCTTTCTGCTGAAAGTTTAGCAACACCATAAGGAGAAATCGGTACAGTTGGATCACTTTCAGACATCGGTAAATACATTGGATTGCCATAAACAGCTGCAGACGATGGAAAAATAAACTTAGTATCTAATGAATAATTCCGTATCACATCCAGAAGTTTTAGGGTGTTAAATAATGTGCTATAAAAATCACTCATTGGGTTTTTGACTGAATCCCCTACTTTTGCATTAGATGCAAAATGGAAAATATAGTCAAAATGATTATTCTTAATTAATTCTGTAAAAACAGGAGAGTCAATATCATACTGGAATAGATCAATTTGGCCTTTACTTTTTTCAAGATTTTTAAGAATGCCTGATCGAAAATCATCTGCCACTGTAACATCAGCATGAAGCTCGACCAATTTATCGACTAAATTGCTGCCGATAAATCCACCACCTCCGGTAATCAGCACTTTATTACCTTTCCATTCCATTATTATTCTCCCCTTCAAATATTTTGCTTAATTTCCTGGCATTATCAACGGAAAATTTTTTTTGAATAATCTTACGATTCTCCTCGCCTTGATTTTGTCGCTCACACGGATTATCTATGAAAAATTGAATTGCCTTACTTAATTCATCAATATCGTTCTGTTCAACAATTATTTGTTTTACATACTCAGGAATTCCAGCATGGTTTGTGGATATGACTGGTTTTTCAAAAGCCATTGCTTCCATTAGTGCAACTGGTGTTCCTTCTAGAACATCTGCATCAATAGAAGGCAAGCAAAACAGGTCGCAAGCTTGATATAAACAAAATAGTGCTGGTTCTGGCATATTGCCCCAAAATATTACCTGATTTTCCATCTTTAACTGCTTTACTAAATCCGGAACATCCACATATATACTATCAGTTCCTCGGTTGCCAACTACCCAGACTCGAACGTCATCCCTATGTAATTTCTTCACTGCTTCAAACAATACCCGATGGCCTTTTCTAACAGCAAATTGTGCAACAATTAGAATATTAAACGTCTTTTGGGGGCAAACCTTATTACTGTCCAATATTAATGGAATTAATGCAATTTTTGACTCTGGAACTTGAAATTTATTAATTAGAATTTTTTTATTAAATTCACAAATCGTTATGATTTTATCGCATTCATCTAGAGCAATCCCAAACAAAATCTTATTTGGAGCAATATATAATCCATCCGCATAAATTGTTACAGTTAAAGGAATCTTCAATAATCTTTTACAAAAAAAACCTATATTGAATGAACGTAAACCCTCGATGCAATGAATTCTGTGAATATTCTTTCTCCTCATATCAAAAGCAAAATCGCACGCAATAAAGAAATCTACCAATGATCTAGTCTTTAGCGATAAATGTAAGCAAGCAAAGTATTCCTTCCAAAAAATGAATAAATAGAGGAATTGCCGAATAATAATCGCTACAGGTTTCATCCTGTAAACAGGATCCTCGGGCATATACAACCCTTTAGAATATTTAGTTATATAAAAAAAGATTTGATAATCCATCAGTTTTAACTCATGGATCTCGCGCGCAACAAATGACGGTATCCCTTTCTTCATTGAAGTGATATATGCTAGTTTGGGTTTCATATATCTGCCAAATTCCTTCGTATTTATTAAGTGTCCCTATCTTCTTCGTATAAATTTACTGATTAATCTCAATTTCACAATTCTCTGGTAAGATATATCTTATTGCCTATATTCTTAATAATGCATCTGAGAGTTTTTGCGCGGAATGTGACCAGGAATATTTAAGTGATAATTCTTTAGCTTTTAAACCCATCGTTGGTAGTAATTTTGCATTCTCATATGCAATGCAAATCGATTTTGCCAATTCTTCTTCTGAAGAATCCTCTGCCCAAAAAGCAACCCCTTCTTCAGGTACATAATCCGTATGACAAATCACGCGAGTTAGAATAACTGGTAATCCGGCAGCCAGGTATTCAAATAATTTTATCGGAGTACCTGTTCGGAAAATTTCAGTGTCCGGGAAAGGAATAACTCCAATATCCGCTGCTAATAATAATTGAGGAACTTTGTCATAAGGAACAGAAGATAAGACAGATATTGTTCCATTCCCATACGCATTCGCAAAATCCTCTAAATCCACTTTTGCGTCACCTTCTCCCACCAAAGTTAGGGTGATGTCAGAATATTTTTTTTGGGCTCTAACCAATGCTTTACACAATATCAATAAATTTCTGGGTTTATGTAGTGCACCGATATATATTAATTTTAAGGGATATTGTTCGCTAATATTTCGTGGTTCTTTTTGAAGAGATGTATCAAATCTTTGAAGATTTACACCTGCAGGCCATGTACCAAGTAGTTGAGATGTTGGAACATTTTGAACTTTAGCCATATATTCGGTATTTGAAGTCTGACCATCTGCAAAAATTGCTCCAAACCTATGGGCTATTGCAAATATCATAATCTGTCGTTTTCCTGCAGGTGAATAATTGTCCATCGGAACTGTTCGCGAATCTAACACATATTTTGGTTTCCATTTCTTCATCTTTCTAAATAATGAAAGTAACGGTAAAAATAGAGCTGTCGTTTGGTGCATTAAGATAACATCAAATTCTCCCCAATTTTTTATTAAGAATTGAAATAGTTTGAAGTGGAATACTAATATCCGTAAACCCATCTGGGTAGGGCAACTAATTATGACATGCTTAAAACCAAAATTATATCTTTTGTAATCGTTAGAAACGAGAGTCACCGACCACCCAATTTTTACTAATTCATCAGATGTTTCAATCCAGGTTGCTTTATCTAAACTCTTTTCAAGAGAGCCGCAATATACCCATAACAATCTTTTTTTCTGCACGGTCATATTTTGTATTCTAAACTTTTCTTATTTTGCTGTTGAAAAATATATCCTAACAAGGTCCAATAAATTATCATTGGCGCACCTAATATCCATGAAGAGGAATACCAAACCCATATTGGCCAAAAAAGTGAAAAAACAAATAGAGCATTAATCAAGCCAAGGTGATTAGGTGAATTACTACTTCTAGAGAGTGCGGCCAAATTAATCAAAATCAGAATTACAGATAGAGCAAAGGATATTATACCAAGGATTCCGTATTCACCCAATAGTACGGTAAGGCTAGTGCCAGAAACATTAC
>ENA-UPSM01005161-UPSM01005161.1-activated-sludge-metagenome-genome-assembly--contig:-NODE-5161-length-13074-cov-6.057608_pt1 | contig 13074 bp, 12 predicted proteins | sample MGYA00238181_ERZ773283 | MGnify/ENA primary metagenome ERZ773283 (study PRJEB29023, sample SAMN05720199) | activated sludge metagenome | isolation source: Anaerobic digester | place: Japan... | reverse complement strand
CCCATTCGTTGTCAACCGCCGGCGGTGACATCGGTGGCGGCATAGTTTGGGGCGCCCGTTGCTCGGAGATGATTTCCCACTCGCTCATGTCATTCAACCTGTATTGGCTTGCCGTTTCTAAGAGTCCACACCTGGTTGTTCCTAAATCTCGTATGCACTCCTTCTCTGAGAAGGTTGACCGGCGGTCCTTGGGGCGATGCTGGCTGTGGCCCCCCTGCGTTCACTCTCCCCGGCATCTTCGGCATCTTCCAGGTCGAGTCGGCCTGCCACAGCTTCTTGTTCGTTCCAGGGAAATAGCGGCCATATTTTTGCTCTTGCAATGTTTGGTTGCCTGATCCTTCCAGGATATCGTTGATCTGATTTTTAATGTCCTCGTTTTCTATTTGTCCCTGGTCTCCCGCATGTTTGTTGAATAATGCCATTGCCTTGGCGTAGCCGGCCAATCGTTCCCTCTGTACTTTGTCGGCCTCTGCCCGTCCCAGTCTTTCTATCTCCTTCTCCTCCGAACTGCGCCTACCGGCATTAATTAGAGCCGCTTTCCCCGTATCTATATAATGTGCAGCATGTGCTTTCTCCTTTTCAAGTCTCGCCTCCCGTTCTTCGGTAGTTGGAGTTTTCCCTTTTATTTCATCGAGCTTGGCTTGTCTTAGCTGATTTTCAATCCACCCTTTCATTTGATCTATAGTGACTTTGTTTGACGGATTGGTGGCGTTGTGGGCCTTCACCGCGTTTTCGAAATCCCCCCTTTCCATTAACTTGGCCACTTCTTGATCTCGTTTTTCGTCTAATTTTTCCAACAGGTCCAGTTTGCCGAACTTGGCGTAAACCCCCCTTGCGGCCTTATACTGAGCGATCTTTTTGTCCAAGGGATCGTAAGACCGATCTGCCGGGAATTGATTTTCTATGTCCGCCATCTCTACCATCATCGAATCATTCAGCAGCTTATCCTTTTTTGCGGCTTCTACCTGGTAATTGGCCAACTCTGCCTGCCTATCATACAAAGTCCCTCGCTTTGCCAATTCATCGCCTAACGCCGTTTTATACGCCACATCGGCGGCTGTTTCCTGGCGCTTCCTGTCCGCTTCCATCCCCGCAGGAACACCTTTCGCTGCCCCGCCCATAAAATCAAGCAACCCAGCCATTACACGACCTCCTTCATCACGTCCATAGATGTCCTGGCCGCGTCTAATAGGCACTGACCGGCATCATGGGGGATGTAAAGTTTAATGCCCAAAGCGATCTTGGAATAAGCCACAACGAAACAGACCCGCAGATAAACAGCGGAAACCGCTTCGTTTGTCCACGTAGTTTGGTGCTGGGCAATTTTACCCCTGACATGTTCCGCAAAGTGAAAGACCAGATGCTTTTTAAGGAATGGTTTGATCTTAGGGAATCTCTTGCACAGACTTACAATCATCCGCCCCATCTGGTAATACCCAATCAGAGTGGTGTAACCGATATTGCCTTCTTGGACATACTGTTTGGCATTTCTCACTTCCTCGGAATCTTTCCCGTAGAACCGGGAAAAGAGAATGCAGCACGAAAGTCCGAACAACTGGCCAACGCCATGCCCGACAGACGATACCCAATCAGTCACCGCGGGTATCAAGTCGGTCCTCACTTGTTCGGCGGCATCTCCTATCACCTTTGGCACTGCTTCGGATGCCGCCGCCACCATTGCCGCCGGGACAGCTACCTGGGGGCCAAAGGGAGCAAGGGCGGTCCCTACGCCAATCGCACGGCCAGCGTTCCGCCCCATCGCCTGGCTGGAATAGTCGTTAGGCATGACGCTCGATCCAATGTAACTGCCGGTTATGCCACCGGCAATAGCTGCCGGGCCTTTTATCCAGTTGGAAACATCAGGGGCCGCAGATTTCAAATTTATAGCCATGCCATCCCTGGTGATGCCTATTCCGTTGCCGATGTTGGTGATCGGAGGAAGATTGCCGGCGCTTGCATTTAGGTCTGCATATCCAGAATACATATCAGGGGCGCTTACCGAAGTCGGTGCGCTGACCCCTTCGCCTGCGCCCGGAGCGCCAACTACCTTGCCTGGGGATGTGATGCTCACCGCCTCGGACATGGTTTCGGCCATAGGGACATTCGCCCCTGGACCAGTGTTGCCGCTTCCGGCAAAGTACCCTTTGGCCTCCAAATCTGCCAGCTTGTTCAATATTGCGTTTTGGGCAGCTCCTCTGGCCTGCCCGGTAACTACCCCTTTGGCGATATTTTTGGTTATATCCCATGCCCCCGGTTTTTCCTGAGCAATGGCATAGTCGGCGGGGCTCATGGCAGAGGGGCTCATGGCAGAGGGGGCGCCGGGAGTCATCAGGTCCACGTAAGACGACGTAGGGGACGACGCCGGGAGAGAGACGGTCCCTCTGTTCATGGGGGTGGAGACTCCTCTTGCCCCACGTCGCGCCGCGGGGTGGCTGTAAGGGCTAATGGGTTTGATAGTAGGCATACAGGCCTCCTTTATTAAGCGTTATTATGTATAACTGGCGCCGTTCTTAAAAAGGTAACTCATAAAATTGTCCCACCATGAAGGATCATATTTGTTGGCGATTGTATCAGCCTGGTTAATTCCTTGCGCGGGAGTGTATTCTGTAGTGGCGACCGATGGGGCATTGTTCCCTGATGCCCATTTCCACGCATCGCTGATTGCGCCCGAGACAGTTTTCCTCGCTTCCGGGTTCAGAAATACCTGCGTTCCGGTGTTGAGCAATCCCGAACCGATGTTGGCCCAAGCCTGTCCTTTGCGGTAATCGTCGAGAGCGTCTATCTCTCTGTTGCGGTAAGCGGCGGTTAACCGGTTTCCTTCCGCAGCATTTGCGAGCGCTCCCTGCCAGTAGGCGTTCTGGTTCTTGTTTTGTTCGCTCTGGATATCCAGAGCCCGCCGCTTGAGGGCATCGGCGTATCTCTCTTTCAGGTCGGCATCAACTACTCCTGCGATATCCGCTTCGGTAGTAGGCACCCCTAACGCTCTGCGCTGGTTCAAATATCTTCTGTATTTGTCCAGCGGATCGAAGCCTATATATGCCATATCGTCCTCCTTATGTGCTGTGTTCCCTTGCTATCTGGTATGTGTAGCCTATCACCAACGGCTCAAACCCTGTTGTTTCTGATGTGCTCTGCGTGATGCTAAGCGATCCCGAATGAAGCACCCCCTCCAAATGCTGCGAGGAGGCGGGGAAAGTGGCTACCTTGTTGGCCACCCGATGATCCGTTTCCTGGTTGGTTATCGTCACCCCGGAAATTGGCGAAGACCCCGTATATCCATCGACGGCGTGGGTATAGGTGATATTGGCCGCATGGCTCATCGACTTGAGGATCATGTATAGTTTCCGGGGGATGGTCTCGTCGAATATGTTCCCCTCGATTAGCGGAAAATCGCCGAGAGTAGCGGTGCAGGTTATGGCGGTGCCATCAAAAGTCGCACCATAGTTAAGCCGGTACACGAATCCATCGGTATGGGCGCCATCCGTAGCCCCGTTGCTCATGCCATAGATATATTCGTTCCCATAGGTATCGGTACACACACAGGCCGATTGGAGCAACATTGTGGAGGGGCGGGCAACCTCAAACCACTTCCACCTTCGGTAATCGAATACCATCTCCTTGTTGAGGGTAGTGGATGAACCGGTGGCCAGCAGCCAATGATAGCACTCGTTGACGGGGTCGACAAAGCCCCATGATTTGGACAGCATTGCCGTATTGATATGAGTGGTTGCGTTCTGATCGAACAGATCTTCGATATCATGGTGAATAGGTATTGGTGCGCGGCCATCAGACACATATATGCCGCTGTTGCCCTGCCAGATCGCCACGTTCCTGGACTGGAGGGCGGCAGGCACTTTGGTTTCTGGCAGATTGATCATCCGGATTGTGTTAGGAGCTGGGCAACCAATGGTATTGCTTACCACATACCTGCCCCAATCCGGGGCTACCCCGGCAATAATGTACATCCGAGAGTTAGAGAAGAACAGGATCAGGGAATAAAGGGAGCTGAAGAACTGGCTGTACAATTCCACCGCCCCGTTGATTTCGTCCTCAAACTCCAACTCGTAGGAACTCTCCCCGTTGAACGCTTGGGAGGTGAAGGGGGACGACACAATGGCCTTGTTCCCATTACCGTCTTTATCCCCGCACAAGAATAAGGAGTTTTGGGCGTAGAGGGGGAATTTATATTTGCCGATAGTCTTCTGTTTTGGGATTGACGATACATAGTTAACATACACTGTTCCATCTAAGTTCTTGTCGAACACTAACTTATAATAGTACATTTCTTTGTCGGTGAGAATTTTTGTTTTCGCCTCTGAAGCGTCCGAAGGCGGAGTCCAGCTAATGGTGCCGCTTTTGGAGAAGCTGATTCCCCCCGAAGCTGTTCCGTCTGTTACTGTGCTAATCGCCATCCACTCTGCCCCATTCCAGTAGTAAACGGCCAGAGTAGTGCTGGCAGTGCTGTTAGTGTTCGATCCCCCAAATAACACATTGATGGCGGTAGTTCTCTCCGCGAATCCAGCGTATATATACTGTGTATTGGCAGTTAAATTACTCAGGTCTGCATAAGTTGTGGCGTCGTTGCTATCGAAGTCCTCCTTGTGCACGTTGGTAGTGTAATCCTCGTCGGTAGTTTTGTGGAGGATAAACGACCAGCAATTTCTTTCCACGCCATCCCAGATGTCTTTTATGCCCTGAAATGGGGCGTCAACTGTTACGTGGTATATCTTTGCCGATCCCGCAGACAAAGAGAAGTTATACCAGTATAGGAAGTAGCCGTTGGAATACCTTGGCGCCGCTAAACCGACCGTCGTCACCCACGTTACAGTGCCAGTCACGGCAAGCGACTTGCCGCCCGAGGAGGTGTTGTCGGTTATGGCATGGCTGACAAAACTGACCCCATCCCAATATTTCATAGTAAGGGTGGAAGAGGTGGAGTTCGCTTCCGACACATATACTTTCATGCCCTTGAGGGGCAAGGTGGAGCCGACGAGAAAATCGCGTCGGGCGTCTGTATAGGCGGCGGTAGGAACACTAAAGTTTGCTGTCCACGGGCATTCTCCGTTTATGAATCGAAACTCGTCTATCCAACCGTTTACATAGTGAGATACTCCACTATCGGTTACGCATCTGCCAATAGAGAATACGTCAGCTATGTTTGGCCATGATGTCGCAGACACTACGGCAGCACCTGTAGCAAGAGTCCCGTTTACAGTAACTGCCCAGGCATTTGCATTGCCTCCCCACCCGCGAATAAGGGCAATATGGTACCAGGTGGAGGTTGTAAATGCGGCTGAAGTGCCACCCACTAAATAAGCGTGACTTAATATTTGCACATCAGACGCCCCGTCCTTGAAGTGGAGATCAAAAAAATGCTTCGTCCCCCCGCCCGCTTCGTAGGCCACTATTTGAAATAAAACATAATGAGTTGAATCAGCCCTCTGTCCAAATATCCCGGCGGCATCAGTTCTGGCGCCACTTATATCTTCGGGTACAGCGTTAAACCTTATCCAGAAATCGCAGGTCATCAAGTTTGACCCGACGGCAAAATCGGCGTGATCGGGGGTGTCGACCCAGTCGCTATTCCCGTCGAGCAACAGGGATGAGTAGCCGAATTTATACTGGGAAGTGTCAAGCTGTGCCGTCCCGCGGGCAGTAAAGGTTTTGGGAGTGTTGGAGGAGTCGGTAATTGGAGACGTGGCTCCGTCAGCCCCGTCAAAATGAAGCATGGTCTTCACATTTGAATCTATTCCGCCACCAAGTATTACATAATCAACAGTAGAGCTGCTTATTGCTTCTTTTGTGGCATCAATAGGATCCGTCGCATCAGTAGTGATGGCTGCCGTGGAAGTAATAAAAGCCCCGATGCGACCCTCGGTTCCAGGCCACAGACATACATCCGTCCCGTTACAGTAGGCCAGCGATCCGTCCGGACTTGTGGAAAACCGGGGGAGTTGGGACGCCGCTGTGTCAGTGAAGAGGGCGGTGCCGGCGAAATTCCCCGCTGAGGGGATGGCTGTTGTGTTCTCGTATACTTCCCCGTCGTGATGCAGGATCACGTGCGACTCGGCAGGAATGTCTTTTTTGAAATGGAACAAGGAAGTTTCCTTGGAGGTCAACCAGATGGCAGTGTGGTTGATTTTTGTGTGTCCCTTAATGGACTTGACGTGGGTGTCGGTGTAACGCATATTAGTCAGGGCACGGAAGTTCGTCCCGATGGTCGCCGGGTCCTGGTTGGTGATCAACTTGCCATCCAGGGGGATCATCCTCCTTTGCAACTGGACATCCTGGGCCTGCATCAGATTGGAGGTGTCCAGCTCTGTAGTAGACGAGGGAACACCAAAAGGCTGCTCGTCCTGGGCCTGATTGACCTGGGACGTATCCAAGCCGGCAAACTGGTTGGTCAGGCCAGCGGGAACCTCGTCTTGGGCCATAGGGATTTCCGCATTCGATGTGGCGGGGGGCTGCTGCCATATATGCTCTCTCTCGGCCATGTCTATCCTCTCGACGGATAATCGTTGATTCTGCCGATGTCGCGGCTGCCAGGAGTGATCTCGTACTTGTCCATCCGGTGGAAGTTGACCTCCGCTTCGTACATTCCCAAAAGTTGAGCCGCCTTGTCATACTTTCCATCTCTGGACAGGCACATGGCAGCGGCGTAGAGCACGGCGAGGAAGCGGTAAGGGATGGCGATGACGAATTCGTCCGATGGAGTAGCGGTGACGGTAAGCACCGGGGTAGAGGTGCGATTCAATATTTCCCCATTGTGGAACAGGTAGGCTGTGGTAGGAGTAAAGAAGAGGACACCTGCGGCGTTGTTGCCTGCTCCCCAATCTCCGGAGGTGGTCTGGAACCCGGTCACGGTGCCGGTATGGCCGGAGGAGGCCCCGGTCAGGGTTTCCCCGATCACCGGAATCAGCGAACCGGTATTGAAGGTCAGCCAGTAATCCGGGGGCGGGTTGTGCGCGTACATGGTGGCGCCATACGTGGTGCCCGGCTTGGGTTCAAACAATATGGATTTGCCACTGGAGGTCGACCCCGATTCCGTCCAGTATTGAGGAATCGCCCCGGAGACGGGAACCCTCCCCATGCTCTCAGGAAGTATCTTGAACAGGGCGATGGAGTTGCATTCTACCGCCTCGATGCTGTATGCCCGGTGGCCAGTAGTGCGGGCGGAGGCGATAGTAAACGGCATGGCCAGCTTGATGCACTTCATCTTCATAGCCATGTCCCGCTGTGCCTCAAGTAGGTATCTCTTTACCTCTGCCGAACTGTAATAAGACCCTGCGTCATCAAGCACCAAGTCTCTTACCCGCGTGGTCATGTCTGATATATCGTATAAGGCCATGGTCACTTACCTCCTTCCACGATGCGGTCCGGTATTTCGAGCATCTTGCGTCCCATGGCATACTTGGACAGGATATCGGCCCGGACTCGCATGAGGGTGTTGTTGTGCTTGGTGTAGAGGGCAAGGGACTTGGCATACTGGCCGTCCCGGAGCAGGGCCCGCCATACCGCTCCATCCACAAGGTTGTTGACAAGCTCGGCGGGTACAACCGGGGTGTCGGTTTCTCCTGATCCTCCTCCTCCCGTCTCGTTGGTGCCCAGACTGGTAATAGGAGCGGCGGCGGCATAGACAAGGAGGTTATAGGTGGACGCCGGGGTAGGTTCGATGAAGATCATGTTGTCCCCCCAAGGAAACCAGAACTGGGGAGTGGCCCCACTCAACGGAACCCTGCCCACCATCGAAGGGGTGATCCTCCAGAGGCCGATGGGCGTACCCGATCCGGGCACATATTCCACGTACAACACCTTGGTCAGATAGGGGGTGGCATCTGTGGCGATGGTGTAAACCCACTTTTGAGAGGCCACCGTGGTGATGGTGCTGGAGATATGTTCGAGACAGGATGTCTTAAGGGCGATGTCACGCTGGGCGTCGTTGATCCATCTGTCCAGCATGGCGTCCGTATAGAACGCCGCCGTTGACTCGTTTAGAGCGTCTCGTACCCTGGTGCGTATATCTGCTATGCTTGGCCATGCCATATTTCCCCCTTATAAGTTATCGACCCATGATCTCGTCCCACGGTATTCCTTTGGGCATTCCTGCTGCGGCTTTTCTTCCGTACTTTCCGGCGATCAAATCAACATTTTCCACAAGCATCCGGTTGAGGTCCACAGTCGCCGCCTGTCCCTCTATTCCTCCCCGGAAGTATCTCATGACATACTCCGCCATAACGTCATCAAACATCTCATTAAAAGGCAGCGTGTCAGTAGTGGCGGTTAATTCGGTGGGCCGGGCAAAATAGTCGGCTTTTATTGTGTAGTCCGCCCCCGCCGCCGGGATGATGTAAATCTTGCGCTCTTTGACCTGATAATATCGCGGCTCTCCCGCCGAGGTGTAAGACAGTTTTGTTTCCAGGTTCGGCAGCGGCAGCAGCGGGTATGTTTTGCCGTCAATGTAGGGTTGATCTATGAACCCCCAAAAGCCTGATGGCAGGTATCCGTAACCGTCATCGGACGTAATGACTACCGTCGCCGCCGTCGCCGCCGTTACGCTGTCCGTGCTTGCCAGCGTCAACGTCTTGTCTGCCGCCGTAACAATGCGAAATGGCCCGCCATTGACGGTCGAGTCGGTGGTGATGGGCATATCCGCTGCAAGCCCGGAGGTTAAGAAGCCCCCGGTGGCGCTGGTTATGGTGTCCGGGTTGGCATTGTTAAAGACAATATCGGTGCCGGTATGGGTAACCTGCGCCCACACAGACACCGACATTTCTTCGCGCAGTAGGTCCGACTCCAGCCAGTATAAACGCTTCGCTATCGTCCGGACGGCATTGTTGACGATATGGATCAGGTCGTCCAGGGACACCGTTATTCCGTTCCGGTACTGCACGAGACTATATAAGCTCTGCACCGTGCTCATGGCGGCCCCCTATGTGCCAACAACTATATAACGCAACGCGCCCAGGCCCGACAGGTCGGTGGCGTTTGTAACCTCCATGCCCGCATCGTACCGAGTAAGAATAGGTATTTCCGCAGGCATGCCCCATATCCCTGCTCCGGTCCCGGTGACGTTGTCGTAAAGGGAGCAGGCAGTTCCATAAGACGGCGCCAAGGCTGTTGCCCTTACTCCGGGCGTAAACCAATCAACGGTAAACTCTCCCGTCGCCGCGGTGTCCCAATATTGCAGCATGTAGATGGTACTGCCCCCATTGACCGGCATGCAGCCGCTGTATCCCCATATCAGGATTGGGTAGTCAAACTGATTGATGTAGGGGTTGGACCCGGACTTGGTGGCCCCTTCGTTGCTGAACTTGCGGTCATACATAAAGCCGGTGGCTGGTACTTTCAGGTACGTAACCTTGACCGTCTTAGCGTTTTGGTCACTGTGGACAGTCAGTTGGGCAGTGGCTGAGTTGAATTTAACATCCACCTCGCCGCTGGCTACTGTATCGTCCTCATCGATGGGGATAAGCCTTGCCGCCGTAGCTGTGGTTTGGTCCACATACATAAGTGCGGCAATCTTATTGCCGCTGGCGAGGTTATTGGCTCCGGTGGCCAGGGTCTTTTCCTCGTCCTGAACCAGATTATCCCAGACCTCGGTCCATCCCTGGGTGATGTAGTGCAGGTACACATCCAGGTCGTAGATGTAAACGTCGTCGATGGATAGTGCCGACGCATCGGAGGCCGGGGTGAAAATGAGGCCGCCGGTGGTGCTGGCCACGATGTCCTCGGTGTAGGTGCCGTCCGCCGTCCGCGCTGTACCGTCTGTCCCGCCTATGCTCACTGTTACCCCGCCCGCCGTCCGCGAGCTGATGGTGTAGATGATCCTGTAGGTATGGCCGATCACGATAGTGTTGGTGGCCGATGCATCTTCGGACAGCGTGCCGGAGCTGGCCCCGGCAGCCTTAACGGCCTTGCCTCCGGAAAACGACCAGTTGGTCCCTGCCGTCCATCCGGTTCCATCGCCAATGGCTCCGTAGGACGTCAGGTTGACCGGGCTGACCGTGATGGTCGTCTTGGTTCCGTAGGCCATAGCGGAGGCGAGGCAGCATTCCCCCTCCGCCAGGGACGTCTGTGCGATGCCGGTGGACCGCCACTTGAGATTCTGCCCCTTGCTGGCGATGTTGTTGAAATAGGCAGCAGGGTAATTGGTCGTCAATTGGTAGTTGCTGTCGAGGACCTGGTGTTCGTCGTAGATGATCGGCGGCATTTGCCGGGGGCTAAACGCCTTGATCTTCTTGTTGGCAGCATCATACTCAAAAAAGTATCCGTTCCGGTTCTCGATCATCACATAGTCAATGTCGTGCACCCCGAACAATACATCGGGATCGAAGGATTCTCCTCCGGTGGGATACGAGGAATCGAACATGATGGTCCCGTTGACCATCTGCTTGCTGCCGATGTTACTGTATTCCTTAGTGATTGTCAGCGCCATGTCTTACGCCTCCTTCCTCAATGTCCGTAGGCGAGCCAGTAACCAGCGCCATTAGCTGCCGTAACAATGGTTATTGGGTCCACCTTGGGGAAGGTTTCGTTAATGACCGGAAATGTGGCAACCGTAGCACTCCCCTTATGCGTCAGGACCATTCCGTCTACCTTTTGGAGCCCGGTATATATATCGCCCCCGGTAGACCCGGATGCACTGGTAAATGTACCCATGGTTATCCGGATGTCCCCCGCCACGGATTCGTTGGTTTTGGTGAACGTGAAGGCCATTGCCCACCTCCTTAATTGAACATATCGCCGATGGCGATCCAAATACCCGACTGGGAGGCCTTGGTGATTACCGTTACCGCCGAGCCATCCACAGGCAAGGTTTCGTTTACTGCCGGTGCATCCGTAGCCGCCGACGATCCATATGGCTGCAGGATGATCATCTCACAGCGGTGCAGCTTGGTGTCTATATTGTCTTCCGTCCCCGCCCCTGAGTCCGTATAGGTGCCGTATGTAAGCGCCTTGTCCCCCAGGACGGAGCGCCCGACGAAGGTAGATGTGATGGACATTTTAATCCTCCTTAAGGAAGGGAGAGGGCCGAAGCCCCCTCCCGTATCGTTGTTAGTCGTACTTCAGCAGCACCGGGGTAAAGTACCCGGAAGCGAAGGCCGTCGAGTAGGCATGGCCGACAAACGGCCCGGTGTACCCTGCCGCCGTCTCCAGCGCGTAGGTGGTATCGGACGGACAGACCACCATGCCCACCGCCGAGGTATCGCCGCCGAAAGCCACCCCGAAACCGCCCGTCTGCACCCACAGATACTGGCCGGACGTGGCCGCCGCCATCGCCTGGCCGCTCCAGGACACCGCGATGGCGGTGACGTTGCCGATCCCGGACCAGGGGTTGGCATACAGACTGAGATAGTCGTTCGTGTACGTCTTCACGACGAGGGGCTCTTTGAGCACGACGGTGATGGTCGTGGAGCCGGTGCCGGTCGTGGAATGACTCGCGATCGGGTAGTAGTACCCGGCAGTGCCGGAGCCGGCCCTGTGGACCACCAGATAGCCGTCGTCGTACTGGTTGGCGGTTACGGCGGTCGCGCCGACATAGACGGACACCACCGTGGACCCGGCCTCGTTGGCCGCGCCGCTGGACTGGATCTGGTTAATGTGGTTGGCCGTAGCCGCCGCCGAATAAGTGGCGCCGCCGACGATCAGGGTGGCCCCCGCCTTGGCATAACGGAACTTTCTCCCGTCCTCGGTTTCCCGAAGGGCGCCAAGGCATTCTTTTTTCGTATCAGAGACCTCGTAGAGGCCCTGCGACCAAGCGTTGATTTTGATCGGATTGATGGCCATTGTTTCTTTCCTCCTTAGCTCAGGTTACTGTGGCCGGCATGGGCACGGCGGTTGCTGACGATCAGGTTTCCGTGCCACTTGATCTTCATGGACCGGGCAAAGACGTTCGCCGTGATGAGATCAGCCCACGGGGTCCGGGCAAAATATCCGTCCCGATGGATCGCCCATCCGATATAGTTGCTGTTGAGCAGGAACAGATACCCGCTCGGGCAATAGTCGTCGGCGGCAATGAGCTTGTTCTCGAAGACGAGATTGGTGAACCCGGCCTTGGCGGTGTCCGTGTCCTGGGTGAACCGCTGCTGCGTCTGCAGGATACCGCTGATGGTGTTGAACAGGGTTTCTGTGGTGAGCCCCACGTCCGGCTTTCCCTTGGGGCCGTCGTAGAGTTTGGCCGTGCTGGCCAACTCGCGGATAACCTTGAGCGAGATGCCCTCCGTGGTGGTCGTGTTGATGCCGCGCCAGGGATAGGAGCCGTCCGAGGCCACCAGGTCCGTCGGGGTGATGCCGCCGTACTGCGTTGACGTGCCGGCAAAGCAGCAGGACTTGAGGCCGGTTAAATTGACGGAGGCGTCCGAATCCTGGTTGTAGATTTGACTGGCGATCTTTTTGGTGACCGTCTTCTGGGCGTTGGCGATCTTCTGGGTGATCAGACTCACCACCGCATAGTCGCCGGCGTTCTTGATCTCGTCCTCGTCGTAGATGGTGGCATTCCCGTAGGCATTCTTCCAGTAGAAGAACGCGGAATTGACGACATCGTTGTCGTCCGAGGAGATCGCCCCGCCCCGGGCATAGAATCCGCCCTGGCTCTCGTCGAATTCCAGCGGCACCCGAATCTTCTCGCCGCCGGTCGGACGTTCGAATATACCCTTCTTCTGATCCATGAAATACTTCATGAAGAAGCTGGTATTGAAATAGATGTCCGTCGCCTGACGGCCATCGAGTTTGAAGTAATCTTCGGTGATACTTTGGATTTCGCTGTAGGTTAAAGGCATGTCATGTTCCTCCTGTTATCTTCCCGCCGCGGCCCTCATCCTTTGCAGTCTGTTGACCAGAACGGAGACGGGGCCGCCGCGTTCTTTCGTGTTATGTAGTTCGGCGTCGACATCGGAGGCCGATCCGACGCCGGATGGACCGGAGCCGATGACCGCCGCCTGCCGTTTCGCCTGCCAGTTTTTGTTGGTTTTCTCTTCCGCTTCCCGGGCCGCCTTTTCCGCGGCCTCTTTGATCCGGCGCTCCATCGTCATCATCTGATGGGCGCTGATGGGGTTGTGACCAGGATTGGCCTCG
>ENA-UPSM01005158-UPSM01005158.1-activated-sludge-metagenome-genome-assembly--contig:-NODE-5158-length-13079-cov-4.997543_pt1 | contig 13079 bp, 11 predicted proteins | sample MGYA00238181_ERZ773283 | MGnify/ENA primary metagenome ERZ773283 (study PRJEB29023, sample SAMN05720199) | activated sludge metagenome | isolation source: Anaerobic digester | place: Japan... | reverse complement strand
ACCTCAATGTATAGAATAATTGAGATCCCTATAAAGATACAAGGCCGGATTGCGTTTTTCAATCCGGCATTTTTGCAAGGGTGGAATGGTGTGCAGTTCACTCCGGCCTACGAAAAGAAAAGCCTTTCCCGAGGGGAAGTTGTATTAATAATTGATTCTTCTACATGTGGTAGAATGATTGTGAGAAGCCATTTTGCACTTTGAAAGGAACAAAGGATGAAAAAAACGCATTTTGAAGTCAATGGCATTCGTCCTGGTCTTAACGTTGCTAATGGGTATATCGGGTGCCCAAGCCAACAGTCAACAGGATCACCTTAAGCAACACTTCGACAAAGCATTGAGTACATACTCCTCTGCTATGGGAGCCGAGTTGTATCAAAAGAATGATCTTCTCTCAGATCAGGTTCACAACCTAATTGCTGAGAGAAAGCTTTTTTATGAGCGCTACTTCCAGATTGGATTGCATTCAGATCTTTTGAGTATTTCAACAAATTTTGAACCAACGACAGCGATCCAACTTTCCGAAAACACCTACCAGATGCAAGAAATGGTCACCTTAACAGGAAAACCGCTTTTACAGGTAGCAGAGGATTACCCTGTTTACAGAGCCTACCTTCTGGCTGCGGAGATGGCAAAGGATGCAGATCTTAGCCGTTACCTTGAGCAAACAGCAGAAGAAATCCGTGCCGCTGTGCAAGAGTCTATAGACGCGAACACCTTTGAGATCACGATCATAAACCTGCATAAAGTTGCGTTCAATCCTCAGACCGGACAACTTGTCTCCGACTCATTCACGAGTGAAGCGAATGACGATCCTGGAACAGACAAAGTCGAATGGGTTGATGGGAAAGCAATGCGCGTGGAGCCAGATTTTACCCATTTGCCCGACTATGAGATTTATGATATCTCTGTAGAGGTTTTAGCCCAACGAATCCTGGAGGATCTAAAAGCAGCTCCCTCAGGAAGCATCAATTCAGATAACATCCTCCAATATTCAGGATCCACCGCCGCTACATATGCCAGAACTTGGGTAAGGTCTACCACAGCAACGAAGAATTGTGAGAGAGGACCGATTTTTCAGAATAAAATTTTCTGGAACCCAAGTTATGCACAAATTGATTGTAATGATTGTGCAAACTATGTTTCACAAGCAATGCGTTATGGTGGCACACCGATAAGTTCCACATGGTATCCTTACTCGAATGCCTGGAAGTACGTTGAATATCTACAAAGTTATGTGCTTTCTCAAGATCTTGGTTACTATGCCCAGTGCAGCACTGTTGGATTGGGTGATATCGGCATTCAACCTTGGACACATGTTGTCATGGTGACTGGACTGAATCCATTGCGTTTTAGTGGGCATACTAATGATCGAAATAATTACCCCTGGGTACCAGAATTAGACAGGTGCATAAATCTCTATTAATAGTCATGCCCGGGTAGGGCTAAGAATTGATGGTGAATCAATGATGAAAAGAAATGGCCTCTCTTTGTTACTAGTTTTGATTATCCATTTAACTGCTTGTATTCCAATCCAGCAGGAGAATCCAATTGCTTCTACTTCTACCGTGGAGGGCACTCAGGCGGCTAATCCAGAAAAAACACCCATGCAAGGATTGCCTGAGGAATTAACTGAAAACCGACAGGGAATCAATCTGCCTGTTACGGTCAGCTTTGTGAAAAACCAACGGAGTTCTGATGCTGAAATTATCACCGTTGACATAGCTGAAGTTCACACCTATGCTTCAATCCCAGTTGAAAGAACAACAGCGTTTAAATCTCTTCCTGCGATAGACCATGACGGCAATGTTTATCTGCTCTATGGAACGAATTATGGCGCCGATTCTACATTCTTCTCCAAGTTGGGCATTGATGGTAGTATCGAAACTATAATTCTTCCAATAAGTGGTCGGATTGATCCTGATTCTGATTCTGTTTGGATCGGCAATCGTCTGTTTATCAATTATTGGAAGAGCCTGCTGATTGTCAGCACTGACATGAGATTCGAAGAACAACCACCTATCAATAAGTTGCCCGATGGAAGCGCGGGTATCGGGTTCATGGGGTTGGCGAATGAAACTGAAAAAAGTTTGGTATGGGTTGCCAAACAGCCACTTCTTGAAGGTGATAAACAATACGCCTTCTATCGAACTTATCACGTAAACACAGGCAAAACCTACGAAGGAAAATTGGAAATTCCAACGGATTATTATGCTACCAACAATCCCGATGACCAGCCGGGGACTTTTGTATTGGGTGTTGATACCGCTTCCAAACATGTGCTCCTATGTTATGAACAGCATTCAAAGGATGAAACGCGTATTTATTATTCTCTCGAGCTCCGTGATCTTGCTAGAGGAGAAGCTGTAAGCATCGAAGAACCATCTAGCTGCCCACGTATGTTGATAACTTCTTCCGGGGCGTTTTACTCCTCTTATGGTTATGGTGAATCAGGTGATTTCGCCATCGTTCGGCGCTATTCAGACGGTTCTGATGTGATCGATTTTTCACTTAAACTGTTCCCAAAACCCAGCTCCTGGCATTGGCATGGAACAAATGGTGATTACTGGATTGTGATGGATCCTGAATCACTTTCAGTCCTGGACAATTCGGGAATAAAATTGTATGAATACACTATGCCGGAAGAATCCTTTAAGGGTTTTCTTCCACCCGAATCAATAATCCCTGCATTCCTGATCTCACAAGAATGATTTTTAGGGGACTCAGGACACCCCCCCCCCATTGGCAGAGCATGGAATATCGTTTTCTGCCATCATTATTTAGAATTCCCGAACCCAGCCTGGTTCATGTAAATCACAGGCAAGAAAGAGACGACATTCTATGGATTGGATGCCTGAATCCTTGCCACTAAAAATTTAGCCCTTCCAAGGGTTTTGATGACCCTGACGTATGAACTTTATCAGAAAGTGCAATATCCTTTGACTCTGGTCTCTTAGAGTGCTATCATTTCATTGAAATTATTAATTAGTGCGAACTTATTCTGCACATTAAAATGGAGGTCTTATATGAGCGCAATCTTGATTTCACGCATTATCGGCGCAGTTGTCCTTGGTGTTATTGGAGCATTCACCAGTCTCCCCATTTATAATTTTGTTCTTCAGTATGTCGATTTGCTCGCCCTTTCACAAGGAGTGGTAACCGGACTCACAGCGGTGATTTTCGCCGTGGTTGGCTTCATTATCACGCCTTACATTACAATCAAGCCTTTCCAGGCATTGATAAAACTGTTTACTAAATCCTCAGCCCAATCCCTGATGAGCGGGCTGATTGGAATGACCATCGGTCTGGTCATTGCTGCCATTATGGCATATCCTCTTTCCCTGCTGCCAAAACCTTTTGGCCAGATTTTGCCTGTTGCCGGCTTGCTTCTTTTTGGCTACCTGAGCACGGTTCTCTTTGTGACACGACGGGAAGATTTCGCGAATCTTTACAAGAACATGACCAGCAAAATGCCTTCGCGTGCAAAAGGCGAGAGTGGGAGGCGCGTTTTGGTGGATACCAGTGCGATTATCGACGGACGAATCGCCGATATCGCCAAGACCGGTTTTTTGGGTGCAACGCTGGTCGTCCCACGTTTTGTGCTCAATGAACTGCAGTTTGTCTCCGACTCTGCCGACAGCCTCCGCCGTCAACGCGGACGGCGCGGTTTGGAAGTGCTTGGTGAATTACAGGAGAGCAAAGACGTGAATGTGGTCATCAGCGATATTGACGTGGAAGGCGTGCGCGAAGTGGATGACAAGCTGGTGCTGCTCGGACGCCAGATGAACTACCCGATCCTCACCAACGATTTTAACCTCAATCGGGTCGCTGAACTCCAGGGGGTTAAGGTGCTCAACATCAACGACCTCGCGAATGCAGTCAAAGTCATCATCCTGCCAGGAGAAAGCCTGCAGATTGAAGTGATCCAGGAAGGCAAAGAATACAATCAGGGAGTTGGATATCTCGATGATGGCACCATGGTAGTCATCGAAAATGGTCAGCGCTACATTGATAAGCAAATTGAAGTCACCGTTACCAAGATTTTGCAGACCTCTGCCGGGCGGATGATTTTTGCCAAACCAAGCCTCGAATGAAAGCAGGAAGGTGATTATGAGTCTGAAAATTTACAACACCCTCAGCCGTTCCAAGGAGGATTTCAAAACCCTCGAACCAGGCAAGGTCAGGATGTATGTTTGCGGTCCAACAGTTTACGCTGAAGCACACATTGGTCATGCCATGTCGGCACTGGTGTTTGACATCGTGCGGCGATACCTGGAGTACTCTGGTTATGAGGTCAATTTTGTGATGAACTTCACCGATGTGGATGACAAGATCATCAACAAAGCCAACGAACTGGGGCGCGATCCCTTTGAGCTGGCCAATCAGTATATCCAGCAATATAAAGCCAATCTCGACGCGCTAAACGTCAAACCCGCCACCAAAAACCCACGAGCCACTGAAGATATGCCGCAAATCATTGAGATGATCAGCCAACTGATTCAAAACGGTTCTGCCTACGAGGTGGATGGCGACGTGTATTACATGGTCGAATCCAAACCGGACTATGGCAAGCTCTCTGGTCGGCGGCTTGACACCATGAACGCCGGCGCGCGCATCCAGGTGGACGAACGCAAAAAACATCCGATGGATTTTGCTCTCTGGAAGGCTGCCAAACCCGGCGAACCTGCCTGGGATAGTCCCTGGGGCAAGGGTCGTCCGGGCTGGCATATCGAGTGCTCGGCAATGAATATGGCCCACCTGGGAGAACAGATTGATATCCACGGCGGCGGGAATGACCTGATCTTCCCCCACCACGAAAACGAAATCGCGCAGACCGAAGCGGTCACCCATAAGCCCTTCGCCTCTTACTGGATGCACAACGGCATGCTTAGCTTGAAATCCGAGAAAATGTCCAAATCGCTCGGCAACATGATCACCATTGACCAATTCCTGAGCGAACATCCGGGGGATGTGATGCGTTTGTGGGTGCTCAATGGCTCTTACCGCAGCCCGCTGACCTATAGCGACGAAGTTATTGAGCAGACCGAACAGGTGTATCGCCGCTTGTTAAATGCCAAAAAGCCCGCCCTGCCAGGAGCAGTTGGTCTGCCCGAAGAAAAGGCAACCGCTTTGGCGGCTGCTGCCGTGCAAGCCCGACAGGCTTTTAAAGACAGCATGGATGACGACTTCAACACCTCTGCTGCTCTAGCTGCGATCTTCGAACTGGTCCGCAACCTCAACCAGGCTCGCAGCGATGGTGCCACAGAGGCACAACTTCTGCCTGCGCGTGAGGTTTTCGATGAGCTGACTGGCGTGCTTGGGCTGCAGCTCGAGGAGCAAGCCGGCAGGGCGAATGCCGCCGACCCGTTCATCGACCTGCTTGTCAGCTTGCGGCGCGACCTGCGCGCCGAGAAGAACTGGGCGCTCTCCGATAAACTGCGCGATGAGCTTAAAGCCCTCGGCGTCATCCTGGAAGACAGCAAAGACGGTACCACCTGGACCTGGGAGCAAGGGTGAAAGAATGGATCACCGGGCGCAATCCGGTCTATGAAACTCTCCGCGCCAAACGCCGGCACGTTTTTCGCCTGATGCTGCTCCAAGGGATAAAGCTGGATGGGCATCTGCCGGAGATCCTCAGAATGGCAAAGGAACGAAAAGTCCAGGTGCTGGAAGCCCAGCGACCTCAGCTCGATGCCATTGACAGGCACAACCAGGGCATCGCGCTTGAGGTCAGCGAGTACCCATATGCTGCCCTGGAGGACCTCTTTGCCCGTACTAAAGCCAGCGGAGAGGCGCCTTTCTTTCTCCTCCTGGATTTGATCCAGGACCCGCAAAACCTTGGTTCGCTGCTGCGCACCGCGGAACTGATGGGTGTGCACGGGGTGGTTATTCCTTCCTCGCAGGCAGCCCTGATCACGCCCGGAGTGGTGCACGCCTCTTCCGGTGGGTCGGAACACTTGTTGATCGCGCAGTATAACCTCGCCCAGGCGATCGACCGCATGAAACAGCTCAAAGACGTCTGGGTATATGGGCTTGATGCTTCGCCAAAAGCGCGGCCGATCCAGCAACTACGGCTGAACGGGGGTGTGGCGCTGGTGGTCGGGAACGAAGGGGAAGGCCTGCGCGACCTGGTGCGCAACAAGTGCGATGACCTGCTCAGTTTGCCCCAATATGGGCAGCTCGACTCGCTCAATGCGGCAGTTGCCGGTTCGATCGCACTCTTTCTCGCCAGGCAAGCCAGGCAATAATCTTAATGTAAGGGCGAAGCGTCCTTTATGATTGATTCTGGTCGTAGGCGTAGGTCAGGTTGCGCTTTTCAACCTGACATCACGAACGTTTGCGCACAAGTAAGTTTTCCCGTTTGTCGGAATGAATAAATGGCGTAGGCCAGGTCCTGCTGTTGGACCTGACATCACGAACGCATGCTCACGGATGAGTTTTTCCATTTGTCGGAATGAATAAATGGCGTAGGTCAGGTTGCGCTTTTCAACCTGACATCACAAACGCATGCTCATGGATGAGTTTTTCCATTTGTCGGAATGAATAAATGGCGTAGGTCAGGTTGCGCTTTTCAACCTGACATCACGAACGCTAACTGACCCGAACTAATCAATATTTAACCATTTTTTACTGATTCATTTGCGCTTTTCATCCTGCCAAATTACACTTCTTTTATGCCAAATTTCATCCGCAATTACATCGCCGGTGGCACCTATTTCTTCACCCTGGTGACATCGAAAAGGACCAGATTTTTCGAAGACAAAAGGTGTGTCGAAGCGTTTTTCGCTTCCTTATACCTGGTTCAAAGTTATCACCATTTTGATTTAATTGCTTATTGCATCCTGCCTGATCATATTCATCTCCTGATTACCCTGGCTGAAGCCGACTACAATTTCTCCTCAAGAATCAAAGAAATTAAGAGAAAGACCACAACCTCAATTCGTAAAGTAATGGAAAGACCAAACATTGATGTCTGGCAGGGACGGTTTTGGGAACATACTATCAAGGACCAGGATGACTTCCAACATAGTTTTGATTACATTCATTACAACCCGATCAAACATGGCTATTCTGACACCTTTAATTGGGAATGGTCCAGTTATTGGAGTTATTACGGCAAAGACGAGCATGCCTCACCAGTAATTGATCCAAAAGACTTCCATGAGGGTATGTATTCGTACGGGGAATGAAGGGTTTTTATACAGAGTTTATGGATGAAAAAGATTAGACCTGCTTAGGCCAGCTCATGTGATGTCAGGTTCAGAGAAGCCACCTGATCGACGGAAAATGTTTGTTTGGAATTAGAGAAAAACTACGGGTAGGTCAGGTTCCGCAGTTGAACCTGACATGACAAGCGCATTCTAACAACGGTTTTACTGCAATAAATTACGCCAGGGACGCCGAATCAAAATAATACATGCCGAGGTTTCTTATGTCAGGTTCAAAAGCGGAACCTGACCTACGAAGATTCTTTATGGGCAAAACGTGAAAGGTGAGTTGTAGGGTAAGTGGGACATCAGGTTGAAAAGCGTAACCTGACCTACAACTACGAGCTGAATCGTGTTAAGAAATCGGAATTACAAATAAACCACCGTAACCAACCAGAGGCAGACCATTACGAAGCCCATTATCAGGCGTATGCCTGCCGCCAAACCGTAGCCAAATGCTAATGCTTTGGTCGCTTGCCAGGCTTTTTCGCGGTCCCAGTTGAGCCGATGGTATTCCAATATATAAAGCAGTGCCAGCGCAATCGCAATCCCACCAATTGGGGTCAGGAAGATGCCGCCAATCAGCATCCCAAGCCAGCTCACGAGAGTCTCCCAAAAGGGCACCCCAACATCGCGGGTCTTTTTTGCTCCCAGCAGGTTATCCGTTAGCGAACCAATCACCATGAGCAGGGTGTTGACCACAAATAACGCAATCGTAAGACCAAATTGCGTCGACGAATGCCCACGGTTGAAACCAACATAGATCACCCAGATCAGGTGACCCATCCAACTGACCGTCAGCCCTGGGAAAAACACCAGGAACAGACCAAAGAAGCCAACAGCGTTTAAAATACCGCTGATTGCTATAAACAAAATCCGGATCCAGTCAGGACTCATTGGATTACCGTGATGCCACCCATAAGCGGCTTGAGAACCTCAGGGATGACAATACTGCCATCTGCTTGCTGGTAGTTTTCGAGCACAGCAATTAGCGTGCGCGGCAGGCCCAGACCCGAGCCATTCAGTGTGTTCACATACTGCAAGGAAGAACCGTCTGCGGGACGGTACTTGATGTTGGCTCGTCTTGCCTGAAACTGACCGATGTTCGAAATGGAAGAAACCTCGAGCCACTCCTGGCAGCCAGGTGCCCAGACTTCAACATCATAGGTTTTGTGCGAGCCAAAGCTCAGGTCGCCTGTGCACTGCTTGAGAATGCGATAGGTCAGCCCAAGCCCCTCGCAGGTGGCACAGGCATCAGCAACCATCTTTTCAAGTTCCTGCTCGGCGTTTTCGGGCAGGCAGTACTTGTACATTTCAACTTTATCGAATTGGTGCCCGCGTTTGATGCCCCGGACGTCCCTTCCTGCGCTCATTTTTTCGCGCCGGAAGCAGGCAGTATAGGCAGTCAGGTTCATTGGCAGGGCTGATTCTTCGATTATCTCACCCATAAACATACCCGTTAGCGGCACTTCCGCTGTCGGCACCCACCAGAAATCCTCCTCGTGGTCATGGTAAAGATTATCCGCAAATTTTGGCAGCTGCCCGGAAGCAAACATGACCTCTTCGCGCACCATCCAGGGCGGATAAAACTCCGTGTAGCCCTGGCGGATATGGAGATCCAGCATCCAGTAGATTAAGGCGCGTTCCAGACGCGCACCAGCGCCTTTCAGGACGTAAAAACGCGTTCCGGATAGCTTCACGCCGGATTCGAAGTCGATAATATCCAATGCGGTCCCCAAATCCCAGTGGGGTTTTGGTTCAAAATCAAAGTGCTTGGGTTCACCGATGGTTCGCAGCACCACGTTGTGCTTATCATCCGGTCCAACCGGAACATCCGCATCGGGGATGTTTGGGATGCCAGCCAGGGTGTCGAAAAGGGCGGTTTCCGTTTGCTTGAGGGTTTCATCCAGCGCCGCAATTTCATCCCCAAGCACGCGCATGGCGCTGATTTTCGCTTCGCGCTCCTCCTTGCTCTTCATCCTGCCAATTTCCTTGCTGACAGCGTTGCGTTCAGCTTTTTTGGCTTCAACGTCCAGGATCAAGCGCCGTCGCTGCTCATCGAGCGCGATCACCTCATCCACCACACCAGTCTCCATCTGGCGCTTCACCAGGCCTTCTTTTACAAGATCCGGATTTTCCCGGAATAGTTTGATATCCAACATAATGACCTCTTCTCCGGCTCCTTGCGAGCCAATCGGATTGATTTTACCATTCCATTGCCCCGGAAGTTACTGGAGACAAGTAATTCCCTCAAGCAACCGCTAAGGGAAGCCCAACATAGCCCTCCCTTGAGGGAGGGTCCGCGAAGCGGGGGAGAGCGGTTTTTCTAATTCGCCATTTCTTCTAGGCGTTCTTTGACCACAGTGTCGATTGAAGAACAGACATCAGAAAGATTGTTCCTGACATCCGAATTCAAGAATCGCAGTACGAGGATACCACTATCTTGCAGCCATTGTGTTCTTTCGTAATCCCGCATTAATGCAGAGTCTTTATAATGCTGACCGCCATCCAGTTCAATCGCCAGCCTAGCTGAGGAACAGTAAAAATCTACGACGTACTTACCGATCACGACTTGTCTTCTAAACCTGGCTGGATAAGTGGATAAAAAGTCGTACCAAAGGCGTTGTTCTTCCCTCGTAGCTTCACGGCGCAGTATTTGGGCTAAGGGAGTTAGTTTACTCTTTGTCACGGAGATATTATAGAATGAAAAAGTTAAAAAGTCCCTCTTCAGTCTCCCATCCGCTCCGCGGTGGGAGCCAGCTTCCCCCAAGGGAAGCCCTGGCTTTGGCACCCTCATCAGTCTCCCGTCCGCTGCCCGGCAGGCGCCAGCTTCCCTCAAGGGAAAGCCCAGGGCTTAGCACCCTCATCAGTCTCCCACCCCCTTTAATTCCCCCTCTTAAGAGGGGGTACTCAATCCTCCGGAACGCAAGCAGCCCCCAGGGGAAGCCCAAGCCACAGCCCTCCCTCGAGGGAGGGTCCGCGAAGCGGGGGAGAGTGTAAAATTCAAATTATCGATAATGTCAATGGAAGAAACCCTCCTCAATCTCCCGGACATTGTGCACTGCGTAGAATTTGACGCTCTCCTGACCCAATTAACCAAAACAGCTATAATATAGCCCATGAAAATCGTAAAACTATTGGTGCTGGCCTGCTGCGCCCTGTTGATCGCCCTGCCCCTTGGCAGCACCCTGGCACAGACCCCAACTCCGAACACCTATGGCATCCTGACCTCCACGCCACAGGCAGATGGCTCCATTTATCACGTGGTCCAGGCTGGCGAGAATCTGTGGGTCATCTCCAATGCCTACGGCATTCCTGGCAGTGAAATCATGGTCCTCAACGGCAACAGCCCCGAAGCAGAGGAGGTCTACATCGGCCAGGTCCTGCTTATCCGCCGGGCAAACACCCCCACCCCAACCAGTAACGCCACGCCAACCCCCATCCCCACCACCCCGCAACCAACGGTTTTTGTCCCCAGCCGTACGCCCATTCCGACTAAAACACCTCTACCCACCCCCACCCCCACCCAGCCCCCATCGACCGCGCAGGTCCTCTTCGGAGACAGCCAAAAAGTCGGTTTGATTATGGCAGCGATCAGCCTCGTTGGCTTGGTGGTTGTGATCACCTTTGGCTTCCTGAAAAAACCGCGTTAGCTTCTTATTCGCATGTCAACTGACCAACGTATCGTCATTCTCGCTGATACCCATGTTGGGGATCGCACACCAGAGATTGAGCCTGCTCTTCTGCGCGCGATAGAGGCGGAGCTGCCAGACCGCATCTTTCATGCTGGGGATGTTTGCAAACCGGAGGTCATCGAACGGTTATCGCACATCGCGCCAACCGACGCAGTTCAGGGCAACCGGGATTGGTTTATGGGATACCACTTGCCGTTGGAATGCCATCATCAAATCAATGGCATCAAAATCACTTTGGCTCATGGGCACATGAGCATCTGGCAGTGGTTCTTGAATTACGTAGTCCTCTTTTTGTTTGGGACCATCAGCAGTCATCGCCAGTTTCAGAAAAAACTTGCCCAAAAATATCCTGGTGCGAACGTGATTATTTACGGGCACATCCACGTCCGCCAGGATGAGGTCATGGATGGCATCCGTTTTATAAACCCAGGCGTCGGATATCCGGAGCGGCGCAACCAGTACAAACCTCAGTATGCCGTTCTGACCATAACCAGCCAGGGAGAAGTCCGGGCAGAATTCAAATCAGTCCAGCCAGACCCGCCGGCATCGGTATAATTGAAGCATGCCCGGCCAAATTCTAAGCTCCCCAAAAAATCCGAACATCCAGCTCGTACGCAGCCTGCTCGAGCAGAGCAAAGCCCGGCGCAAGCACAACGCCTTTGTCGCAGAAGGGGCTCGCGTGTTGGAAGACGGGTTGGCTTCGGCTGTGCCGCTGCGTTTTATACTTTACAAGACCAGCCTAAGCACTCGTGCGAAAACGCTGCTTGAAGGCCTTAAGCCCGGGCAATTCGCTTTTGAAGTAGAAGATCGCCTTTTTGACAGCCTGAGCGACACAGAATCTTCCCAGGGCATCCTGGGGGTTTTTGACATTCCCGAGCCCTCCCAGCCTGCCAGGCCCGGCTTTGTGGTGATCCTTGATCAACTGCGGGACCCTGGCAACCTGGGCACCATTCTGCGCTCAGCAGAAGCCGCTGGCGTGCAGGCAATCTGCCTGCCCCCCGGTACCACGGATGTGTGGGCGCCAAAGGTTGTTCGTTCCGCGATGGGTGCGCATTTCAGGCTGCCGCTGCTGCAATGGCCTTGGGAGGCAATCACCGCCTATGTGGAAGGTTTGAGCGTGTATCATGCGGATATGGACGGGCAGGAAAGCCTCTGGAAGGCAGATTTTCGCGGACGCACTGCGCTGCTGATCGGCGGTGAAGCGGAGGGCATCAGCCCGGAAGGCTGCGTGCTGGCAACGCACAGTGTGCGTATTCCGATGGTTGGAAAGACAGAATCACTCAATGCTGCGGTTTCTGCGAGTGTGCTGATGTTCGAGGTGCTGCGCCAACGCAGCCAGAAAGTCTGATCATGAAAATACGTTCCATCACGGTCTTTTGCGAACCGGGTTACCCGGTAAATCGGTTGCTTATGCAGCAGATAGGGATTTTCGCCAGCCATGCCCGTAAGTTATTTGAAGAAGCAGGCTTTGAGGTTCAATCCTTGCGCTTGGCAACACCGCCTTTTGGTCAATTTGTGGCACCCATTGATTTACCAAAAGCTGCCCAGAGCTATGCCATCGAAGCCCACGCCGATGGGTTTGAGTACGTCTCACTTGGTCCTGCCGGGTATGACCCTGCCGAGTGGGTTGTGATCCCTGCTGCCTTGGGGCGCAGCGACCGTGTTTTTCTTTCTGGATCGCTGACGACCCAACAAGGTGAGCTCGACCTGGCAAACGCAGCCCGCTGTGCGGAAACAATTGTTTCACTTTCGAAACTGGAGCCGGATGGCTTCGCAAATTTGCGCTTTTGCGCGCTGGCGAACGTGCCCGCCTGCACGCCTTTCTTCCCCGCCGCCTATGCGCAGTATGAGGGTCCAGCTTTTGCGCTTGCCCTGCAGTCCGCAGATCTCGCACTCGAATGTTTCAAGCAAGCTAAAAGCCTGCACGAAGCCCGTCAATGCCTCGTTGACAGCATTAATTCAAACGCTGCCAGGCTGGAAGTTGTTGGTGAAAAACTGGAGAAAATGTACGGCTACCAGTTCAAAGGGTTGGACTTCACCCTTGCACCGCACCCGGACCAGAGCGCTTCCATTGGTAGCGCGCTCGAAGCGCTGGGGTTACCCGCATTCGGTCCAACCGGAAGCCTGTTCGCCAGTACTTTTCTTACCACCAGCCTGCAGCAAGCCCAATACCAGA
>ENA-UPSM01005150-UPSM01005150.1-activated-sludge-metagenome-genome-assembly--contig:-NODE-5150-length-13101-cov-5.954086_pt1 | contig 13101 bp, 11 predicted proteins | sample MGYA00238181_ERZ773283 | MGnify/ENA primary metagenome ERZ773283 (study PRJEB29023, sample SAMN05720199) | activated sludge metagenome | isolation source: Anaerobic digester | place: Japan... | reverse complement strand
CTGCCGCCGCCGCCGGCACGCATCTTGTTGGTCAGCCAGCGCGCCATGCCGACGACGCCGGTCCTGCCCGCAAGGACGAGGACGAGCAGCAGTGCGGCAAGGAACAGCGTCCAGTAGTCCAGGGCGATGCCGCTGAGGACGTAGCCGACACCCCTGACGAGCACCGCGCCCAACACGGCGCCGAACAGCGACTTTCGGCCGCCCACGGCCACCCAGATGATGGCCTCGGTCGAGAGGACCGTGCCCATCATGTCGGAGGCCACATAGTCCGACTGTGCCGCGAACAGCGCGCCGGCAAGACCCGCGATGCCGGCCGAGATCACGAACGTCACGAGCTTGACCTTGACGACGCTCATGCCCAGATGCTGAAGACGAGGCTCGTTGTCGCACACTCCGTCGACAGTGAGACCGAAAGGGGTGCTGAGCAGCGCGCGAAGCAAGGCGATGATGATGGCGAGCACCACGGTGATCGCCGCGAAGCCGGCCCAAGTCCCCTCGGCCGAGATGGTGGTGAATCCGAGATTCACTGTCAGAGGAGGCACGTTCGCGATACCCGTGTACCCACCGAAGACGCTCGTCCATGCCTCGCCGAGCGAGCTGAGGAGGAACGACAACGCGAGCGTGACAATGGTGAAGTACGCCCCCACCACCTTCCCGTAGAACAGGAAGTAGCCGATGGCCAGAGCGACCGCTGCCGGCAACAGGACGCTGACGAGCAGACCGAAGATACCCGGGTTCCAACCGATGGGCGCATCGAAGAGTGTATCCGTCGTCGCCCACACGTAGCAGAACGCGCCGAGACCGAAGAAGGCCGCCTGGCCGAAGCTGAGGAGCCCCGCGTGACCCCACAGGAGGCTCACGCTGACGGCGAAGAGGCCAAGAATCAGCCACAACGTCGCCTGCTCCACCCCGCTGTCGCCCCTGAACCCGAACGCGACCAGGGCTACGACCACGGCGAGGCCGGCGATCTGTGCGGCTCCGAAGAGTAGGTTCTTCATCAGATCACCCTATTTCCGCGAAAAGATGCCGCTCGGCCTGATCCGAACGATGGCGATGGCGATGGCGAGGACGGCCACCTGCGCCCACACACCTGAGCTGAAGTAGGAGATCGCGCCTTCGGCGCCGCCGATGACGGCCGAACCTCCCACGACCCCGATCAGGTTCCCGACTCCGCCGACGATCACCGTGAGGAACGACCGCACGAGATAGACGGCGCCCATTGTCGGCTCCACCGTCACGAGGGGCGCGATGAGAGCCCCCGCGAACCCCGCGAGCGCACCGCCGATCACGAATGCGACCGAGTAGATCCTCGGCGCCCTGATGCCGAGGCAGCGCGCCATGTCCGCGTCCTGGAACACCGCGCGCATCTTGACGCCGAACGTCGGGTAGCGGAACAGAGCGAGCACGACGAGCGTGAGCACGACGCTCACGATCAGGACGAACAACCTGTACTTGGGGAATGGCAGTCCGAGGATGTCGACCGCGCCCTGGATGGGGGCGCCGACCGACTGCGGAGCGGGACCGAAGATCAGACGGATTCCCTGCGACAGCATCAGGGAAACGGCCCAGGTCGCAAGCAGGGCATCGAGCGGACGCCTGTAAAGCCTGCTAATCAGCCCCTTCTCGAGCGCGAACGCGACGACCGCCGTCATGATCGGCGCGACGAGCATGGCTTCCCATGATCCCAACCCAAGCGACCCGGCGACGACCACACCGTACGCGCCGAGCATCAGGAACTCACCGTGGGCGAGATTGAGCACGTCCATGAGCCCGTAGATCACGCCCAACCCAAGGGTGACGAGCATCAGGATCCCGATGATCACCCCGGTGTTGAGCACCTGCATCAGAATGAGTTGAGCCGTGCCCATCCGAGTCCTTTCGCGCGCGGTCCGAGGCTATTCCGAATCAGTGCGAAAACCCGCACCGGCATCCGGCGACCTTCGGAAGCAGGACGCCGGGGCGGGAATCAATTCACTTAGTTGGCGTTGCGCTGATCCTCGCCAGGCTGGATCAGCCCGAGGTCCTTGACGACTTCAAACTCGCCGTCGTGGGCCTCGGCGACGTACATGTGCGCGGCGCAATGGTGATCCGTGGCGCGCATGGTGACATCGCCGATGACCGTCTCGGTGAGCGTCAGGCCCTCCATGGCCTTACGCACCGCCTGACCCTCGGTGGTACCGGCGGCCTCGACCGCCTTCGCCCACATCTGCAGAAGCACGTACGACCGTGCCGTGATTGTCGTCGCGGGCACCGACGGCTCCACTTCTTTGAAGCTCTCGATGAAGGCGTCGTTCGCGGGCGACGACATGTTCTCGAAGTAGCCGAAGCACACGATGGTGCCTTCCGAAGCTTCCGGACCGATCGCATCGATGTAGCTCTCCATGTGCACGATCGAGGCGAACGTCACGTCCTTCGACAGGCCGTAGTCGTAGAACTGCTTCGAGAGCGCGATACCGTCGGTGCCGACGACGTCGCAGAACACGACGTCGGGCTTGGCGTCGGCGACACGCGTGAGGACCGACGAGAAGTCGGTGGTGCCCAGAGCGATGTACTCCTCACCGACGGCCTGTCCGCCCGCCGCCTCGAGATAGCCCTTCGCCTTCTCGTTGGCGATGCGCGGGAAGTCGTAGTCCGAGCCGAGGAAGTAGAACTTCGGACCGTACTTCTCGGCGAGATAGGGCACGAACTGCTCGGTCTGCTGCTCTGGGACCTCAGACCCGATGAACATCAGATCGTCGTAGGCGCCGCCTTCGTAGAAGGTCCCGTAGAGGAACGGTATGCCGGCCTTCGTGACTGCCGGCTGAGACGCCGTGCGCTCCGCGGTGAGGATGGGCCCAATGACGACCTCCGCCCCGCGACCGAGGACGGCCTTCGTCTTTTCGTTGGTCGTCTTCGGATCGGACGCGCTGTCCTCGACGAGCAGCTCGACCTTGCGACCGAGAAGACCGCCGTTGTCGTTCACTTCTTGCGCCCACAGCTTCGTGGCGCCCAGAAGCGCTTGGCCGTCGGCGGCGATCGATCCGCTGACCGACGTCACCACGCCGACCTTGATCGGCTCGCCGCTGGCAGCCGACCCGCTGTCGTCACCCTCGGTCCCTTCGTTGCCGCAGCCCAGCAGAACGGCGGCACAGAGCACGAGGATCAGGAGGAGCCCTACGAGTGACTTGACAGTACGGTGCTTCAACATTCCCACGTCCTTTCCCCTTTGACTTCGGTAGTTGAGCCGATTCCTACCAGAGTGCCGGTGACGCTCCTGACCACCGCAGTGAAGGACGCCCCTCGGAACCGCGTCCGCGTCAGCCGTCTCCATCGCTGCGCGCCTCTCTCCACCTGAGGCCCCCGCAGCACTCCTGCTCCCTGCGCCTGACACACCTCCTGCGACTCGGCGGTCGTCAACCGCCTACTCACGCCACGTCGACACGTCAAGGTAGCACTGCTTTGCGGGTGAAGTCAAATATTCCCTTTCGTAATGAGTTTCCTGTCGTCCCTGACGCTCGTGCGCATGGAAGAAACACCGTACTTGGTGAATACCGAGAATCACGGGGAATTGGACTTGATATTCTCTCTACCATATGCAGTATACTGCGCCCAGTGAATCCCATCGTCGCGTGTTGGGATCCGTGTAGCGAGGACGATCGGAGGTCGAACGAATGCTCCACCATTTCCAGGGCAAGGACTTCTTGAAGCTCGCCGACTTCACCCCCGAGGAGGTCGGCTACTTCGTCGACACGGCGATCGAGCTCAAGCGCAAGCGCGCCATGGGTGAGGTCTTCGAACCCCTGCGTGGCAAGACCTTCGCGATGATCTTCGAGAAGCTCTCGACGCGCACGCGCGTCAGCTTCCAGGCCGGCGCGGCGCAGCTCGGGGCCCAGACCTTCTACATGAGCCCCGACCAGATGCAGACCTCTCGCGGCGAGCCCATTCGCGACACGGCGCGCATCATCGACCGCTACTGCGACGGTCTCTTCATCCGCACCTTCGGCCAGGAGATCGCCGAGGAGTTCGCGCGCTACATGCGCAACCCGGTGATCAACGCCCTCACGAACGAGACCCATCCCTGCCAGGGCCTCTGTGACCTGATGACGATCAAGGAGAAGAAGGGCGCCTACAAGGGCCTCAAGGTCGCCTACCTGGGCGACATCTGGAACGTCTGCCACTCGCTGATGATGGGCTCGGCGATGATGGGCATGGACTTCTACGCCGCGCAGCCCAACGAGAGCTACCAGCCCGATGCCGAGCAGCTGCGCATCGCCCGCGAGTGGGCGACCCTCTCGGGGGCGAAGATCGTCTTTTCGAGCGACCTCGAGGAGGTCGCCGGCGACGCCGACGTGATCTACGGCAACACCTGGCACTCGATGGCGACCGAGAACCTCGAGCAGCGCCTCGTCGACTTCCGCCCCTACCAGGTCAACATGCGCGTCATCGAGATGGCGAAGCCGGACGTGATCTACATGCACTGCCTGCCCGGCTACCGCGGCGAGGACATGGTGGACGAGGTCATCGAGAGCAAGTACTGCGTCTTCTGGGACCAGGGCGAGAACCGCATGCACACCGAGAAGGCGGTGCTCGTGCTGACGACGCCGCATTGACGAAGGCCCCCCCCGGCGGCCGGCCGGGCCCGGTCCCCCCGCCCGGCCGGCCGCCATCCCTCCACGCGAAACAAGGAGTCACGATATGGCCGACACGGGGTATGTCCACAATGCGACGGGAAGACTGCGCAGGGTCCTGCTGTGTCCCCCGACGTACTTCAGCTTCCAGCCCATCAACGAGATCACGAGGAGCGTTCTCGCCCAGGGTGAGACCGCCGATCTCGCGGCTTTCCGGCGAGAGCATGACGAGCTGATCGAGGCGTATCGTGAGAACGGCGTGGACGTCGAGCTCATCGAACCCCAGGAGCACCTCCCCTACATGGTCTACGCGCGCGACTTCGGCTGTTGCGTGAGCGAAGGGGTGCTCATCGGGTCGTTCCGCGAGCCGGTGCGCCAGGACGAGGAGATCTTCTACGAGAAGAAGATCCGCGATCTCGGCATCCCGATCGTCGGCAAGATCGTCCGCGGATCGTTCGAAGGCGGCGACTTCTGGATGCTCGACGAGGCGACGATCGTGCATGGCGTCGTCGCCCGCACCGACTGGGAGGGTCTGCGGAACGCGGCGACCATCCTTGAGCCGCTCGGCTACACCGTGACGGGCGTGCAGATCAACTCCGAGAACCTGCACCTTGACATGGCGTTCAACATCGTGGCGCCGGGCGTCGCCGTTTGCGCCACTGAGCAGATGCCCGACTTCTTCCTCAGGATGCTGAAGAAGCGCAGGTTCGAGCTCATCGACGTGCCCAGTGAGGGCGTCTACAAGCATCACTGCAACATCCAGGCTCTGGGGGACGGCAAGGTGCTCACCTTCGCCGGCAACACTGCCGTGAACGAGAAGCTCCGCGCCCTGGGTCTGGAGGTCATCGCCCCCGAGATCACGCAGATCCTCAAGGGCGGCGGCGGGCCACACTGCATGACGTTCCCGCTCCTGCGGGACATGGACTGACACTGACGGGGGAGACGGCCCTCGCTTCCGACCCGGCAACCGTTCGAGCGTTGCCGTCACAATTCCCTCCGGTGTCTGCTGGCAGGGCGGCTCACAGAGTGCCAATGGCTTCGTCAGTGCTAACCACAATCCGCGGCCTTGCGGTGCTTGAGAACGCGTCCATCGAACGAGCGAAGCTCGTCGTGCCCGTGGGTATCGCCGGCCTCGTGCTCGCCGCTGCCCTGGCGGCCCATCATGTCGACGGCGAGCGCCTGCATGATGGCCTCACCCACAGTGCTCACGGAGGACGTCTTGCGGCGGTTCTTCGTGAAGGGGAACGGGGGTCAAACGACAATCGTACTCAATCGCGTCATGCTGGTGATCATGGGCTGCCTTCCTCCCAGCTCGGACTGCTGTGGCCGGGCTGATTCTCGACTATCCCACGATCAGGTGCGTGGTCTCAAACCCGCTCCGGAGCGACACGTTTCGTCGTACAGGAAGCGACATGTTTCAGTGTACGCCGACGCTCGTCGGCAGTGCGGTGATGGTGGCCACCATGATCTGGAAGGGCCTCTACTCCAACGAGGCCATCTACTACTCGCTCATCGCGTGCTTCATCGTGTTCGTCGTCGTCAGTCTGCTGACGCCCAAGCCGTCGGGCGAGAAGCTGGCGGAATGGGAAGCGGTGACCCGGGGTGAGGCACAGATCGCCGAGAGCTGAGGCCTCAGGCAACGCGGCAAATCCCGCGTGGTCCCGGCCGTGTGGGGCGCGCCTCGCCGCGTGAGCGGTGGGGCGCGCCCCTCTGTGCACGCGCACTCCGACGGTGGATAATGGTGGGCCGGTGCTGTTCGAGGGAGCGTCACGTGTGAACGACCGCACATCCAGCGAGGTGCTCACGATCCGTGAGCTGGTGGAGACGGCGGGCTTGCAGTTGACGCTGCTCGCCGGGGCGCGGAACGCCGGCTTTCGTATCGAGGCCGTGTACATCGGCGACCTTGACGACCCCACTCCGTGGATGGTGCCGGCGAGTCTGCTGCTCACGACCGGGCCGACGTTCGAGTCGGATCCCGAGGCGGGAGCGGACCTCGTTCGTCTTCTCAAGCGGACAGGTGCGGTCGGCGTGGCGGTCGCGATCACCCCTCACGTACACGAGGTCCCACAGGCCATGATCGACGAGGCAGAAGCCGTCGGGCTGCCGCTCATCCGCGTGCCCCCGGAGACGCCGTTCCGGGCCATCACCAGTTACGTCTTCAACGCCCTCACCTCCCGTGACATGCATCGGTTGCGGCGCAGCCTCGCTCTGCAGAACCAGCTTCTTCAGGCCCTCGTTGAGGGAAACGGCATCGAGGGCCTGGTCAGTCGCCTTGCCGACTTCATCGCCGGAGATGCCCTCCTTTTCGACAGTCATGGCGAAGTGCTCGCCCAGTCAATGGGCGGCGTGGGGATGCGCGATCATGCGCAGCCCGCTCGCGTCTGGCAGGTCTACCGTGAGGTGACGCGAGAGGGGGCGCCACGCTCGGTCCTGGAGGTGGATGCGTGGCGGGCTCACTACCGCGAGATCGTGGTCGAGGGGGCGATCGAGCGCGTCCTCGTGGCTCTCCAGCCGCTGACGGCCGTCGTCTCGGAGTACGACGAAGCGACGCTCACGTTCGCGCAGCGGCTGGTCGAGGCTGAACTGAGCACGGAGAGGAACGTCTCGGGGATGCGCCGCCGCACGCGTGAGGGGCTGCTCCATATGCTGGTGCATGGCCGCGGCACGACGACGGAGTTGAGCGAACGACTCCTCTACCACGGTATCCAGACTGCGCAGCCGTGGCGCATCATGGTCGTGGATGCTCAGTCGAGCCTGAGGGGAGTAGCCACCACCGGTTCGGCCGATGCCCTCGGTGATGTGCTTCTCGACGCGCTCGAGCGGGTCCTTGAGGAGCAGGGCGTGCCGTTCCTTTCCATGCTGTCCGGCGGCCGGGCGGTAGTCCTGAGCGTTATCGTCGACGGGGAGGGTGAGACCGACATGCGCGCGCGTCTCGAGGACCTGGCGCGTCGCGTCGCGACGCGACTACGTGGCCGGCGCGTGCGAATCGGGACGTCCGAACCATTGAGCGAACCGGCGGCCGCGCCCGACGGGCTTGCCCACGCGCGGCAGTCCCTCGAGGCCGCCCTGCGTTCGTCCCGGGCACATGGCGATGTCGTCTTCTACGAGGACCTCGGCCTGCGAGCGGAGGCGCTCGACCGGCTGCCGGACGACGTCCTTCGCCGCTTCAGGGCGCGAGTCGTCGACCGCCTCGAGGCGGTCGACCGCCGTGAGGGGTGCGACCTCGTCCATACGCTTGAGCGGTATCTTGCTCACGACTGCTCGGTGTCGGCGACGGCCGAAGAGCTCTACCTGCATCGCAACACGCTGCGCAAGAGGCTCGAGCGGATCGAGCGGACGTTGTCGCTCGACCTGTCGAGCGTCGATGATCTGGTCGAGGTCTACCTCGGTGTGCGTGCTGCGGAACTGCTCGACATTCGTTCGAATCGTGACTCAGGAGTCGCAGCGTCTGCGTGAGTGGGTCTCACATCTGCAGCGTCGGTCAGCATCATCTCGTACGGTCGAGCGACGAGTTCTGCTGCGGTCATCCCGACCGCGCTCGGGAGTGACGCAGGTCGTAACCGCCGCGTCCACTGCGCCTCACCCACATCGCCGTGAGGACCAGATACACGATACCTGCAATCACGAACGCCGGCATTGAGGCCGAGAGGTACTCGAAGCCGGGAATGTAGCGCTCGAGACTGACCGGGTTGTACAGGGCGATGTAGGTCAGCGAGCCGACGCCGAGGGCGATCAAGCCGGCTGGGTTCCATCCGCGCCAAAAGTCATACGGAGAGCCACGACTGGTGTCGTAGATTGCCCGCAGGTCGATGTATTGGCGGCGAAAGACGAAGTAGTCAGCGATGTAGATGGCCGACAGGGGCGCAAACGCCACTCCGGACCAGTTCAGGAACTGGAAGAAGTTGTCGTAAATCAAACCCGGGCGGAGCGTGAGGATGAGCGGGGCCACGAAGAACGCCCCCGTGAGCCACGTCCAGCTGACACGCGCAAGTGCGTTTCCTCCGACCTGTTTCAGAGCCAGACACGTGGAGTAGATGATGCTCACGATGCTCGTGATGTTCGCGAAGGCGATCCAGACCAGGGCGAGCACGCCCAGGGCTGCTCCTCCTAGTGGGATCATCCACACTGTAGGGTCGCTGTCGCCCAGCGACAGCGCAGCTATCAAACCGACGACTTCACCGATCACCGCGGCTCCGAACAGGCCAATCATGTTGGGCCAGAAGGCTGCGCGCTTGGTCTGCGTGACGCGTGCGAGGCTGCCCATCACAGGCCACCAAGAAAAGCCGGCGGCCAGATTGAACTCGACCACGATCATGAAGTTGAGCAACTTGTTGTCGAAAGGCTCGAGTGGCTTGATCGCGGTGATCTCGGTCCAAGAGTGGTCCTTGAAGAGAAGCACCACCATGACGAGCTGGATGACGAAGAGGCCGGGTGCGACGATTTTGTTGAACCACTTGATGGAGACCGGCCCTTTGGCCAAGACCAACCATGCGGTGACAATCGCCACGATGGCGAACACCGTGACGATTCCGCTGTTCGGTCCGAAGTCGCTCTTGCTGATCTCGTTGACCACATGTGTGGTGGAGCGTCCGAACATGATCGACAAGACTGCAGCCCAGCCGATTTCGATTGCGAGAAGCCAGCCGAACACGATTACCTTGACACCGTGCCGGCCCAGAACGCTGCGCAGGGCCGTGTACTGTTCGAGGCCCCACTTCCCGGATGGCGCGCATGTCGCCAATGCCATGAGGGTGACGCTGACTGAGTTACCGATGACGGCCGCTGCGATACCCTGCTTGACATCGACGAAATAGGCCATGGAACCGCCGATCAGGAAGGCCCACGTGGCGATAGCCAAGCCTATGTTCACCCAGGTGAAGTCGAAGAAGCTCCACACGCGTTCACTAGGGAGTACGGGAAGAACGCCGAACTGAGCTTCGCGTTCGACTTGGGTATGGACTGTGTCCGCGGTGTCGGCAGACATATCAGTACCCCCAGAGAAAGAAGCCGATGCAGAGCACCGCTACGACGGCGAAGATCGAGATGAGATCAGACCATGTGAAGCTTTCCCTGGCGGGGTCTTCGTAGTCTGGCGACGTCATCAGGTCGAGGCGGCGTTCCAGTTCAGCCTGGAGCGCCGGATCCTTGAAGGTCTTAGTCTCCATTCGTCTACCTTTCCTCGGTCGTCGGACAGTCATCCTGGTCTTGCGAGGGTTCTCCTTCCACGGAGTTGGACGGCAGCGCGGCGCCCCAGATGACGGGCGGCCGTGCACGACGGTCGACGTGCAGGGAGAAGACATCCGGTCGGTTGTAGTGCCCTGCCGTGTCGAGCACTAGCTGCTCCTCGGTAATCCGGTCGAGATCGATGTCCGCCATGACGAGCTGCTCGCTGCCGTATACGGGTCCGGTCAACCACCGGCCGTCGGGCCCGGCGATTCCGGAACCTCCGGCATTGATGACGCTCGTGCCGTCTCGCTTCTCAAAGGCTTCGTCTAGCACGGCGGTCAGCTCGAAGTCCTCAGGTAGGTCCTCCCGCGTCACGAAGGGGCTGGCGACGACGACGTAGCAGCGCCCCTCAAAGGCGTACGCGAGCGATGCGAGTTCCGTGATGTACGTGCCCTCTGGCCAGGCGGCGACGTGGACTTGCTCGCCTTGGGCGTGCATCGCGAACCTGGCTAGGGGCATCCAGTGCTCCCAGCACACCAGTCCTCCGACGCGGCCGAGCGGAGTCTCAAAGACACTCAGTGTGCTGCCGTCGCCGGCAGCCCAGAGGATGCGCTCGGCGTGCGTCGGCATGAGCTTGCGATGCACGCCGAGCAGAGCGCCGTCGGCGCCGATGAAGAGGAGCGAGTTGTACATCGTGCCTCGCGAGTAGCTTGCGTCGCGTTCGTTGATCCCGATGACGACCTCGACACCGTGCCGCGCCGCCGTCTCGCGGAGCCTGCGGACGGCGTCGCCGTCGACGGTGACCGCATTCCGTGCGAGACGTGCGTACGCGCGCTTCGATGCGGGGTTCTCCCATCCCGCGGCGCCGAAGATCCAAGCCGGGTACCCCGGAAGCCAAGTCTCGGGGAACGCTACGAGAAGCGCTCCAGCCGACGCTGCCTCGGCAATCAGGTCCACTGCCTTGTCGACGCTCGCCTCGAGGTCGAGAAAGACCGGGGCGGCCTGCACGGCAGCGACTGCGAAGCGGGGAGGCCGCCCGGAACGCCAGGTTCTCACCCCTCGGGATCCGGTCATTCCGCATACGCCTTCCGGAAGAGGTCGAGGTAATCGGCCTCAGTGATGTCCCGCGCATTGTCCGGCGAACACACGTGCTCTGCTGACGCGCGCGCGAGCACAGCGAAATCATCGGGCGACACCCCTTCGAGGTCTCTAAGGCGCGGGAGTCCCATGTCCGCAATAAGGCGGCGAATCCTCGCGCAGCCCTCCCGGGCCACTGTCTCTGGATCGCTGTCCGCGGTTACCCCGAGCGCCCGAGCCACTTGGGCGTGTCGCTCAGGATCTGCGGGGATATTGAACTCGAACACGAAGGGCAGAAAGACGGCGCAGGCCACGCCGTGCGGCGTATCATAACGTCCTCCGAGGGTCTCGCCCATGCAGTGGACGGCTCCGACGTCGCTGTTCCCGAAAGCCATCCCCGCCAGTAGGCTGGCCAGGAGCATGCCTGCTCGTGCCTCGCGGTCGTCACCCTTCCGGACTGCTCGAAGCAGGTACGCGTTCACATTCTCGATGGCGCGCAGAGCGAGGGCGTCACTGATTGGGTTCGACGCCCTGCCGGTGTAGGCCTCGATGGCGTGCGTCATGGCGTCTAGCCCGGTCGCCGCAGTAAGGTGTGGCGGTAAGCCGAGAGTAAGTTCCGGATCGAGCAGGGCAATGCTCGGGGCCAGTCGAGGATCAAGAAGTGTCATTTTGTAGTGCGCTTGGTCGTCCGTGATCACCGCCACGAACGTCACCTCGCTCCCGGTCCCGGCTGTCGTAGGGACACAAATGACCGGGATGGGAGACTTGTCAAGCCGGCGGGGATCTTCCCAGGACTTCACGGAGCCGCCGTTGGTCACCAGAGCGGCGGCCGCCTTTGCGGTGTCCATCACGCTGCCTCCGCCAAGGCCGACGATGCACGTCACTGCGCACTCGACTGCGACCGCTGCGGCCGCTTGGCACTCAGAGTCGCGCGGGTTCGACGAAATGTCACTGAAGCGCTTCGTGCTGATGCCTGCCGACGTCAAGACCGCTTCAGCGCGGTCTGCAAGCCCGGCAGCGACGATGCCCTTGTCGCAGACCAGCAAAGCCGGCCCGGCGCCAAGGCTGCGTGCATGCTCTCCGATCCGAGCAAGACCGCCATATCCGAAGTCGATGACTGTGCGATGCTGAAACGAGAAGTCGCTAAAGACCATTCGTGCCTCCTGCCCCGATGAGAGACTTGCACACTGAGTAGGTCATAAAGTCATCAGGTCGACATCCGGCATGAGAAAGGGATTCCTCTTGACTCACAGAGGCCTTCAGCAGGTTGCCTGACGAGCAAGTGGTAGAGTTCGGGACGTCGGTCGTGCAGCTGGGATCCGTAGCTCGACCTCACGGTTGCGAGCTGCTGGGTGTCTACGACCGCTGTGACGAGCCGGTCGCAGTCGGCTCCGACTGATGCGACGACCTTCCCAAGGCAGTCAGTAACGCGGGAACTTCCCGAGAAACGAGTGTCTCCCTCGCTTCCTGTTCGATTCACAGCCAGGACCGGTAGCACGTTGTCGTATGCTCTCGATGAGCACACGAGGTTCCAGTCGTCGACATACGGGTCCTCCCAGGCACCGATTACCACGATGAGTTCTGCACCCTCGAGCGCGCAGGTGCGAGCAGCCTCGGGCATTGCTGCATCCCAACATATAAGGACGCCGAGTCGACCAGCGGCTGTCTGAAACACGGGGATGCGCGACCCGTTGACGAACCATTGGAGTTCGCGATTGAGACAGTGCGTCTTGCGATATGAGCCCACCATGCGACCGTCCCGATCAATGACGGCCGCGGAATCTGCTGTCAGCCCCAGCGGCCCCAATCGCTCTGCGTAACCGACGACGAGTGTGCAGTCGATGTCTCTCGCGAGCGCCGCGAGCAGCGGGAGATAGCCTCCGTCAGGCCATGACACCGCCACATGGTGAAAGGATGCCCCACACTCGTATCCGGTGGTCGCCAGCTCGGGAAAGGCGAGCAGCTCTAGGTCCGGATAGCGAGCTTTGGCTTCGTGAGCCAAGGATGCCATGTGTTCGAGGTTCTCTTGAACACCGCAGGTGAGCGCACTGACCTGGATGCCGCCGACTCGCATGGCTCTCCTTCGTGCTTGCCTGGTACCTAGTATCCAGAGCACCACCACCCTAGTTGTTCTCGTGAGGCTGAGGTAGTGTGCCCGTGCATTGAGTTGTCGCGGCTATGATGTGCGTCTGTACATTGAGTGAGCGACGTCGCGGCTTGCTCGAGACGCGAAGTCGATTGCGGCATCGGT
>ENA-UPSM01005149-UPSM01005149.1-activated-sludge-metagenome-genome-assembly--contig:-NODE-5149-length-13101-cov-93.359727_pt1 | contig 13101 bp, 8 predicted proteins | sample MGYA00238181_ERZ773283 | MGnify/ENA primary metagenome ERZ773283 (study PRJEB29023, sample SAMN05720199) | activated sludge metagenome | isolation source: Anaerobic digester | place: Japan... | reverse complement strand
TGGCTTGTTCAGAATTGAGGCTTCTACCATAGAAATTCCAAAGCCAAAGCTAACGCGAAGCAAATTTAGTTAGATCAAGCCAGCCAAGAGCCTCAATGCAGGGCTTCCATCCCATCTGCGCCCCTCTTTCTTTTTTCCCTCTTTTTCTTCCCCCAAACCAAAAATCCCGTTCATCCTTTCTTCATCCTGTCATCCCGTCCTTTTCTTCCCCCAACCAACAATCCCGTTCATCCTTATCTTATCCTGTTATCCTGTTTAAAATTATCCCGTCATCCTGTCAAAACATTATCCCGTTCATCCCGTAATCCCCCCTGCCACAGCGTCCTTCCATCCGAGCACATACGCCTCTGAGCGTTTCTGCGATTGCTCTCCCCCGTAGACTAGAATGCGCTGTTCGACCGGAATGCCTTCTTGAGTGCCGTAAAAGACAAGATGCTTCAAAAACTCGCTCGCCACTGTCATCCCCGATTTACACTCCCAGACGCGCCTCTCTGGATCAGGTCGTTCTGGATTCTCGACAAGATCGATCTCCCTACCTGCACTGTCTTTCCAGAAATAGAGGGAGGCAGGAAGGCCCTGGTGTACCGCTGCCTTGAATCGCTCTGCAATGATCAAGTTCTCGAACACTGCGCCGCGCAAGGGGTGCAATGCAAGGTCTTCTGGAGTTCGGATTTGCAAAAGGTAGCAGAGGAGGCTTGTATCGAACCAATAGAGCTTTGGCGACTTTATCACCCGTGTGGTGAAGTTTTTGTGCCACGATGGCAGAAGAAACACAAGCCACGCAGCCTGCAAGAGTCCTAACCAGCTTCTTACTGTGTTGACGGAGATACCCGCATCGCCCGCGAGCGAAGTAAGAGAGAGCATCTGTCCCGCTCTTCCCGCACAGAGGCGGACAAAACCCCGAAACGATTCAAGGTTCGCAATATTTTTCACAAGGCGCACATCGCGCTCTACATAGGTCGCAATATAATCCCGCGCGAAGAGATCAGCAGGTAGATTCTTCGCCCGTACACGAGGGTAAAAGCCTCGCCACGCCGCTTCCTGCCAGCTTGCATCGAGCCGTTCTCTGCCGAGCTCTTGTGCAGAAAAAGGCAGCAAGGTAAGCACCGCGGTTCTGCCTGCAAGGCTCTGGCTCACCTTTTCCATAAGGAGGAAATTACTTGAACCAGAGAGAATATAGCGCCCAGGGGGTGAATGATCGGCATACCCTTGCAGGTAATTAAAAAGCATTGGAGCGCGCTGCACTTCGTCGATTATTATGCCATTGGCTTCAGCCTGGGACAAAAATCCACGCGGATCCTGTTGCGCAAAATCCAGCGTATCAAGATCGTCCAATGAAGCATATGCTTTTTCTGGCCACATGGCGTGCAAAAGGGTAGTCTTTCCTGATTGTCGAGGCCCTGTCAGCGTCACAAGCGGATAATACCGTGCTGCCTCTCGCAGCGCACCTTCCAAACACCTCGGAATAAAATCCATAGAGCAATTATAGTGTACTCATGCAAATCAATCAATCGATTGATCTTTTTGCGCAATATTTCGACAGGATTTACTGAATACTTTGACGGGATTTGCAGGATTGTGCGGGATTGACAGGATACTTTTTCTCTTTTTCTTCCCTCAAACCCAAAATCCCGTCCATCCTTCTCTTATCCTGTCATCCCGTCCTTCTCTTTCCCCAAACAAAAAATCCAGTCAATCCAGTCTTCATCCTGCCATCCTGTCGAAACATTCTCCCGTTCATGCCCTCTAGCCATCCTCTTTTATCACGTCTATTTTCCTACTATATTTTTCCTGTATGCAGACCCACTACAAGGTTTTTCTCAACGACGCTGTGACCGCCCGCTTTTCATCCATGTCTATGTCCGAGCGACGCCGCTTTTCCGAAAAAATGCGCTTTCTCGCTGCCGGTATCTGGGAGGGAGGCATTCTCGTAAAAAAACTCTCTGGCCAAACGGGCAAAGTGCTCTTCGAGGCACGCCTTTCCAAAGGGGACCGCCTTCTCTTCACCTTGGGCCGGTACCTCGACGAAAGCGCTGTCTATGTCTGGGCTCTCGTTAAACACGACGATGTAGATCGCGCAGCAAGGGTCGGAATACCGGATAATGCCCCATTTCTAGATTTTCCCGTCGACGCCGAAGAAGAGGTCGACAATCTCTTTCTCGATAACATACCCGAGCCATGGCTCACCCAGGAGAGCATAGAAGACAGGGTCGCTTTCGACTACGGACCTCAGAAATGGAAAGTTTTAGACGAAACAGAGTGGGATCGCATGCTATCAGAACAAAAGGTCGAGGAGCTGGACTATCACCTCTTTCTTTCGAGAGAACAGTATTGCGTTCTAGAGCGCGATCCGCCTCTCCTTGTATCGGGCACTGCGGGTTCGGGCAAGACCACCATTGCCCTCTATTACCTCTCTAGAAAGGAATTCCTAGGGACATCGAGGATTTTCATCACTTACAGCCCCTATCTCCGCGATTTTGCTGCCAAACTCCACCATAGCTTAGTAAAGGGCAACCCCATAGAGGATCGCCCGCCTTACCCCGAATTCTTGACCATCGAAGAGATTCAGCGCCGCTTTCTTCCTCCAAATTGCCCTCTCTCAGATCCCACAAAGCTCGTCGGGCTCTATGAATTCAAGATAATCATAGCTGCAAATCCTCTTGCAAGAAAATTCGATCCCGAACTTCTCTGGGAAGAAATACGCGCCATCATAAAAGGAGCCATGCCGCCCTATTCCCTAAAGCGCCTCGAAGCGCTCGCCAATCGGCTTGCACAAGGCAGTCTTCCTATACAAAATAGGCAGGAGCTTGCTGCCGAACTTGCGAGTTTTAGCCGATTCTCCTTTGGTGGTAAGCTCGATAAAATAGTAGCATCTAATTCATCATTTCAAGACATCGAAGAATTCGCCAACGCTCTTGGCTCTAGCTCACAAGAGGGCGAGATCCGAATTGTCTTTAAGATTCTCGAATTCCTCAAGAAGAAAAAAGAATTCTTCAACCGTCCTCTCCTCAGCCTCGAGGAATATCTCTTTCTGGGAGAAAAACGCGCCCCCAACTTTCTCTATGACAGAAGGGAACTCTATACCCTCGCTCTGTATTATGAGAAAAAATTGGAAGAACATGGACTCTATGATGAGATAGACCTCGCAAAGCAAGCGCTCCTCGAGCGAAAGCGCAGCGCATCGCCTCAAGTCTGGAATCTCGTGGTCTGCGACGAGATTCAGGACATGACCGACATTCATCTCGAATTCCTCTTCGATCTTTGCTCCAACCGCGACAATGTTTTCTTTGCTGGCGATGAACGACAGACTATCAATCCGAGCGGTTTCCGCTGGGAGGCTGTGAGATCGCGCTTTTTCGAGTCGGGTGCTGTTGTGCCAGAACTGACGCGCCTTTCTATGAACTTCCGCTCCTCGGGCTCCATCGTGGAACTGGGCAATGCGCTCTTGGATCTCAAGAAAACCTATGTCGGAGCAGGAAAATTCGAAGCGCGCGAATCCTGGAAATTCCTCGGCAAGGCTCCCATGGTCATAGAAAACATTGAAGAAAAGAGTATTCTTCGAATCGTCCGCGAGAGCGGGGCGGAACGCATAATCCTCGTACGCTCAAGTCAAGAGAAGCAGCGACTTAGCAAAATTCTTGGCACGGAGCTCGTGTTCACGATCTTCGAGGCCAAAGGTCTCGAATTCGAAACAGTTCTCCTTTGGAGATTTGTCGAGGATGAAAAAACCGACGCCCTTTGGGCTACGATGAGCGAAGAAGGGCTAGGTACAACAGAAGAAAAGCTTCCTCACCTTCGTCATGAACTCAATCTCCTCTATACTGCGGTAGCGCGAGCCCGATCCATACTTACGGTTTACGATGGACCAAAGGCCTCAGCTGTCTGGAGGGCAGGGCGGCTAGCTTCTATCGTAATCAAAACGAGCGATACTTCCATGCTTGCGGAGAGCTGGGGGAAGGCCTCGACTCCAGATGCCTGGGCCAAGCAGGCAGAGATATTCTTTGCACATGGGTATTATAAGGCAGCAGCCGAGTGCTACCACAATGCAGGCAAGCACAACAAGGAAGAGGAAGCGCTAGCTCTCGCTGCCTTCGAAGCTAAGGACTACGCCAAGGCAGCACCGCGCTTCGAGCGCTGTGGTGATTTTGGGCGTGCAGCGCTTTGCTATGAGAAAAGTGGCGATCTCGATAAGGCTATTGAACTCTATGCGCGTTTAGGCGACAAAACTACTAAAAAGCGTCTATCCATTCTCCTACTCGAAAAGGAAGGCTCCTTCGCCAAGGCAGGGAATGCTTGGCTCAAAATGGGCGAAACCCGCAAGGCTCTCGAGGATTGGGAGCGAGGAGCTGAGTATTTGCGCATCGCCGAATATTATAAAGAAGCAAAGGACTACTCTCGGAGCGCCAAGTATTATGAAAAGGCGGGAGATATCGCCAAGGCCGTTGCATGTTATAAGAAATATCACGAGTACGAAAAAGCCTCCGAACTCCTTCTTGCTTCGGGCGACTACGAGGCTGCCATAAATCTGTTTAGGAAGGCCAAAGGCAATGGGAACTATCTCGACTTCTGCAAACGGAGCGGTAGACCCGAAATCATTGCTCGGGGCTATCTCGAGCTGGGCAAGAACGAAGATGCAATAAGGCTCCTTAAGGAATATATCGCTGCCGACCCCAAAGGCATCGAGTCCCTCAGTCATGAAGCGGAAAAGTTAGAAAAAGCAAAGCAGTACGAGAAGGCTGCCGTCATCTATGCTTCTTTGGACTTTCACAAGAAAGCTGCCGAAGAATATGCCCGATCTATGGATTACGAACATGCTGCGCAGGAATTCTCCCGATCCGAATGCCACTATGATGCTGCAATTCTCTTCACGAATCTCAAACATGTGGAGGAAGCTCTTGTCGAATGGAAGGCGTTTATACCTGAAAATCATGATAAGCGCCTAAAAAAGATTAGCTCGATTCGAGACCTACAATGGGAGCTTTTAGCGCGCAATCCCACGCAAGGCAAGACTTACAACCAATATATGGCCAATGAGCTCTATAGCGAAGCTTCGGAGGCGCTCGAGAGAGGCGATTTTCTTAATGCGCTGGCTATTTTCATTCTGTTCAGGGAAAAAGGTCCTATTCTAGATTGTCTAATTGGCGTTGGGGACGATTTGCTTGCGATCTATGTCATCAGTATGATCAACAATTACGCCATGTGGACTGATTATCGAAAACGAAGAAGGGAGGTTTCTCTTGAACCGCTCGAAGCTGTGAAAAATATAAGTTACCAGATTTCGAGTTTCGATCCCATTGACAAAGAAGCTATTCCTGATGTGATGGGTTTATTCCTTCTTGTCAAGGATATTCTCTCTTTTGCAGAGCGGAGAATGCTCGAGGAGCTGCGGATACATCTCTACATGCCCAACACTATCTTAGGTAGTTTCTGCTCGCATAGTGCGAAAAATCTCCTCAGTGCGGGAAAGGACTATCTCTATATCCTCGCGGTCCTTAAGGATTACTCTACTATTTACACGGAAGTAATGCGATGGATCGAGACTAAAGAATCGGTGGTAAAGATGCTCTCGGTTGGAGATTATCTCGATGAGCTTTCGGGTACTTTAGGCGATGATGTTCTAAAAGTCTGTGCTTCGATGGTAGCAAATAATGCAATCGACAAGTCTCTTCTTGAAAATTTAGTCATCGACGAATTCAATTGGAGTTTTCTCAGTATAAATTCACAATTGAAAGAGAAGGTTGTGAGTTATCTTGTCGATAAGTATTTGACGGAGGAGGCTGCCGATGTGCTTCGTTTGCATGGGGAGGTGAGGAGGGCAGCTGAGCTTCTTGAATCGCGCTCTTTAGTAAAGGAAGCGGCTAAGGTTTATGAATCGATAAAAGATTGGGATAAGGCCTTGTCGCTATACGAGAGTCTTGGAGATAAGAAGTCGATTGCGAGGATGTATGAGCACAAGGGCGATCTCGCTTCTGCCATCCGCCTTTGGAAAAAGCTTGGTTTTCCGAAGCAGGTCAAGCGGCTTGAAAATAAGTGCAAAAAATTTAACATAGCCATTTCCGAAAGCGATGAAGGCTCCAGTCAGTTGCCCTTTGATTTTTGATCCCTTTAGGTGAGTTAAGCTTTAGACAGAATATTCTGACTGGATAAACAGGATTGTGCGGGATTTACGAAATATTTTGACTGGATGGACAGGATTTTGCAGGATTTAAAGAATATTTTGACTGGATGGACAGGATTCCTAGACATGATGACAGGATTTTGCGGGATTGACAGGATGTGTTTATAGGATAAAGAAAAAGCAAAACAGAAGCCAAAGAAAGGCAGAAGAAAAGCCTAAGCCAAAGCTCACCCGCGCCTCCTCCTCTTTCCTTTTTTTTCTCTCTTTTTCTTCCCCCAAAATAAATAATCCCGTTCATCCTTATCTTTATCTTGTACATCCTGTCAAGACATTATCCTGTCATCCCGTCCTTCTCTTCCCCCCAAACAAAAAATCCAGTCAATCCTGTCTTCATCCTGTCACCCTGTCAAAACATTATCCCGTTCATCCTTATCTTATCCTGCCAATCCCGTCAAAAATTCTCCCTCCAACGACAATAAAATCGTACTACCAGATCCTCGAGGATATGTTTGTTGGCTTCACCGTGCCTGCTTTTTCGGGCAGCCCGCACAAGAGCGCGCTCACCACACCGCGATTTTTCTTTTTCGACAATGGCGTGCGCAATGCGGCAGCAGATATCCCACTCGTTGAATCAAGCGTCAACACCGATCCAGGTTATTTCTTTGAGCATTGGGTCGCAGGGCAGCTCTGGCGCGAACTTTCCTATACGAGAGCAGGCACGCTTCTCTATTATCGCACCTCCGATGGCGCAGAGGTCGATTTTGTCGTGCAGACGAATCGCGAGCTCATCCCGATCGAGGTGAAATGGACAGACCATCCGCGTCAAAACGATACACGCCATTTAAAAACCTTTATCGCCGAGCAGTCGAGCCGCTGTACGAGCGGCTATCTTGTTTCGCGCTGCCCCTACATGCTCGACCTCGGCAATCACATCACTGCGATTCCTTGGTGGATGATCTAAGACAGATGAACAGGATTCCTCGACAGGATATCAGGATTGTGCAGGATTGACAGGATGTTTTTTCTTTTTCCTCCCCCAAATCAACAATCCCGTTCATCCTTCTCTTATCCTGTCATCCCGTCCTTCTCTTCCCCCAAACTAAAAATCCCGTTAATCCCGTCTTCATCCTGCAATCCTGTCTAAAATTATCCTGTCATCCCGTCTAAAATTATCCTATTTATCCTATCAAAATATCCTAAATCGCTTGAAATTATATATAAAAATGTCCTATAATTTCTTTTATGAAACGTAACGCACTCGATGTGCTCATTGAATGGGAGCATAGGCCCAATAGAAAGCCCCTTATAATCCGTGGAGCTCGCCAAGTCGGCAAAACCGAGCTCGTGCGCATATTCGCCCAGCAAGAATTCGACTCGTTCATCGAGATCAATTTCGATGAGTATCCTCAAAAAGCGAGCCTCTTTGCAGACGATGATATTCTGAACGTCATTCGCTTTATCGAAATCGATGCGAACCAAAAAATTGTACCCGGTAAAACGCTGCTCTTTCTCGATGAGATTCAATCAGCGCCTTCAGTGCTTGCTCGCCTGCGCTACTTCTATGAAAAAATACCCACACTCCATGTCATAGGTGCAGGCTCGCTCTTAGATTTTGTACTCTCCGAACCCGACTATTCCGTACCCGTTGGGCGCATCGAGTTTCTGTATCTAGGGCCGATGACATTCGAGGAATTCTTATGCGCGCGAGGGCAAGAGCAGCTTCACCATTATCTTGCTACGTACACGCTTGCCACAGCCATCCCCGAAGCGATCCATGCAAAATTGTTGGGCCTTTTAAGAGAATACTTTGTCGTAGGTGGTCTTCCCGGAGTAGTCAAAGCATATATCGAATCAGGCCTTGATTCTATCGCCACTTCTCGAGAGCAACAGAGCATCCTCCAAACCTACTATGTCGACTTTGGAAAGTATAAGAAGAAAGTGAATGTGACCTTTCTGCAAGATATATTCAAAAAAATTCCTTCACAAATAGGCAAAACAGTCAAATACACCGCACTAAATCCCAACGCAAAATCAGCCCTTGTCAAGGAAAGCCTTGATCTTTTCGAAAAAGCGCGGCTTCTCTACCGCGTATTCCATTCCGATGCAAATGGCGTCCCTTTGGGAGCGGAAGTCAATCCCTCCTATTTTAAGCTCCTTTTCCTTGATACGGGCCTTGTCAGTGCTGCACTGGACCTCAAGCTCATCGATTTTTTGCCCAACACCGAGCTCACGCTTATCCATTCTGGCGCAGTTGCAGAGCAATTTATAGGCCAGCATCTCTTGTACACCAATGAGCCTTGGGCTGAGCCATCGCTCTATTACTGGAATAGACCGAGCAAAGGCTCAACTGCAGAGGTAGATTACCTCATTCAGTATCGTGGGCATATCCTCCCAATTGAAGTAAAAGCAGGAGCTACGGGCCGACTCAAATCGCTGCAGATGTTTGTCCAGGAAAGGCGCACTCCCATCGCGCTCCGCTTCAATAGTGATAGGCCTTCAATCCATTCTACACATACCGCAATCGCTGGTAAAAAGCCAATTCCCTTCGACCTTCTCTCCCTGCCCCTCTATCTCGTAGCACAGACCGCCCGCCTTGTCGCCGCTACCCTTGACGGGATGGACAGGATTTCTTGACAGGATACCGGGACTTCTCGACAGGATATCAGGATTTTGCGGGATTTACCGGATATTTAAGAAAATAAAGAGCACCCAATGGCCGGCAAAAGAAAGGCCTAAACCCAAAGCCCCAATCCTCATTCGGCCACCCGCCTCTTTCTTTTTTCCCTTTTTCTTTCCTTAAACCAAAAATCTCGTCCATCCCTCTCTTATCCTGTCATCCTGTCTTTTCTCTTCCCCCAGACCAAAAATCCCGTCCATCCCTCTCTTATCCTGTCATCCCGTCCTTTTCTTCCCCCAAACCAAAAATCCTGTTTATCCAGTCTTCATCCTGCTATCCTGTCAAAAATTATCCTGTCATCCAGTCAAAACATTATCCCGTCAATCCCGTCCCATCTTTCTTTTCCCTTGACATTTTATTATCAAATTTGATAATATATGATCACAGAAGAGGAAAGGTGAACTATATCGTCAAGATCAGCAAGCAAGCTGACAAGACAATTACGAAAGCCCCGCGAGCGATTCAGCAAAAATTTGCCTTATTGATCGATGATCTTGAAAGATATGGGCCAATGAGAAAGGATTGGCCAAATTTTTCTCCTCTTGGAAATGATTTTTATCACTGCCATCTGTCATATTCATGGGTAGCAGTATGGAAAAATAAAAAAGGGACTATTTTGGTGGAGGTAGAATATGCCGGTAGCAGAGAAAAAGCGCCATATTAAGAAGGAGCGAAAGCTTATCTCGGTGGCAGCAGAGAATGCTTCTGAAATTCTTGCCTATGCAAAAGAAAAAGATCCAGAGGCTCATATTGCGGCAGTTGAGCGTAGTAATAATGCTATGATTCTTCCTGAAGATTCAGCATGGTATCGGGAGGTTAAGGCGTCCTGGCATCCTGGCATCACCTTGCGCATCAGGCGTGAAAATGCAGGGTTCACCCAGGCAGAACTTGCAGCAATGACAGGGCTTACTGTGTCGAATATTTCTGCCTACGAGAATGGGCACCGCACTATGGGGCTCGCAGTGGCAAAACGCCTCGCTAAGGCACTAAAGCGCCCTGTATCAGAATTTATCGAACCAGAAAGTATGACAGATCGAGAATGAGGGGATTCACTGGATACTTTGACAGGATACCAGGATTTTCCTGGATTTACAGGATGTTTTTAGGGTAGGGGGCAAAAGAAATTCCAAAGCCAAAGCTAACGCGAACCAAATTTAGTTAGATCAAGCCGGCCAAGAGCCTCAATGCAGGGCTTCCAGCCCACCCGCTTCTCTTTCTTTTTTCTCTTTCTCTTCCCCCAAACCAAAATCCTGTTAATCCTGTCTTCATCCTGCCATCCTGTCGACACATTATCCCGTCATCCTGTCGAAAAATCTGAATCATGCATCCCTCATTTGCTCGTCATATATTGAGATGATCAACGATACATTGACCAAAACAATCATTGCATGCGCCTTCAAAGTCCACAACACTCTCGGCGGCGGCTTCCTCGAAAGCGTGTATAAAAACGCCCTCCTTGTTGAACTAGAAAAATCAAGTCTCCGTGCCAGCGCTGAGCAGCCAATAAGAGTCTATTATGAAGGTCGCCTTGTCGGCGAATTCTATGCCGATATCATCGTCGAAAATGCCATCATTCTCGAACTCAAAGCCATCGAAACCCTCGCTAAAATTCACGAAGTCCAGCTCGTCAATTACCTCAAAGCCACCGGCATCGACCTGGGACTTCTCATCAACTTTGGCCCCACCGACGTCACCGTAAAGCGAAAGACACGTCTGCTATCCCCTCGACCGGATGAACAGGATACGCCAACAGGATGACAGGATGACAGGATGATCAGGATTTTGCAGGATTGACAGGATGCTATTATTATAGGGTAAGAAAGGTCAGAGAAAAACAAAAGGCAAGAAAAAGACAGACGAAAACCACCCCCGCTCCGCCCCTCTTTCTTTCTCTCTTTCTTTCTTTTCCCACACCAAAAATCCTGTCAATCCTGTCTTCATCCCGTCATCCCGTCTTTTCTCTTCCCCAAAACAAAAATCCTGTTGATCCTGTCTTCATCCTGTCATCCTGTCGAAAATTATCCTGTCATCCTGTCAAAGTCTTATCCCGCACATCCTGTCTAGATATTTCTGACGAATTCGTCAAAATTATCTAGATATATTTTCCGATATCGTATACAATATCCTCATGATCCCTCGCAAAGACCTCGATAGACTTCTAAAGCAGGCTACGAATCATTCTCTCAGCATCATCATCGGTGCGCGGCAGGTCGGCAAGTCCACCCTCCTCGGTATGATTCGGACGCAGCTTCCGCAGCCATCTGAAATGTTCAATCTTGAGAATCCCCTTCATCTCTCATTGTTTAATGAAGGGTATACCTCATTTATCCGTACCGTCCGCACAAGACTGATTTTCATCGATGAATTCCAATACTGCAACAACATTTCTTCGGTGTTCAAGGCAGTATATGACCTCAATCCCCAGATAAAGATCTACGCTACTGGTTCATCCTCAATGGAGATTCAAACTCATCTCAAGGAATCGCTTGCAGGTCGAAAACTGGAGACGATCCTTTATCCTTTAACTTATAGCGAATGGCTCTGCCAAGAGGATGAATCGCAGAGGCCACCTTTATCGCCTCATATCGAGGATGTCACAGCGCCCGATGAACTTGAAGCGCATCGAGCACGCCTCCGTGAATTTATGCGGTATGGTGCGCTTCCAGGGCTCACTGCGCTTTCAGAAGATCTCGAAAAAAGGGAGTATCTCTTCGGTATCTATCAAACTTACATTGCAAAGGATATCAAGGCTTTTCTTAAAGAAGAATCAGTGCTCTCGTTTAATAAGGCGATCACGTGGCTTGCGCTCAACAATGGTGCACGGCTCAAAAAGAGTACACTTTGCGGCGTCGCAGGCATCTCGATCCGACAGATCGAACGGTATCTCGACGTTCTTGGCGGCACCTTTGTGCTTGCGCTCTTGCCGCCGATCTCCACCAATAGAGGTAAGGAGCTCACCAAAACACCAAAGTTCTATCTCTACGATCAAGGGATTATCAACAGCATTATCCAAGACTTTAGAGACATCGACCGAAGGCCCGACACAGGTACCCTCAGGGAGCAGTTTGTCTTTTGGGAGCTCAAGAAACATCTCGACATTCGCTATTCGCTCTATTATTGGCGCACTGCCGATGGAAAAGAAGTGGACTTTGTGCTCAAAAAAGATCAGCAGCTTTTGCCCATCGAGGTCAAATCGTCCTGGCAGCCTCCTATCGTCCCTCCTGGTTTACGCCATTTTTTGAGCTACTACCCAGAGAGTAAGAGCGCGGTGGTACTCTACGATGGTCCAGAATATACGAGCCGCTATAACGATTGCACGATCTATTTTGCGCCGATCCATAAGGCCTTTGCAGCCCTCAGCCTTTTGTGATGCCGACAAAGGCGACAGGATTAACGGGATTTTTTGACAGGATTTTTTGACAGGATGATCAGGATTTTGCAGGATTTACAGGATGTTTTATAGGGTAGGAAAGCCCAGAGAAAAGCAAAAGACAAGAAAAAGACAGACGAAAGCCACTCCCAATCTCAACCCATCCCGGCTGCCCCTCTTTCTTTTTTCTCTGACCTGATGAACAGGATACGCCGACAGGATGATCAGGATTTTGCAGGATTTACGGGATGTTTTATAGGGTAGGAAAGGCCAGAGAAAAGCAAAAGGCAAGAAAAAGATAGACGAAAGCCGCCCCCAATTTCCCACCCCCAATCTCAACCCATCATCGCCGCCCCTCTTTCTTTTTTCTCTTTCTTTCCCCCATACAAAAATCCTGTCAATCCCTCTCTTATCCTGTCATCCCGTCCTTTTCTTTTCCCAACCAACCATCCCGTTCATCCTTATCTTATCCTGTCATCCTGTCTTTTTCTTCCCCCCACACCAAAAATCCTGTCAATCCCTCTCTTATCCTGTCATCCTGTCTTTTCTCTTCCCCAAAACGAAAATCCCGTCAATCCTGTCTTCATCCCGCCATCCTGTCGAAAATTATCCCGTCAATCCTGTCCAAAAATTCAATACAAAAACCCAAACATCCAAAGCGGGATCTTTCGATCGTGTCCATATTCTAGATTGTCCGCAGCGATATAGGCGTCAGGGACAGTCTTAATTTGTGCTCGTGACTTGTTTTTTCCGCCGACCTCAATGGTAAAACGGCCATCGACAAGAAAATCACCCACTTCCGAGTATTCGAGCTCATGTTCATAGGAGAGCTGATTCGCGAGAAAAGTCTCTCGAATAGTTCCTATATCTGGTTGTACATTTTTCAAGAGATACATCAAGTTGGTATTTTCAAGATAGAGTTTGTCGGGCTTTTGC
>ENA-UPSM01005148-UPSM01005148.1-activated-sludge-metagenome-genome-assembly--contig:-NODE-5148-length-13108-cov-7.399065_pt1 | contig 13108 bp, 10 predicted proteins | sample MGYA00238181_ERZ773283 | MGnify/ENA primary metagenome ERZ773283 (study PRJEB29023, sample SAMN05720199) | activated sludge metagenome | isolation source: Anaerobic digester | place: Japan... | reverse complement strand
CAGAGCTCACGAGCCGAGAGCCCCGGTCGGCAGGTCGAACCACAGCAGGTGCTCGAAGTCATCCGACAGCCCCGACGCGTGCGAACCCAGATCAGGCGGGATCGCCGCCGCCAGGATCGCCGCCCCGTCAGCGAGGTGCTGCGCCAGCAGCTCCTCCCCACCGCGGTTGTCCGTGCGCGGCACCCGCATCGACCCGTCGTCGGCGTACGAGATCGCCCCCAGCCGGATGGGCGGCTCCACGACCCCGTCGCGGTGCCTCCACCGCCCGGTCTCCGGGTCGAAGATGTAGTCGCCCAGCAACCGCCAGCCGTCGCGCGCGACGAGACGCACGGCATCCACGACGTAGTCCGCGACGGTGTCGGAGATGAAGTAGTTGAAGTTCACCCGCACCCAGCCGGGTTTGATGCCCTCGCAGCCGCCGGTGATCTCACGCTCGAACTCGTGCGAGCGCTCGATGTCGATGCCGAGCAGCCGGTGGCCGTACGGCCCCGCGCACGAGCAGCCGCCGCGGGCCTGGATGCCGAACAGGTCGTTGAGCAGGGCGACGACGAAGTTGTGGTGCAGCCAGTGGCCCGACGGCGCCCGCACGACGAACGAGACGATCGACAGCCGCGGCGCGTCGAGGTTGCCCAGGATCTCGATCGCCGGCTCGGCCCGCCAGGCCTCGACCGCGCGCGAGAGCAGCCGCTCCTCGTGGGCGCGGATCGTCTCGACCCCGACCGCCTCCTTGAGCTGGAACACCAACCCGGCCCGCACCGACTCGATGATCGCCGGGGTGCCACCCTCCTCGCGGTGCGCGGCGTCGGTGACGAACGCGTGGTCCTCGGGGTTGACGTAGGCGACCGTGCCGCCGCCGGGCACGACGGGCACCCGGTTGCCGAACAGCTCACGCCGGGCGATGAGCACCCCGGGCGTCGACGGGCCCCCGATGAACTTGTGCGGCGACAGGAAGATCGCGTCCTTGTACGCGGCCGGGTCGCCGCTGACCGGCGCGGTCATCTCGATGTCGACGTAGGGCGCGGCCGCCGCGAAGTCCCAGAACGCGAGCGCCCCGTGCTCGTGCAGCAGCGCCGACACCCCGTGGGTGTCCGAAACGATGCCGGTGACGTTGGATGCCGCGCTGAACGAGCCGATCTTCAGCGGCCGGTCGGCGAACTCGAGCAGGCGCGCGCGCAGGTCGTCCTGGCACACCCCGCCGTCGGCGTCCTCGCGGATGGTCACGACGTCGGCGATCGACTCGCGCCACGGGATCTCGTTGGAGTGGTGCTCGTACGGGCCGATGAACACCACCGGCCGCTGGTCGCGCGGGATCGCGTCGCTCAGGTGCCAGCGGTCCTCCAGCGCCGACGGGATGCGCAGCCCGAGCACCCCGATGAGCTTGTCGATCGCCCCGGTGCACCCCGACCCCGCGAAGACGACCACCGTGTCGGCGTCGCCGTGGACGGCATCCGCGATGATCTTGCGCGCGTCCTCGCGAAGGCGGGTCGTCTGCAGACCGGTGCCGCTGGATTCGGTGTGCGTGTTGGCGTAGCCGGGCAGCACCTCGTCGCGAATGAAGTCCTCGATGAAGGTCAGGGCACGACCGGATGCCGTGTAGTCGGCGTAGGTGACGCGTCGCCGCCCGTAGGGGGTCGTCATCACGTGGTCCTCGCCGATGACGGAGTCGCGGATGCGACGCACCAGGGCTTCCTGCGCGGCGCTCGAGGTGGCGGGGGTGTGCTGCTCGGCCATGGGGTCAGGGTCTCACGGGCCGCGGGGCCGCGGCAGCCGGTCGCAGTGGCTCGTCGAGTGTTTTGCACACCCGTGCATGTTCCACCTACCGTGAGCCCGTGCCCTCCCCGACCACCACCTCACCTCACGGCTCCGGCCTGCGGGCGAGCAAGCGCGAGCGCACCGCGCGCGACCTCGCCGAGGCGGCGTACGCCGTCGTGCGCGACGTCGGGTTCGACGCGGTGACGGCGGATGCCGTGGCCGACCGTGCCGGGGTCTCCCGCCGCACGTTCTTCAACTACTACCCCTCGGTGGAGTCAGTCTTCACGGCGAGCGTCGCCGCCTTCTTCGACTCCGTCGGCGAACGCCTCGACGCCCGCCCGGACGACGAGGACGTGCTCGACAGCGCCGTGGCCGTCATCACCGACCCCGGTGACGTCGAACTGCTCCAGCGGATCGGCGTGCTGTCGGCCGCGGGTGAGTCGTCGCCGCACGCCCGCGGGCTGATCCTCGTCGAGGCCCACACCTGGCTGGACTGGCTCGAGGAATGGCTGCGCCGCCGCCTGCCACCGGGCACCGACGACCTGCTCGTCGCCACCTTTGCCGCCACGATGCTCGGCGCCGCCGAGGCCGCCTTCCGCGTCTGGGCCAAGGCCCCGTCCGGCGAGCTCTCCGCCGCGGTCGCCCGAGCCCTTGACCACCTGCGTACCGGGCTCGACCCGGCCACCCCGACCCCCACCCCTGAGGACCACTGATGTCAACCGCCCTGTACCGACTCGGCCGCTGGTGCGCCACCCACGCCCGGCGCGTGCTCGTCCTCTGGCTCGTCGTCCTCGTGGGTGCCGGGGCCCTGGCAGCCACGATCAGTCAGCCGCTGGGCAACGGGTTCACCATCCCCGGAGCCAACTTCGAGAAGGTCCGCCAGCAGCTCGGTGAGGAGATCCCGAAGGCTGCCGGCGGGTTCGGCACGGTCGTGCTCAGCTCGGACACCGCCTTCACCCCCGCCCAGCGGGCCGCCGTCGAGGACGTCTTCGCGGCATGGGGTGAGGTCCCGAACGTCAGCCGGGTCATCAACCCGTTCGAGGCGCAGGACCAGCTCGACGCCGGCCAGGCCCAGCTCGCCGACGCGAAGGTGCAGCTCGACGCCGGCCAGAAGGGCATCGACGAGGGGCAGGCCAAGCTGGCCGAGGGTGAAGGGCAGCTGGCTGCCGGCGAGGCGGTGCTGGCGCAGCTCGAGGAGACCAACCCGCAGGACCCGAGCATCCCGGGGCTGCGCGCCCAGCTGACCCAGGGCCGTGCAGAGCTCGAGAAGGGTCGGGCCGAGCTCGAGAAGGGCATCGCGGAGCTGGCTGCCGGCCGGGCGTCCTACGAGGACGGCGTCGCGATCAGCCGAGCCACCGAAGGCACCCGCCTGGTCAGCGAGGACGGCCGCTACGCCGTCGCGCAGGTGCAGTTCGACACCGACGCGCAGAGCGTTCCGGTGGAGAACCGGGCGATGATCCCCGACACCGCCAAGGACGCCCTGGCCGCCGCCGGGGTCACCGCCGACTACAGCGTCGAGATCACCCAGGACACCGCGCTCATCGGTGCGGGCGAGATCATCGGCCTCACCGTCGCCCTCCTCGTGCTCGTGGCCGTGCTCGGCAGCCTCATCGCCGCCGGCCTGCCCCTGCTCGTCGCGCTGCTCGGCGTCGGCGTCGGCCTCGGCGGCGCCATCGCCTTCACGGCGGTGACCGAGCTCAACCAGATGACCCCCGCCCTCGCGCTCATGCTCGGCCTCGCGGTCGGCATCGACTACGCGCTGTTCATCGTCACCCGGCACCGCACGTCGCTGCTGCACGGGCAGGACCTCGTCGAGTCGATCTCTCGCGCGGTCGGCACGGCGGGCAGTGCGGTGGTCTTCGCCGGGCTGACCGTCGTCATCGCCCTGACCGCCCTCGTGCTGTCCGGCCTGCCGATCCTCGCCGAGATGGGCCTCGTCGCTGCCTTCACCGTGGCCGTCACCGTGCTCGTCGCGGTGACGGTGTCACCGGCCCTGCTGCGACTCATGGGCACGCGGGTCATCTCCAGGCGCGGCTGGCGCGCCGCCGGGTTCGCCACTCCCGGCGACCCGACCTCTCGCACGACGCCCGACGACGGAACCGACGAGGAGCACGGCGGCTGGTTCGTGCGCCTCGTGACGCTGCGCCCGTGGCTCACGGTGCTCGCCGTCGTGGGGGTGCTCGGGGTGCTGGCCATCCCGGTCGGCTCGATCCAGCTCGGCCTGCCCGATGGCGGTCGCGAACCAACCGGCACCACGGCGCACACCGCGTACACCACCGTCGGAGAGCAGTTCGGCCCCGGCATCAACGGCCCGATCGTCGCGGTGACCACCCTGCCCGAGGAGCTGCGACCGACCGATGAGGCGTCGCTGGCCAACGTGCAGGCGATGATCGCCACCCGCCTGAAGGTCATCGAGGGCGTGCGCAGCGTCGTGCCGTTCGGGGTCAGCCCCGACCAGGCGACCCTGGCCTTCCAGGTCGTGCCCACCACCGGGCCTGCCGACCCCGCGACGGCCGAGACGTTCCACCGCGTCGAGTTCACGGCATCCCAGCTCGAGCGGCGCGAGAACATCAAGCTCGGCCTGACCGGCCAGACCGTGGCGAACATCGAGGTCTCGGAGCGACTCGCCGCGGCGCTGCCGGCCTACCTCGCCGTCGTCGTGGGGCTGTCGGTCATCATCCTGCTGCTCGTCTTCCGGTCCATCGTGGTGCCGCTCATCGCCACCGGCGGCTTCCTGCTGTCGATCGCCGCGGCCTTCGGCGCCACCGTCGCGGTGCACCAGTGGGGGTGGCTCGGCGCTCTGTTCGGGGTGCACCAGGCCGGGCCGCTGCTGTCGGTGATGCCGATCATCATCATCGGCGTGCTGTTCGGGCTGGCCATGGACTACCAGATGTTCCTCGTCTCCGGCATGCACGAGGCCCGCTCCCACGGCGAGGACTCACGCACCGCCGTGCGCACCGGCTTCGTCCACGGCGCCAAGGTCGTGACGGCCGCGGCGATCATCATGACCTCGGTCTTCCTCGGGTTCGCGTTCTCGCACCTGGCGATGGTGCGGCCGATCGGGTTCGCGCTGGCGGTCGGTGTTCTCTTGGATGCCGTGCTCATCCGGATGACGCTCACGCCGGCTCTCATGCACCTGCTCGGCGACCGTGCCTGGTACCTGCCGCGGTGGCTCGACCGGATCCTGCCCGACCTCGACGTCGAGGGGGTTCGCCTGGCGGAGCGCCTCGACTCCGGCGCCCTGGGCAGCGTCACCCCCGCACCCCCCACCCCCGTGCCCACCACCACCTGAGCGGGGTGTGGGGTCAGAGAAGGCGGGAGCTCGGGTGGTGGATGAGGTCGGTCAGCAGGGCCACCGCCCGATCGGCCGCCTCGTCGGGGGTGCCGTCATCACGCACGAGCGCCGCCAGGTGACGCACCGGCGCAGGCGGGGACAAAGGGATGCGCACGACGGATGCCGGGAGGTCTCGCGCCGCGAGCCCCGGCAGCACCGACACCCCGATGCCGGCCTCGACGAACCGGATGGCGGTGTAGTGGTCCTGGGCCTGGACGGTGAAGCGGGGGCGAAAGCCCACCGCGTTGCAGTGCGCCACCACCATGCGGTGCCCGATCGAGCGCGGGTAGTCGTTGCTCACCCAGGTCTCGCGGCGCAGGTCTGACAGCGACACCGGGCCCTGCCCGATGAGCGGGTGGCCGGCCGGAACGATGACGACGAACGGGTCGGTCGTCAGCTCGATCCGGCGGTACCCCGATCGCACCGGGGTGTCCGGCGGGTCGATGACGAGGTCGATGTCGGGGCCGCGCCCGGTGCTCGACCCCCTCGCCTCGGCCTCGGTCAGCACCAGCTCGAGGACGAGGTCGGGGTACTCGTGGGTCAGCCGCTTGACGAGCGCCGGCATCCACGCCGCCCCCGCGGAGGCGAAGTAGCCGATCGCCAACCGGCCCGAGCGGCCCTCGCGCAGGTCGGCCACGGCCTGGTCGAGCTCGCCCCACCGGCTCATCACCTCATCGGTGCGCTCGACGAGGGCCAGCGCCGCCTCGGTCGGCACGATGCCGCGCCCGGCCCGGTGGAACAGGGTCAGCCCGGTCTCGCGCTGGAGAGCCGCGACGTGCTGGCTGACCGCCGACGACGTCAACCCCAGGTTGTCGGCCGCGGCCTGGACCGAGCCACTGGCGACGACGGAACGAAAGACCCTGAGGCGGTGGGGATCGAGCATGATCCAATCATAAGCGAAACTGAACTACTGGTAAGTAAAGTCGCGTTGTGCTGAATGGTTTAGCGATGCATCATGGATGACATGAACGCCGCATCTCTCTCCTTCCAGAAGGCCCGCTCCCTCGCTTCCGCCCTCCGCACGAGCCGTCACCACGGCCGCGGCTGGACCGAGCACGTCGACCGCGACCTCGTTCGCGAGTCCCAGGAGCTCTACCTGCTCGCGCAGAGCCGCAGCCCTCGCATGTTCTGAGCCGCCCCCCGGCAGCTCACCCCGTGCACCGGCTGCACCCCAGCCTGCGCAGCACCATCACCTGACCCTCACGCCATGACCTGGCGGAGGGTCAGCGTCGTTTCCGGACGAGCCGCCCGGAGCTCGGCGCGCTGCGCGAGGTAGAGCTCGGCGCAGGCCAGGGCGTCGACCAGCGCCTCGTGCGCGGGGTACACGGGCAGCCCGTGCCGCTCCCGCGCCGACCACAACCGCAGCGCCCCCGGCTCGGGGTCCCTCTGCCCCCGACCCGTGACGACCCGGTGCTCGAGGTCCAGGGTGTCGACGACGACGCAGGGCAGCGGCGCGCCCCAGAGCCGCTCGCACGCCCCCGAGAGGAAGGTCGTCTCGATCCGCGCGAAGTGTGCCAACAGCACCCGACCGGTGAGGGCGCCGAGAAGGCGCGCCACGGCATCCGCCATCGCCTCCCCGCCCGCGAGGGCGTCGTCGGTGAGGCCGTGGATGGTCGCACTGGACCCCACCCCGGCTCCCCCGGCCACGCCCACCTGGTCGCGCACGACGACCCGCCCGGCGCCGCCGAGCACCACCGACCCGCCGTCGACGGGCACCCACCCGATCGACAGGACGCGGTCCACGCGTGGGTCGAGGCCGGTGGTCTCGATGTCGACGGCGAGCAGCGGCAACTCGTCCAGCGGCACCGACGGCGCCGGGAACGGCACGCCGAGGTAGTCGCGCAGCGGCCCCGGCGCGGCCGAGCGCAGCGCCCGCTGGCGCCGTTCGTCGGGGGTGCGCCGGAAGAGGCTCACGAGATGTAGTGGGTCGGGTACCGGTGCGCCAGAGCGGTTTGCGCCTGGCGGACGATGGCGAACGCTTCGCGCAAGTGGCGCTTGTCGAAGCTCGAGAGGTCATCGGGGGCGACGTGGTTGTCCGGCGGCAGCCCCGCCCGCACCTGGGCGGCCTGGTGACGCAGGCGGACGTACGAGATGAACTCGAACGCGTCCCGCAGGTCAGCGGCCCGGTCGTCGCCCAGGACCCCGGCCGCGTGTGCCGCGTCCAGCCGGGCCCGGGTGTTGACCGCCGGACTGCCGAGTGACAGGGCGTGCACCCGGGCCAGCTCGACCACCGCGCCGATGCCGCCGCGCTTGATGTCGAGGGTGTTCTCGTGGCTGCCCGCCTTCTCGAGCACGAACCCGCGGAAGAACCCCAGGGGCGGCTCGTTGGCGGTGGCCTGCTTCGCGAGGTGCGCCAGGAAGACCTTCGCGTCGGGGGATGCCGTGAGCACGTGACGCTGGAGCCTGGCCTCGAGCGTCGCGTCACCGTGCACGGGGCGCATGTCGAAGAAGATGCTCGCGCCGAGGATGGCGTCGGGCACCGGTTCGGTGAGCCAGGACGTGAACTGCCGACGCCATGACGCAAGCGGTTGGCGCCAGCGCGGGTTGGTGGCCATGACGTCGCCGGTGCACCGGGGGTAGCCGCAGGCGGCGAGGTCGGCGGTCACCCGCTCTGCCAGCGCCGCGAACCACGGCTCGTGCTCGGGGAGCATGGCGTCGTCGATGATCATCGCCGTGTCCTGGTCGGCGGCCAGCGCCTGCTCGAGGCGTGCCCGCGAGCCGAGCGACACCCAGCAGTACGCCACGGGTGGCGGGCCGAGCTCGGCCTCGGCCAGCGCGAGAAGGCGACGCTCCACGGCATCCCCGACCGCCGTGACCACGCGGCCGATGTCGTCGGCCGAGGCGTCCTGCTCGACGAGCGAGAGCACCACCTGCGGCAGCCGGCTCGCGGCCCGGGCGACCCCCGCGACGTCGGCCTGCTTGGCGATGTCGCCCGCCAGGTACACGGGGTTGGACTGTTCGAGGCGCAGCAGGTCGGTCGTCGTGACGAGCCCGACGGGCTGGTCGTGGGCGTCGAGGATCGGCAGGTGGTGGATGTGCCGGCCGACCATTTCCAGGAGCACCTCGAAGGCGAGGGCGTCGGCGGAGCCGGTGACGGGGTCGGCGGTCATGACGTCGGCGACGGGGGTGGCGGGGTCGACGTCGACGGCGAGCACGCGGGTGCGCAGGTCACGGTCGGTGAGGATGCCGGCCAGGCGCCCGTCGCGGGTCACGAGCAGGGCGGACACCCGCTCGGTGGACATCAGGCGCGCCGCGTCGCGGACGCTGACGCGGGCATCGACGCCGATCGCCTCGCGCGCGATGAGGTCACGCACGGTGGTCTTGAGGATGGCCCCGCCGGTGCTCGACAACTGCACCGAGGCGACCGCGCCGCTCATCCGGCTCGCGCGCTGGGCGTCGAAGAAGGCGTCGAACTCGGGCTGGTCGGCGCACAGGCGGTGGAAGTCGTCAGCGGGCAGGACGAGCGCGAGAGTGTCCTCCCGGGCCGTGACGTCGAAGGTCGACGGGTTGCCTTGGGTGAGGGTGATCGAGCCGAAGCAGGCGCCCTCGCCGCCCCGGTCGACCAGGGTGCCCTGCGGGTCGTGCACGTCGGCGGCGCCCGAGCGCACGATGTACAGGTGGTGGTTGTCGCGGCCCTTCTCGATGAGGCGGCTGCCGCGGCGGAAGTACTGCACCGTCATCCGTGCCGGGAGGCGGTCGAGGACGCTCTGCGGGAGAGCGTCGAAGGGCTCGTGACGCGCGAGGAAGTCGCGCGTCTCGGTCAGCTCGACATCGAGGGCCATGTCGTCATCGTGGCAGCGCACCTCGGATGCCGGGCGCCCTCCGGTTCCGCTCTGCGACCAACGCGCGGGGGAACGCGCCGAGCGGCCTGCGACACCAGCGTGCGGTCACCTCCGCCCAGCAGTCCCCAGACACCACGAAGGGCTCTCCCAGATCCACGGCCGCCGAGACGACTCGACTTTGACATTGCGGGTTCCGCCATGTCAAAGTTATGAAATATGCAAGATTTAGGTTACGATTTATGCAAAGTTAGAGGGATGGAGAATGGAAGCAGAAGGGTGCACTCGATGACGGAAACGGCTGGTTACCGCAGGCGAGTGGTTGACCTTGAGCTTCGGGAGCGGCTGACGTCCATCGGCGCAGTGCTCATCGAAGGCCCCAAGGCATGCGGTAAGACCGCGACTGCCACTCAGGTGGCCGCGACGATGCACCGGCTCGATGTTGACCAAGCGGCCCGCAACACTGCCACCTACGCCCCAGATGTGCTGCTGGACAGTCCAGGTCCGGTGTTGCTGGACGAGTGGCAGCGTGCTCCGGCCCTCTGGGATCACGTGCGGCGAGCCGTGGACGACCGATCACCCGAGAAGGGGCTGTTCATCATGACGGGCTCCGCCACACCGCGCGACGACGTCAACCGGCATTCTGGCGCGGGTCGGATCGCCGTTGTCCAGATGCGGCCCATGTCGCTCTGGGAGTCCGGCCACTCATCGGGTACGGCCTCGTTGGCCTCACTGATGGACGGGGGCCGCGTTGCTGGTCGCGATTCTGGCCCCTCCTTGCCCGACATCATCGACCGCATCTGCATCGGTGGCTGGCCGGCCCTCCTGGACGCCACCGCAACGGAGGCTGGTCGTTGGCTGCGGGACTACCTGAACCAGATCGTCCTCGTGGACATCCAGGAACTAGGCACGCGTCGCCGAGATCCGCAGAACATCCGCCGCCTGCTCACCTCCCTCGCACGGAACGTTGCGACGTCGGCAAGGGTCACCGCACTGGCCAAGGATGTCGGCGGGGCTGATGGGCCGGTGGCGAGGGCCACCGTAGACGGATACCTCGATTCCCTCCACCGACTGCGACTGATCGAGAACTCGTCGGCGTGGGGACCGCACATGCGATCTGCGACGCCGCTGCAGGCCTCGCCCACGCGCTACTTCATCGATCCATCATTGGCGGTGGCGGCCCTTGGACAGGGCCCCCAGCAGTTGCTGAGGGATCTGAATGCGACCGGGTACCTCTTCGAGAATCTCGCGGTGCGCGACATGCGCGTGTACGCCCAGAGGCTTGGCGGCGAGGTGCACCACTGGCGAGACCAGAACCAGAACGAGGTGGACATCGTGGTCACGCTGCCGGACGGGCGGTGGGGCGCCTTCGAGGTGAAGATGAATCCCGAAGACGCCGACAAGGCCGCCGCGTCACTGCTGTCATTCTCCGAGAAGGTGGACCAGGCCAAAGCCGGTGCGCCCGTCGCACTGGGAGTCATCACCACCACGGGCTTCGCGTACCGGAGGGACGACGGCGTCAGCGTGCTGCCGATCGGAGCAATGGGGCCCTGAGGCGCCTCCGGCTGCACAGACAGAGCCAAAGCTGCACGGTGCCGGTGGAAGTCCTCGGCCGGCAGCACGAGCGCGAGGCAGTCCTCGAGGGCGGTCACCTCGAACGTCGAGTGTTGCCCTCGGTGAGCGTGATCGAGCCGAAGCACGCCCCTTCACCGCCGCGGTCGACGAGCGTGCCCTGAGGGTCGTGGACGTCGGCGGCGCCCGAGCGCAGGACGTACAGGTGGTGGTTGTCGCGCCCCTTCTCGATGAGGCGGGTGCCGCGGCGGAAGTACTGCACGCTCATCCGCCCCGGGAGCCGGTCGAGCACGCCCTGCGGGAGCGCATCGAAGGGCTCGTGGCACGCGAGAAAGTCGCGCGTCTCGCTCAGCTCGACATCCAGGGCCATGCCGTCATCGTGGCAGCGCAGATCGGATGCCGGACGGCCGTCGGCAGCGGTGTGCGGCCAACGCGTCAGGGATCGCGCCGAACGGGCGTTGGCACTGGCGTGTCGTCACCGATCCATTCGGGAGTCCAGAGTTTGATTGTGAACGTCTGGGTTCCCCTCTGGCGCCCTCACATGCTTGCCCACACTCCGCCCGGACCGGACGGTGTCCATCGCGAGGAGCGTGAAGAGCACAAGTTCCACGGCCAGCAAAATCGCCGCCCCAGGGGCGTTGAGCAACCAATGGCTCGAGTTGGGCGCGATGGCAACAGCCAAGTACCACCCCACAAAGGCACCGACGCCAAGCAGCGCCAGCCTCGACCCGGGCCGAGTGAGTTGCGGGCCACCCACGTCACGGCGAAAACGGTACAAAACGCCTAGAGCAGTTGTCACGAAGACATTGGCAACGACAAGCGCGTCCAATGTTGTCATTTCCTAACCACCCTTCTCAACGGAGGTACATGCGTCTGCCACCTCAATGACTACCAGCCATTTCTGTAGGACCTATGCATCATCCCAACGTTCACTCCCGACCAGAACGCAGTGCTGCGCCGCCGATTGTGAACGTGCCAATTGAGCGAGCGGGTTTGCGTCCTTGCCCGCCTTCCGTAGTAGCGGCCGTAGCGCGTCGCACCTCGGTGTCGCGATACATGTCTCAAGTACTTGACGCTACGCACGGGGCGAAAGAACACCGAAGCTACATCTAGGGCGACGCTCGCACCGTATGAACGCCAACTTCTTGCCCGCTCCTTTCGCGTGCCCTTTCTCTTCTGGTACACCGCCCAACCCGCGCTGGCGCCCGCAGCAAGGACCGCGGCCCCAGCGCATAGGCCAGCTGTTGCGACGATGCAGGCCCCGGCCGCCAGAATGCCCGTCGCGGTGGCCGCCCTCTTCCAGAACGTCCGCCACCTCGATTTCCTTCCATCGAGGTCGAACATGTTGATGGGGTCGGTGGGGTAGGTGTAGGGGGTGTCGTTGCCTCCGGGGATGGGGTCGAGGGAGGTGAACAGTCCCCTCGCCGCGTTGTAGAACCGCACTCCCATCAGCGTCAGACCGGCGGTTGCGGTGCTGGTGGATCGTTGTTTGGTTCCGAGCCAGCCGTAGCCGAGGGTGCCGTCGACGGCGTCAGCGGTGGTGGTGTTGCCGTATTCGTCGTAGGTGGCCCACCCGCTGATGGCGGTGGCGGGGGGGTCCGCTTCCTGGTTGTCGGGGATGGTGATGGTGGTGACGACGTCGCCGTGGGGGTTACCCAAGGAGATGATGAGGCCGCCGTCGGAGGCGATGCTGGCGGACAGGTCGCCACCGATGGCTTCGGTGAACCGTGTCGTGGTCGTGCCGGCACCGGGGGGCGTGGTGTCGACCCAGGCGGGGTTGTCCGAACCGTCGGTGTACCGGCGCACCGTGGTCGTGGTGCCCGAACCGTCGACGGTGGTCTGGGTGGAGCGGCGCCCGTTAGCGTCGAGGGTGAACGTCGTCGACGTTCCGCCCTGGGTGACCGTGCGGGGGAGGTCGTCGTCGAAGTAGCCCAGGGTGATGTTCCCGCCGGCGGGGTTGGGCGCGTCAGAGCTCGGCAGGGTGGTCTGCCGCCCGAACAGGTCGTACACGTACGACCCGGTCCCGTTACGGCCGGTGGTGGCCCGGTCGGCGGTGTCCCACCCAGTCGTGGTGACCGTGGTGGTGGTGCCCGCGGTGGCACAGTCACCGCCCGGGCGGGTGGTCGTGGCGAGTTGGGTGCGGTTGCCGTTGGTGTTGAACGTGTACGCGCGGTCCGTGCACGTGCTGGTCAGGTCTGCGGTGGCTGGGTCGACCGTGGCGGCGTTGTCCCGGGCCAGTGCCAGCCGGCCCGCACCGTCGTAGCGGTACTCACGCCCGTACGAGGACGCGGCACCGTTGGATGCCACCCAGTCGGTGACCTCGGCCAGGTCGGTGGCCCCGGTTCCGGTGCCGAACCCGGCACCTTGACCGGTGGCTTCGAACCGCGCCCGCCCGGTGACGTCGTTGACGGTCGACCAGGACAACCACGGCTGGTCAGCCACGACCCCGGTCGGGGTCCACGTGGTCTCACCGGTGACCGTGTCGGTGACCTCGGCCACGGTGGTGACCTGGCGGATCCCACCGTGGTTCCTGCCAGCCAGCGCGCGTCCCAATCCACGCAAGGCTGAGCCAGTCTCCGCACAACTCCCCATGAATCTCCCATTCGGCGCTGACGCCGAGTGCCCAAGTTGACCCACGAGCCCGCCTGCCTTTCCCACGGATTTGCCTTAG
>ENA-UPSM01005145-UPSM01005145.1-activated-sludge-metagenome-genome-assembly--contig:-NODE-5145-length-13122-cov-4.708196_pt1 | contig 13122 bp, 9 predicted proteins | sample MGYA00238181_ERZ773283 | MGnify/ENA primary metagenome ERZ773283 (study PRJEB29023, sample SAMN05720199) | activated sludge metagenome | isolation source: Anaerobic digester | place: Japan... | reverse complement strand
CGTATGATCTTTTCAGAATTTCTTCTTTCACATTCTTATCAGTAAGATAATTCTTCGCCACCTGGTCCCTGTAGCCCTGTAATTCTGTCCTGAATGCTTTTGTTGTGTCATATCCTTTACTTATGGCATCAGCGACTTTTAACTTGAAAACTATAAACTGTTCAAGATAATTATTAAAATCACCGGTATCGGATGGGTTATATATCTTCTTATACATCCTCATAAATTCCCCTGCTGTGACCTCTCTTCCTCCGGCAATTAAAAGAATACTGTCCTGTATTCCCTGAGCATGCAGGAGCCCCGTTGCAATCACCATAAGAATGATGGAGAGCCTGTATTTCATTAACCGGTCTGGAAACTTTTATTCAACTGATTTTCTGCTGTAGTTTGGAGCTTCTCTTGTGATTGTTACATCGTGCGGATGGCTTTCAATTATACCCGGTCCGGTAATCCTTACAAACTTTGCTTCCTTTTTCAGGGTGGGGATATCGGGGGTTCCCAGATAGCCCATGCCTGCTCTTAATCCTCCCACCATTTGATACATGACTTCTGCGAGGGTTCCTTTATAAGGTACTCTTGCTTCAATACCTTCGGGTACAAGCTTCTTTATATCGTCTTCTACATCCTGAAAGTAGCGGTCACGACTTCCCTGCGACATTGCTTCAAGGGAACCCATTCCGCGATATGTTTTGAATTTTCTTCCATTATATATAATAGTTTCACCAGGAGATTCCTCAACGCCGGCAAAAAGAGACCCTGCCATTATGGAGTCGGCACCCGCCGCTATTGCTTTTATTATATCGCCCGAATACCTTATCCCACCATCAGCAATTACCGGAACACCTGAGCCTTCGATTGCTTTTGCCACATTATAAATGGCCGAAAGCTGGGGAATTCCCACGCCTGCTATAACCCTGGTTGTGCATATCGACCCTGGACCGATTCCTACTTTAACTGCATCAGCACCTTCCTTAACCAGCCTCCTGGCAGCCTCTTCCGTGCCAATGTTGCCGGCAACTACGTCAACATTCGGAAAATTCCTTTTAATATCCCTGAGAATTCCGATTACATTTTTAGTGTGACCATGTGCCGTATCAATAACAAGAGCATCGACATTTGCATTTATCAATGCCTCTGCCCTTTCGAGAGTGTCAGCTGCTATACCTATTGCTCCTGCCACCCTGAGCCTGCCCTTTTCATCCTTGCATGCATTGGGTCTGTCTTTCGATTTGGTAATATCTTTATAGGTCATAAGCCCGATTAGCTTGTTGTTTTCATCTACTATGGGCAGCTTTTCTATTTTATGCTTCTGAAGAATTCTTGCGGCTTCCTCAAGATTTGTCTGATAGGTTGTGGTAATGAGTTTGGTTGTCATTACCTCCGAAATTTTTTTAGAAGAGTTGTTTTCAAATCTTAAATCCCTGTTTGTTACAATACCTTTTAATATCCCGTTTTTGTCAGTTACAGGAATGCCTCCTATCTTGTATTCTCGCATCAGGCTTATTGCTTCGGCAACAGTAGCATCGGGATGAATTGTGACGGGATCAGTTATCATTACATTCTCAGCCCTTTTTACCTTTCTTACCTGAGAAGCCTGTTTTTCTATAGACATGTTTTTATGAATCACGCCAATGCCACCTTCCCTTGCAATGGCAATGGCAAGCTCAGCTTCTGTAACAGTATCCATGGCTGCGGAAACAACCGGAGTATTTATGCGAATATTTCTGGAAAACATGGAACTTATATCAACATCTCTTGGCAGCACTTCTGAATATGCAGGAATAAGCAGTACATCATCAAATGTTAAACCTTCAAACAAAATTTTATCTTTAATAAACGACATGGCTTATGATTTTGGAATTTACGGTCGCAAATTACAAAAAAAAAGCACTCCTGAAACATTATGGAATATTTTTGATTAATATAAAAAATTGAATCACAGTTATTATTTTTGTATTTGAGGGTATTGATACTTCAGTTGGTAAAAACATTAAAGAAAACTGTCTGAAATCATGGATATAGAAACCTGCAGAAAGATACTTACCAGATACTGGGGGTTTACTACTTTCAAACCACTGCAGGAAGAGATTATAAAGTCGGTACTTGAGAAGAAAGACACACTCGGACTTATGCCGACCGGAGGAGGTAAATCAGTTACTTTTCAGGTTCCCGGTATAGCGCTCGAAGGAGTGTGTCTTGTAATAACCCCACTGATTGCCCTTATGAAAGAACAGGTTGCAAGGCTCAACAAAATGGAGATCAAAGCCCTCGCATTACATTCAGGAATGACAAAAGAAGAGATTGAAATAACTCTTGACAACTGTATATACGGTGATTACAAGTTCCTTTATATATCTCCAGAGAGAATAGCTTCACCGCTTTTTAGAATTAAATCCCCCAGGCTCAATGTTTCACTTGTTGCCATCGACGAGGCTCACTGCATCTCACAATGGGGTTACGATTTCAGACCGTCTTACATGAAAATTGTTGAACTGAGGGAACTACTCCAGACCGATCCACCTTTTCTTGCTCTCACAGCATCAGCAACTCCTAAGGTTATTGATGATATAATAGAAAAACTGGCTTTCAAAACTAGAAATGTTCTGAAAACGAGTTTTGAAAGGAAAAACATATCTTACATTGTACGAAAGGTTGAAGATAAAAGCTCATATCTTCTTAATACTCTGGGAAAAGTCAAAGGCTCCGGGATCATTTATGTAAGAAGCAGAAAAAAGGCGAGGGAAGTTGCTGAGATGATTGCATCGAAAGGTTACAGCGCCGATTACTACCACGCTGGATTGCCACAGGAACTGAGGGACAGGAAACAGGCTGCATGGTCGTCGGACCAGGTGAGGATAATGGTTGCAACAAATGCATTCGGAATGGGAATTGATAAACCTGATGTCAGATTCGTAATTCACTGGGATATACCGGAATCAATTGAATCGTATTTTCAGGAAACAGGTAGAGCGGGACGCGACAATAAGCCCTCATGGGCTGTTCTGCTATATTCCGATGCTGATATTAGCCGACTGAAGGAGAGCATCTCACATAAATTTCCTCCAATTGAGAAAATAAAAGACGTATATGAGATGCTTTGTAATTATCTCCGTGTTCCGGTAGGTTCAGGCAAAGATACAGTACATGATTTCAACATGCAGGAATTTGTAGCCCAGTACCACCTGCCCGTGATAGAAACATATAACTGCCTGGCATTTCTTCAGCGTGAAGGTTATATAGAATTTACCGAAGAAATAAATAATCCGTCGAGAGTGCATTTCATAGTAGGACGCGACGACCTCTATAAGTTCCAGGTTGCCAATGAGTCGTACGATAAGTTTATTAAAATCCTCCTGAGGTCTTATACCGGTATGTTTACTGAATATGTACCTGTAAATGAAGATGCACTCGCTAAAAAAGCGGGCATGACCCGTGAAACTGTATATCAGATTCTGGTCAGACTCTCTTCCATGAATATTCTGCATTATATACCCGGTAAAAAGACACCGCTGGTAATCTTTACAGAAGAGAGACTCGACAGGAAAACCCTATTTATTTCTCCCGAAAACTACCTGCATGTTAAGGAGAAGTACCTGCTGAGACTGGAAAAAATGCTGGAATATGCTGAATCACAGAATAGATGCAGGTCGGTAATATTGCTGGAATACTTTGGAGAGGAAGCCGACAGGTGCGGGATTTGTGATGTATGCAGAAAAAGGAACGAACTAGAATTGAGCAAATATGAATTTGATCTAATACTTGAAGAGATTAAGGCTGTTCTTTCAGTTGAGAAACCTGATGCCAGGGAACTGGTCAGAAAAATAAATTATCCGGAAGAAAAAGTTATAAAAGTTGTTCAATGGCTGCTCGACCATAATAAAATTAAACAGGATACCGAAATGAAACTCTTATGGAATGGCTGATAAGTTGTAATAAAAATAAGTTTCCCGGATACATTTATAATTTTCTGTCCTTAAAATAGGAACACGATATTTTTGCCTAACTTTGTCGGTTTGATAAAAAGAGGAGATTGATGAACAAAAATCAGGAGCCCTTCTATTCCGGAACAGTTGTTGAATTTGTTGCATCTGCAAACGAGTACTGTAAATATATGGAACGCGCTGAAGAACTTGAGGGTGAAGAGCTCTTGAAGATTCTTCAACGACTTCTGCCTTTTATTTACATCAAAGGTTCATTGCTGCCTGAGCTTGATCCATATTTTGAAGAAGGAAATGAGAAATTTGTTAAAGAAGAAGACTGGAACAGGATATATGAGACCCTTAAACAAAAATTCGGAACTGCTGATGCGTTCCTTGAGGTTTTCGATGAGAGGATGAAAGAATCGGAAGCACCTGTTGTTGCGAGCCTTGCTGAAAACCTTGCTGATATATATCAGGATCTTAAAGATTTTTTAATTCTTTATCAGACAGGAACCAATGAAATAATGAATGACGCTATATGGGAGTGCAGGATGAATTTTGAAAATTACTGGGGTCAGAAGCTGGTAAATTCATTGAGAGCTATACATAGGCTTGTTTATTCAGGTGAAGAAATCGGGAAAGTGCCTGAGGAAGAGAGTGAAAAAGAGAAAATGGAAAGACTGGAAAAGTGGATAATCAGCCAGAAACAAAAAGAATTCAGAAAAAACCGGAATTAAAGTGTATCTTAATAATATTACACCTGAGGAACTTTCGAATTACAGGGTTGGGTATTTTAGCGGGAGGATTATCGTAATTGACAGCATGGAAAGCTTCCGCCTTCATTCAGATTTTCTCACCGGCAGGAAGATATTGGGCTTTGATACTGAAACAAAACCTTCATTCAGGAAGGGGAGAAGAAACAGGGTTTCACTTCTTCAGCTGGCATATGACAATACCGCTTTGCTCTTCAGGCTAAATAAGATCGGATTGCCCGGTGAGCTTGTAAAAGTACTATCCGATCCCGGAATAATTAAAGTTGGCGTTGCTATTCATGATGATATAAGAGTTCTGCAGGATTTGAAGCATTTTAACCCTGCAGGATTTGTTGATTTGCAGAAACTGGTAAAGGAGTATGGTATCGAAAGTGCAGGTTTGAAAAAGATTGCTGCAATTGTACTGGGTTTCAGAATTTCGAAAAGCCAGCAGGTAACCGACTGGGAGGCACCTGTCCTTTCAGAAGCCCAGAAAGTCTACGCTGCTACCGATGCATGGGTCTGTTATGAGGTGTACAGAAAACTGACAGGGCAATGAAAATAAACATCACCTGAAATGATTGAAGGCAAGCAGGAATATATAAGAATTGTTCTTAAATCAGGGAAAGATCAATCGGTTCGTAGATATCATCCCTGGATCTTTTCAGGTGCTATTAAGAAGATTTACGGAACACCTGCCGAGGGTGATATTGTGGAAGTATACGACAACAAGGGAGAGTTCCTGGCAACAGGCCATTATCAGCCTGGTTCAATAGCTGTCAGGATCCTCTCATTTGAAAAGGTAATACCTGACCGGGATTTTTTCAGGAAGATGATTTCTTCAGCCGTTGAATACAGGAAACAACTTGGCTTTTTATCCGATCCCAGCACAAATGTTTTCCGTCTGATTCATGCAGAAGGTGATAACCTGCCAGGACTGATAGCCGATTATTATAATGGTGTGGTCGTACTGCAGATGCATTCAACCGGAATGTACAGGATAAGAAATGAAATAGCAGAAATTATTTCGGAAATTCTTTCTGAACATGTACAGGCTGTTTACGACAAAAGTGAAGCGACAATTTCGTTTAAGTCAGATATTAGGCCAGAAAACGGATTCATATCAGGCAGTGCAGAACCTTCAATAATACTTGAAAATGGTTATAAATTTTACGTCGACTGGATTACTGGTCAGAAAACAGGTTTTTTCATTGACCAGAGGGAAAACAGGAAGCTGGTGCAGCATTATTCATGCAATCGTGATGTCCTGAATCTGTTCGGGTACACTGGCAGCTTTTCAGTATATGCCATGAAAAATGCCCGTAGTGTTGATACAGTTGACAGTTCCGGTCCGGCATTAAAGATTGCCGATGAAAACATACGTTTGAATTACGGTGAGGATTCAAGGCATCACTCTTATGAAGCTGACGCATTTGAGTTTCTTGCTGGTTGCCGCGACAGGTATGATTTGATGATAATTGATCCTCCTGCTTTTGCAAAACATAATGATGTCCTTGCGAATGCACTTCAGGGTTATAAAAGGCTGAATATTAAAGCAATTGAGAATATAAGGCCGGGTGGAATAATTTTTACTTTTTCATGTTCTCAGGTGGTTTCAAAAGAGAATTTCAGAAAATCTGTATTTGCTGCTGCTGCAAATACGGGGAGAAAAGTAAGAATTCTGCATCAACTTGGTCAACCGGCTGATCATCCGGTAAATATATATCATCCTGAAAGTGAATATCTTAAAGGGTTGGTACTTTATGTTGAATGAAGGTAGAGAGTAAGTATTGTTACTTTTTTTCATGTGTGAGATTTTATTATATGTTTGATGTTGGATAAAATGCCTGATATGAGTGTTGACAAGCATTTTGAATTTATTGCAAACAAGCTCGGGCTGAAGGTATGGCAGGTCGAAAATACGATTCGGCTGATGGACGACGGAGCAACTATACCTTTCATCAGCAGGTACAGAAAAGAATCGACAGGTAGCCTCGACGAGGTGACTCTCCTTACTATCAAGGATGAATATGCCCGTCTTAAGGAACTCGATAAACGGCGTGAAGCCATAATACGTTCAATAGAGGAACAGGGCAAGATGACACCGGAATTACGGCAGAGGATCGATGATGCTTTAACTCTGACAGAATTAGAGGATATTTACCTGCCTTACCGGCCTAAACGCAGGACCCGTGCTACAATAGCCCGTGAAAAAGGCCTTGAGCCACTTGCACGTTTGATTTATGAGCAGACTGAAAAGGATCCCGTCGCAAAAGCTGCAGAATTTCTTAACGAACAGGTGGCTAATGCTGATGAAGCAATATCAGGTGCGTGCGATATTATTGCAGAATGGATAAGTGAAGATGAAGAGGCAAGAAAACAGATCAGAGAACTCTTCGAGAAAGAAGCAATCATTTATTCAAACGTTATAAAAGGAAAAGAGACAGAAGGAATAAAATATTCTGATTATTTTGACTGGTCTGAACCTCTGCGAAAGTGTCCCTCGCACCGCTACCTTGCAATGAGGAGAGGCGAGAAAGAAGGCTACCTTAGACTTTCAATATTGCCCGATGATGAAAAAGCGCTAAAAATACTCGAAAATCTTTTTGTCAAAAACAATAACAAATGCTCATTGCTTGTCAGGGATACGATTCGCGACAGCTGGAAACGCCTGCTGGCACCATCTATCGAAAATGAATTCAGAAATATTGCTAAAGAGCGGGCAGATGATGAGGCAATTAAGGTTTTTGCTGATAATCTGCGGCAATTACTTCTTGCACCACCACTTGGTGAAAAAAATGTACTTGCTATCGACCCCGGTTACAGAACAGGTTGTAAAATCGTTTGCCTCGACAGACAGGGCAATCTCCTTCATAATGAAACCATCTTTCCTCATCCACCACAGAATCAAAAAGCTCTTTCAATTAAAAAAATAGTTAACCTGGTAAATTCGTATAAAATAGAAGCCATTGCCATTGGAAATGGAACAGCAAGCCGTGAAACAGAAGAACTTATCAGATGGATTAAATTTGACCGGGATATTCAGGTTTTTGTGGTTAATGAAGCGGGAGCTTCTGTATATTCAGCATCTAAAACTGCAAGGGAAGAGTTTCCTGAATATGATGTGACGGTAAGAGGTGCCGTCTCAATTGGCAGACGACTGATGGATCCGCTTGCAGAACTGGTCAAAATCGAACCTAAGTCGATCGGAGTGGGGCAGTATCAGCACGATGTTGACCAGACAAAACTTCAGAATGCCCTCGACGATGTTGTTGTAAGCTGCGTAAATGCTGTGGGTGTTGAACTCAATACTGCCAGTCCTCATCTTCTTACTTATGTTTCAGGACTGGGGCCGCAGTTAGCTAAAAATATAGTTGAATACCGGACTAAAAACGGACCTTTCAGGTCGAGGATGGAGCTACTCAACGTCAGGAGGATGGGGGAGAAGGCATTTGAGCAGTGCGCAGGATTTTTGAGGATCAGAGGTGCTGAAAACCCACTCGACGCCAGCGCAGTCCACCCCGAAAGTTATCATATAGTCGAGAAAATGGCAGCCGACCTGGGAGTGAAGGTTGCAGACCTCATGTCAAGCGAAGATCTTAGGAAGAAAATCAGAATAGAAGACTACGTGACCGATAAGGCCGGTCTTCCTACATTGATGGATATAATGGAAGAACTTGCCCGCCCCGGGCGCGACCCGCGACCCAGAATCAAGGAATTCAGATTTGCAGATATTCATTCAATTGAGGATGTCAAAGAAGGTATGATAGTTCCGGGTATAGTTACAAATATTACAAAATTCGGAGTCTTTGTGGATATCGGAGTTAAACAGGACGGACTTGTTCATATATCAAACCTCACAAAAGGATTCGTCAAAGATCCCTCCCAGGTGGTGAAACTTCACCAGCATGTGATGGTGAAAGTTATCGGAGTAGATCTCGAACGAAACAGAATTCAACTGTCAATGAAAGATTTACCAGCAGAAAGGTAAAGCCTTAAATCTTATCTGCTCTGCCTGTCGTGTTTTTGCCGGGCTATATGACGGCTTGCCCTGTTCTGCTCGCGCCTTAAAAATCTTTTTTCACGTGGCGTAACCTGCCCATCAGCTTGAGCTAACTTCTTTTCTATCTGTATCTTTCTCTGCTCCCTCTTAAGCAATCTTGCTTCCCGCCTTGTTAACTCACCGCTTCTTATCCCTTCATTAATACGTTCCTGCTGCACACCCTGACGTGCACTGTTTGATACAGTTCCTCTCTGAGCCAGAAGCATTGAAGATGAGAAAGCTAAAATCATTATTGCTGTTAATACTATCCTTTTCATATTTATTTTTATTATTATTGTTTCTGATTATTTGATGCCTGAACGGAATAAAAGTTTAAAACGTTTAAAATATTCTTATGAAAAAGACTATCTACCTGCTTTTTATTATTGCTGCAGCAATAACCTTTGCCTGTGTTTCAGAAAATAAAATCAAACCTCCAGTTGCAGAAAAGATCCCCCATGAGGTTTACGACGGAAGGATAGATAACTATTACTGGATAAGGCTTACAGATGAACAGAAAAGCTCCACCCAGCCCGACGAACAAACAAAGAAAGTCCTGGCTTACCTCGAAGCTGAAAATGAATACGGCAGAGCTGTTCTTAAACATACAGAAGAACTTCAGAAAAAAATATACGATGAACTGATTGGCAGAATGAAGCAAAATGATGAGACCGTGCCATATTTTGACAATGGTTATTACTATTATACAAAATATTACGAAGGAAAGGAATACCCTGTATACTGCCGGAAGAAAGAGTCATTAAATGCTCCGGAGGAAATAATCCTTGATGTTAACAGGATAGCTGAAGGTAAAAGTTATTGTTCAGTCTCCGGGTTAGCAGTAAGTCCGGATAACGGAATATTGGCTTATGGAGCCGATTTTCTAAGCAGGCGCAAATACACCATCTATTTTGTCGATCTGAAAACCGGAACCCTTCTGCCCGATATAATCGAAAATACATCAGGAAATATAGTGTGGGCAAACGACAGCAAACATCTCTTCTATACAGTAAGAAATCCTCTTACACTCAGGGCTGAAAAAGTGATGAGGCACCGGCTTGCTACTCTTGTTTCGGACGACCGGGAAGTCTATTTTGAGCCCGATGAGACTTTCAGCGTTTATATCAACCGCACAAAGAGCAGAAGGTATATCCTGATCAATTCAACTCAAACTCTTTCAACCGAAGTAAGATATATCAACTCTTCTAAACCTGAAAGCCAGCCCGTTGTATTTGAACCGAGACAAAGAAATCATGAATACAGTGTCGACCATATAGGAAATGAATTTTACATAAGAACAAATGCCGATAGCGCATACAATTTCAAATTAATGAAAACATCCGAAAAGAATACCGGAAAAGAAAACTGGATTGACGTTGTACCACATCGAAAGGATGTTTTATTCGAAGAATTTGAATTATTTAACAACTTTATTGTACTTAATGAAAGAATCAAAGGACTGAGTACTTTAAGGATCCTGAACAAAACTGATAACAGCGACCATTATATAGATTTCGGTGAAGAAACATATACCTGCAGCATAAATATCAATCCCGATCCAGCTTCGTCTGTTCTCAGGTACAGCTACTCATCTCTTACTACTCCCAATTCTGTGTATGATTACGACATGATTACCCGTGAAAAGAAACTGATGAAGAAGGATGAGGTACTGGGAGGTTTTGATCCTGCGAATTATGAATCGAAGCGATTATGGGCAAGGGCTGCCGACAGCACAATGATACCCATTTCGCTTGTGTACAGGAAAGGATTTGCACGAAACGGTAAAGCTCCATTACTGCTTTATGGCTATGGGGCTTACGGCAATTCAACCGAACCCTCATTCAGGCCTAATATCATCAGTCTGCTCGACAGAGGTTTTGTGTTTGCCATAGCACATGTAAGGGGAGGTAGCGAAATGGGAAGGTACTGGTACGAAGATGGAAAACTTTTAAAGAAGAAAAACACATTCACTGATTTTAATGATTGTGCACAATATCTTGTTAATGAGAAATATACTAGTACTGACAGGCTCTTTGCCCAGGGTGGAAGTGCGGGTGGCCTGTTGATAGGTGCCGTAATAAACATGCGCCCCGATTTGTACAAAGGTGTGATTGCAGCTGTACCATTTGTCGATATTGTTACCACGATGCTTGACCCGACAATACCCCTTACGACATTTGAATGGGACGAGTGGGGAGATCCCAGAAAGAAAGAGTACTACGATTATATGCTCTCATATTCCCCTTACGATCAGGTTAAAAAGCAAAAATACCCGAACATTATAGTAACGACAGGTTTCTGGGACTCGCAGGTTCAGTACTGGGAACCGGTAAAATGGGTGGCAAAACTCAGGGAAATGAATACCGGTAACAGTCTGATAGTTATGGATATAAATATGACGGCAGGTCATAGCGGTGCTTCAGGGCGTTTCGAAAGAAACCGTGTTACTGCCCTGCAGTATGCCTTCATTCTTGACCTGGCAGGAATAAGGGAATAAAATATCTCAAATTTTATGATGGGGCGATTTTTACTTTTTTGGACTTTAATTTTTTCTGTATCATGCGCCAATAAATCTTATAATCTACTGGTTGAGGCGGAAAGCTTTGAAGATACAGGCGGCTGGGTTGTCGATCCCCAGTTCACCGAGCAGATGGGTTCACCATATTTGCTTGCCCATGGACTCGGGAATCCTGTGAAAAATGCTTCAACAAGGATTTCTCTACCCTCTCCTGGCAGATATTATATATGGGTAAGAACAAGAGACTGGGCACCAGGTAAATGGGATGCTCCGGGAAGATTTAAACTTTCAGTAAACGGAAAAGAACTGAAAAGAACACTGGGAACCGGTAAAGTTACCTGGTCATGGCAATATGCCGGAAAAGTAAAGATTAAAACTCCGGAAGCAAGGATTGAACTGAGGGACTTAACAGGCTTTGACGGAAGATGCGATGCTGTTTATTTGAGTACAATAATGGAACCTCCGCCTGAAGAGCTGGAAGAACTTAATTTCTGGAGAATGAGGATAAAAGGGGAAGATCCTTCAAAAGCCGAAAAATTGTATTATGATCTGGTTGTTGTTGGCGGTGGAATTGCAGGGTGTGCTGCATCAATAGCTGCAGCAGAGCAGGGGCTGAAAGTAGCACTGATACACGACAGACCAGTACTGGGCGGGAATGCAAGCAGCGAAATCAGAGTACATACTGAGGGTATCACATGGAAAGCCGAAAGAATTCTGAGAATGATTAATACTGTTCACTGGCCTAATGGTTCCCCTGAATCAGTAATTGATGACCAGAAAAGGCATGAGAATATATCCCGCTATAATAATATATCATTATTTCTCAACTGGCGTGCATTTTATGTTACAACTGTCAGAGATTCAATAACATCTGTATATGCTCGTCATACTTCATCAGGTGAAATAAAACAGTTTTGTGCGCCGGTATATATTGATTGTACAGGTGATGGCTGGATAGGGTACTGGGCAGGTGCTGATTATATGTACGGAAGGGAGGATTCTTCGTTGTATGGTGAAAACTGGGAAAAATATGGTGAGTTATGGAGCCCTGAAAGAGCGGATAACAAGGTAATGGGTGCCTCTTTACTCTGGAGGTCAGCTGATGCAGGTAAGCCGGTTGAATTTCCGGAAGTGCCCTGGGCAATGGACGTTGCCGGAAGCCATTCTGCAACTTCAGGGACATGGCAATGGGAATTTTCATCAGACACCCTCCATCAGATTGATGATGCCGAATATATAAGGGATTATCTGCTCAAAGCAATTTACGGCTCATTTTATAATGCAAAGAAAAAACCTGAAAACAAAAACCTTGAACTCGAATGGGTTGGATATTTATTGGGGAAGAGGGAATCGAGGAGACTGGTGGGGGATTATATCTATACTTTCAGGGATGAAAAAGAAATGAGAGAATTCCCCGATGCTGTGGCTATGGAAACAAGAAACATAGATGTGCATTACCAGCAGAAAGAACTGGATCCTGCCCGTCCAGCATTTCTTTCAGAAGCACTATATTATAAGGTTGACCATTACTATATACCATTCAGGAGTCTTTACTCACGAAATATTAAAAACCTTATGATGGCTGGAAGATGCTTCAGCTGTTCACATGTCGGTCTTGGAGGCCCACGGGTAATGCATACCACAGGCCAGATGGGTGTAGCAACAGGTTATGCCGCATCACTCTGCTTAAAGTATAATGCCACTCCCAGGGAAATATATATTAACCATATGGAGGAGCTTAAAAAACTTGTATGGGGTAAATAAGAAAGTGGCGCACCATATAATTGTACGCCACTTCCAGAAAAATATTTTTTATAATATCAGAACCCGAATGGAGGTCCTCCTGCTCCAGGAGCCCTTTGACTCTGAGGCATTTCCGGTTTCCCTGGT
>ENA-UPSM01005140-UPSM01005140.1-activated-sludge-metagenome-genome-assembly--contig:-NODE-5140-length-13128-cov-6.147633_pt1 | contig 13128 bp, 10 predicted proteins | sample MGYA00238181_ERZ773283 | MGnify/ENA primary metagenome ERZ773283 (study PRJEB29023, sample SAMN05720199) | activated sludge metagenome | isolation source: Anaerobic digester | place: Japan... | reverse complement strand
CGCCCGGTCCGGCGTGCGGCCGAGCGTCGCCCGCGCCGCCGCGGCCACCTCGGCGCCGATGAGGTCGTGGCGGAGGTCGATGAGGCGCGAGGAGATCTGCGTCGAGAACTCGATGTGGGGCTGCAGCGTCACACACCTCGGTCCCAGCTCGAATGCCGCGATCGGGCAGTAGTCGGAGCGCATCAGCAGGGTTGCGTCATCGGGGAGCCGGGTGACCTGGTCCTCGTGGCTGGCCACCAACGACACCCGGTCGCGGGCCGGAACCATCCACGGTCGGTGTTCGGTGACCTCGTACTCCTTCACCCCGACGCCCCACCCGACGGCGGCCCGCTCGACCGTTCCCCCGAAGAGCGAGGCGAGCACCTGGTGGCCGAAGCAGATGCCGACGAACGGCCGTTCGCGGACCACCGCCTCCATGACGAAGTCGCCGAGCCGGTGGATCCACGGCAGGTCGTCGAGCACGGAGTTCCGCGACGGTGAGGTGATCCAGGCGTCGCACTCGTCGATCGACTGCGGCAGCTGCCCGTCCTCCGCCGCGTAGGGCACGACCTCGATGCCGAGGGGCCCGAGCAGCGACGTGAACAGCTCCGGGTAGTCGCCCCCGAGGTCGAGCGCGTCGGGATGGACGTGGCCGCACATCAGGAGCCCGACGGTGACTGACATCGGAGCGGGCGGGGCTACCGGAAGTGGAAGACGGGCGCCGCCGCGTTGGCGGGCAGCTCTTCGACGAGGCCCCGGCGACGCAGCTCGGGGAGCAGCCCCTCGCCGACCCACCAGGCTTCCTCGAGGTGTGGGTAGCCCGAGAGGATGAACTCCTCGAACCCAAGGGCGGCGTACTCGGCGATGCGGTCGGCGACTTCGGTGAAGCTGCCGACGAGCGCCGTGCCGGCACCGCCGCGCACGAGGCCGATGCCGCTCCACACGTTCGGGTAGATCTCGAGGGATCGGGGATCGCTCAGGTCGCCGGCGGTCACGTTCGAGCGGGCGCCGTTGAGTTCGGCCATCCGACGCTGACCCTCCGACTGGGTGGTCTCGAAGTCGGCGCGGGCCGCGGCGATGGCCTCGGGGGACATGCCGGCCTGGAGGCGGCCGGCCTCGGCCCACGCTTCCTCCGACGTCGGTCGGGCGATCGTGTGGAAACGGATGCCCAATCGCACGGTGCGCCCGTTGTCGGCGGCGAGCTTGCGCATGCGGTCGACGCGCTCGGCGACCATCTCCGGCGGTTCGCCCCACGCCAGGTACACGTCGGCGCCGGCGGCGGCGACCACCTCGGCGGCCTCGGACGCTCCACCGAAGTAGATCTCGGGCTGGGGGGTGGGCTGTTCGCGGGTGGTGGCCGCCTCGACCCGGTAGTTCGGGCCCTCGTGGTCGAACGGCTCGGCGCCCCAGGCGCCCCGCATGACCTCGATGAACTCGCCGGTTCGGGCGTACCGGGCGTCCTTGTCGGCGTAGTCGCCGAAGCGGGCGAGCTCGCGGGGCTCGGCGCCCGTGACGAGGTTGACGATCACGCGGCCACCCGACAGGCGCTGGTAGCTCGACGCCATCTGGGCGGCGAGCGTGGGGGACAGCAGCCCCGGGCGGAAGGCGACGAGAAAGCGCAGCCGGCGGGTCTGCGGCACGAGCATGGCCGTGGTGATCCACGAGTCCTCGCACCCGGTGCCGCAGGGGGTGAGGACGGCGTCGAAGCCGAGCTGGTCGCACGCCCGGGCGATCTGGCTGAGGTAGTCGATCGTGGGTGGGCGCACCGGTGAGCCGTCGTCGGACGGTGAAACGTCCCGGGAGTCGCCGCCGGTGGGCAGGAACCAATGGATCTTCAACATTCGCACGCTCCTCAGGACGTGGGTCAGGTTACCCGACCCCCAAGGTCAGGAATCCAGCCGAGCCGGTGTCGGCCGGGCGCTACCGTCTCGGGCCATGTCGCACCGCATCGCCATCGTGACCAGTGGACCCGGCCGCCCCTTCGACGACGATCTCCCGCCGCTGGTCGCAGCTCTCGAACAGGTCGGAGCAGCCGTCGAGGTGCTCGACTGGGACGATGACGGAGCCGACTGGGCGTCGGTCGACCTCGCCGTGATCCGCTCCACCTGGGACTACACCCAACGCCACGACGAGTTCCTCGACTGGACCCGTCGCTGCGCGTCGGCGACGACGTTGATCAACGCCCCCGCGGTCGTCGCGTGGAACTCCGACAAGCGCTACCTCCGCGATCTCGTGGATGCCGGCGTCAACGTGGTCGACACGTCCTTCATCGAGCCCGGCGACCCGATCGAGCTGCCGTTCGGCGTCGAGTTCGTCGTCAAGCCGACCGTGTCGGCCGGTTCCCGCGACACGGTCCGCTACCACGCCGACGACCACGCGCCGGCAACGGCGCAGGTCGAGGCCCTCCTCGCCCACGGTCGGACCGTCATGGTGCAGCCGTACCAGGCGGCGGTCGACGAGGAGGGCGAGACGGCGCTCCTGTTCTTCGGTGGCGAGTTCAGCCACGCGATCCGCAAGGGGCCGCTGCTCGTCGCCGGCGAGGAGGCCACCCGTGCCCTGTTCGCCCAGGAGGTCATCACGGCCACCGACGCCCACCCCGACCAGATCGCCCTCGCCACGCAGTGCCTCGCCGCGCTCGGGGGTGTCGACGCGCTGGCAGGGGTGTCACAGCCCCTGCCCTACGCCCGGGTCGACGTGCTCGTCGACAACGACGGTCGATTCTCGATCCTCGAGCTGGAGCTGACCGAACCGTCGCTCTTCTTCGACTGGGCTCCCGGCGCACCCGACAGATATGCAAGGGTGCTGGTCGAGCTGGCGGAGGCCGCCCGCTCCTGAAGGGGGAGACATGTCGACGAAGATGCGAGCCGCGCTCCTGGACGAGGTGGGGGCGCCGATGATCGTCGTCGACGACGTCGAACTCGACGGTCCCGGTCTCGGTGAAGTGCGCGTCGAGGTGGCGTGGTGCGGGGTGTGTCACTCCGACGTGTCGCAGGTCGACGGGGTGCACCCTGCCCTCACGCCCTCGGTGCTGGGCCACGAGGCCGCCGGCGTGGTCGTCGAGGTCGGGTCGGGTGTCACCCAGCTGGCGGTCGGCGACCACGTGGTGCTGAGCCCGAGCGCCGCCTGCGGCCACTGCTACTGGTGTGTGCGCAACGAGCACAGCAGCTGTGTGAACTCGGCAGCGATCGCGATGTCGATGCTGCCCGACGGCAGCACGCGCCTGAGCCGGCAGGGGAGCGTCGTGTACCGCGGGCTCGGGCTGGCGGCGATGGCCGAGTACGTCGTCGTCGCCGAGTCGGCGGCGATCAAGATCGACGCCGATCTGCCGCTCGACCTCGCGTGCATCATCGGCTGCGCCGTGCAGACCGGGGTGGGCGCTGCGCTCAACACCGCCAAGGTCGAGGCCGGCGCGACCGTGCTCGTGATGGGCGCGGGCGGCATCGGGTTGTCGATCGTGCAGGGTGCCCGCATCGCCGGCGCCACGCGCATCATCGTGTCCGACCCCGTCGAGGCCCGTCGCGAGTCCGCGCTCCAGGTCGGTGCGACCGACGTGGTCGACCCGACGAAGGACGACGTGATCTCGGTCGCCCAGGCGCTCACCGGGGTGGGCGTCGACTATGCCTTCGACGCGGTCGGCCACGCTGCGCTCGTCGAGACCGGAGTGACCGCGACCCGCAACGGCGGCACCACCGTGATCGTGGGCGCTGCGCCCGTCGACCACGAGGCGAGGCTCAACGTCGTGCTGACGATGTTCACCGAGAAGCGCGTGGTCGGAACGCTGCTGGGTGGGTGCCACGCTCCCCGCGATTTCCCCCGCCTGGTCGCGCTCTGGCAGGCGGGGCGCCTCGACCTCGATTCGATGGTCACGAACCGTCGGCCGCTGGCCGAGGTGAACGAGGCGATGGCCGACATGCGCGCCGGCCTCGGGGTGCGAACCGTCCTCGACGTTCGCAGCTGAGGCGCAGCCGGCTCGAGTCAGCTCGACGGATTGAGTCGATTGCCTCAACCAATTGCGGGGGCCGCGTCCCCAACTCGTCCAGATCTGGAACAGATGTTTCAGAGAACGCTCTGTTACGAAACGGTGACTGTCACCCGAACGTCACGGGGCGGGGTGTAGGTTCCGCGTCACGACTAGTCGGTATTCATCCATCCGGAGGACCACAACATGAGAAAACGCTTGGGATCGTCGAACGCCGGGAGGGGAGTCGCCGCACTCGCTCTCGCGTTCACCCTCGTCGCCGCAGGCTGCGGCGATTCGAAGGATTCGAGCGACGGTGAGTCGTCGGGCGGCGACACCGCCGCCAGCACGACCCTTCCGCCGCGTTCGGACAGCTGCCGCACGCTGAAGTACGAGGATGCGCCCGAGGGCGGCGAGTTCGTCGACTACGCGCAGCTCGCCAGCGCCGGTGACAACACCAGCTTCGATCCCGGCGCCGTGCAGACACTCGACGAGTCCCAGATCACCGGTGCGCTCTTCGACGGTCTCACCGACTTCGACTTCACCGACACCTGCAACCCTGAGCTCAAGCCGCTCGTCGCCGAGAGCTTCGAGGCCAACGACGACGCCACGGTCTTCACCTTCAAGATCAAGGACGACCAGAAGTTCAGCAACGGCGAGCCCGTCCTGCCCCACAACTTCAAGCAGGGCTGGGAGCGCGCCGGCAGCCAGGAGCTCGCCTCCTCGTACGGCTACCTGATGGCCTACGTCAAGGGTGGCGCCGACCTCCTCGACGGCAAGGTCGACACCCTCGACTCGATCGTCGCCGACGACGATGCGATGACCCTCGAGGTCACCCTCGAGAGCCCGCTCGCCGACTTCCCGGCGATCGTCTCCTTCTCGTCGTTCTCGCCGATCTCGGATGAGGACATCGCCCGGGTCGGCAACACGACCGGCTGGGGCGACAAGGGTGCCGTCATCGGCAACGGCCCGTTCAAGTTCGAGTCCGCCGGTTCGCCCGACTCGGGTGAGGTCGTGCTCGTGCGCAACGACGACTGGGCCGGCAACGTGCTCGGCGACACGAAGGCCAAGCTCGACAAGATCACGTTCAAGCTGACCACCGACGTCGAGTCGGCCTACCAGGCCTTCTCGGCCGGCGAGGGCGACAACGCCACGATTCCTTCGGGCAAGTACAAGGAGGCCACGGCCACCTACCCGAACGACACCAAATCGCCGCAGCTCGGCACGTACTTCTTCGACATCGGCCACGACGATCCGGTCCTCGGCGGCGAGAAGAACACGAAGCTCCGCCAGGCCATCTCGATGGCGATCGACCGGGACGAGATCAACACGAAGGCCTACGAGGGCGCTCGCATCGTCTCCACCGGCATCACGCCCCCCGGCATCCCCGGGTTCAAGGCTGACATCGGCAAGTACGCCAAGACCGACGCGGCCGAGGCCAAGAAGCTGTACGACGAGTGGGTCGCCGACGGTGGCACCCTCGACGGTCCGATCAAGATCTCGTTCAACACCGGTGGTAGCCACCAGACCGTGGTCGAGATCATGCAGGCCAACCTCAAGGACGTCCTCGGCATCGACGTCGAGCTCAACGCCATCGACGAGGACTACTTCAAGGTCATCGCCCAGCCCGGCGCCTGCCAGGTCTGCCGCTCCGGCTGGTACGCCGACTACCCGACCTACGGCAACTTCATGGTCGACCTGTTCGGCAAGGTGTCGATCGGTGGCAACAACCTCGGCGGCTACGACGACGAGAAGTTCGAGGAGAACCTGTCGAACGCCCTCAAGGAGACCGACCCGACCAAGCGCGGCGAGTTCTACCAGGCCGCCGAGGAGCGTCTCCTCAACGAGACCACCAACGCGATCCCGCTCAACTGGTACACCGGTGACCAGGTGTACCGCGACACGGTGATCAACTACGACCAGCAGCCGCTCGGCAACATCCTCTGGGAGAAAATCGGCAAGAAGGGCTAACACCCGACCTCGAACGGGGTGGGCACCTGCCGGTGCCCACCCCGCTCTCGGTTCGACTTCGCCATGGCTGTCTTCATCGTCCGTCGTCTCTTCTCGCTCGCCGTGACCCTCATCGGCGGCTTCACCCTGCTCTTCCTGCTCTTCTTCACGCTGCCCTCCGACCCGGCCCGGGTCATCTCCGGCGGCAACGGTCGCAACCCCTCACCGGCGGTCATCGCCAACACCGAGCGCCGTCTCGGGCTCGACAAGCCGATCTACGAGCAGTACTGGAATCGGCTCAAGGACACGGTCACCCTCTCGGGGATCAGCTTCCAGACCCGCGAGCCCGTCCGCGACATGGTCGCGGAACGTCTCCCCGCCAGCCTCCGCCTCGCCGTCTGGGCGATGTTGATCGAGGCCTCCGTCGGCGTCGGGTCGGGGGTGCTCTCCGCCCGAAGACGAAATTCGATCGCCGACACCGTCACCACCACCGCTGCGGTGGTCGCCGGTGCCATCCCCGTCTTCGTGCTCGGGTACCTGTTGACCCTCGTGACGGGGGTCTACGCGTTCAAGCACAACTGGCCCGAATGGGCTCACTTCCCGACGTTGAGTACCAATTACGACGCGGACGAGTGGTACCTCTTCTTCATCCCGAACCTCAAGCAGCTCGAGCTCTTGGTACAACCCGCCATCATCTTGGCGTCGGTGTCGACGGCCATCGTGGCCCGGCTCACCCGCACCACGATGCTCGAGGCGCAGACCGCCGACCACGTGCGCACCGCCCGGGCGAAGGGCCTCACCGAGAAGGCGATTTCCCGCCGTCACGTGCTGCGCAACGCGCTCATTCCCGTCGTGACGTTCATCGGCATCGACTTCGGCACGCTCATCGGGTTCGCCATCCTGACCGAGACCGTGTTCCAGTGGCCCGGCCTCGGCTCCAAGGTCGCCCGTGCCGCAGGTCAGTCCGACCTGCCGGTCGTCCTGACGTTGTCCATGGTCGTGATGCTGATGTACGGCCTCGCCAACCTGGCGGTCGACATCAGTTACGCCAAGCTCGATCCGCGGATCCGACTGAGCGGTGCGAAATGACCGATCCCAGACTCACTCCCGAGGTGCCTGCACAGCAGCCGGTCGCCGACACGCCGATCGGGGTCGTCGCTCTCGACGCCACGCTCGCCGACGTCGGGCCCTCACGCTCGCTGTTCGAGGATGCCTGGCGACGGTTCCGTCGCAACAAGTTGGCGATGTTCGGCCTGTTCCTGGTGATCTTCCTGGTCCTGGTTGCCATCATCGGCCCCTTCGTGGTCCAGAGCCCGACCAAGCTGTCGAAGACCGTCATCCTCGAACCCCCGACCAACCAGCACCTGTTCGGCGTGGACAACAAGGGTGCGGACATCTTCGCCCGCGTCGTCCACGGCATCCGGCTGTCGCTGTTCATCGGCGTGATGGCGACGTTGCTCGAGACGTTCATCGGCATCGCCGTCGGTGCGCTTGCCGGTTGGTACGGCAAGTGGGTCGACTCGGTCGCCATGCGCTTCGTCGACATCATGCTGGGCATCCCGTACATCATCCTCGCCTACGCCTTCATCACGGTCTTCGGGAAGGGCGTGCCGGCGGTGATCTTCGCTCTGGCCTTCACGGCCTGGCTGCAGACGGCCCGAACCGTTCGTGCAGGGTTCATCCAGGTGAAGGAGTTCGAGTACATCGAGGCCGCCCGCGCCCTCGGGGTCAGCGGCCCTCGCATCATGCTCCGCCACATCCTCCCCAACGTGCTCCAGCCCGTGGTGGTCCTCATGGCGGTCGGCGTCGGCAGCGCGATCCTGTCCGAGGCGGCGCTGAGCTTCCTCGGTGTCGGGGTCAAGCCGCCGAACCCGTCACTCGGCCTGATGGTGTCCGACGCTCAGAGCTTCCTCACCAGTGCCCCGTACATGTTCCTGTTCCCGGGTCTGGCCATCGTGTTGACGGTGCTCGGGTTCCTCCTCGTGGGGGACGGCCTCCGCGACGCCCTCGACGTGAAGGACAACTGACATGGGGCGACTGCTCGAGATCTCCGACCTCCACGTCGGCTTCCGGACCGAGGACGGCGTGGTGCAGGCCGTGCGTGGTGTCGACATGTCGATCGACGACGGCGACGTCCTCGCCGTCGTGGGCGAATCGGGGTCCGGCAAGTCCGTGACGGCCCTCAGCGTGCTGGGGCTGCACCCCGAGGGGCGCACCAACATGACGGGGCGCATCGAGTGGGAGGGCGAGAACCTCATCGGCGCCAAGGGTGACCGGCTCCGCCAGGTGCGCGGCGGTGAGATCGCCATGATCTTCCAGGACCCGCTGAGCGCCCTCAACCCCGTCTACACGGTCGGCAAGCAGATCATCGAGATGTTGCAGTCGCACCGGCAGATCTCGAAGGCCGACGCCAAGAACCGGGCGATCGAGATGCTCGAGCTGGTCGGCATCCCACAGCCGCAGCGCCGCGTCGACAACTTTCCCCACGAGTTCTCGGGCGGCATGCGCCAGCGGGCCATGATCGCGATGGCGCTGTCGTGCGACCCCAAGTTGGTGATCGCCGATGAGCCGACCACGGCCCTCGACGTGACCGTCCAGGCGCAGGTGCTGGAGCTGCTCGTGTCGGTGAGCCGGCAACAGGGTGCGGCTGTGATGCTCATCACCCACGACCTCGGCGTGGTGGCCGGCCTCGCCAACAAGGTGGCCGTCATGTACGCCGGCAAAGTGGTGGAGCAGGCGTCCACCGACGAACTGTTCGACGATCCGACTCACCCGTACACCATCGGTCTGCTGCGCTCGCTGCCCCGCGTCGATGCCGACGGCGACGACCAGCTCGTGCCGATCGGCGGTCAACCTCCGTCGATGCTCAACCCGCCGGCCGGTTGTGCGTTCCATCCGCGGTGCGCGATCGCTCGGAGCGAGTCGGGCTGCGACTCGATGATGCCGACCCTCTTCGACGAGACGCCGGCGGCCATCGTCAGCGGCACCACGGGTCCCGCCGTCGACCGCTCCGGTCACGGCGCTGCCTGTTGGCGTCGCGACGAGTCGCGTGCGCTTCTCGGTGTGGTGGGAGCATGACCGTGACCGAACCCACCCCGTCGTCGGCACCGTCGCCGTCGCCGTCCGCCGGCAACAGCCCCGTTCTCGAGGCGCTCGACGTCGTCAAGGAGTTCCCGGTCACGGGTGGGCTGTTCGGCCGCACCATCGGCCAGGTGCACGCCGTCAGCGGTGTGTCCATGAGCGTCGACCGCGGCGAGACCCTGGGCATCGTCGGCGAGTCCGGTTGCGGCAAGTCCACCTTCGGGCGTGTGGTGCTCCGTCTCCTCACGGCCACCGCGGGCACCGTGAAGCTCGGCGGTCAGGACACCGCCAAGATGCCCAACAAGGAGCTCCGGCGCCGGGCGCAGATGGTCTTCCAGGACCCGTACGCGTCGCTGAACCCCCGCATGACGATCGGCGAGGTGCTGGCCGAGCCGTTCCTCGTCCACCAGGGCAAGAAGGCGAAGGAGTGCACCGAGGAGGTCAGCGAGCTGCTCCGAACGGTGGGCCTGTCACCCGAGCACCGGAGCCGGTACCCCCACGAGTTCTCGGGCGGTCAGCGCCAGCGCATCGGCATCGCCCGTGCCCTCGCCGTCGACCCCGAGGTGATCGTGCTCGACGAGCCGGTCTCGGCGCTCGACGTGTCGATCCAGGCGGGCGTCGTGAACCTCCTCGAACGGCTGCAGGACGAACGTGGCATCGCGTACCTGTTCATCGCCCACGACCTCTCGGTGGTCCGCCACATCTCGGACCGGGTCGCGGTGATGTACCTGGGCAAGCTCGTCGAGATCGGCACCAAGGCGCAGATCTACACCCAACCCCGCCATCCGTACACCAACGCCCTCTTGTCGGCGGTGCCGATCCCCGATCCCCGCAAGGAACGTGCCCGCAAACGCATCGTGCTCACCGGCGAGGTGCCGTCACCGATCGATCCGCCCTCGGGTTGCCGGTTCCGGACTCGCTGCTGGAAGGCGACCGACCTGTGCGCGACCACCGAGCCGCCGCTGGTCCCCGTCGACGGCGACGCCACCGATCACCGTGTGGCGTGTCATTTCCCCGAGCTCGGCGACCGCCCTCCGATCTGACTTGATGGCCGCGGCCATCAAGCCGTCGGCACCCAGACGAGGGCGACCTGCTCGATGCCGATGTCGGACTTCTCGAGGGGGATCTCGAGGGTGACGACGTCGGCCGCGAGGCCGGACCAGTGGGCGACGATGTCGGTGATCTCGTCGGCCAGTTGGTGTTGGAGGTCGTCGATGTTGGCCATCTTCTCGTCGATACGGGCGAGCGCCTGTTCCATCCGGTTGTCGGCCTTCTGAGACCGCGCCCGGCCCGTGGCGGCGCGGTTGGCCGCGGCGCTGATCGAACGGGCGCTCTTTCGGCCTCCGAAGATTGCACCGAGCACACTGCCGCCGATGCTCACGGCCTCGTTGCGGCGAGATGCGGCCGCCTCCTCCTCGAGTTGCTGGGCACGTTGACGATCGGCGGCGATGCCCTCGTTGATGCGGTCGATCTTGAGCTGCAGCTTCTGGCGGATCTGGTCGGTGTCGCGGTCGGCGCCGGCGTCGGCGGCGGCATGGCAGCGAGCCGTGAAGTCGGCCTGGCTCTCGCCGGGGCGGCTGTAGAGCTTCAGCGACTTATTGCCGTAGATCGTCGTGTGGCGGGAGCGGAACAGGTAGTCCTTCACCGAGGACTCGACGTCGTTGAAGTACGCCTTGGTGTTCACGGGCGCGGACGGCAGCACGAACACGGCGCCGGCCGGAGCGGACGTCTGGAGGTCGCGGTCGTCGTAGTCGACGCTGTACGCCTTGGCCGGATCGATCCTCGGCTGATCGAGCGGGGCGAAGATGGCCTCGATCTGTTCGGTGTGGCGCAGACCCGACGGGGTGTCGTCGAACAACAGGTTCACGCGCACCGCAACACACGCCTGCAGCCGCCGCCCACCCGAAACGGCGCCGAGCGTGGGAGCCCACGGCGCCGCGGGGTCCAGGAACCGCACGGGGACCCCGGCTGCAACGGCAGGCATGGCGGGAGTCTCGTCATGCGCCAACCCCCCAGCCCCCGACGAGCCGGCGGTGTCAGCCTGCCCGTCCTGAGGTGGCTCGGCCGCGTCGACCGGAGCGGACGAGGGCGTCGACGGTGCAGTCGGAGCCCCTTCGCGGTAGCGGGGCGACGACGCATCGCCGGCGTCCTCGGGAGCGGGCGCCGACGCCTGCCCGGGCAATCTCGGGACCTGGTCTTTGCTGATGGGGCCGGCGAGGTAACTCATTGCCCACCGCACACCGAAGGTGCGGGGCGGTTTGCCGCCGGTGGTGTGGAGCAGGAACTCGCGCTTCGCGAGCGACGAGATCGTCGCGTCGACCGTGGCGAGGTCGACGGTGCCGGCCGCCGAACTCATGCCGTCGAGGAGTCGTGCCTTGTCGCGCTCGGTCTGGAGGCGGCCGATCATCCAGGTGCCGGCGTTGGAGATCGCCTTGTAGTCGAGGTCGACGGGGTTCTGCGTGGCGAGCACCACCCCGACGCCGAACGCCCGCGCCTGCTTGAAGAGGGTCAGGATCGGCTTCTTCGCCGGCGGCATCGCCGTCGGCGGCACGAACCCGTACACCTCGTCCATGTAGACGAGCACCCGGAGCTTCGTGGAGCCGGGCTGGCCGCGCATCCACCCGACGAGCTTCGAGAGCACCCGGGTCACGACCATCTGCCGTTCCTCGTCGGACAGGTGGGCGAGGTAGATCACCGCGGCGTTGGCGGTGCCGTCGTCGGACCACAGGAGCGACTCGATGTCGATGGGCGCGCCGTGGCCCCACGCGGAGAACGACGGTGACGCCAACAGACCGTTGAGCTTCATCATGAGGGCGGTGCGGTCGGGCTTGGGGAAGAACGTCTCGACGTCGATGACACCGAGCTTGCGGAGCGGCGGGTCCTGGATCCGGATGAGCAGGGTCGCCAGGTCGAGGGTCTCACCGGCCGCCCACGCGAGCTCGATGATGTTGGCCATGAGGACGTGCTCGCGGCCGCTGAGTGGATCCGACGTGACCCCGACGAGGCCGAGCAGGCCCTGCACCAGCGACTCGACCTCGTCGTGGATCGCTTCGAGATCAGGAGTTCCGCCTGTCGAATTCGTGGGGGGAGCGAGCGACCCGATGATGTTGAGCGGGATGCCGGACGTCGACCCCGGTGTGTAGACGCTCATGCGGTGACCGGTGCGCAACGTGGCGATCTCGGTCGGCGCGACCGACCAGTCGGCGAGGCCCTTCGTCCACGTGTCGGCGACGCCGGCGGCGTCCTGGCCGGCAGGCACCCACGGCGCGAAGTCGTCGGGGGCGAGGTTCGGGAACGTGAGCAACAGGTTGCCCATGTCGCCTTTCGGATCGAGGATGAGCGTCGGCACGCCGGCGGTGAGCGCTTCCTCGAGCAGCACGATGCCGAGGCCGGTCTTGCCCGAACCGGTCATGCCGACGATCACACCGTGGGTCGTGAAGTCGTCGGGGTTCAGGCCCAGCGGCGTGCCGGCGCGCTCGTGGGTGGCCGCGTCGGTCAGTTCGCCGACGTACATCCCGGGGGGGCGTTCAGTCATGCCGACTTCCTACTCCGTCGGCGCCGGTTCCGCAGCGCCTCACGGCCGGATTTTGCTCATGCCGATCGACGACCCGGCGGTCGCGACACCTGCAACAATCCGTTCAACACCAAACGAGTTGGTGGGCGAAATGGAGAGCGCGACATGGATCTCGGAGACATCACCGACAAGGCCAAGGGCCTGCTCGAGGAGCACGCCGACAAGGTCGACGAGGGCATCGACAAGGCGGCCGAGCTGGCCGACGACAAGACCGGCGGCAAGTACAGCGATCAGATCGACACCGCTGCCGACAAGCTCAAGGACGTCCTGCCCGGGGGCTCCTGAACCAACCGCCGAGGGTCAAGGCCGTGAGAAGTTCCCGACGGAGTCGGGAGCGAGCCTCCGTCGCAGGGCCCGAGGCCGTGTTCGGTCCCGTCGGCGTCGGTACGCTGACGGGACCATGAGTTCCGCTTCCACCCGCGCCCACCGGGCGCTGGTCGACGCCCGCCCCGAGGTGCTGTGGCTCGACACTCCCGACCGGCCCGATCCCGGTCGCACGTTGTGCGGCGGCACGCGGGCCGACCTGGTGATCGTCGGTGCCGGATTCACCGGGCTCTGGGCCGCCATTCAGGCCAAGGAGGACGAC
>ENA-UPSM01005128-UPSM01005128.1-activated-sludge-metagenome-genome-assembly--contig:-NODE-5128-length-13161-cov-4.724172_pt1 | contig 13161 bp, 8 predicted proteins | sample MGYA00238181_ERZ773283 | MGnify/ENA primary metagenome ERZ773283 (study PRJEB29023, sample SAMN05720199) | activated sludge metagenome | isolation source: Anaerobic digester | place: Japan... | reverse complement strand
AGCCCCGGGTTTGGTCAGCACCCTCGAAAGAAGCCCCGAAGTGGGCGAAGGAAACCTGGCGGAGCACAGGTTAGGCCGAATTCCGCTGCCCTGGACATCTCGTTTCCCTGCGTGCAATTCGCAAGGCATTCCAGTATCCTCTCCGCACAAATCAACCCAAAGGAGACGCTCCTGATGTTCACTGTCATGCCGTTGATACTGGCCTTGTCGCAAACACTTGCCGCGGCGGAACCGCCCGTGGCGGACTTCGTGGTCGCCGCGGAGGGCAAGGACACGAACCCCGGCTCATTCGAGGAACCGTTCGCGACTATCGAGCGCGCCCAGACCGCCGTGCGTGAATTGATCGCGCAAGGGCTCGACAATAACGTGACGGTGCTCATTCGCGAAGGCGAATACGTGCTCGAGAAACCCTTGGTCTTCGGGCCCTCTGATTCGGGCTCGGCCGATTTCGCCGTGATCTACGCGGCCTATCCCGGCGAGATGCCGGTTATTTCCGGCGGACGCCGTCTTACCGGCTGGAAACGGAGCGACGGCGGCAAATGGACCCTCAACGTGGCTGAGGCCGTGGGCGAGGTGTGGCCGTTCCGCCAGCTGTTCTCCGACGGACAACGCCTGACGCGCGGGCGGTTCCCAGACCCGCCCGGCCTCCTTCGCGTCGGCACGGTATCCTCCGATGTGACCGAAATCACCCTCAAGACCGCCCCGCCCGTGGACAACCTTGCCGGGAAAGACGCTGAACTTGTGATGTACCAGAACTGGTCCATATCGCGGGCGGCCATCGTGTCGTCGGAGGGCAAGGTCCTGAAACTCGCCAACCCGATGGGCTGGATCGGCCACGGAAGCGCCACGACGGCGAGTCCGGACAAGCCCGCCATTATCGAGAACGTTCTCGAATTTGTCGATCAGCCCGGCGAATGGTATCTCGACCGCAGAACCGGCGTGTTGACCTATCAGGCCGCCGAGGGCGAAGACCCCAACGCAAAGACATTCGTCGCGCCGAAGCTCGAACAACTGCTTCTCGTTGAGGGGCAGCCCGGCAAGAGGGTCACCAACGTGCGGTTCGAGGGACTGACCTTCGCGCACGCCGAATGGGCCCTTCCGCCTTTCGGCTACCTGGGCATCCAGGCCGGACATTACGGAACAAGCACGCAGGCTCGCACCTATGTGCCGCCCGTGGGTATAGAATTCACGTACGCGGAACACTGCGCACTCGAGCGCTGCCGTATCGCGAATTTCGGCCCTTCGGGTATCGGGTTCGGACTCCAGTGCCGCAACAATCGCGTCGCCGGATGCGCTTTGGCCGACATCGGCGGCAACGGCATCATGACGGGCTGGCGCGGCAAGGGAGAACTGGCGGGCGCCGGCGACACCGAAGACCACCACCTCGCGGCCGACTGGGCCAACGCGGAAGATGCGCCCATCGGCAACGAGATCGTCTCCAACGAGATTCAGACCTGCGGCGCAGTCAACCATGGCTGCGTGGGCATCTTCGACGCCTTTTGCGCCGAAACCCGCATCGCCCACAATGTCGTACACGCCATGCCCTATACCGGCATTTCGGCCGGGTTTCGCTGGGACGAGACGGAGACGAGCCAGCGCGGTACGATCATCGAATACAACCACGTGTACGACACCATGCGCATGCTTGCCGACGGGGGGTGTCTCTATACCCTTGGGTGGCAGCCCGGCGCGGTCATCCGCGGCAACGTTTTTCACGACGCGCACCGGAGCGAGTTCGCCCACGGCGGCGCTCCGAACAACGGCATCTTCTTCGACCAAGGCAGCAAAGGCTTTCACGTCGTGGGCAACACCATTTACGACTGCTCGGGCGGGCCTATCCGGTTCAATCAGACCAACCCCGGCAATTTGACGTGGGACAACAACTCCTTCGAGACCGGACCGGAGTACCGCGCGGAACCGTAAAATACACGGGCGCCGGAAGAGCCTCCGCCGTGAGCGCCAAGGCATTGCAGGCAGGAAGAAGGCCAAAGAACGAAAGGGACCGCTCTCATGCAAGGTCAGTGTCTGTTGGTTACCCCGCTGGTGTTATTGTTTGTTTGTACGGCAGCGGCCGGGGAATGGTCGTTCGAAGATGTGGCGTTCACCGCACGGTGCGACGGAACGGAGCAGCGATACGTCATCGGCTTCCCGGAAGGATTGGACGCGAACGTGCCTCGCGACGCGCTGATTGCCTTGCACGGTCATGGCTCGGACCGCTGGCAATTCGTCAAGGACGAGCGCGGCGAATGCAAGGCTCCGCGCGATATCGCCATGGCCAGAAACATGCTCTTCATCTCGCCGGACTACCGCGCAAAGACGTCGTGGATGGGACCAAAAGCCGAGGCCGATCTAGTGCAGATTATCGAAGAAGTGCGCGGGAAGTATTCGATCAACCGCGTCTTTCTCTGCGGAGGTTCCATGGGCGCGGCCGGCACTCTAACGTTCACTGCCCTGCACCCGGAACTGATTGCCGGGGCGGCCGCCATGAACGGTACCGCCAACCATCTCGAGTACGAGAACTACCAGGACGCCATCCGGGAATCGTTCGGCGGGGCCAAAGCCGAGCTCCCCGAGGAGTACAAGAAACGCAGCGCGGAATACTGGCCCGAGCGGTTCACCATGCCCCTGGCCATGTCTCTCAGCGGCCAGGATACGTCCGTGCCGCCCCAGAGCAGTTTACGGCTGGCCGACGTTCTCCGGAAGATGGGGCGCGAGGTGTTCATCATCTATCGCGAAGAACAAGGGCATTTCAGCACCTACGAAGACTCGCGGGCCATCATTGAACACGTCATCGCCCAAGCTGATGCAATCGCGGAAAAGAAATGAGACGCGGCTCCACGAGCAGGCATCGCTTCCATCCAAATGCGCTTGTTGTCTGGGCCGTCGGGGCTGCCATCGTGGCGGCGCTGCCCTCTGCGGCTTACCAGGAAGCGCCAATGCTGGCGGAACGCGTCGCGCGTGGCGAGCTGCCGCCCGTGGATCAGCGCCTTCCCGAAAATCCCGCCATTGTTGAACCCGTGGAATCCATTGGTACGTACGGCGGCACCTGGCGCAGGGCGGCAATGGGCGGGCTGGACACCATGTTGACTACCCGGATGGGATACGATCCACCCCTGCGTTGGGACAGAACCGGCAAAAAAGTCGTCCCCGGTCTGGCCGAGCGCTGGGAAATGCTCGACGAGGGCCGTACCTACGTGCTTAATCTGCGCAAGGGACTGAAATGGTCCGACGGGCATCCGCTTACGGCCGAGGACTTCATCTTCACGTACGAAGATGTGCTCTTGAACAAAGAGATCACGCCTCTTTTCCCGGCATGGCTCAAGGTCGGCGGAGAACCAGTAAGGGTGACTGCGCCGAATCCGTACACACTGGTGTACGAGTTCGCGGCGTCCTATGGCATCTTCCCCCAAGCCATGGCATTCAGTGGCTGCGCCGGCCTACTCCTGCCGAAACATTACATGGCGCAGTTTCATCCGAAATACGCGGGATTGAAGACCGTCGAACAACTCGCCAAGAGCGAAGGCCTCGGTTTGTGGGGCGAGATCTTTTTGAAACGGGCCGATTACTCATTCAACCCGGAACTGCCGAACTGGCGGCCGTTTGTCTTAACCGTGCCGCCGCCCGCGACGCGCGTTGTCGCCGAGCGCAATCCCTACTATTGGAAAGTCGACCCTGCAGGCAACCAGCTCCCTTACATTGACCGGGTGGCCTTCACGGACGTCTCGAACAACGAGCTCATCACCATAAAAGCCTTGAACGGGGAACTCGATTTCCAGGCCCGCCGGATCGACCCGACCAACTATTCGCTGTTCATGGAGAACCGGGCTCGCGGCGGCTACCGGGTCGCCCAGAATCCCGATACTGAAACGCTGACGCTTTTCATCAACAATTACAGCAAAGATCCCGAGATTCGGCCGCTTCTCCAGAACCGCGACTTTCGTATCGCGTTATCGCTCGCCATTAACCGGGACGAAATCAATTTCTTGCTATTCGACGGCATGGCCGAACCGGCCCTGGGCATCGCGTGCCCGTACGATCCCTATTACTTACCCGAATTTGACAAAAAATACCTGGAATATGACCCCGTCCGCGCCAACGCCCTTCTCGACAAGGCGGGGCTGGTGCGCGGTTCCAATGGCATGCGGTGTCTTCCCGGTGGCGAACCATTTCGGCAAACGCTGAACCTGTATCCTTCCGAGACGGGAGCGCCCCAGGAACTGTGGCAGCTCGTAGCGGAGTATTTCCGCGAGGTGGGCCTTGATTTCGTCGTACGGGTCGACGCGCGCGGCCTGAGCACCCTCCAGGCCATCAACGGCAACTACAATTTCTTCGGGTACTGCAACGGGTGCCTGCACTGGGTGGTGGACCCTGTCGTGCATGTTCCCTGGGGAGGCGGCAGTTTCTACGCGCCCCTGTACGGCCGTTACGTGGCGTCCGACGGGAAGGACGCGTATGGCGTCAAGCCCACCCCCGAGTTTCAACGGCTTGTGGACTGGTACCTCGAAATGCGGTCAACCGTGGACGAACAGCGTCGGCTCGAACTCGGCCACAACATTCTCGGCCAGTGGGCGGAGGAATGCTATTCAGTGGGTATCTGCCGGCCCCAAGTGCTCACCATCATAAACAAACGCTTTCGCAACGTGCCCGAGCACATCATCCACGACTACCGCATTTCCACCCCCGGTTACATCGGTATCGAACAGTTCTATTTCGAAGGAGGCAGCCCGCAATGAGACGTCGCGAGTTTCTGAAAGCCGCCGCCGTAACAGGGGCACTGGCAGGAGCGGTACAAGGTGAAGAGAGCAAAGAGACGGAGGCAAAACCCCTAACTATCGGCACCGAACCGGTCATCACGGGAAGTTTTTTTGATCTCACCCACGTCAATATCTTCGATGCGGCATACTGGACCGACACTTGCCGCTTCTGGGGCGCGGATAACTGGCGGGCCCTCATGCGCGACATGCGCGGAATCGGCATCGACACGGCCATTTGCGTCTCAACGGCATCGTGGGGCCGGCCTCTCTTCCCCGGTTACGAGAGAACGGTCGGCCTGCCGGTTAAGTTCGGCTGCGAAGACCCCCTGCGGGTGTGCGTGGATGAAGCCGAGACCCTGGGGATGACCATTTTCCTGGGCGTCGGGTTTCGCGGGCGTGTCAGCCAGGTGCGCGATTACGCCGGCATGGAGCCTCCGTGGCCCGAGGTGTGGTTCACCTGGAACCGCGCCCTCGCGGAAGCCCTCGTTGAGCAATACGGCGCCCGGAAGAACTTCGGCGGACTATACATGGCGTATGAAATGGACTTCGAACCGTATCAGATCGACCTCTACGAGAAGTTCATGTCGGAATACTTGCGGCCCGCCCTGGGAAACGTAAAGGTGCTTGCATCCCCCGGCAACCTGGGTGACCATCCCAATCTCGCGGAAGCGCCCGGCCAACTGAAACGGGCGGGCATCGACATTGTGGCGCCTCAGGACTACGGCGGGCGAACAGGTTCCATCGACGAAGCCTTGGCCCTCGTCCGCAAGAATGCGGATGCTTTGCGCCAGGCAGGCCCCGCGTTGCGTGCGAACGGCATCGAGGTCTGGGCCAATTGCGAGGCATTCAATCTCGAACCCAACCCCAGTGGACGCAGCCACTGTGTCCCTGGCAGCATGGAGCGCATCCGGCAGCAACTGGCGCTCCAGGCCCCGGTCGCGGACAAACTCATTTGCTACCAGTACCAGGGGATCATGAACCGCAAGACGGATCTGGTTATGATTGGACATCCCGATACGCAAAAACTGTATGATGCGTACCTGGCGTATTTGGAGGAAAGGAACCGAGCATGAGGGGAACACGTATCAATCGGCGCACCTTCCTGGGGATCGCCGGCGCCGCCGCGGCCGCCGGTCTTCTGCCGCGGACCGCGCGCGCGGGCATCAGTCCCAACGAAAAGATCAATCTCGCGGTGATCGGCTGCGGTGGTATGGGCTCGCGCCATATTGAAGCTCTCGCCGTCAACGAGAACTGCAACCTCGCCGCGCTGTGCGACGTCTACATCCCGCGTTATGATGCCGGACAAAAGATGGTCGAGCAGTTGTCCGGCAAGAAACCCGACGGGTACCAGGATTTCCGGCGTGTCCTTGAACGTAACGACATCGACGCCATCCTCATCGCCTCGCCCGACCATTGGCATCCCCTGCTGACCATCCTCGGCTGCGAAGCGGGAAAGGACGTGTACGTGGAGAAGCCCGCCTGCACAACGGTCGAAGAAGGACGGGCCATGGTCAACGCCGCCCGCCGCTACGGGTCCGTGGTCCAGGTGGGCACGCAGCAGCGCTCGATGCCGCTGTTCCAACAAGCCATCGACATCATACAGTCGGGAAGGCTCGGCGTCATCACATCGGGCACGGCGTGGATCGGCACGAACGGCGCCCTGGTGCACGAAAGTGTCCGCGAGATTCCCAAAGGCCTCGATTGGGACCTTTGGCAGGGCCCCGCTCCCTGGCACGACTACACCCAGGAACGGTTCACGGCCTTCCGGGCTTTCTTGGATTACGCCCGGGGCGGCGAACTGGCCAATTGGGGCGTGCATCTCGTCGATATCCTCCATTGGGGCATTCGCCAGGACCGCCCGCTGACGGTCCAGGCCGTTGGCGGCAATTACCTCGGCGGCACTGGAGCGGACAACTATGAAGTTGTGGACGCCCTGCTCGAATACCCCGGGTGCACGGTCACCTGGGAACAGCACCACAGCAATACCCATTCAACAAAAGGCTACGGCATGCGGTTCCAGGGTACCCGGGGACGCCTCACCCTCGACCGCGGCTCGTTCTGGCTCGAGAATCTCGCGCCGGACTCGGACCTGACCGCCGGCGAGGTCGTGGGCGCTCCCGAGCTCAGTTGGGCCAACCCGGATCATCACAACAACTTCTTCGAATGCATCCGCGCCCGAAAAAAGCCCCGGGCCGATATCGAGATCGGCGTGCGGTCCACGTCAGCCATCCTGTTGGCGGGCATCGCGCTCAAGGTGTCGCGAAAACTCGTATGGGACGGCGACGCCGAACGGTTCATCGGAGACGCGGAAGCCAACAAACACCTCACCCGGCCCTATCGTGCGCCGTGGCGGTTGGACGTATAGAAGGAGCGGACGATGCACAGACACAAACTGGCACTTGTGGGCCTTCTCGCACTGGCCTCCGCGTGGAGCGCTTTCGCTGGTGAGAGCGATCGGCTCGTGAGCGCGCTCGCGGGCGGAGACGAACACGCGCGCGTCGTCGCGCGCCAACTCCTGCCGCGCCACGGCGTCGAGGTCATTCCCAAACTCATCCCGCTCTTGAGCCATGAAGACATGGCCGTCAGCAAGACCGCCTTCAACGTCATCGAAGACCTTGTAAACATGGCCGGCGCGCCGGGACGTTTCGAAGACCGCCTCTTCGTTACCGCCGAAATTCTGAAACTTCTACAACCCGAACAGTCTCCCGCCATCAAAATCATCGGTATGCAACTGCTCCCATTAATCGCGCCCTCGGAGTTGCCCCTGGACCCCGTGGCCGTGTTGCTCAGGGACGCGGACCTGCGCGAAAAGGCACGCGAATGCCTCGAGCATATTGGTACGAAGCCTGCATCGGACGCCCTGCTTGCAGCGATCCCCGAAGCGGACCCGGCCTTCGCACGCGCTTTGGCGGACGCGGCAGGCCGTGTCCAAGCCCCGTCGAGTGTCGAGCCTCTGAGACGCATTGCCTCCGAGCATGCCGCGCCGGAGGTGCGCGCCGCTGCGCTCCATGCCCTCGCATGGACCGGTGACCCTGCGCTCGCGGCTGTGTTTCGCGAGGTCGGCGGCAAAGCTGATGAAGCCACCCGCCTCGAATGCGAGCGCGCAGTCATCCGCCTGGCCGAAAACATGGGCAGCAAGGGCGGAAGCTGGGATTTCACCATCGCGTTATTCAAGGAAATCCTGTCTGAAACGCAGTTTGACATCATCAAGCGCGCGGCCATGATGGGTCTCGGCCGTTTTGGCGACGAGACCGTGGTTGAGCCCGTGCTCTCCGCTGCGGCGGGCGGCTCGCCGCTTGTGCAGGCAACGATCGTCCCCGCGCTCGAGCAGCTTCGCGGTCCCGCCCCGGCCCGGCGCATTCTCGAGGCTTACCCGAAACTCGATGCCCCCACGCAACTGCGCATGGTCCAGATGTTCGGCCGTAAGAACGACCCGGTCTATCTTCCTATCCTCCAAGAAGCAGCGGCCAGCCAGGACCCCGCATTTCGCATGGCCGCACTCGATGCGCTGTCCTCCTCGCGCTCGGTTGATGCCCTGCCCGTGCTGGTAACCATCGCGCGCGGGGGTTCGGAAACCGAACGCGCTCTCGCACTCAAAGCGGCCACGAATGTGGCGGGAAGCCTGGGTTCAGGCGGCAATGCCGACGCCGCGGGCGGCGCCTTTCTCGAACTCTACGGCCTGACCGAAGACCCCGTTGTCCACCGTACCGCGCTCGAGGGCCTCGCACGGTATCCGGTCGCAGCTGCCTACGACACCGTCATAAATGCCCTTGCCGATGAGACGTTGGGCGAAGCCGCGCGCGCGGCCATGCCCGGCCTGTTTGGAGCACTCGCAAAATCCGGCGAACAAGACAAGGCTCTGGAAGTGTTCAATACCGTGCTGCGCGGCGGCGCTTCCGCTGAAGTGCTCGCCGGGATGGTCTCGCGCCTCCAGGGGCTCCAGACGGCCATGGATACCACCCAATTGCTGGGCGTCGTCAAGAAGTGGCTCGTCATCGGCCCGTTCCAATGGAAGAGCGACGACGACTGGACGGCCGCCTTCGTCGGCGAGCCGGACATCAACCTCGAAGGCGTGTACAAAGACGGCGACGCCGAACGCCGCTGGACCCCCATCACCTCCGGCGACGCACTCGGGCTGGTCGACCTCATGGGCGCCATCGGCCAATACGACCGCGTGTTCGCTTATGCGTACACGGAAGTCGACGTTCCCGAAGCTGCCCCCGCGCAGGTTCGCCTGGGTTCCGACGACGGCAACGTTGTCTGGCTCAACGGCGAGAAGGTCTGGGAGAACCGCGTCGACCGGGGCGCCGCCCCCGACCAGGACGTCGCGCCCTGCCAGCTTCAACAGGGCAAAAACCGCATACTCGTCAAGATCAGTCAAGGCGCCGGCGGCTGGAACTTCATGCTCCGCATAACCAAACCCGACGGCACCGCTCCGTGGTAAGACGGCAAGAGGCCCGAAGGACTCAGACCGCCGAAGGGTTGCTTACCATCTGGTAACGCGGGCGTCCGGTCTGTATTCCCCGCCGTTCAACCGGCGACGCCGCATGCACTTTTCCGTCTTTGGCTCGGGTTGCAGGAAAAGGCCTGCGGCCGTCTTACCGCCCACCCCTTTGTGCTATGATGCGTCCCGGTGTGAACTGGGGTACGATTCACGAGTCTGGTCAGGAGGTCTTGCCATGTTCAACGGGCTTGGGATGCACTTGGGGAACCTGTCACGGCTGTCGAACGCGAAGACGCGGTCGCTGTCGCCGGAGAATTTCGACGGCGCGAAAGGACGGGGAGGCATGGCAACCGACGGGACCGGCGCCCACTGCGCACGCGACCTTGGGCAAGGCTGGAAAATCTCGCCGTCGGTCAAAATCGAGCCGGGGCAAGTCTTCGAACTGGCGAACATCGACGGTCCCGGCGCGATACAGCAGATCTGGATGACGCCCACGGGCAGATGGCGCTACAGCATCCTGCGGGCCTATTGGGACGGCGAGAAGGCGCCCAGCATTGAGACCCCCGCCGGGGATTTCTTCTGCATGGGCTGGGGCGAGTACGCGCAGGTGAATTCCCTGCCCGTATGCGTGAACCCGGGAAGCGCTTTTAATTGCTATTGGGAAATGCCCTTCCGCAAACATTGCCGCATGACCTTCGAGAACCTTGACGAAGAACCCATGATCCTATATTACCAGATCAACTACACCCTGACCGATGTGCCCGAGGACGCCGCCTACCTCCATGCCCAGTTCCGGCGGACCAATCCGCTTCCCTACAAAGAGGTGTATACCATCGCCGACGGCATCAAGGGCAAGGGGCATTATGTCGGCACCTACATGGCCTGGCAGGTCAACAACACAGGATGGTGGGGCGAGGGCGAGATCAAGTTCTTCATGGACGGCGACTCCGAATTCCCAACCATCTGCGGGACGGGCACCGAGGACTACTTCTGCGGATCGTACAACTTCGACCGTAACGGCCAGTATACGCCGTTCTGCACCGCCTACTCGGGTTTGGCCCAGGTGATTCGCCCTGACGGCGCATACCGGTCGCAACAGCGTTTCGGCCTGTACCGCTGGCACATCATGGACCCCGTACGTTTCGAACAGGACCTGCGGGTCACCATCCAGGCACTGGGATGGCGCAGCGGGGGACGTTACCTGCCCCAGCAGGACGACATCGCATCGGTGGCCTACTGGTACCAGGCCGAACCTCACGCCCCTTTGCCGAAACTGCCCGCAAAAGACCAGCTCGAGGTAATCTAAACGGGTAACGGAGCGCCGCCCATGACCTTTCGCGAGCTCAATGTGGCTATCTTCCGCAGGGAGCCGGTCAGGGAAATCTTATGGCAACCGCGCATCGAGCATTGGTACGAGACGCATCGGTTGCAGAACACCTTGCCGGAGCGCTATCGCGGGATGTCGCTGCTCGAGGTCTTCGACGACATCGGTTGCTCCGTGAGACCGTACTGGGCTTTCAATCCCACCATTCGAATCGAGCTGCCCGAGGATACGCGTAAAGAGAGCCGCGATGACGGCTCCCGCACCATCGAAACCCTGTACACGCCGGTGGGCAACCTCGTGACGGTGAGCCAGCGCACATCCCTGGCAAGTCACACCGTCAAATACCCCGTCGTCACACCCGCCGACATGCGTGTGATGGAATGGGTGTTACAGCATCGCCGCGTATGGTTTGACGAGGACGCCTACCGCCAGGCCTGCGCGCGAATCGGCAACCGCGCCGCGCCCTCCATTTACATCCCGCGGATCAACCTGATGCGGATTCTCATCGATTTCATGGGTTTCGAGGGCGGCATGACCGCCATCTGCGAGTATCCAGAGGAGACCGACCGTTTCGTCGCCGTGATTAACGAAACCGACGGCCCCATACTCGACGTCGTCTGCGCATGCCCCATAGATATCGTGAATTTCGGCGATAATGTCCACCAGGCGCTGTGTCCGCCGCCGTTTTTCGAGCGTTTCGTGCAGCCTGAATACCGCCGCCGCAACGAGCGGCTGCATGCGGCCGGGAAAGCGACCTACCCCCACTGGGACGGCGACTGCGGTCAACTCCTCCCGTATGCACGCGATTGCGGGTTCGACGGCGTTGAGGCCATCACGCCGGTCCCGCAAGGTGACGTGACCCTCGAGCAGGTCCGCGACGCCCTCGGCAGCCTCATCCTCGTCGACGGGATCCCCTGCACGGATTTTCTGCCCGCCGAACCCATTGAGGGGCTTGTCGAAAACACGCGGAAATGCATCGAATACTTCGCGCCCCATCTCATTCTGGGCATCTCCGACGAATTATCCCCCGCCGGGGATATCGAGCGGGTCCGTCTCGTCAGCGACATCGTTCGCGAACACAACGCTGTGGCCCGGTAGCTCCAGAAAGCCTGGGTTCAAACACGGTCGTTGCACCTTTGTTCCCCGTGCTTCCGTTCCGGCTGTCAACACAAGAGCCCGCGACGCATCGCGGGCTCTTGAGGATGCAGTAAGCGCTGGCACTCAGCCCAGGGTATACCCATTCTGGTAAGGGCGCGCGATCCACTCGTTGGCCTTTTGGACCGCTTCGGCCGGGCCGCCCGTGAACTGCTCCGCCGCGGCATCCCAGGTAAGTTTCGCGCCGGCGAGATACGCCGCGTTGCCGATGTGGCATACGGTGCTCGAATTGTGGCACGACGCCACGTGGCTGATGGGCTTGTCGCCCGAACGGATGCAGTTGACGAAGTTCTCTAAATGCGGCTCGTACAATACTGCCGCGTTATTGCTTTCCTTAGCCTCGGCGGATTCGTACTCGCCCGGCTCGGGCACATACTGCTGGCAAGCGCCCGGAATCAGCTTGTATCCCGAGCGGCTGAGTTTCAGCGTGCCCTTCGTACCGTAGAAAATGATCCCGTGGTTGTCGGCCGGCACGATCTGGTCGCCATAGGAATTCCACACCCGGTTGGTGAACGTAAGCAAATAGTTGTCGAATTCCCAGCTCACGTTGATGGTGTCGGGTGTGGTGCGGTTGTCGGTGATAATGAACTTCCCGCCCGACGCCGAGACGGTCTTCGGTGGTTTGTCTTCGCCCATGGCCAACAACACGATATCCACGAGGTGCACGCCCCAGTCCGTGAGTTTGCCGCCCGCGTAATCGTAGAACCAACGGAAGTTATAGAGCCACCGGTTCACGTTGAACGGTTTGTGCTCGACCCAGCCCTGGTACGTCTCCCACGGCCCGTAGGTCTTCCATTTCTCGGGATCCGTCACGTCAGGCGGGTTACCGATGCCCGACGGAGCCAGCATGTCGATCGAGAACGTATCGACGTGGCCGATCTGTCCAAGCGTCCCGTTCTTGACAATCTCGATGGCTTCCTTAAACTGTTCGCCGCTGCGCTGAATTGTGCCGCACTGGAACACGGTATTGTTTTTCTGTGCGGCCGCAAGCACGGCCTGGCCTTCTTTCACCGTGGTGCTGAGAGGCTTCTCGCAGTACACCGCCTTGCCCGCGTTGCACGCGGCAATCGCGATCATGGCGTGCCAGTGGTCCGTCGTCGAGCAAATCACCGCATCGACGTCCTTGTTGTCGATGATCTCTCTGTAGTCTTCGTGGACGGTAGCTTGGGGGTTCTTCGCCTGAGCCATTGCGTGCCCTTTGCCGCGGTTCCGCGGATGGAGGTCGCACACCGCGATCGGCATGACGTCAGGGCGCTGCATGTTGTACTTCAGATTTCCCGACCCCATCACGCCAAGGCCGATATGGCCGGTGCGAATCATCTCGTTTGCCCCCAGCACGCCCGAGGGGAGAATCGACTTATATATGTCCGCGCGGGCCGTCTTCACCACTGCCGCCCCCGCCGTAATGCCCGCCGCTGTCTTGGCCGCATCGCGCATGAACGCCCGGCGGCTCACTTCCTTCTTGCCTGCCATCGTGTACCTCC
>ENA-UPSM01005122-UPSM01005122.1-activated-sludge-metagenome-genome-assembly--contig:-NODE-5122-length-13184-cov-5.940970_pt1 | contig 13184 bp, 12 predicted proteins | sample MGYA00238181_ERZ773283 | MGnify/ENA primary metagenome ERZ773283 (study PRJEB29023, sample SAMN05720199) | activated sludge metagenome | isolation source: Anaerobic digester | place: Japan... | reverse complement strand
GTGGGCGGTGAAGCTGAAGAGCGGGGCGGTGGCGGTCGCGGCGGCGACGAGGGTGTCGATGGCCGGCTGATCGCGGTAGGTGAGGAAGACGGGGCCGGGGTTGGCCGAGAGAGTGCCGGTGTGGCGGACGCGGTCGTCCTCCTTGTCCTTGCGGGTCTTCTCGTGCTTCTTGATGAGGTTGTTGTCGTAGTCGTCGACGTGGCAGAGGGCGGCGACGCCGGTCTGCACATGGTCGCCCATCTGTTGCTGGTAGATGTAGAGGGAGGGGGCGGCTTCGCGGACGAGGTGGCCGGCGGCGATGAGCTTGTGGAAGTTCTCCTTGGCGCGGGCGTAGACGGCGTCGGAATGCGGGTCGGTGTCGTCGGGGAACTCGAGGTCGGCGCGGGCGACGCGCAGCATGCTCAGGGGGTTGCCTTCGACGAGGGCGCGGCACTCGGCGGTGTTGACGACATCGTAGGGGACCGAGGCGATCTGGGCGGCGAGCTCGGGGCGGGGACGGAGGGCGCGGTAGGAACGGATTCGCATGATGAGACGGGGGCAACGGAGCAGAGAGGGCGCGGGAAGGCAAGCGGGGGCGCGGCTTGGTGCGAACAAGTTGGGGAAAAGTTTTTACGGAGAGGCGTTGCGTGCGGGAGGAAAGTCTGTCGCCATCCGCGGTTTTCCCACATGCCCCCCGAACCCGGTTCCCATTCGCCCCGTCGCTACGGCCACGACGATTCGTCGCGTGCGGAGGGGGGCGGCCGGCCCGCTCCGTCGTTCGGCGGCCGGGTGCCGCCGCACAGCGTGGAGGCGGAGGAGTCGTTGCTGGCGTGCTGCCTGATCGATGGCGGCGACAGCGTGTCGGCCTGTGTCGAGGCGAAGCTGACGCCGGAGGCGTTCTACGATCCGGGCAACCGGACGGTCTTCGAGGTGCTCTGCGAGATCTATCGCGCCGGGCATCCGGTGGACCCGACGGTGTTGGCGGAGGAGTTGCGCAAGAAGAACCTGCTCGACGCCGTGGGCGGGCTGGTGCGGATCAACCAGATCACCGACCGCATCCCGACGACGGCGCACCGTACCTATTTCCTGGAGCAGGTGCGGGAGAACGCGCTGCTGCGCCAGCTCATCGGGGTGGCGACCGGGGCGATCGAGAAGTGCTACCAGTACCAGGGCGGGATCGAGGAGTTCATCGACAAGGTCGAGCGCGACATGTTTCAGGTCACGCAGGACCGCACGAACGACTCGGCGCGGGAGATGAAGGAGCCGGTGAAGGAGGCGACGGCGGTCATCGCGAAGATGCTCGAGCGCCGCGGCGAGCTGACCGGCGTGAGTTCGGGCTTCGTCGACCTGGACAAGATGCTCTTCGGTTTCCAGAAGCAGGAAATGACCATCCTGGCGGCGCGCCCATCGATGGGCAAAACGAGCTTGGCGCTGAACTTTGTCGAGGCGGCGGCGTTGCCCGCCAACCCGAAGAAGACCCCGCCGGTGGGCGTGTTGCTCTTCAGTCTGGAAATGGGCTCATCGCAGATCGCGCTGCGCATGCTCTGCTCGCACGCGCGGGTGAACATGCAGCGGTTGCGCGACGGCTTCGTCGGGCGCGACAGCGAGGAGACCTCGAGGCTCGGGCGGTCGGCGGAGGCGCTGAAGGCCGCGCCCATCATGATCGACGACTCCAGCAGTATCTCGATCATGGAGATGCGGGCGAAGGCCCGGCGGGTCGCGCAGAAGCTGCGCGACAAGGGGGGGCTGGGCATGATCGTGGTGGACTACCTGCAGCTGGTGTCGGGCACGGACCCGAAGGCGAACCGCGAACAGCAGGTTGCGGAGATTTCGCGCGGCTTGAAGGGCATGGCGAAGGAACTCCACGTGCCGGTGATTGTCCTCTCGCAGCTCAACCGTGCCTCCGAGAAAGAAAACCGCGTGCCCCGTTTGTCCGACTTGCGTGAATCCGGCTCGATCGAGCAGGACGCGGACGTTGTCCTGATGTTGGCGCGACCGAAGGATGCCGACGAAAAGTTCCAGACCGCGGCCGACTCGGCGGATTTGATCGTTGCCAAGCAACGAAACGGACCGGTAGGAGAAATCAAATTAACCTTCCTCAAGGACATTACCCGCTTTGAAAACCATATCGCGTAGCACCCCGGCTTGGGGTTGGATGGGGCTGTTGATCGTAATGCTGGTGCTGGCCGGGGTCCCGGCGGCGCGGGCCCAGGGGATGGAGCCCGCCCAGCTCACCATCGGCAAGGTCGACGTGCGGTTTCTGGGCGTGCGCAATGTGAGCGAGCAGGTCGTGCGCGCCAACATCCAGATGCGCGAAGGCGCGACCTACGACGAGACGGTGATCGACCGCGATGTGCGTGGGCTCTACCGCACGGGCCTGTTCGAGTTGATCGAGATCAAGAAGGAGGAGGTCGGGTTCGACCGGATCAACCTCGTCCTCGAGGTCACGCCGAAGTTTCGGGTGCTTTCCGTGGAGGTGGACGGCAACCATGCCTACAAGCGCCACCGACTGCTGAAGGAGGTGAAGACCGTCCCCAACTCTTCGCTGGACGAGCGCCAGATCAAAGCCGACTCGGAGAAGCTCTTCGAGTACTATCAGAAGAAGGGATACTCGCAGGCCGAGGTGAACTATTCGATCGAACGCGATCGCACGACCGGCTTTGGCCGGGTGATCTTCCGGGTCCGCGAGGGCCTCAAGACGCGCATCAGCGACATCCGCTTCGTGGGCAACGAGAGCGTCCCGTCGCGCAAGCTTCGCAAGGCGATGACGGAGACCCGGCGGTGGTGGATGTTCTCCTGGATGACCAGCAGCGGCCGCCTTCAGGACGACAAGTTCGAGGAGGATCTGGACAAGCTGCGCGACTACTACCGCGAGCGCGGCTACCTCGACGTCGAGATCGTGCGCTCCAAGGTGGAGTTCGAATACCCGAAACCCGGCCGGCTGGTCATCGTGATCCCGGTCTCCGAGGGGCGTCGCTACAAGCTCGGGCGGATGGGGTTCACCGGCAACAAGCTCTTCCCGGCCCGCTTCCTCTCCTTGGCGCTCAACGAGCGGCCCGGCAACTGGTTCACGCCGTCCAAACTCGACAAGGACGTCGAGGCGATCGAGGAGTTCTACGGCAAGAGCGGCTACCTCGACAGCCGCGTGCGCCTGATCCGCAAGCCCAACCTCGCCACCGGCGACATCGACGTGGACTTCGCCATCACCGAAGGCGAGAAGGTCACGCTCGAATCGATCAAGATCGAGGGCAACGACAAGACCAAGAGCATCGTCATCGCCCGTGAGTTGGTGCTCTCGCCGGGGCAGACCTTCGACTCCGTGCGCATGAACATCAGCAAGATGCGCCTGGAGAACACCCGGTTCTTCGACGACGTGAATCTCACCCCCGAGGAGACCAGCGTGCCCGGCCGCCGCGACCTCAAGATCAAGGTCACCGAGTCGCGCACCGGCAACCTCACCTTCGGCGCCGGCTACAGCTCGCTGGAGAAGGCCGTGTTCTACGCGGAGATCAGCCAGGGCAACTTCGATCTGCTCAACCGCCGCTCCTTCTTCCAGGGCGACGGCCAGAAGTTCCGGCTGCGCTTCCAGATCGGCTCCTCCTCCAACGAGATCTCGCTCAACTTCGAGGAGCCGTGGTTCTTGGAGAAGCAGCTCGCGCTCGGCTTCGAGCTGCACCGCTCCGCCTCGGACTACACCTCCTCCTACTACGAGGTCATCAACACCGGCGGCTCGATCTACACCCGCAAGCGCCTCTTCGAGCTCTTCGAGGGCCAGCTCACCTACGGGTACGACATGATCAAGTATCAGGACATCTCCACGACGGATTCGTACCTGTACTCGCTGCTCGATTCGCACGACGTCTCCAAGGTGAGCTTCACCCTCTTGCGCGACACCCGCGACAAGATGATCAACACCACGCGCGGCAACCGCCTGGAGATCACCACGGACTTCGCCGGCGGCTTCCTCGGCGGCGAGCGCAACTTCTACCGGGTCGAGGCCCGCGGCTCCCAGTTCGTGCCGCTCTTCAAGGCGCAGGAGCAGGTGCTCGCGATCCTGCTGCGCGGCGGCGTGATCCAGAAGTTCGGGGAGACCAGCGACGCCGACCTCTTCTACTACAACTACGCCCTCGGCGGCCCCACGACCCTGCGCGGCTTCGAGTACCGCGAGGTGGGTCCGCGCAGCCCGACCTCGGGCGAGCCGATCGGCGGCAAGAGCTACGGCTTCCTCAGCCTCGAGTACTCCCTGGACATCGTCAGCCCGGTGCGCTTCGCGGTGTTCTACGACGCCGGCTTCGTCAACCGCAACGCCTACGACTTCAATCCGTCGGCCTACAACGACAACTTCGGTTTCGGTATCCGCATGATGGTCATGGGCTCGCCCATGAGCCTCGACTACGGCATCCCGCTCACCGGCGACCGCTTCAACAAGAAGGGCGGCCAGTTCAACTTCTCCTTCGGCACCCGTTTCTAGTCACCCCGATCCAAACCCTTCCACCCAACACATGAAAACTGTCATCCGTTCCACTTTCGCCGCCCTCGTCCTGGCCGGCGCCACGCTCGGCCTCCAGGCCGAGGTTGCCCTCAAAGTTGTCACCATCGACCTGGGACAGCTCTTCGAGAAATACTACAAGACCGAGGCGCAGCAGGAGAAGATCCGCGAGGACAGCAAGAAGGCCAAGGAGCAGTTCGACGCCCTCGTCAAGGAGCGCGAGGCGCTGGTGACCCAGGCCAAGGAGATCCAGGAGCAGGCGAAGAATCCGGTCCTGAGCGACGAGGCCCGCAAGAAGGCCGAGACCGATTTCGAGGCGAAGGTCGGCGAGGTTCGCAGCAAGGAAGGCGAGATGCAGGACTTCAACCAGCGCATCCAGCAGCTGCTCCAGCAGCGCATGGCGCAGTTCCAGCAGTCCGCCGTCGAGGAGATCTCGAAGGTCGCCACCGACATCGCCAAGCAGCAGGGCGCCTCCCTCGTGCTCAACCGCGGGATGGGGGTCGTCTATGCCGATGCCAGCTACGACATCACCCCGGCCGTGCTCGAGGCGATCAACAAGGATCGCCCGGCCCCGGCGGTCAATGTCACCGTGCCGGCCCCGGCGAAGTAAGCCGCCACCACTTTGCGCCCCGCCCGGTTTCGGGCGGGGTTTTTTGTTTCCAGCCCCTCCCCCCCCGCCCACGCTCGTCCCATGGCGCCAGCCTTCTCCGCGGCACAGATCATCGAAATCGTCGAACCGGTGCGCACCCTCGGCCACACCGGGGCCGTGCTCACGGGCATCGCCTCGCTCGAGGCGGCGGGGCCGGGCGACCTCTCCTTTCTGGGCAACGCCAAGTACCGTGCGGCCGTCGCCACCAGCCGCGCCTCCGTGCTGCTGCTGCCGGCGGACTTCGCCGGCGAGCCGCCCCCCGGCCAGCTCTGGCTCCTCCTGGCGAATCCATCGGTTGGGCTCACGCGCCTCTGCCGGCGGATCGAACAGCAGCTCTGGCCCAGGCCGGCCCCCGGCGTGCATCCCGCGGCGGTGGTGGCGCCCGATGCCGTGGTCGACCCCTCCGCCCATGTCGGACCGCTCTGTGTCGTGGAATCCCAGGCACGCATCGGGCCCGGCTGTGTGCTGCAGGCCTCGGCCTTTGTCGGCACCCGCGCGAGCCTCGGGCCGGACTGCTGGCTCGGGGGCCGCGCGGTCGTCGCGCAGGACTGTGTCCTGGGCGCGCGGGTGCGCCTGCAGCCCGGCGCCGTGATCGGCGCCGACGGCTTCGGCTACGACACGGTGAAGGGCCGGCACGAGAAGATCCCGCAGATCGGCAACGTGGTGCTCGGCGACGATGTCGAGGTCGGCGCCAACACGACGATCGACCGTGCGCGCTTCAGCCGTACGACGATCGGGGAGGGCACCAAGATCGACAATCTCGTCCAGATCGGGCACAACTGCACGATCGGCCGCCACTGCCTCATCGTCTCGCAGGTCGGCATCGCCGGCAGCACCACGGTGGGCGACTACGTCGTCATGGGCGGGCAGGTGGGCGTGGGCGGCCACCTCCAGGTCGGCAGCTTCAGCCAGATCGCCGCGCGCGGCGGCATCACCCGCGACCTGCCGGCGAAGAGCGTCGTGGCGGGCACCTACGCGCTGCCGCTGCTGCTCGAACAGCGCTTCCAGGTCCTGCGCGGCAAGCTCCCCGAACTGTTCAAGCGGGTCGACCGCCTTGAGGAGCAGCTCGGCCGACCGGCCGCAGAATAACCTTCCGCCCGCCCCGATTTCCCCCCTCAATCCCTCTCCCCCCCAACCGACGAAGATGGAAGCCAACATCAAGGTATTCTCCGGCAACGCCAACCGCCCGCTCGCGGAAGAGATCTGCCGCGCCATCGAGTTCCCGCTCGGCGACGCCACCGTGACGGTGTTCCCCGACGGGGAATCGTTCGTGAAGATCAACGAGAACGTGCGCGGCAAGGATGTCTTCATCATCCAGCCCACGTGCCCGCCGACCAATCACCACCTCATCGAGCTGCTCATCATGATCGATGCGGCCCGCCGCGCCTCGGCCCAGCGCATCACCGCCGTGATGCCCTTCTACGGCTACGCGCGCCAGGACCGCAAGGACCAGCCCCGCGTGCCGATCACCGCCAAGCTGGTCGCCAACCTCCTCGTCGCCGCCGGCGCCAACCGCGTGCTCACGATGGACCTGCACAGCCAGCAGATCCAGGGCTTCTTCGACATCCCGGTCGACCACCTCTACGCCTCGCCCGTATTTTTCGAATACCTCTCCAAGAACCTCAAGACCGACCGCCTCGTGGTCGTCTCGCCCGATGTCGGCGGCATGAAGATGGCCGCCGCCTACGCCGAGGTGCTCGGCGTGGGCCTCGGCCTCGTCGCCAAGAAGCGCACCACCGCCACCACCGTCGAGGCCATCAGCGTCGTCGGCGATGTGAAGGGGGCGGACGTGCTGCTGGTCGACGACATCACCGAGACCGCCGGCACCCTCACCGCCGCCGCCAAGATCCTGCGCGACCACGGCGCGGTGAGCGTGCGCGCCGCCGTGAGCCACTGCATGCTCAGCGAGATGGCCTACACCCGCCTGGCCAACGGCACGATCGACGAGCTCATCACGACCAACTCGGTGCCGCTCGACACCCGCGGGCTGCCGATCACCCGGCTGAGCGTCGCCGGCCTGCTCGGCGAGGCGATCCTGCGCATCCACTCGAACCGCTCGGTCACCGGCCTGTTCAAGGTCAAGGGCTTCTAGTCCGCCCGCCGCCCGGCCCGCGCCTCCCATGAGAACACGTATCGTCGCATTCGGTGCGGTGACGGGCGTGGCGCTCAGTGTCGGGTTGGGCTTCGTTCTCGCGCGGCCCCGGGCTCCGGCGCCCACGCTGGTGGTCGACTCCGCCCCGGTCGCGGCGCCGGCCGGCGGACCGGCCAGCTATGCCGAGGCGCTCGCCGCCGCGCGCCCCGCGGTTGTCTCCGTCTACTCCACGAAATTCGCCCGGGCCCGCGTCTCCGTCGCGGCCGGACCCCGCGCGCCCGGGGGCTCCGGGACCCAGCCCGAGCGCGGCCTGGGCTCCGGCGTGCTGGTCGCCACCGAGGGCTATATCCTCACCAACAACCACGTCATCGAGGGCGCCGACGAGCTCCTGGTGAAACTGCCCGACGACCGCGAACTGCCCGCCTCGCTGGTCGGCGCCGACCCGAAGACGGACATCGCCGTGATCAAGGTCGAGGGCACGGGCCTGCCGCATGTGATCCTCGGCGACAGCGACAAGCTGCGCGTCGGCGATGTCGTCTTCGCGCTCGGCAACCCGCTCGATGTCGGCCAGACGGCGACGATGGGCATCGTGTCCGCCACCGGGCGGCGCAGCCTCGATCTGCTGGCCCGCGGCGACGGCGATCCCGGCTACGAGGACTTCATCCAGACCGACGCCGCCATCAATGTGGGCAACACCGGCGGGGCGCTGGTCGACGCCCGCGGGCGTCTCGTCGGCATCAACACCGCGATCATGACCACCTCGCGCGGCAACATCGGCATCGGCTTCTCGATCCCCGTCAACCTGGCGGCCTTCGTGATGAAGAGCCTGGTCGAGACCGGCACGGTCGTGCGCGGCTACCTCGGCGTGAGCACCCAGGATATGGATGCCGGGCTCGCCGCGGAGTTCGGGCTCAAGGACACGCGCGGGGTGCTCGTCGCCGAGGTCACCCCGGATAGCCCCGCCGCCCGGGGCGGCCTGCTCGCCGGGGATGTGGTCACGGCTTTCAACGACAAGGCGGTCTCCAACCGCGACGAGCTGCGGCTTCTCGTCGCCCAGCTGCCGCCCGGCACCCAGGCCGGGCTCCAGGTGGTCCGCGAGGGCAGGCCGCTCGTGCTCCAGGTGCGCCTCGGCCAGCTCGCCGATGCGCCGCAGCCCACCGCGCCGGCCTCCGTGGAGCTGTTCGCCGGCGTCCAGGTCGCGCCGGTGACCGACCAGCTCAAGCGCGATTTCGCCCTCGAGAGCGACTCGGCGGGCGTGGTGGTCACCGCGGTCGACCGCCGGTCCGCCTACGCGGTGAACCTGCCGGTCGGCACGGTGATCGAGAAGATCAACAAGGTCGCCGTCACCGATGTGCGCGTGGCCAAGGATGCCCTTCGGCGCGGGCGCAACACCATCGTGGTCCGGTACGGCGGCACCCGCCGGTTCATCTCGGTCGACTGGACGAAGTGAGGCCGCCCGCCGGGCGCGGCCATGGCCCGGCAATCGGCGGAGGCTGCGGGCTCGCACCGCTCGGCAAGAGCGAGCGCCACCGGGCTGGGCCAGCGCAGCCCCTCCCAGCGCAAGCAGTGGCCCGGCCGCGTGGAGGCCGTGTCGATTGCCTCGCTACGGCTCAGCTGCCCGGCTTCTCGGCCGGGAGGGCGGCGAGTTCGGGCGGCAACTGGTCGGCCGGGTAGGTGGGGAAGCTCAGTTGCAGCAGCGGGTGGGCGGGCACGGAGAACTTCGTCCTGCCCTCGCTGCGGTCGACCAGCATCGCCACGCCGGCGACCACGCCGCCGCGCGACTGCACGATCTCGAGACACTCCTGCACGCGGCCGCCGCGGGTGACGACATCCTCCACCACGAGCACGCGCTCGCCGGCGGCGATCTTGAAGCCGCGGCGCAGGACGAGTCTGTCGTTCTCCTTCTCGGCGAAGATGAAGCGCACCTTCGAGCGGCGCGCCACCTCCTGCCCGATCACCAGCCCGCCCATCGCGGGGGCGAGCACGGTCGTGTAGGCCACGCCGGCCGACTGGAGCTTGGCCACGAGCAGCTCGCCCAGTCGCTCCACCTCGGGCATGTACTGGCACACCTGCGCGCACTGGAAGAAGTGCCCGCTGTGCAGCCCGGAGCGGAGGACGAAGTGCCCGCGCAACAGGGCGCGGGTGCGGGTGAAGATGTCGAGGACCTCGGTTTGCGTGTCGGCCATGGGGGGCACGCTGGAGTGCCGCCGGGATTTTGGAAACCCCTTTTGCGGCCGCGACCTCTTGGCATTTCGCCGGCCGCTCCTACTGTCGCGGCCATGCCGTTCGCCCCTCCCTTGGAAGACGAGCTCGGAGATATCCTCGAGAAGGCCCTGCGCCACGCCGGCCTCACCGAGGAGCAGCTCGCCGCGGCCACGGACATCGCCGTCGACCGCATCAAGGACGCGGAGGACTACCGCTACGACTTCACCTGCGCCGAGCTGCAGCGGCTGGCGGTCGCGCTCGGCCTCAACGAGGTGGGCGTGTGCGCGGTGGGCGAGGGCAAGTACCCGCTGCCCGCGCTGCCGCCGCTGCCGTTCGCCCTGCGCGCCATCGCGTTGCCGTACGGGATCGGCCGCGTCAACGCCTTCGTGGCGGAGAATCCGGATACGCGGGTCACGCTCCTGGTCGACACGACGGACTGCCCCGAGCGGCTCTTCGCCGCCTGGCCGGCCGCGCTCGCGCTGCCGGAGGCGGTGCTGCTCACGCACTGGGACCACGACCACGCGGGCGGGCTGCCCGGGCTGCTGCACCGCCGGCCGGGGCTGCCGGTCCTCGCCCCCGCGCAGCGGCCGGGCGGCGCCGTCGCGGTGCTGGGGGAGGGAGACGAGCGCACGATCGCCGGCTTCCGCGTGCTCGTATTCCGGACCCCGGGACACACCGCGGCGCACAACGTCTATCACCTCTCGCTCCCCGGCGCCGGCGACGCGCCGGGCGTGCTCTTCTCGGGCGACCTGCTCTTCGCCGGCTCGCTCGGCGGGGCCTTCTTCTGCTGCCAGACGCTGCGCCGCGAGGCGCGCCGGGTGGTCGGTCTCCTCCCGCCGGCGACGGTGATCGCGCCCGGCCACGGGCCGCTCACGACGGTCGCCAACGAGCGGCGGTTCAACCCGTTCCTCGGGTGAACCTAGATTCCGCCGACGACGGAAGCCACGAACCCGGCGGGGCCGGGGATGGCGGGAAGGGACGACCCGGCAGCTGCCTCCTCCGCGGCGGGCATCGACCACGGATTGCACGGATCATCGCGGATCGGCTCCGGTCATCCGGAAATCCGCGGTCCCCTCCGCTGAATCCAGTTCCTTGAGCGGTGACGAAGGGAACACAGGCACTGCGGACCACGCGGAAGCGGTGCCTGCAGGCCCGGCGGATTTGCCTTCACCTGCCAGATGAAGACCGAGACCCCGGATCCCGTTCTCCCACTCGGTCCCGCTTCGTTCCCTTCGTTGCCTGCGGCGGGTTCCGACCGCGCCTCGCAGGTCGAACCACGGGGCGTGGCGCGAGTGCGCGGCCCGCCGGTCCGGCGGGTCGCTACAGCGCGAAATCGGCCGGGGCGACGAGCACCACGTATTCACCCTTCTTGCTCAACGGGGCGAACCGCTGGCGGACCTCGGCCGCCGGACCCACCAGGAACGTCTCATGCAGCTTGGTGACTTCCTTGGCCAGGCACACGACCCGCGCCGCGCCGAGCACCTCGACGATCTCGTCGACGAAGGCCTCGATGCGGTGGGTGCTCTCGTAGAGGCAGAGGGTGAAGGCGGCGTCGCGGTGTTTCTCGAGGAAGACCCGGCGCGCGGCGGTCTTGGGCGGGAGGAAACCGGCGAAGAAGAAGGCGTTGGTCGGCAGGCCGCTGGCGCTGAGCACGGCGATCGCGGCGCAGGCGCCCGGCACGGGCACGACGGGGAGCTGGCGGCGGCGGCAGGCGCGCACGAGGCGGAACCCGGGGTCGCTCAGGCCCGGCGTGCCGGCATCGCTCACAATGGCGACGGATTCACCGGCCGCGAGGCGGGCCACCAGCTGCTCGGCCGCCCCGGTCTCGTTGTGCTCGTGGTACGCGACGAGCGGGCGGTGCAGCCCGAGGCGCTGGAGCAGCGCGCCGGTGGTGCGCGTATCCTCGCTGGCGATCACGGAGGCGCTGCCGAGGATGGCGCGGGCGCGGTCGGAGAGGTCGGCGAGGTTGCCGATCGGCGTGGCGACGACGTAACAGTGGCCCGGCTGGGCGGTGAGGGAGGTGTTGGCGTCGCTCATGGGCACCGAGCGTGGGGCGGCGGGGGCGGGCGGCAAACGCGAAGCGCCGGGTGCCGGTGGGGGGGCGCAAAAAAGCCCGGGCGAACCCGGGCGGGGAAAACGGGGCGGGGCGCCGCGGTGCTCAGCGGCCCATGCCGGGAGTGGAGCCCATGCCGGGGACGTTGCCCTCCCACGTCTGCGGGCGACTCCACGGAATGGAGTCCGCCTCGTCTTTGGTGGCGCAGCCGTTGACGAGCAGCGAAGTGAGGCCCAGGAGGGCGGCGAGGAGGAGACGTTTGAGGACGGGCATGGATGAGACGATTGGCGGAACGTTTGCAGCGGGGCGGGTGGTTGGCAAGGGGCAAGCCGGGCGGGTCCGGAGGTGTGGATTGGTCGCGGGCTTCCGCGGAGGACTTGCGGAGTGCGGCATGGGAGGACCCGATCGCCGGGCCGAAGTTCGGCGGTTTCTGGGGGCGGGGCGCGACCGGGCGGGCTGAGCGACACGCCCTGCGCCCCGCCGGGGCTCACCGCGCCATGCCCGCCACGGGCCCCTGCCGTCGGCTGGGCCGGGACCGGCGCTCATCGGTGGCTTTCGGCCCAGCGCAAAAACTCCTCGATGCTATCCTCCAGTCTGTCCGGAGCCCCGCGGCCTTCGAAGGTGTCCAGGTTCCTTCGGCAAAGCATCCAGCGGTCGGTGGACTCGTAATCGTCCTTCCTCTCCGCGAACGGCACGGTCTCGAGCGGAGTGTCCCGAAGGTCGATATCGACCGCGACACCCGGATTATCGAGCGTCGAGATCTTGAATCCGAAACCATGCTCCCAGTCGCCGTTGCATTGCTGCGAATACCAAGCGGAGAGGCGCTGCAGCGTGGATCTCATCTCCCACCCTCCGCACGGGGAAGGGTGGGGGCGGCGGGATCATCGGGATACCGCAGCGTGAGCCGCAGCATATCGAGGAGCCGGATTCCGTCCTCGAAGATCGGCTCGGGGTAGTTCCGGACGAAGAAGTCGGGCACGATGCTCGCGACCCGGAACCCGTGGCGCTGGTAGAAGGCGAGCTGGTAGCCGAAGGTGCCGGTGCCGACCTCGAGTTGCCGGGCGCCGGAGTCGCGGAAGTAACCGATGATCCATTGCAGAAGCGCCGTGCCGTGGCCGAGCCGCTGTTGGTCCGGCTGGACCGCGATGCTCATCAGCTCATGTGCGCCCGCGGCAAGCGGTTTGACCACACAGGCGCCGACAACAGTTCCGGCCGTTGCCGCGACGAAGCACTTCGCGCCGGGAAGATACGAGCGAATCTTGGCTTCCGAAGGGTCGGCCAGCAGCAACAGCTCCAGCGGGGCCTCTGCGGTGGGGACTTCGTGGATGAGCAGCGACATGCGGGGTGTGGCGAAGGATCACCGCCCTCCGTTTTTCATGCACATGAGCTGGCGGGACGGCTCTTTGCGAACCGCCGGGATATGAACCGAATCCCGAAGTAGAGGATTCCGGGGTAGAGAACGGAGCACACGACGATGGGAGGCCCGGGGGCGAGCCACCTGGGCTCCCAACCTGCGGTGAAATACGCGATCGGCGCATCGACCAAATGAACCACGAGAGGACTGAGCTCGGGACCAACCGCGAAGGCACACATCAGCACCGCGTGCAAAAGCCCGAGTATAGCACAGACAATCTTTAGTCTCCTCGCTTTCATTTTCTTCGGCGAACGTCCAAGGCGAGCCACGCCGGGGACTCGATTCCGCAAACTCCCAAGCACG
>ENA-UPSM01005116-UPSM01005116.1-activated-sludge-metagenome-genome-assembly--contig:-NODE-5116-length-13193-cov-5.562871_pt1 | contig 13193 bp, 12 predicted proteins | sample MGYA00238181_ERZ773283 | MGnify/ENA primary metagenome ERZ773283 (study PRJEB29023, sample SAMN05720199) | activated sludge metagenome | isolation source: Anaerobic digester | place: Japan... | reverse complement strand
CAGCATGGCCTGGAGCGCCGCGTCGCCCGACGGGTCGCCGCCCGCGCGGCGGATCTCGGACGCCACCACCAGGAGCTTGGCGGCCCCCTTGGGGTCCTTGCGCAGTTCGGCCAGGATCTCGTCCGGCGCGACGCCCATTTCGGCCGCGGCCGAAGCGAGTTCCTCCAGGGCCTTGTCGCCCTGCACCACCACGGAAAGCTCCTTGACCAGGCCGTACCATTCGGGCAGTCCGCAGCCGGCGGAAAGGAGCGTGTCCTTGAGCTTGGGAAGGATGCGCCGCAGTTCCTTCTTGCCGGGGACCACGCGCCCCAGCACATGGGCGACGCGCTTGGCGTTGCCCTTGGAAGAACGGAATTCGTCCAGGATGATCCGGCAGACGGTCTGGTCGAAGGCGCCGTCGGTGGCGGCTTCCACCTCTTCCTCCGCAAGCCCCTGCTCCAGGGTCTTCTGGGATTTGACCATGGAAAGCATCTCGCCGCGCATCGCGTAGATGCCCGCGAGGAGCTCCTCCACCGAAAATCCCTGCTTGGCCTGCTGGGTCGCGAAATGCGACAACACGTTCAGCACCATCTGGCCCATGCCCGCGGCCCGCGCCTGCGGGGCGACACCCTGGGTGCCTTCGATCGCGGCCTTCCCCAGCGCCTGCGGATCGGCCAGCATCTGGACCAGCGCGACGTTGCCTTCCAGTTCCTGCGCGGTCAGCCGGCCCACCATGGCCTTGAGGACGATGTCCTCGAACCGTTCGTCGCCACCACCACCGCTGCCGCCTTCGCCCCCACCGAACCCGCCCCCGGGACCGCGCATAGTTCCCGCGTTGGCCACGACCTCGTCGCCGCGCACGGCGCGCATGGAGACCTGGTTGACCTCCAGCCGGGCTCCGCCGCGACTCTGGTAGTAGCGCAGGAAGCTCGCCGCGTCGGGATGGGTGAGCGAGCAGGCGTCGACGAAAACCGAAAAGTCCTGCGTGGAGAATCCGCCCCCGAGGGTGAGCGATTCGATCTTGAAGCGACGCAGATGGTCGGCGATGCGCCGATTGTTCGGCTGGTACATCACGTCTGCGCCGTCGATGAAGAACATCGCTTCCAGAAGCTGGATGTTCAACGCGCCGGTGCGCTGGATGGCCGACCGGAACAGCTCCCAGACGCGAGGGATGGTTTCCTGGACCAACGGATGGTCGAATGCGTAGGAGAAACAGCGGTTGAACAGGAGGTTCCACCCGCGAACGATGAGTTCCGCGTCCTTCCGGTCGACTCGAGCTGCTGTCGCCTCGATGTCGTTTTGGGGGTCGGACATCGCCATTCCTCCAGTGCAGTGGGATTCGCAGTTTCTAATCTGCGGTGATGCTCAAAGATAAGCCTATCTCCGCCCCGTTCCGGGTGCTCCATCCAGGATGGTTCGCCTCGCCCGAGCGCTTCCCGCTGGCCTGGGCGTTCGCATGGCTTTGCGTCGTTTCCGCGCTGGCATGGCTGGAGCCTCTCCCCGACGAGCTGCAGGTTCGATTCGACTGGAACTATCTGGCCATGATGCACCTTTGCGCCCTGGCCGGGCAACTGGTTTTGCCGTTTCTTGCCTGGAAACTGGTCCCCCGGGACATCCCCGGCGGGCGGGCCACCAACCTGATCCGGCTTTCGGCGGGTGCGAGCCTGTGGTACCTGTGGACCTTCCCCCTGACCTTCGTCTTCACTGGAAGCCTGGGCGCTCTCCTCCTGGCGTTCTCCCGGGAACTGCTGTGGGCCGCAACCTTGGCCATCGGGGTGGCCGGACTCAAGAAGACACGCACAGTCACCGGCCGTGTCGGTCTTTCGGTCGCCTGGGCCGCCCTCTTTTTCGCGGGCGGCGTCGTCTTCGCTTTGATTCCCGACATGACGAACCTGTCCCGCCTGAACATGGCCAACATCCAGACCGGCAAGATCGGCGAAGGCAAGCCCCCTCTGCCCGCGACCCGCGTGGACACCGCGACCTGGACGCTTTCCGGCGCGCCCGACCTCCTGGAACCTTCGCGCCTGTCCCTGGGCGATCGCCAGACCATCCTGGGTTCGGGCCAGGGCTGGGTCCGCATCCTGGTGACCGACGGATCCACCGTGCCCCCGCACGACACCAGCGGTGTTTCGCAAGTGAACCCGGACGACGGCCCGGAGCTGGAATCGATCGTGGCCGCGGTGCCGACGGGCCTGCCCGACAGCTTGCGCCTGGGCGAACTCCACGCGCGCGTCCACGGATCCATCCGCTACACCCGCAAGTTCTTCCCGGGAACGACATCGGAAATCCTGCGGCGCGGAACCGGCGACTGCAAGGCCTACGCCCAGGTCTTCACCGCTGGGGCCCGCCGTCTGGGCTACCCTGCCCGCATGGTCCACGGATTGTTGGCCTCCCACGACGGCTACTACGCGCATGCCTGGGTGGCCGTGAAGACCTCCCACGGTTGGCAGGACTGGGATCCCACGTCCAGCGTTCCTTTCCCGGATGCCCGTTACCTGCGATTCGCCTCGCCCAAGGTGGCCTCGGGAGCCCTGGACGGCGAAATGGCGATCTTCGCGCTCGATTCGATCTCCGTGATCGCCGGTGTTGGGGGTACTTTTTAGGGGTGCAGAAATCCAACGCACTTTCCGGATCGACTCGACTTCTCCCTTCCGGGGATCGGTTGGGGCCGTTCACGCTTCTGAGGCTGATCGGCAAAGGCTCCATGGGCGCGGTCTACCTGGCCTGGCAGGAGGGTCTTTCCCGCCAGGTGGCCGTGAAGGTGCTCATGAAGGACCGGTTCGACCAGCTCATCACTCCGGAACGATTCCTGCAGGAAGCCGAAACGGCCGCGAACCTGAGCCATCCCAACATCGTGACCGTGTACGGCCAGGGCGAGCGCGAGGACTGCATCTGGTTCGCCATGCAGTTCATCGAAGGGCCGTCGCTCTCCGAATGGCTCAAGCGCCGCGCCAAGCACCCGATCCCGTCCAAGCGGACCATCCTGCTTTCGGAGGTCCGCGACCTCGCCCGACAGATTCTGGACGCCCTCGCTCACGGCCACCACAACGGCGTGATCCACCGCGACATCAAACCGGAAAACATCCTCTGGGCGGGCTCCACCGGACGCGCGATCATCACCGATTTCGGCCTGGCCAGCGTGAACTACTTCTCGCACGAAGCGGAAAAGCATTTCATCCTGGGCTCGCCCCTGTACGTGTCTCCGGAGCAGGCCCGAGGCGACACCTTGGACGGCCGCGCCGACCTCTTCTCCCTGGGCTGCGTCCTGCTGGAACTCACCCTGGGCTACCTTCCCGTCCGCGTCGAACGCCCGGAAAAGATCTTCCGGACCCGCGCCGCGGAAGACCCCCGCATGTTCACCGGGATGCCGCGCGAACTCAATCCCAACGTTCCCGAATCCTGGGACGCGTTCCTGCGCAAGGCCTTGGCCCCCGCGCGGGACAAACGGTACCGGGACGCCCACGAGATGCTCGACGCGCTCGCTCGGACCCTCTAGACACCAGGAGACCATCGTCCAGATGCCAAAGGCGCAACCCAAGGAAAAGGAACCCGATTCGCTTCCTTCGCTGCTCAAGCGGCTGGACAAGGACGACCCGAAGGTGATGGCGGATTTTGCCCGCTGGGCCTCCGAACCCGGTCGCACCCCCAAGGAAATCGAAGGCATCCACGAGTTCATCGAGGAAGCCGAACACAGAATCCGGAATTCGCGCTCCAAGCTGGACCGCGTGGAAGCCGCCCAGATCCTGCTCAAGCTCCTGCGCGAGGACAGCCGCCGCCTGGGAATGCACGAGAGGTTCCTGGCGAGCATCTGCGGCGCGCTTTGCACGTACTTCCAGAACCGCAAGATCTGGGATCCGGCGATCGAAAGCTGCGAATTCCTGGTGGGGCGCGCCATCCCCGACGAGGATGGAGTGGGGTTCCACGAGCGGCTCGACTGGCTTTATCGCCAGCGAGCCAAACGCACGCCGGACTGACTTAAAGCACTTCCTCGCCGGTCTCGCCGGTGCGGATGCGCGTGGCCGATTCGACCGGCAGGACGAAGATCTTGCCGTCGCCGATCTTGCCCGTGCGAGCGGAAGACGTGATGGCCGCGATCACCTTCGGGACGATCGCGTCGGCGACCACCATTTCCAGCTTCACCTTGGGGATGAAGTCGGTGTGGTATTCGCTGCCGCGGTACAGTTCCGTGTGCCCCTTCTGACGCCCGAACCCCTTGACCTCCATGACGGTGATCCCTTGAGCTCCGGCATCGCCGACAGCCAATTTCACGTCATCGAGCTTGAACGGCTTGATGTAGGCAACAATCATCTTCATGGCGATGCTCCTCTATGATGGTTCGGCGACTATTATTCCGCTTTCGTCGCTCGGCTGGAATGGTGGTCGTTTGGCGAATCATGGGGCGCGAAGTGGTGGCCGCCACTTCGCGCCTTTTCATCTCTTGTTTATATCAAAATTCGAGCCAATAAACACGAGTTCACAATTCTCACTTGACGCAACACAAAACTGACAAATACGGACAATTGTTAATTTCTCGCGTCAATAAGTGACATTGTCACTTTCGGAAATCCCTCGGCTCCATGTCCAATTGTTGGATTCGGTACCGCAATTGGCGAAGCGTCACCCCCAGCGCCCGTGCCGCCAGAGTCTGGTGTCCGTTGGTCGCCGCCAGAGCCTGCTCGAGGATCTCGCGCGTCAGAACCGCACGCTGGTAGGGCTTGCGAGCCGCATCGGGGGGCGTCTGGAACACGCTCTGTCGATTCTGATCAAGATTCGACGCGAATCCGAACCCGCCGCCCGCCGACACCACGGGAGCCGCCAGATGGGGCGCTCCCCCGACCGCGCCGACCATGGCAGGGAACAACCGATCCAGGACCGGGATCCCCTGGGCGGAAAGCGTCTCGCCATCGGTGGCCAGCACGACCGTGCGCTCCAATGTGTTTTCCAGCTCGCGGACGTTGCCCGGCCAGGTGTACTGCTGCATGAAATCCAAGGCCTCGCGGCTCACCGCGACCTTCTTGCCGTGCTTGGCCATGAAGGTCCGCAGGAAGTTCAGGACCAGCGGTACGATGTCGGATCGGCGGTTGCGAAGCGGCGGAACATGGATGGGCACCACCATGAGCCGGTAGTACAGGTCTTCGCGGAACTTCTTTTCGCGCACCATGGATTCGAGATCGCAGTTGGTGGCGCAGATGATCCGGGCGTCGCTGTGCAAGGTTTCGCTGGAGCCCAATCGTTCGAAGGTCCCGTCCTGGAACACGCGAAGGATCTTGGATTGCGTTTCCAGCGGCAGTTCGCCGATTTCGTCGAGGAAGATGGTGCCTCCTCGCGCCATCTCGAACCGCCCGATGCGCAGGGCGTGCGCACCGGTGAACGAGCCCTTCTCGTGTCCGAACAGCTCCGATTCGATGAGGCTGGCGGGCAGCGCCGCGCAGTTGACCTCCACGAACGCGCCCTTGCGACGCGGGCTGTTGAAATGGATGGTCCGCGCGAGCAGGGTCTTGCCCGTCCCCGACTCGCCACGCAGAAGGACCGCCGCATCCGTACCAGCCACCTGCTTGACCATCGCCATGGTCTTCTGCATGGCCCCCGACTGGACCACGAGGTTTTCGGGCTGGAACTTTTCCGCCAGGACCTCCTGGAGCTCGCGGTTCTGCTGCTCCAGGACTTCCTTCTCCTTGGCGATCAGCTCGGAAATGTGGACCGTCTGCGCCAGCAACGAGGCGATGATCTTCATGACCTTGAGGTCTTCGTCGACCATCGTGGCGCTGTCGGGATGCCGGTTGGCGACCAGAACCCCCACGCAGCGGCGATCGAGCGTCACAGGCACCGCCACAAGGATCGCAGGTACCCCCTGGGGGCAGACCAGACGGATTTCGGAGGCCTCGTCGCGCTCCAAGGCGTCGACGTCGGTCACCACGATCGGCATCCCCGTGGCGTAGACCTTCCCCAAAAAACCTCCCTGCACCGGGAACACGAGTTTTTGTTCGTCGGGCGACAACCCAAAACTCGCCACGACCCCAAGCTCCGATCGGTTCGGAGTCGGCATCAGGAGCAACCCGCGCTCCAGATCGAGATTGTCGGACAACGGCCGGAGACAACGTCGCGCAACAAGCCCCAGGTCCAGACTGGACCCCAGGACACGAGAAACCTCGTAAAGAGCATTGAGGGTTCGTGATTGGTGTTCGAAGAAATCGCGTGTCATAGCATTCTTTGACAAAGCAAGATCCGTTCCAACCGGATTGACCACCCCGCACTCTTCAAGAATACCAATACTTGGAACCAACCTCGGAGGGGAGCCATTCCCTATATTTCTCCAATGCGTAACTGGTCTTGGAAATCCGTGGATGAACTCGATCCATCCACCACCGATGTCTTTGTTGTACTTGGTTTGGAAGGCACCCCTTCGGGCGAACTGCCAGGGGGCAACAGCGCGATCCTTCGCCGCAAGGTCAAGGCTTCCCTGGAGACCCAGGCATCGGGCGAACTGAAATGCGCCGAGTGGGTGGAAGCCGAAGGCTTTCGCGCCCTGGTGCAGACCGTGGGCGACAAACCGGGGCTCGATTTTTCCGAACGCCTGCGATGCGCCGCCGGCGAAGCCGTGAAAGCGGCTGCCCAGCGCAAAGCCGAACGGATTGTGATCCTCGCCGACCAGATCCCGCCCGCCAAGGCCGCGCTGCTGCTGGAAGGCTGGTGGTTGTCCAGCTATCGGTTCGAGGGCTGGAAGTCCAAGCCCGCACCCGCGCCGCTTCCTCTGGTCGTGGCCGTCGCCGCCGACAAGGCCGACGAAGCCGGCCCCCTCCTGGAAACCGCGGCTTCCACCCTGGAATGCACCGACTGGGTGCGCGACGCCGTGAACGAACCCGGTTCGACCCTCACCCCGCAGGCTCTGGCCGACAAGATGGAAATCCTGGCGCTGGCCAACGATCTTTCCTGGAACGCCCGCGGCAAGCACGCGCTGGAACGCGATGGCTACGGCGGCCTGATCACCGTGGGCAAAGGGTCGGACAACGAACCCGTCCTGGGCGTGGCCCGCTACAAGCCGGAAAACGCCAAGCCAGACCTGCATCTGGTCCTGGTGGGCAAAGGCGTCACCTTCGATACCGGCGGCATTTCCATCAAGCCCGCCGACCACATGTGGGAAATGAAAGACGACATGGCAGGCGCCGCCACCGCCATCGGGGCCCTCGTCGCCATCGCCAAGGCCAAGCTGCCGATCGAAGTCTCGGCGGTGGTCTGCCTTGCCGAAAACCGTCCCGGGAACGGATCTGTGCTTCCCGGCGACATCTTCCGGGCCAAGAACGGCACCACGATCATGGTCGACAACACCGACGCCGAAGGCCGCCTGATCCTGACCGACGGCCTGTGGGAAGCCGGCGAGCTGGGTGCGACCCATATCGTGGATCTCGCCACGCTCACCGGAGCGGTCGTGCGGGCTCTGGGATCGTCCATCGCCGGCGTGCTCGGCGACGACGAATCGCTGGTGGAACTCATCCGGCTGTCGGGCACCGTCGCCGGCGAAAAATTCTGGCAGCTCCCGCTGGACGCCGAATACCGCTCCAAGCTCGACGACACCGTGGCCGACCTCAAGAATTCGGGTGGACCGGAGGCCGGGACCATCACCGCGGGCCTGTTCCTCAAGGAATTCGTCCCTGCCAAGACCTCCTGGGCGCACCTGGACATCGCCGGGACGGCCTTCACGACCAAATCCTGGAAGTACTACCCGGAAGGCGCCACCGCGTTCGGGCTGCGGACCCTGGTGGAGCTGGCCCGGCGGCTGGCGGCCTGAGTCGTGGCCAAGCCCAAGGAACCGGATTTCGTCTGCCCCAACTGCGGGGCCGACGTCCCCGGCGGTGCCAAATCCTGTCCGGAGTGCGGCTCCGACGAACGCACCGGCTGGAGCGAAGACACCTACCTGGACGGCGTCTCGCTGCCCGACGAAGACGAAGACGACCCGACCGAAGCGGAAAAGAAGCCCGGCGGGATCCTCGATTCCGGCAAGATCCTCTGGGTCGTGGTGGCCGCGGTCTTGATCACGCTTTGGGTGGTCCAGTCCTGGCCGAGGCGCTAGGAACCAATAGCGGAAACGACCGCCCGGGTGAGAGGCGGCCGTCGAACGAGGCGCGAATTCGACAGGACTACACCAGTCCCTTGTCGATCAAGCGCTGTGCCGTCTGGTCGATGATTTCCGGTTTGTCGTAGAACCCCTGGTCCAGTTTGCCGCGCACTTCCTGGATCCTGTCCTCGCGGACAGGTTCGCGCGCCGTGGCCACCGCGGCGATTCCGGCCGAGGTCGCGTCCTTCGATTCCGAATCCTTGGACAGTTCCAGACGATCCTTGCGAGCGGAAGTGGAGATCGGCTGCGCCTTGCCCCCCTTCTGCCCATCGGGCAGGGGCATGGGCGCACCGGCAAGATGTATACCGGATATGTTCATGGCTCCCTCCTCATGACCTATCGGCGATGATTCACCGAAGCTTTAGGCCTTTTTCAGGGGGCGGATCTCGTCTTCCGACTGGAAGATCGTGAACAGGCGGTCGATGGCCACCATTTCGAACAGGTCGTGGATGTCTTCCGACAGCTTCATGAGGCGCAGATCGCCTCCGCGGCCGCGGATCTCCTGAAGGCAATGGATCAGCATCCCAACGCCCGAAGAGTCGATGAATCCCACCTCCTGGAGGTTCACCACGAGATCCAGCTCCCCATGGTCCTGGCACTGTCTCAGGAACGTGCGCAGATCTCCCGCGTCACCACCTTTGACCTGGCCGGCCACGTCCAACACGAGACTCGGGCCGATGCGTCTGGTCTTGATCTCCATGAGCTAGTCCTATCGGTTCTCCCGCTGGGGGAAGGCGACTTCCACGACGGTTCCTCGCCCTTCGAGGGATTGGATCCGGAATGTACCACCTAATAATGTCGTTAGGTGACGCGAAATCGCAACACCTAATCCCACACCCCCCTGCCGGGTCGTAAAAAATGCATCTCCCACCTTGTTGAGCAAATCCGGAGCCATCCCGATTCCGTTGTCGCGGATCCGGAACCGGATCTGTTCCTCGTCGGCGCCGACTTCGATCTGGATTCTTCCCGTGTGGCCTTCCTTGATCGCCTGCACGCCGTTGATGGCCAGGTTGGACAAGATCTGCACCAACATGTCGTGGTCGAGCCAGGCCTCGAGCCCGGCCCGACACCGCACCTTGACTTCGATCCCCGAACGCCCGTCGCGCACCAGGCGCGTTTCCACCATGCCCTTGACCTCGGCGAGCACTTCCTCCACCGACAGATCCCGGATGGAAGGCGACCTCGGTCGCGAAAAATCCAGGAACTCCGTCAAGATCCGGTCGAGGCGTTCCGATTCCCGCCGGATCAACCCCAGGAGCTGGCGGTCGTCGTCGGAGGCGCCTTCCATGTCGCCCAACAACTGCGCAGAGCCCGTGATGGAAGCCAATGGATTGCGGATCTCGTGGGCGATGCGGGCCGCCATGTGGCCAAGGGTCGCCATGCGTTCGGTGGAACGGACCTCTTCTTCCATCTTGCGCAATCCCGAGATGTCGTGCAGGGCCACCACCACGTTGCGCAGCTTGCCTTCGATCCACTGCCCTGCCACCTGCACCTGGATCCAGCCCGTGGGGCTGATCCGGAATTCCTTTTCCGTCTTTCCGGAAAGCCCCGTGGAGATGCTCTTGGCCATCTCGACGAGTTCGGCTCCCCAGGTCTCGGTGGACAAAACCTGTTGCAGCCTGGCTCCGGGGTGCAATGGATGGCGCAGGATCGTGCTCGCGGCCTGGTTGAAGTAGAGGAGCTTGTCGGAAGGATCCAGGACCAGGACCCCGTACGACAGCCGGTTCAGGACGCCGTCGAGGTCCAACCTCGCCAACAGCAGGTCGCGCGCCTGGTCGGCGGAAAGCTCCCTCTGGCGCCGCAGCATTTCGCTCAGGTAGGCGGTGAGGAAGCTCACCGTCCCGCCCAGCCCGACCACCATCAGCAGTCGGAACAGGACGGTTCCGTGGGAAAGGGTGGCGAGGGATTCCCCCGGAGCCCCGAACCCCGCATGGCTCAGCGCGAGGGATCCGAACACCACGAATCCGGAAAGCGTCACCCAGAACGCGCCCCGGTAGCGCATGATGAATCCCGCCAAGGTGGCGGTGAACACGAACAGCAGGATGAAATCGCTCAACAGCCCGCCGTCGGCGGCGACGATTTCCGCCTCGACGCAGACGTCGAGGATGAACAAGGCGGCCAGCCCCCACTCCTGCCAGGACTGGAACCGCGCCGTCGGAGGATGGCGCTTCAGTAGCCAGGCCAGGTAGGCGACGTCGGCCACGACCTGCACGGCCACCCATGCCCACAGTTCGGGGGTCGAGGGAACCGACAACGCCCCCAGGAACAACGCCAGGGGCGTGAGGACGCGGGTCGCTCCCACCCACCGCAGATGGACGGCGGAGGGAGCCCCCGACATCACTTGATGCTGCCGGCCATTTCGAACATGGGCAGGTACATGGCGATCATGACCGCGCCGATGACGCCGCCGAGCACCACGATCACGAGGGGTTCGAGCATGGACGTGAGCGCTTCCACCGCGGCTTCCACCTCGGTGTCGTAGAAGTCGGAGACACGGGTGAGCATGTCGGACAGTCCGCCCGTGCGTTCGCCCACGGCGATCATCTGGATGACCATGGGGGGGAACACGCCGGTGGCGCGCAGCGGATCGGCGATCGACTGGCCGCCCGAGATCGCCTCGACGGTCTTGTAGATGCTGGCCTCCAGCACGACGTTGCCCGAAGTCTTGGCGGTCACCGTGAGCGCGTCGATGATGGGCACGCCGGAAGACAGGAGGGTGCCCAAGGTGCGACAGAATCTGGCCACCGCGCTCTTGCGCTGCAGGTCGCCGAACAGGGGCAGCTTGAGCATCAGGCCGTCCCAGGCGAACCGGGCCTTGGGATTGGTGTTGATGGCCTGCCTGACCCCGACCACCGTGCCGATCACCAGGATGGCCATCCACCAGATGTTGGCCTTGAGGAAGTCGGAGACGTCCATGACCATCTTGGTGGGCGCGGGCAGCGAGCCGCCCATGTCCTTGAACATGTTGGCGAACACCGGCACCACCAGCGTCATGAGCGCGACCACGGCGATGGCGGCGATGATGGCCACCATCACGGGGTAGGTCAGGGCGCCCTTCACCTTGCGGCGCAGCGCCTCGGCCGCTTCCTGGTAGTCGGCCAGACGCTGCAGGATGGTGTCCAGGATACCGCCCGCTTCGCCGGCGCGCACCATCTGGCAGTACAGCTCGGAGAACACCGGCTTGTGCTTTTCCATGGATTCGGCGAGCGTGCCGCCGCCCTGGATGTCCTGGGAGATCTTGCGGATGCGAACCGCGAGGTTCTTGTTTTCCGTCTGTTCCGAAAGGATGTCCAGGCACTGGATGAGCGGCAGGCCGGCCTGGTTCATGGCCGAAAACTGGCGCGTGAAGCGCGACAGGTCCTTGAGCCCGATCCCCGTGCCGAACTTGAACCCGCCGCCGCCGGAGCGCTTGACCACCGCGTCCTTGACGCGCTTCTTCTTGACCAGCGCCTGCGCGGCCTCGACGCTTTCGGCTTCGACTTCGCCTTCGATGGTCTTGCCGTTGACCGACTTGCCCTTGTAGCTGAACTTGGCCATGGTGGCGGGCTCCTGATCAGAGACGGAAATTGCCGGAGATGAACTTTTCGAGCTGTTCCGGGTCTGAAGTGTACATCAATGCGTCGTCCTTGGTGATCTTGCGCCCGATCACGAGCTTGGCCAGATCCATGTTCAGGGTCTGCATGCCGTACTTCTGGCTCACCTCCATGATGCCCTGGATCTGGTGGACCTTGTCGTCGCGGATCAGCGACCGGATGGCCGGGGTCACGTTCAGGACCTCGGTGGCCACCACGCGGCCGCCCCCGATCTTGGGGATCAGCTGCTGGCAGACCACGGCCTCCAGCACGAACGCCAGCTGGGCGCGGACGGCGTCGCGCTCGCCCTGCTGGAACATGTCGATCACGCGGTTGATGGTCTGGGGAGCCGAATTGGTGTGCAGGGTCGCGAAGGTCAAGTGGCCGGTCTCGGCGATCTGCAGCCCGATTTCCACCGTGTCGCGGTCGCGCATTTCGCCCAGCAGCACCACGTCGGGATCCTGACGCAGCGCCACCTTCAGCGCCGACCGGAAGCTCGCCGTGTCGCCGTAGACCTCGCGCTGGTTCACGATGCACCGCTTGTGCTTGTGCACGAATTCGATGGGGTCTTCGATCGTGAGGATGTGCTCGTTGCGCTCGTTGTTGATCTTGTCGACCATGGCGGCCAGCGTGGTGGACTTGCCCGATCCCGTCGGGCCGGTCACCAGCACCAGTCCGCGCGCCCGGTCGCAGAATTCGGAGATCACCTTGGGGACGCCCAGGTCCTCGAATCCGCGGATCTCGGTGGGAATGTGGCGCAGCACCATGGAGGTGTTGCCGCGCTGCATGAACACGTTGGCGCGAAAACGCGCGTCGAACGGCTTGCCGTCGGGCATCTGGTGGCGGATGCCGAACGAGAAGTCCACCTGGCGGCCACGCTCCTTGTCCAGGTCGAAGTCCTCGAACTTCTTCTTCTGCTCCTCCTTCATCACGCTGTAGCAGATCTGCTGGGCCTCTTCCGGCGACAGCGGATGGTTGTCGAACGGCCGCAGGGAGCCGTCGACGCGCAGCATCGGAGGCGAGTTGACGGTGATGTGGAGGTCGGAGGCCCTCCATTCGATCATCTTGGTGATGAGTTCGAGAACGTTGACCATTTGATTCTTCCCGTGAAAGGGTTCAGGTGTCGGTGGACCGGATCACTTCCTGCGCCGTGGTCTGCCCCAGCTCCAGGAGCCGGAGAGCCGCCGCCCGCAGCGTGAGGACCCCGTCGGCGACCGCCGCCTGCCGGATTTCGTCGATGCTGGAACGATCAATGATAAGCTGTTTGATGGCCGGCGAGATGGGCATGATTTCGTAGACGCCCTGGCGACCCTTGTAGCCCGAGCCTCCGCAGCTGTCGCAGCCCTTGCCCTTCATGAGCTGCAGCTTTGCGAACGTCTCGTCGTCGATCCGAAGCAGCCGCTGCAGGGCGGGGGTCTTGTCCGGATCCGGCACCTTGCAGTCCGGACAGATCTTGCGCACCAGGCGCTGCGCGATGATCAGTCGACAGGAACTGGCGACCAGGAACGGTTCGATCCCCATGTCGACCA
>ENA-UPSM01005109-UPSM01005109.1-activated-sludge-metagenome-genome-assembly--contig:-NODE-5109-length-13221-cov-7.170819_pt1 | contig 13221 bp, 9 predicted proteins | sample MGYA00238181_ERZ773283 | MGnify/ENA primary metagenome ERZ773283 (study PRJEB29023, sample SAMN05720199) | activated sludge metagenome | isolation source: Anaerobic digester | place: Japan... | reverse complement strand
GAGCATTAGCCTTCCAAGCTGAGGGTCGCGGGTTTGAGTCCCGTCTTCCGCTCTTGATATGAATCGCGGATCGCAATCAAAAACTTTGAACAAAAGTTTTGTTGAGCACTGCAAAAAGAAAAAACATCTTAGCGTAAGTGCCAAACGAGCGGGGAAACCGCTGTAGCGTTTTCCGCGGCAATACTGAGGTCGCGTTTCGAAGCAATGTTCATCAAGTAATTGCATAAGCATTCTTCGGAGAAGATCGCCACAAAATCACACAATGCGGAGAAAATCTTAAGACAGATTCATCCGTCGATTTTTCTGGCATCTTTCCTCTTTTGCCAATGTAGCTCAGGGGTAGAGCGCTTCCTTGGTAAGGAAGAGGTCGCGGGTTCAATTCCCGCCATCGGCTCGAAACGCGATTATTTTTTTGATTGAAAATTGGGTGAGCAAAATATATTCATCTGTTTTCCGAGTTAAGCACTAAAAGAGAGTAAATAAACTAACTAAACTAATAAGAATATTTTATGGCAAAAGAACATTTTAACCGGACAAAACCGCATGTCAACATCGGTACTATCGGCCACGTTGACCACGGTAAAACTACCCTAACGGCTGCAATCACGACCGTTTTGGCTAAAAAAGGATTTTCGGAAGTACGCACTTTCGACTCGATCGACAACGCACCCGAAGAAAAAGAAAGAGGTATTACCATCAACACTTCTCATGTTGAATACGAAACTGAAAACCGCCATTACGCTCACGTTGACTGCCCGGGACACGCTGACTACGTTAAAAATATGGTTACCGGTGCGGCTCAAATGGATGGTGCTATCATCGTGGTAGCGGCAACTGACGGCCCAATGCCTCAAACCCGTGAACACATCCTCTTAGCACGTCAAGTAAATGTTCCACGCTTGGTGGTATTTATGAATAAATGCGATTTGGTGGACGACGAAGAAATGCTTGAGCTGGTAGAAATGGAAATGAGAGAATTGCTCGATTTCTATGATTTCGACGGCGCCAATACACCTGTTATTCGCGGATCTGCACTTGGTGCTCTCAACGGCGACCCGAAGTGGGAAGAAAAAATCATCGAACTCATGAATGCCGTTGATACGTGGATTCCACTTCCTCCTCGCGACATCGACAAGCCTTTCCTTATGCCGGTAGAAGACGTATTCTCGATCACAGGTCGTGGAACAGTGGCAACCGGTCGTATCGAAACCGGTATTGTCAAAGTTGGTGACGAAGTTCAAATCATCGGTCTTGGCGCCGAAGGCAAAAAATCGGTTGTAACCGGAGTCGAAATGTTCCGCAAAATTCTTGACGAAGGTCAAGCCGGCGACAACGTAGGACTTTTGCTCAGAGGTATCGACAAAGACGAAATCAAACGCGGTATGGTTATTGCTCATCCGGGAAAAGTAAAACCCCATTCGAAATTCAAGGCTGAGGTTTATATTCTGAAAAAGGAAGAAGGCGGACGACACACTCCGTTCCATAATCACTACCGTCCTCAATTCTACATCCGCACACTGGATGTTACCGGCGAGATTCAATTACCGGAGGGAGTTGAAATGGTAATGCCCGGCGATAACGTAACAATTACGGTTGAGCTGATCTATCCGGTTGCATGTAACGTGGGTCTCCGCTTCGCAATTCGCGAAGGTGGTCGCACGGTAGGCGCCGGTCAAATCACGGAATTATTAGACTGAAAACAATAGAACTTAGTTGGCCTGTTTTTCGAGCGGCCGACTAAGTTTCTCTACGGGTCTAGCTCAGTTTGGTAGAGCACTGGTCTCCAAAACCAGGTGTCGGGAGTTCGAGTCTCTCGACCCGTGCAAAAAGTATGAAATTTTAAATGAAAAAGATAGTTGCATATCTCAAGGATGCCTATACCGAATTGGTGTATAAAGTATCTTGGCCTTCACGAGAAGAACTAACCAGCAGTACAATAATAGTAATGATTGCTTCCCTTATTATTGCGCTGATAGTTTTTGGGTTGGATTCTTTATTCGAGTGGATATTGAAAATCCTATACGGTATTTAATCATCTGAAATAAAGGAAAAAATGGCTGAAAGCGAAAAAAAATGGTACGTTCTGCGTGCCGTTAGCGGCAAAGAAAATAAAGTCAAAGAGTACCTCGAGTCAGAAATTAAAAAAACCGATTTAGGAAAGTACATATCTCAGGTCCTCATTCCCACAGAAAAGACTTACACTGTACGCAACGGAAAGAAAGTGATGAAAGAACGCGCTTATCTTCCCGGTTACGTGCTTATCGAAGCCGATCTGACGGGGGAGGTAATTCACGAACTCAAAAATCTCAACTACGTAGCAGGCTTTCTTCCCAACACCAAAGATCCCCAACCCCTTCGTGAATCGGAGGTGAAACGTATTTTGGGTACGATGGACGAATTGGAAGAAGCCAACGAAGAAATGGATGTAAAATTCTACGTAGGCGAAAATGTAAAAGTGATTAGCGGTCCCTTTACAAGTTTTTCGGGAGAGGTTGAAGAAGTGAATGACGAAAAAAAGAAACTGAAAGTAATGGTCAAAATATTCGGGAGGAAACAACTTCTCGAATTGGGATATATGCAAGTAGAGAAAGAATAAACAGCAATTTGGTTACGCAGATTCTGAAATTCTTCCGTTTGTTTCGAAAACCGTTTATTAATTTAATCAAAGAAAATGGCAAAAGAAGTTGCTGGACAAATCAAATTACAAATCAAAGGAGGAGCTGCAAACCCATCTCCCCCCGTTGGACCTGCTTTAGGTTCGAAGGGGATCAACATCATGGAGTTTTGCAAGCAATTCAATGCCAGAACTCAGGACAAAGCCGGTAAAGTGTTACCTGTGGTAATCACTTATTATACCGACAAATCTTTCGATTTTATTGTTAAAACTCCACCGGTTGCGATTCAATTGTTAGAAGCCACCAAGGCAAAAAGCGGCTCGGCCGAACCTAATCGTAAGAAGATTGCAGAAATCACTTGGGATCAGGTAAAGGCTATAGCCGAAGAAAAAATGCCCGATCTAAATTGCTTTGACATCGAATCTGCAATGCGAATGGTTGCCGGCACGGCTCGCAGTATGGGTATCACAGTAAAAGGGGAGTTCCCTGAAAATGTTAATAATTAAAACTTCAATTGAGTTATGAGTAAACTGACAAAAAATCAAAAGTTGGCTTTGAGCAAAATTGAAGCAGGGAAAACCTACACGCTGAAAGAAGCTTCAAAATTGGTCAAAGAAATTACAACTACCAAATTTGACGCTTCGGTCGATATCGATGTACGCCTTGGCGTAGATCCCAGAAAAGCGAACCAAATGGTGAGAGGCGTAGTGTCTCTGCCTCACGGAACCGGAAAACAAGTCAGAGTTCTTGTGTTATGTTCCCCCGAAGCCGAAGCCGAAGCCAAAGAGGCCGGTGCCGACTATGTAGGACTTGACGAATACATCGAAAAAATTAAAGGAGGTTGGACCGACGTGGATGTTATCATCACTCAACCGCAAATTATGGGAAAAATTGGTGCATTGGGGCGCATTTTAGGCCCTCGAGGCTTAATGCCTAATCCTAAAAGCGGAACTGTGACTACTGACGTGGCTAGAGCAGTCAAAGAAGTGAAACAGGGGAAAATCGACTTTAAAGTGGACAAAGCAGGTATTGTGCATGCTTCTATCGGAAAAGTATCATTTATGCCGGAACAAATCAGAGATAACGCCAAAGAATTCATCGAAACGCTTATCAAACTGAAACCCACGGCAGCTAAAGGTACTTATATTAAGAGTATTTATCTTTCGAGCACGATGAGCCCGGGTCTGAAAATAGATCCTAAATCGGTAGAAGAAATCTAAAAAAGGAAATTAATCTATGAAAAAGGAAGATAAAAGCATATTAATAAAGAAAATAGCTGAAACTGTTCAGTCTTATGACAACTTCTACCTTACTGACATAGCCACTTTAAATGCGGCTAAGACCAGTGAACTTAGAAGAGAATGCTCAAAAGAGGATATTAAGCTTCTGGTAGTAAAAAATACTTTGCTGAGAAAAGCGCTTGAGTCACTCGACGGAAATTTTGAAGAGCTATACCCCGTACTTAAGGGTAATACCGCCATCATGTTTTCGAACGTAGCCAACGCACCTGCTAAACTCATCGATAAACATAAAGCTACAAAGATACCGGCATTCAAAGCCGCATACGTACAGGAAAGCTTCTTTATCGGGGATAAATATCTGAAAGATTTGATATCCATCAAAAGCAAAAACGAAGTTATCGGAGATATCATTTCATTGTTGCAATCTCCTGCCAAGAATGTCATCTCTGCCCTTAAATCAGGCGGAAATACCATTCACGGCATCTTGCAAACTCTTTCGGAAAAATAATTTTTCAACACAAACACAAACAGAATTAGTAATCAATTTAAACAAATACAACAATGGCAGACTTAAAAGCATTTGCTGAACAATTAGTTAACTTAACAGTAAAAGAAGTTAACGAACTTGCTGAGATTCTCAAAACCGAATATGGCATCGAACCTGCCGCCGCAGCTGTTGCAGTGGCTGCCGGCCCTGCTGTAGGTAATGAGCCTACTGTAGTCGAAGAAAAAAACTCCTTTGACGTTGTCCTGAAAAGTGCAGGACAAGCCAAACTGGCAGTTGTTAAGGCTGTTAAGGAACTCACAGGCCTTGGCTTGAAAGAAGCTAAAGATTTAGTTGACGCTGCTCCCAGTGAATTGAAAAAAGGTGTAACAAAAGACGAAGCGGAAGCTTTGAAAAAACAACTTGAAGAAGCAGGAGCAGAAGTTGAACTTAAATAAGATCAGTTACCTAAAATTAGGTTAATATGGTTAGGAATCTTCCATAAGGAGATTCTTAACCTTTTGTGTCAATACATCTAAGTTCAAAAATAGCATCATCCATGTCTTCAACCAACGCTCAACAACGCATCAATTTTGCGACCGTCAAGAACCCTCTTGATTTCCCGGATTTTCTCGAAGTACAGATCAAATCTTTCCAAGATTTCCTGCAACTCGACGCTCCACCCGAAAAAAGAAAAAACGAAGGATTGTATAAGGTTTTCATGGAAAATTTTCCGATTACCGATACTCGAAACAACTTCGTCCTCGAATTTTTAGACTATTATGTCGATCCTCCACGCTATTCTATCGACGAATGCATCGACAGAGGTTTAACATACAGTGTGCCTCTCAAGGCTAAGCTTTATCTCTATTGCACCGACCCTGACCACGAAGATTTTGCCCCCGTCATTCAGGATGTTTATTTAGGCACCATTCCCTACATGACAGAAAGAGGCACTTTTGTCATCAATGGTGCAGAACGTGTTATCGTTTCACAATTACATCGCTCTCCCGGCGTTTTCTTTGGACAAAGCGTGCACACCAACGGAACTATTCTTTACTCTGCCCGCATCATTCCTTTCAAGGGATCATGGATAGAATTTGCAACAGACATCAACAATGTCATGTATGCATATATCGATCGTAAAAAGAAATTACCCGTCACCACCTTGCTTCGAGCAATTGGATTTGAGAGTGACAAAGACATTCTCGAAATCTTCGATTTGGCAGAAGAGGTGAAAGTGTCCAAAGCCAATCTCAAAAAAGTAGTTGGACGAAAACTCGCGGCCAGGGTCCTAAAATCGTGGATGGAAGATTTTGTGGATGAAGACACCGGAGAAGTTACTTCTATCGAACGAAATGAAGTAGTCATCGAACGAGAAACTATTCTCGAGGCCGAACATATTGACGAGATCATCGAATCGGGAGTTTCGTCAATCTTGTTACACAAAGAAACAGCTAATGCTTCGGATTATTCCATCATCTATAATACATTACAGAAAGACCCGAGTAATACCGAGATTGACGCTATCCGTCATATTTACCGCCAGATTCGCAGTGCCGAACCGGCAGACGATTCGAGTGCTCGAGAAGTTATCAACAACTTGTTCTTCTCGGAAAAGAGATATGACTTAGGTGATGTTGGAAGATACAGGATAAACAAAAAACTGAATCTTAATATTCCTGACGAGATTCGCGTTCTCACCAAAGAAGATATTATCGAAATTATCAAATATCTCATCGAACTGGTGAATTCGAAAGCCGTGGTTGACGATATCGACCACTTAAGCAATCGTCGTGTCCGTACCGTCGGCGAGCAGCTTTACAATCAGTTTGGCGTAGGACTAAATCGTATGGCACGGATTATTCGCGAACGCATGAATGTGCGAGATAACGAAGTATTCACCCCTATCGACTTGATCAATGCAAAGACAGTTTCGTCTGTAATCAATACATTTTTCGGGACGAATGCTCTGTCTCAGTTCATGGATCAAACCAACCCTCTGGCCGAAATCACCCACAAACGTCGTCTTTCGGCACTCGGTCCCGGTGGATTGTCGCGCGAACGCGCAGGTTTTGAGGTTCGCGACGTTCATTACACCCATTATGGCCGTCTTTGTCCTATCGAAACTCCCGAGGGCCCTAATATCGGACTTATTTCATCACTTTGTGTGTATGCCAAAATCAACGACTTGGGCTTTATCGAAACACCCTATCGAAAGGTTGAAAACGGAAAAGTGGATATCGACAACAGTCATGTTATATATTTGGCAGCCGAAGAAGAAGAGGGGAAAATTATTGCCCAAGGAAATGCTCCTATCGACGACGAAGGCAGATTCATCAATCCTCGTGTGAAAGCGAGAGAAGATGCCGACTATCCGCTTGTAAATCCGGACGAGGTTGAGTTAATGGACGTATCTCCTATGCAGATTGCCTCTATTGCAGCTTCCTTGATTCCGTTTCTCGAACATGATGATGCCAACCGAGCTTTGATGGGATCGAACATGATGCGACAAGCAGTTCCGCTTATGCGAAACGAAGCTCCAATCGTTGGAACGGGAATAGAAGGACAACTTATTAAGGATTCCCGAACACAGATCATGGCTGAAGGTGATGGCGAAGTGATCTACGTTGATGCAACGACCATTAAGGTTAGATACGATAGAAGTGAAGAAGAAGAATTTACAAGTTTCGAAGAAGCTGTCAAAACATATAAGATTCCCAAATTCCGCAAAACAAACCAAAATACCACAGTGGATTTGCGTCCATTGTGCAGATTGGGGCAGAAAGTTAAAAAAGGAGACTTCTTGACAGAAGGCTACGCTACCGAAAACGGAGAATTAGCTTTAGGTAAAAACCTGAAAGTGGCATTTATGCCCTGGAAAGGGTACAACTTCGAAGATGCTATCGTTCTTAACGAACGCATCGTTCGCGAAGATATTTTCACATCAGTGCATGTAGAAGAATTTTCACTCGAAGTCAGGGAAACTAAACGCGGCCTCGAAGAGCTCACTTCCGATATTCCCAATGTAAGTGAAGAAGCCACAAAGGATTTGGATGAAAGAGGAATCGTTCGAATAGGTGCACGAATTCAGCCCGGTGACATCCTGATCGGGAAAATAACTCCGAAGGGAGAATCAGACCCTTCGCCGGAAGAAAAATTGCTTCGTGCCATCTTTGGAGACAAAGCAGGCGATGTCAAAGACGCTTCACTGAAGGCTTCACCATCATTAAAAGGCGTCGTAATCGAAACCAATCTGTTTTCTAAAGCTGCCAAAAAAGGAAAAGGCAAATTGTCGAATAAAGCACTTCTCCCAAAACTCGACGAAGAATACGAAGAGAAAATGGAAGAGTTGCGTAAAAAACTGATCGATAAATTGCTTGTCCTTACCGAAGGTAAAACTTCAGCCGGAGTTAAAGATTATACTAATATGGAAGTGATTCCGAAAGGCTCGAAGTTCACTGCCAAGGTATTAAATGAAATTGATTATCAGTCAATACAATTGAACAAATGGACGACTGACACTCATAAAAACGAGCTAATTCGTACGACTGTCATCAATTACTTGCGTAAATATAAGGAACTGGATGCTGAACTCAAACGCAAACGCTTCGATCTTACCATCGGAGACGAACTGCCTTCGGGAATCATGCAGATCGCTAAAGTGTACGTGGCAAAAAAACGTAAGATTCAGGTAGGAGACAAAATGGCAGGGCGACACGGAAACAAGGGTATTGTCTCGAAAATCGTTCGGCAGGAAGATATGCCTTTCTTACCAGATGGTACGCCGGTAGATATCGTTCTAAACCCGTTGGGAGTGCCCTCCCGCATGAACTTGGGACAGATTTTCGAAACCGTACTCGGTTGGGCAGGTGAAAAATTAGGTGTTCGTTTTGCTACTCCGATCTTCGATGGCGCTTCGCTCGACGACCTCAACACATGGACAGACAAAGCAGGCATTCCCCGATATGGCAAGACCTATCTCTACGATGGAGGAACCGGCGTCAGATTCGATCAACCTGCCACTGTAGGCGTTATTTACATGCTGAAACTCGGGCACATGGTTGAAGACAAGATGCATGCACGTTCAATCGGGCCCTATTCACTTATTACGCAACAACCTCTCGGTGGAAAAGCCCAGTTTGGAGGTCAGCGTTTTGGAGAAATGGAAGTCTGGGCGCTTGAAGCATTTGGCGCGGCACACATCCTTCAGGAAATACTGACAATCAAGTCGGATGATGTCGTTGGACGCTCAAAAGCATACGAATCTATCGTAAAAGGAGAAGCGATGCCTCAACCCGGCATTCCGGAATCGCTAAATGTTTTGCTCCACGAACTAAGAGGATTAGGATTGAGTATTCAACTCGATTAAAGTCTTAATCATACAAATGGATTTCCGACACAGTACAGGGTCCCAAATCCCTCAATAATTAATTTAAAAACAGACAAACTCTTTATACAAAAGAATATGGCATTTAGAAAAGACAATAAAATAAAGAGTAACTTTTCGAAAATAACAATCAGCTTAGCGTCACCCGAAGAAATTCTCGAGAATTCGTATGGAGAAGTGCTGAAACCCGAAACCATCAATTATCGAACCTACAAACCGGAACGCGACGGATTGTTCTGCGAACGCATTTTTGGTCCAGTAAAAGATTACGAATGCCATTGCGGAAAATACAAAAGAATCCGCTACAAGGGAATCGTATGCGATCGATGCGGTGTAGAAGTTACCGAAAAGAAAGTCCGTCGCGAACGTACCGGGCACATCCACCTCGTAGTTCCTGTAGCACATATTTGGTATTTCAGATCACTGCCCAACAAAATAGGTTATCTACTCGGAATACCGACAAAAAAACTCGATTCGATTATCTATTACGAACGTTACGTGGTAATTCAACCGGGTATATTAAAGGATAAAGTTGAAGAAAAAGATCTTCTCACCGAAGATGAATATCTAGAATTTCTTAACGGCCTGCCAAAAGAAAATCAGCTGCTCGAAGACAACGATCCCAATAAATTTATCGCGAAAATGGGAGCCGAAGCAATTCTGGATCTTCTTGAAAGATTAAATCTCGACAAATTAGCCAATCAGCTTCGCCATCGCGCCAATACAGACAATTCGCAACAGCGCAAAAACGAGGCTCTCAAGCAGTTGCAGGTTGTAGAGGCATTTCGTAGCTCGAAAAATGTGAACAAACCGGAATGGATGATCATGAAGGTAATTCCCGTTATCCCGCCCGAACTTCGTCCACTTGTTCCACTGGATGGGGGCCGTTTTGCTACATCCGACCTCAACGATTTGTATCGCCGTGTCATTATTCGCAACAACCGATTAAGAAGACTCATCGACATCAAAGCTCCTGACGTGATTTTGCGTAACGAAAAGCGCATGCTTCAGGAAGCCGTTGATTCGCTTTTCGATAATTCGCGCAAATCGAGCGCCATTAAAACCGAATCGAATCGTCCGTTAAAATCTCTCTCCGATAGCTTGAAGGGAAAACAAGGCCGCTTCCGTCAGAATTTGTTGGGTAAACGTGTCGATTATTCCGCTCGTTCGGTGATCGTCGTAGGTCCGGAATTGAAGATGCACGAATGCGGTTTGCCAAAAGACATGGCTGCCGAACTTTATAAACCGTTTATCATTCGCAAACTTATCGAAAGAGGTATTGTAAAAACCGTGAAATCGGCAAAAAAAATTGTCGATCGCAAAGAACCGGTTGTTTACGATATTCTCGAATATGTGATGAAGGGACATCCCGTCCTTCTCAACCGTGCTCCAACACTTCACCGATTGGGCATTCAAGCATTCCAGCCAAAACTGATCGAAGGAAAAGCCATTCAGCTTCACCCGCTGGCATGTACGGCATTCAATGCCGACTTCGATGGTGACCAAATGGCCGTTCACCTTCCGCTCGGCAACGAAGCTATCCTCGAAGCTCAATTGCTGATGCTTGCTTCGCACAACATTCTTAATCCTGCCAATGGCGCACCTATCACTGTACCTTCACAGGACATGGTGCTCGGACTGTATTATATTACAAAAATCCGTCCGGGAGCAAAAGGCGAAGGAATGACATTTTATGGCGAAGAAGAAGCTATAATAGCCTATAACGAAGGAAAAGTGGATATTCACGCCCTGGTGAAAGTTATCGTGGATGATGTTGACGAGGAAGGCAATCCTATCCGCAAAATGCACGAAACAACCGTCGGACGCGTTATTACAAACGAATATATTCCCAAAGAAGTTGGCTACATCAACGAACTTCTTTCGAAGAAATCGCTTCGCGACATTATCAACAAAGTAATCAAACGTTGCGGAGTAGCACGAACTGCTCAATATCTCGATGACATAAAAGCACTCGGTTATCGAATGGCCTTCGAAGGAGGACTTTCCTTTAACCTCGAGGATATCATCATACCTGCTGAAAAAGAAGAACTTATCAAGCAGGGATACGAAGAGGTTGAGCAGATTATGGAAAACTACAACATGGGATTTATCACCTATAACGAGCGCTACAATCAGATTATCGACACATGGACACATATCAATTCCAAATTGTCGAACATTCTGATGAAGCAACTTGCCGAAGATGACCAGGGATTTAATTCTGTGTACATGATGCTCGACTCGGGTGCCCGTGGTTCACGCGAACAAATTCGCCAGTTGTCCGGTATGCGAGGACTGATGGCCAAGCCACAAAAAAGCGGTGCCGAAGGAGGACAGATTATCGAAAACCCGATTTTGGCAAATTTCAAGGAGGGACTCTCGGTATTGGAATACTTTATCTCAACACACGGTGCTCGTAAAGGTCTCGCCGATACTGCCCTCAAAACGGCTGACGCCGGTTATCTGACTCGCCGTTTGGTTGATGTTTCGCAAGACGTGATCATTACGGAAGAAGACTGCGGAACACTTCGTGGGCTTGTAGCAACAGCTCTCAAAAATAATGACGAAGTGGTAGCTTCGCTCTACGAGCGCATTCTCGGACGTGTTTCGGTGCATGATGTGCAGCACCCTTTGACGGGAGAAATTCTGGTACAATCGGGCGAAGAAATCACGGAAGATATCGCAAAAAAAATCGAAGAGTCTCCCATAGAACGAGTAGAAATTCGTTCAGTACTCACATGCGAATCCAGGCAGGGCGTTTGCGCTAAATGCTATGGACGAAATTTGGCCCGCAGCCGAATGGTAGAAAAAGGCGAAGCCGTAGGAGTAATCGCTGCCCAATCCATCGGAGAGCCCGGTACACAGCTGACGCTTCGTACTTTCCATGTGGGTGGTATCGCCTCAAATATTGCGGCCGAAAACAATATCACCACAAAGTACGACGGTATTCTCGAATTTGATGAACTGCGAACCGTCGATCCTCAAGAAAAAGATGCAAACGGCAGAGCATACAAAGTGGTTGTCAGTCGATTGGTTGAAATGCGAATTATAGATCCCCATACAAAAATTGTTTTGCTATCGCACAATGTGCCTTATGGATCAAAACTTTACTTCGGCAACGGAGATAAAGTGACCAAAGGCGACCTTATCTGCGAATGGGACCCATTCAATGCCGTTATCATCAGCGAAGCAACCGGAAGAATTCGTTTCGACAATTTTATCGAAAATGTAACTTTCAAAGTTGAGTCAGACGAACAAACCGGCTTGAAAGAAAAAGTTATCATTGAGTCGCGCGACAAGACAAAAGCACCGTCGGCTCATATCGTGAACGAAAACGATGATGTTTTGCGCACATATACGCTGCCACTCGGAGCTCACATCGTGAAAAACGAAAACGATGAAATTAAAACCGGTGACGTATTGGCAAAAATACCAAGAGCGGTCGGAAAAGCCGGAGATATCACCGGTGGTCTTCCTCGGGTTACGGAGCTTTTCGAAGCTCGTAATCCCTCAAATCCGGCCATCGTGTCCGAAATCGACGGAGAAGTTTCGTTCGGAAAAATTAAACGCGGAAATCAGGAAATTTCTGTCACATCGAAAACAGGTGAAGTAAAGAAATATTTGATCCCGCTCTCGAAACAAATTCTGGTTCAGGAGAACGATTACGTACGCGCAGGTATGCCACTTTCAGACGGAGCCATCACACCTTCCGATATTCTTGCAATCATGGGCCCAACTGCCGTTCAGGAATACATTGTAAACGAAGTACAGGACGTTTATCGCCTCCAAGGAGTTAAAATCAACGACAAACACTTCGAAGTAATTGTTCGGCAGATGATGCGAAAAGTTGAAATTGTGGATCCCGGAGACACTCGCTTCCTCGAACAACAACTTGTGGACAAACATGAGATGATGGAAGAAAACGATCGCATCTGGGGTAAAAAAGTGATCATCGATCCGGGAGACTCTCAAATTTTCGAACCGGGCCAGATAGTTACCGTTCGTAAGTTGCGTGACGAAAACAGTTCGCTCAAACGTCGCGACTTGAAACTTGTGGAAGCACGTGACGCAATCCCGGCAACTGCCAATCAGGTATTGCAGGGAATCACACGAGCAGCACTGCAAACAAAAAGTTTCATGTCGGCTGCTTCATTCCAGGAGACAACAAAAGTTCTCAACGAGGCTGCCATCAACGGAAAAGTCGATTATCTGGAAGGATTGAAAGAAAACGTAATCTGTGGTCATCTCATCCCCGCCGGTACGGGTCAACGCGAGTTCGATAAACTCATTGTCGGCACTCGTGAAGATTTTGAAAAAATGAAAACTCCGCACCGCTCAAATGTCTTGGAAAAAGCTTCGGAATAATCTTTCAAAAACAAACTGTTCATTAGGAAAGGGCTGCTCTATCGGGCAGCTCTTTTGTTGGTTTCACGGATGATTTAACCATTATTTAATATCTTCCAAACTGCAAATTCATGAACATTTTGTAAC